>Ga0153916_10002234_pt1 | contig 14243 bp, 11 predicted proteins | sample Opewatmetagenome_FD_109642 | JGI IMG/M metagenome (GOLD analysis project Ga0153916, IMG submission 109642) | Freshwater wetland microbial communities from Ohio, USA - Open water 3 Core 3 Depth 4 metaG | ecosystem: Environmental > Aquatic > Freshwater > Wetlands | place: USA: Ohio, Lake Erie...
AAAACATCCAGGAAGGGGTCGAAGCGCAGGCCCGGGAATTTCCTCAAATAAGAGACGGGATCCGAAATCTCGGAAAAAAGAAACCCGTCGATCTTTCCAAGCAGAATCATTGTCCCCGCTGCAGGGTGCCGCTGATTGATACTTTCTATGAAGGAGCGGCCATCCAGACCTGCCAAAGCTGCGGCGGCCGGCTCGTCGATGCAGCTTCGGTGGACCGCATCCTCTTGCGCAAAGAATTCAATTTTTCTGAAGCTCTCCTCATCAAGGCCCGCGATTTCCGGGAAAAATTTTTGACCAACCCGATGAAAAAACAAGGGGCCAGGGCTAAGGAGCTTGCTACTCTGGCCTGCCCGAACTGCGGCTACAGGATGATGCCGCGGCCTTACAACTATCAGTACTTCATACCCGTTGATAAATGCCTTTCCTGTTATAGAATCTGGTTCGATGCCGATGAGCTGGAAATTCTCCAAATTCTGGTCGAAAAGAAAGACTGAATCTTAATCAAAAACCTTGACCAGATCCTGGTATTTTGTATGTATATTCTCGACAGCTGAGTCGACCGGCGGCCCTGTCTGAGTTTCTGCTGCCAGGGCAAGAGCCTTGGCCGCCTCATAAAGTGCCGCCGCTGCCGCTTCGAATTGCGCTTTTCGCGGTTCCAGGCGCGCTGGAAGCGCCGCCTTCAGTACGGCCTCTGCTTTGGTCAGCAATTCAGGCGCCGAGGTTTTGATCTTTCCATAGTCCTTGTTCGGCAGGTCCTTGTGATAGACGATATAAAGGGCCTTATGGAAGTCGTCCATTTCTTGGAGGATCGGTCTCGTGATCCTGACCAGCATCTCATACTTGGCATGCAGGACTTCCGCGGCTTGGAGAAGAGCTTCATCATCAGTCCCGGACGCTGCGGCGGCATAATCGTCGACCGCTTTTTTAAGCTCGGCTACCCCCTGTTTCCATTTGTTCTCTTTGTCCCTTAAAATGCCGGGAAGCTCGGCGGCGTAGATTTTTTCGGCCAGGGTTTTTATCTGGGGGACATAACTGCGCAGGTCGGCATAATTTTTCTCGGGATAGGCCGTATGCCAGATAGGGTAAATGATGTCATGGAAAGCGTCGAGCTCAGGCACGGAGCTATCTGTCTCCAGGGCCTGGGATTTCAGCGGTGCCGCCGTCATGAAGCCGGCGGCAAACAGGAGAACAAAAAATGCGGAGAGACGAACGATCTTTTTCATGGTGACCTCCTTTGTTTCTGGACGATTTTGACGGTCTTGACCTCAAAGGGCTTAAGCTTGAAATTCAGCATTTTATCACCGGAGTCCATCTTTGCCAATGGCCTCTCGATGAGATCTGTCTCCCATGCTTCTATAGACCGGGGGAGTTCGATCTGAAGGTCAGTGGGCCTGCCGAATGTTTCATAGACCCTCAGAATAACGGCTCTTTCGTAATAGCCGGCTTCTTTTTTGACGGCAGAGAGAATCACGTTGCCCGGCTCGACCCGGATAAAAGAAAAAACGGCGGGCAGGTTCCCCGGATGGACAAGGCCGATCCTGGCAATGAGCGGGTTATTGAGCTCATAGCCTTTCCGCTGAGTTGCGGCCTCCTGCCAGGAGCCCCCGTGGGGATAAAGGGAATAGAGCAGCTCATGCTCTCCCCTGTCCGCTTCGGGTTCGGGTGAGGTGGCGCCGTGAATGACGGATAACCGCATCGTCTGGCCTTGGACATCGAACCCGTATTTCGAATCATTGAGCAGGCTAAGGCCGAAGTTTCCCGACTCATCGGTCAAGTCGATCCACCTGAGCGCGGGGACTTCTGTCCCGTCGGTGGGCCTTGAAATAAATCCGTAAGGAATCTCAAAATCGGCCTTGGAGTTCCGGGCCGGCACCGGAAAGGAGGCCTTGATCATCAGGTTCCGCTCCTGCCAGTTCATCTTCATGCGGCAGTCCACCCGCGGAACCTTCTCATAAAGGATGATATCCTGGACGAAAAGAGAGTGTCGAAATGAATTCGTTATTCTGATGATCCCCCTGACCGGCCCCTTCTCGATGACTTCGACCCGGGCTCCGGTCTCGCCAATTCTGGCCACAGTCTCCTTGAGCCCGAGCTCCCAGGCAGACATGGAGGGCGGCTCATCGACGATGGCCTCAAGGACATTTCCTTCTGCGGCCAGGACCTCACGGCCGCTCCTTTTGTCCAGCAGACTTCGGATCCACCCTGTTTGGGGGTCGAGGCCGACTCGAAGTTGCTCATTCTCGATGACGGTATCCTGGACGGAGAGGGGACTTTTATAATCCGTCCGGGGTTCGGTTTCCAGGATGCGGTAGGTCTTATACCCAAACGAGGGTACTTTCTCGGCGATAAAAATGAATCGATAGAGCCATCCATCCCCCTGTTTTTCTTCGCCGATGATCTGGCATGGAATTTCTGCTCCTTCGCTGTCTGTGATGTTAATGCTCTGTACCCGCTGGGCAAAGCGCGCCTCTCCTTCCGCAGGCTCGGTCCTTTCCCAGAAAAGCGGATTGGAGACGATCAGAGGCAGCCCTTTCCCCCGCGTGTCAATGGCGTTTGCAATTGTTTCCAGGGAAAAGTCCAGCGCTCTTTGGCCCCTGGCGAGCGCCGCCTCATAGTGCCTATTCGTCTCCTCGTAAACCGGGCCTATGCTCGAGCCGTCAAGGATGTCATGGAATTGGTTCCTGAGGACGGACTTCCAGGCCTCATCCAAGTCCCTTTCGGGATAGTAATCGCGATAGCCCGAGAAGGCGGCCAGCGCCGAGAACTTCTCCGCCGAAAGCAGGAGATTTTCCGAGCGCCGGTTCATCTTTTTTGTCTCGGCCTGGGTCGTGTAGCAGGCGGGAAAAGCAAAGTTCAGTTCCTTCCTGACCACGGGAAATTCGACTTTAGCCGATTCGATTTTCTTGAAATAATTCTCCGGAGTGACGAACTCGAGCCGCGGATGAGTCTTGTCCTTCTTGAATCTTGCGATGGCCTCCACATCCGTGGCCCGCGGCCCTCCTCCGTGGTCACCCTCGCCGTAGAGGATCATGAAATTCCTGAGGGGCGTGTTCTTGGCCGCCTCGAGCAGCAGGTCCTTGAGGCCGTTTTTCAAGTCGGCCAGGTACCAGCCGGGCGGCACATAGGAGAGGACCTTTGATCCGTCAACGCCTTCCCACCAGAACACGGGCGTATTCGGCGGCGCGCAACGTTCGAAGACGTAATACTTCACTCCAGCCCTGGAGAGGATTTGAGGAAGCTGGAAGTTATGGCCGAAGGAATCCGGGTTCCATCCCACGGTCACGTCGACTCCGAATTTTTCCAAGAAGTATCTCTTGCCGTAGAGAAGCTGGCGGGCGAGGGATTCACCGTCGGGCATATTCAGGTCCGGCTCGGCCCACATCCCGCCGACAGGGATCCAGGTGCCTTCCTTGACTTTGATTTTAATTTTCTGGAAAAGGTCCGGGTCATTCTTTTCGATTGCATCATACACGGCGGCCTGGCTCTGAGCGAATGTGAGCCCCGGCATTCTATCCATCTGGGAAAGCGTTCCCATAAAAGTGTGCTTGGCGATGTCGTGGACAGTTTCCTCCCAGCGCCAGAGCCAGGCCAGGTCGATATGGGCATGGCCAATGAGGTCAGCGGTCAGGCTCTTCGGATCCGGCCGGGCGGGCCGATCATCGTTGGGCTTTTGGGCCCAGACTGCGCCGCAGAAAGCAGAGAACAAGAAAAGCAAAAAGACAAATTGTGAAGGTTTTTTCATGCCTCCCCTCCTGAAGATGAGATTGTTGCGCTCAATCCTTGCCGTTCGTTCTCCCGACGCGATTTTTCAGGATTCATTCAGGCGGCTTGAGCAGAGGGAAAACAGACAGGCGAAGCCGCGCACAGCCCATGGGAATGAGGGTAATCTCTTCGACGGGCTCGGATGAAACCAGTGAAACCGGCGGTATCTTCCCGACCATTTTTCCCTCGGCCTTCCAGTCTGGGATCCGCCTGGCTCTGGCCCGCAGGACGATCGGGGCTGCTTCCGGCTCAAAAGGCTGGTATGCCGGCTCCTTTTGACTCACGAGTGATATTGAGGCTTCTGGCTGAGAAGGCTCGACAACGAGGCCGTAGTTCCAGGGGGTTTTCGGAAGGATCTCATAGGCCGGCCAGGCGTCGGTTCCGCCGTAGCGTTTCCACTCTTCCCCGATTTTAAGCGAGAACCAGAGCGGGCCGCGCCGCACCGAAACGGCGCTCCCGGTTTTCTCCCATTTTTCGACCACGATCGTCGGGCTGAAAGCGAGCCTGACTTGGTCTCCGTTCTGCCATTCTCTGGTGATAACGGCGTATCTGCCGGGAGAGAGCCCAGTTTGCTGCTCTTCACTGTTGACGAAAATCACCGCCCCTTTAGACCAGGCGGGGATTCTCAGGTAAAGGGGAAACGAGACCGGGGCATTTAACCAGAGCGTGAAATCGATGATGTCTCCAAATGGATATGAAGTGTCCTCCGAAATCCTTACGTCAGCGCCGCCTGCCACCTTTGCCCTTACTTCCGCCGGGGCATATAGCGCCGCTGCCAGGCCATTGTCAGAGGTGGCCAGCCAGAGATGCTCGGCGAAGTAAGGCCAACCGAAGGCCACGTTGTGCTGGCAGCAGCGATAAGACCACGGGTCATAAGAGACGAGCGTTCCGTCGTTTTGGAAGTCGTGCTCTCCGGAGCGGTCGCAGGAAATGAGGTTGGGCGCATTCAGGTAATGGAGCCCCTTGAGGTCTGGCGTCATCGAGGCGGGAAGAGAGTTGAAGGCGATCTCTTCGCATCGATCGGCATAGCGTGTCTCCCCCGTTATCTTGAGCAAGGCCTCGTCCGAGTTCATGAATTCGACGATGGAGCATGTCTCGGCTCCCTGACGGGGGTCGATATATCCGGGACGGATGTTCTCGTCCGCTCCGAACATGCCGCCCGGCCCCCGGCCATATTCTCCCATGAGCAGCCGGTAATTTTTCTCCACGATATCGATGAATTTTCTGTCTCCGGCCTGCTGATAGTACACGCCGGGATACCGGATGCCCATGGTGATGTTGACTCCATGGTAAAAGGAGCTGACCTCCCAGTTCCTGTCTCTCCAGGGGTTGATGATGTCCGTCTCCCAGTCTGCGGTCCGTTCATAGAGGCGGCGGCCCAATTCAAGGAGAAAACGTTCCCCGGTCCGGTTATAGAGCCAATAGACGCTTTCAAGGTTCTCCCCGCCGCGGAGCTTCTGCCAGCTTTCCGGCAAAAGGTCGGCGGGAGGAAGGTTGTATTCGAATCGAAAATACCGGGTCAGGAACGGAATGACGCGCTCGTCCCCTGTGGCTTCGCAGAGGCTCTGCATGGCCGAGAGGACAAGCATGTTGGGCCAGAGATCACGCTTTTTCTTGTTCTCGGGTGGGCCGAAAAAGCCGTCCTCCTGCTGGCTGCGGAAGGCCAAGTCCAGCCATTTCTTTGCCTCGGCGATGATCTTCGGGTCCTTGAGAATGTATCCCAGGTCCGCGTAGCCCTTGAGCCAATAAGGCATCTCCTCCCAACCGCGGCCTTGAAGGGTGATCCAGCCGCTATCGTCTTTCAGGTACCTGCTGATTTCCTGGAGCCGGCCGGTGAACCCGTTTCTCATTAACTGGAGTTGGCTCAACAGCCATCCCTTGGGCTCGATATTCCCGATGGGGAGCTTGATCAAAGGGCTTGGGACGAGGGGCGGAAGGTTGGAAATATAATGCCGATTGGAAGCTATCGCCGGAGGCGTCCTGGCTGAACTGAGCTGGGCGGTCATGTTTTCTTCTCCTCTGCCCGCGATCATGAAAAATGCGCAGATGGCGAAAACGAGAATCACTGGGGCGATGAGCTTCATGCTGGTTTCTCCTTCCTAGAACTGAAAAAACCGGACAGTGTTCCCGGCCCAGGCAAGAAATTTCTCAAAGTCGGCCGCGCTGATCCCGATGGTGGCCGTGTTGACGTTGGGGTGAAAGTTGACCCGGTCTGCTTTTTTTATGTCCTGGTCGATGATGACGATGACCTCCTTCCGGGAATCGTTAATCAGTCCAAAAGGAGAGACGGCGCCGGGCTCAAGTCCGAGGGTCCTTTTCAGCCGCTCCGGCGAGCCGAAACTCAGCCTGTCCTCTCCCAAGTTATCGTTCAGCTTGCGCAGGTCGGCATTTTTAGAGCATTCGAGGATAACAAGGTAGTGGCGGTTCCCCTTTTTATTGCGGAGGAAAAGATTTTTCAAATGAGCCCCCTCAACGTTGGTCCAATGCCGCTGTGCCTCTTCCACGGTGAAAACGGGCGGATGCGTATGCCTGGTGTAAGCAATTTGCAGGCTTTCGAGAACCATAAAAACCTTGATTTCCGCCTCGGTAAAACTCATGTTTTGACCCGTTCCGTTTAATCGAAAAATATTATCCTCGAGAGTCGGGCATAAAGCAACATGCAAGAGCATACCTTCCGATAAGCAGATCTGTTTCCGTAATCATTTTGCTCCTGAATAGGGGCCTGCCACGGCTTCCCCCCCCGACGAGGCTCGGGAGATGTGGCTCGAAGTCACGCTGCGATTTCCCCGGCGAGGCATGGGTCCTGTCACGGTGCGTCCCCGTCCGTCCTCGCTTAAGACCCCCCCACCCGCCCCATTCGCTCGGCCGGCACGGGGACTAACACCGCCTCAGCCTCTCAAGACCACTGCCTCAATATTGCGGAAACGGAGCTCCGCACAATCCGGCCTTGGTTTCTTGACAACGACCGCTGATAAATTATAAATATAGCCGTTAATCCAATAAAATGAGCGCGAACCTGGTTGTTGTCGGCTACGGTTTCGGGCTGAATCAAAGGCTTGAGCACTGCGAGATCATCCGGAAGACCAAAGGCCTGAATTTTCACGGCGTTTGCGAGCCGGTGGAGGTGTGCCGGGAAGAGGCCTGCCGTTTCTATAATGTCCACGGCTATGCCGATATCGAAGATGTCGTTTGCGACGATCGCGTTGACGCGGTCGTCATCGCGACGCCGAACGAAAGCCACGCCCGGCTCGCCCTGCGCTGCCTTGAAGCCGGAAAGCATGTCATCCTGGAAAAGCCCATGTGCCTTACGACAGCTGATGCTGATGCCCTCATCGATTCAAGCCGCAGGCATCGGCGGCTCCTAACGGTCAGGCACAACCGGCGCTGGGATGGGGATTATCTGACCGTTAAGAACGTGGTCAACCAAGGAAGCCTGGGCCCGATTTTTGTTGTCGATTCTTCTTTGAGTGCTCTCATCCGGCCGTCAAACTGGAGATCCCAAAAAAGCCAGGGCGGAGGATGGTTCGTCGATTGGGGCTGCCACTTGATCGACCAAATCCTGGACCTCATCACCTCCCCTCCTGTAAGCGTTTTCGCCGTTATCGCCTCCAGAGGCTGGCAGGTCGAAGTCGAAACCTATGCCCGCGTCCTGCTCCAATTTGAGAATGGGATCGTTTCTGAAATAGAGACCAGCAATATCTCCTGGCTTCCCCGTCCGCGCTGGTATGTCCTGGGAGAGAAAGGCAGCCTGGTTTACTCCGGGGGGAAATTTCTCCTCCGGACAGCGAACGAAGAAAAGGAGATCATCTCTTTGAGAAGCAGAGACCAGGAGTTTTATGCCAATTTTTCAGACGCCGTCAATGAAGGAAAGGATCTTGTCGTCAGGCCAGAACAGGTGCGGCAGGTTATCGCCGTGATAGAAGCCGCTTTCCGGTCGGCGGAGACCGGCCAAGCCGTCAGGTTGGCCTCCGAGCCCTGAAAAAGAAGACATGGGTACTAATGCGGTCGTCGTAGGTTACGGAAGATCCCTGCATACCCGGATTTTTCATTGCGATGCCATCAAGAACACAGACGGCCTCAACCTCTACGGGATTTGCGCTCGAAACCCCCAATTCCAGGAAGAAGCGCGGAAAGTTTACGGCGTGAAAGTCTTTCCCAATTTCGCGGAAGTCCTCGAGGACGGGCAGGTGGACCTTGTGGCCATCTCCACGCCGAGCTATTGCCATGCCGAGATGGCCATCCAGGCCTTGAATGCCGGAAAACACGTCGCTGTCGAAAAGCCGATGTGCCTGCAGGAGTCCGAAGCCGAAGCCATGATTGACGCCGCCCGAAAGAAAGGCCGGATTTTGACCACCCGGCAAAACCGGCGCTGGGACTCGGATTTTCTGACTGTTCGAAAGGTCCTCTCCGAGGGAAATATCAGCCCTGTTTTCCTCCTGCATATTGCCTATACTGACCTTCTGAAACCGACAGGCTGGAGAGCCCAACGCGGCACCGGAGGTGGGGTCATTTATGACCTCGGGTCGCATTTGATCGATCAAGCCGTCCAGCTCGCGCCCGCTCCACCGCTGTCTGTCTTTGCTTTTACCGGCACCTGGGGCTGGGAGGTTGATTCGGAGACCTATGCGCGGGTGTTCCTGAAATTTGCCGACGGCTCGCGCGCCGACATCGAGCTCAGCCACAATTCCTGGATCCCGAGACCGCGCTGGTATGTGCTCGGCGCGCAGGGAAGCCTGGTCTCCGAAAAGGGGAAATTTCTGCTCCGGACAAAGACCGGGCCGGAAGAACGGGAGCTGGCCCCGGCAGTCAAGGAAGGATTCTACACGAACGTCGCTCAGGCCCTCCAGGGAAAGGCCAAAGTCGCGGTGACTCCTGAAGAATCGAAGCTGGTCATCCGTATTATCGAGGCGGCCTTTCGGTCTGCTGAATCGGGTCGAGCCGTCGATTTATGAAAACCGATAAACTCGCGGAGGGATGCTCATGACACGTGAAGTCTGGGGAGAGTTTTCGTTTGGCGATTCCACAATCATTTCTTTTGATGCTTCCGTTTATGAAGCGCGCTGCGGTTCTGCGGAGGGAACATTGGGCCCGCTGAGTTTTGCCAACGGGAAATCATTCAAGGTGAAGCCGGCTGTCTCCATTGAAATCCAAAGCATCGACGTCGTTGGTCAGGAGGAGGACGGGGGAATCCGGCTCAGGTGCTCAGGAGGCGGGACGATCACTTTTTCTGATGAGAAATCGCAACCGCTTTTCGAAGCCCGCTGGAAAAGCAGAGAGGATCAAGCGGCCGTCCTGGTCAGGCAGCATATCGTCGCCGACCTCACGGTCAAAATGGACTTCCAAGGACAAGGCAAAGGTGCTTTCGAGGCTTATACGATATCCGGAGAGCTTTTAGCCCGCCAGGATGGGGTCGATGCGGCTGGCCTGGGCGTTTTCAAGCTCAGCGGGAAGGGCTCCGTGGATTGACTTTGTCCTCCAGGGAGCTGGCGACCACATTTGCTACCCTGCTTCTCATGGCCGCGATTGCGTCCACATCCTTATCGTCCGGATGGACACGGTTCGTGAGAAAAATAACAAATATGCCCGTGTCCGGGTCGATCCAGATGGACGTTCCCGTGAATCCCGTATGTCCGTACGCCTGAGGCCCGAAGAGATCACCTCCGGGAGTGTTCTGAGCAGAAGAAATCTCCCACCCTAGGCCGCGGCCCGCGAATAACGCTTTTGGCCAGACCGATGTCATCTTGGCCACGGTGAGCGGGCTCAGAATCCGAACGTCCTTGTGCTTTCCTCCGTCAAGCATCATCTGGGCAAAAATCGCGAGGTCATCAGCCGTTGAGAAAAGGCCGGCATTTCCGGAGATCCCCCGCTGCAGACGAGCCAGAGGGTCGTGGACGATGCCGACCAAGGGTTTCCCCTTTATGACCTCAGTGGGAACGCAGGACGCGCGGAACTTCTCGGGGGGATTATAAAAGGTGTGCTTCATTTTGAGCGGCTTAAAAATATGCTCTGCAGAAAACTCGGCAATGTTCTGGCCGGCGATCTTCTGCAGGACGTAACTCAGAGTTATGTAGCCCAGACAGCTGTAGTGGAAAGCCGTGCCAGGCGGGTCCGTCTTTTGAAGCCGGGCAATGTAGCCGACAAGCTCCTCCGTTGCTAAAGATTTGCCGAATGTTTTTTCGACCGCCTCGGCGTTGGCTTCCGGGGGAACATATGGCGGAAGGCCTGAGGTGTGAGTCAGCAGATGCCAGAGTCTTGCGTCCTCTGCGGGTTTTCCGGTCGCGTCCACATAGGGAGAGAAATTAGGGACATAGTCTTTGACTTTTTCATCCAGACTGATCCTCCCCTGCTCGACCAGGATCATGATAGATGTTGCCGTGGCGATCGGCTTGGTGAGGGAGGCCAGGTCAAAGAGCATCGTTATTTCCATCGGCCGGGGCGCCGGAACCCATTGGCTTTCGCCGAAAGCCCTCCGGACAACAATCTTGTTTTTTCTTCCCACAAGGATAACCGCGCCGGGAAAATCTTTGCGGGCGATGGATTCCTTGATGATCCCATCGAGCAAGCGGAGATGTTTAGCGGAGAGGCCGACCTCCCCCGGGTTGGTCGTCCCGCCTGAACTCAGTCCGCAGCCCGAGAATAGAAAAGCGATGAGAAGCAAGGCCCCAATCTTGGCGGCAGCGATCTTCATTTCCGACCTCATTTTGAAAGATATCATTTCCCAGGCTGGGAGAGAAGTCAAGAGGCGTGGAAGAGGCCTCCCAACGAGTCCATAAAACACGGCCTACTCGAGCTTTTTCCTGAACCTCAGGACGCTCAACCCGAGAATCCCCAACCCGATGCCGAGGAGAGTGACTGTTTCCGGAAGGAGGTCAGCCAATCCGACGCCTTTGAGAAAGAGGCCCCGAATAATGACGAGATAATAGCGCAAGGGCACGAGATAGGTGATATATTGTATCACCCTGGGCATGTTCTCTATGGGGAAGATGAAACCAGAGAGGATCATCGTGGGCGTCATAAAGAAAGTTGATGTCAGCATGGCTTGCTGCTGGTTTTTTGAGATGGTTGAGATCAGAAGCCCCATCCCCAGGGTTGTCAGCATGTAGATGCAGCTGAGGCCGAAGAGGAGGAGCGGGTCCCCTTTGATGGGAACCCGGAACCAAAATGTGGCCACCAGAAGGACCAAGACAATATCGATGAGTCCGATGAGAAAGAACGGCAGAAGCTTTCCCAGGATCAGTTCGTACGGCTTGATGGGAGTCACGATCAACTGCTCCATCGTGCCCGACTCTTTTTCCTTGATAATGCCGAGCGACGTCAGCATCGTGGTTACGACCATGAGGAGGAGGCCCAGGACACCGGGGATCATAAAGTTCCGGCTTCTGAGTTCGGGGTTATACCAGACCCGGACCTCGGGATTGACCCGGACAATGCCCTCTCGCGGAAAGATGCGGGACAGCCGTTCCAGGAGGATCTGTTGAGAGTACTTGGCCGCGATCATCGTGGCATAGTTGAGGGCGATGATGGCGGACTGGCTTTCGGCGCCGTCGATGATGACTTGAAGGCGCACCGGTTTCTGGCCAGCCAGGCGTCTTCCCAGGCCTCTCGGGATAATAACGGCAAGAGACGCCTTTCCTTTGTCTATGTAATTATCGACTTCATTCATTCGGTTGACGACTGCTTTCAAGGTGAAGTAGCCCGAATGCGGAAACCGGGAGATGAAATCCCGGCTTGTGGCAGTCCGGTCAAGATCGCAAAAGACAGCAGGGATATTCTTGATATCAAGGTTGGCGGCGTATCCGAGAAGGAAGAGCTGAATGATCGGCGAAATGAAGAGGATCGGAAACATCCGCGGGTCGCGGCGCAACTGCAGAAGCTCCTTGCGGATGATGTGGCCGATCTTTCTCAAAATCTCATCCTTCTTTAATGATTCTTCCCAATCGGATTGAGCTCACGCTGAGAATCAGGACAGCGAATAGCAGGAGAAATACCATCTGGCCCCAAAACGCGCTTAGCCCGACTCCTTTGAGCATAATGCCCCTCAGGACGATAAGGAAATATCTTGCCGGAATGAAATATGTAACTATCTGGATGGCTACGGGCATATTGCGGATGGGAAAGACAAACCCAGACAGGATAAAAGTTGGCAGCATGGTTGTCAGCACGGAAAGCATAAAAGCTGCCTGCTGCGTCCTGGCAATCGTAGAGATGAAAAGGCCCAATCCTAAGCCGCTGACAAGGAATAAAACCATTCCCAACAAAAGCAAGAAATAACTTCCCTTGATGGAAACGCCGAAAAGAAGGTCACCCAGGAGCAGAACAAGATGGGCCGATACAAGCGAGATGATGGCGTACGGAATCGTTTTGCCTAGGATCAGGTCCATTGGCCTGGCCGGCGAAACGGTGATTTGTTCAAGGGTGCCTCGCTCCTTCTCCCGCACAACGGAGAGAGATGTGGAGATGACGACGACGATCATCAGGATGAATCCCATTAGCCCTGGAACAAAAAAGCGGGCGCTCTTGAGGTCGGGATTAAACCAAATCCGCGGGTGGTTATCGACGGGCGCCAACTCGCCGTGCCTTCCCTTTCGGGCCATCGCTTCGAGCGCAATCCCGCTCCCATAACTCTGGGCGATGGCGTTGACATAGCCGAAGGCGGTCCCGGCAACTGTGGACTCTGTGCCGTCCACAATGACCTGGACGGCAACTTCTCTCTGCTGGAGCAGGCGCTTGGAGAATTCGGGAGGGATTACGATGGCCAACTGGATCTTCCCCGCGGCCATGAGCTTGTCGATCTCGCTTATGGTCCTGGGCGAATATCTGAAGTCGAAGTATTCTGAATTCAGGAATCGTTTGTAGAAATCACGGCTGTGGAAGCTATTTTCCTGGTCAAGAATGGCCAGATTGAGATGCTTGACATCGAAGTTGAGGGCATATCCGAACATGACCAGAAGAAAAGCCGGGATGAGGAGGAGCATTCCGAGGACCCGCCTGTCCCTGGCAATTTGCCTGAGCTCTTTCTTCACAAAAGGTTTGATGCGTTCGAACATGCTTGCTTCAGCTCCTCAGCCCTGGGCCGGCGCCTCCTTTGTCCTCTCCTCGATGAGATGGATAAAAACGTCTTCGAGCGAGGGCAAAATCCGCTCGATATGCTCCACCGCGATGTTATTTTGAAGCAGCAGCGAGGAAATTCTTTGCCGATCCTCGGATTCGCTGGCGACACTGACATGGAGGTGATTGCCGAAGACGGATGTGCCTATCACCCAATCCTGCTTCTGCAGCAACTCCATGGCTTCGATGGGCCTGGCGCACTCCACTTCGAGAATGGAGTGCCGGATATACTTCTCCTTGAGTTCCTGAGGGCCTCCTCCGGCGATCAGCGCGCCGGCGTGCATGAGCATGATCCGGTGGCAGTATTCCGCTTCGTCGAGATAATGAGTGGTGACAAAGACAGTGACGCCGCCGGCAGAAAGATCATTAATCAGGTCCCAGAAGTGACGCCTTGAGACAGGGTCCACTCCGCCCGTCGGCTCATCAAGAAATACGATCTGGGGCTCATGGAGCACGGCGCAGCCAAGGGCGAGGCGCTGTTTCCAGCCGCCCGCCAGCTCTCCGGCCAGAGAATGCTCTCTGCCTCTGAGGCCAGCCATTTCGACGGCCCAGGAAATGCGCACGTTGACCTGGCGCCGGGTCAAGCCATAGATTCCGCCGAAAAAGCGGATGTTCTCCTCAACCGTAAGGTCTTCATAAAGAGAAAATCTCTGGGACATATAGCCGATCGTTTTTTTGACTCTTTCGGGCTCACGGGTGATGTCAAAGCCTCCCACCTTCGCGGTGCCCGAAGTCGGCGTAAGAAGGCCGCAGAGCATCCGGATCGTTGTCGACTTGCCGGCGCCGTTAGCTCCAAGAAAACCGAACACCTCACCCTTGGCCACGTTGAAACTGACCTTGTTGACGGCCACAAAACTGCCAAATTTTTTGGTCAGGTCATAAACCTCTATGGAGTTGTCGGCCATCAGTCCCCGCTCCTAAGCATTGGGCCCAACCTCAGAGTCTTTTTTTGTCAGGGAAATAAAGACGTTCTCAAGGGAAGGCGCAACGTTGCGCCACTGATCGCAGCGGATCCCTTCCTCCTGGAGGCGGCGCCTGATTTCCGGGAAGTCTTTTTCCATATTTCTGAGGACGAGGTGGAGCCTGTCCCCGAAAGCCTGAACCTCCGTGACTCCCTCCAGGTTTTTCGCGACCGCCGAGGCTTTGCGGAAGTCCGAGCAAACAAATTCGACGATCGACCCTTTCATTAGAGCTTTTATCTTCTGGGGGGTGTCGACGACGGCGAAATTTCCGTTGTGCATCAGCGCGACGTGCGTCCCCCGTTCCGCCTCATCGAGATAGGGTGTGGTCATGAGAATGGTGATGTTGGATTGGAGGAGACGCAAGAGGATCTTCCAGAAGTCCCGGCGCGAGACCGGGTCAACGCCTGTCGT
>Ga0153916_10002235_pt1 | contig 14242 bp, 12 predicted proteins | sample Opewatmetagenome_FD_109642 | JGI IMG/M metagenome (GOLD analysis project Ga0153916, IMG submission 109642) | Freshwater wetland microbial communities from Ohio, USA - Open water 3 Core 3 Depth 4 metaG | ecosystem: Environmental > Aquatic > Freshwater > Wetlands | place: USA: Ohio, Lake Erie...
CTCCTCCTTTTCTCGATCTCTCTTAGGCATCTATCGAACGAGGCTTAGGCCAGGTCGTTCTTCAGGATTCTCGGACGGGCTTGAGGTTTTCATCCAGAGGCGTCATCCTGGGCATGATGAGATGGACGATGAGCAGGGCGAACATGTAGATCAGCCCGGCGATGAGGAAGGCGAAGAAATATCCCTTCGGGCCGCTGTGGTCTAAAACCTTTCCCAACCCGAGATCGGCCAGCAAGCCCGACAGCGCGCCGACCATGCCGCCGATGCCGACGACCGAAGCCGTGGCCTTTTTTGGGAAGACATCGGAGGCCAGGGTGAAGGCGTTGGCGGACCAGGCTTGGTGGCCGGCTGCAGCCATGGCGATAAGGGCCACCGCCAGCCATTGGCTGGAGGTCTGGGTAGCCATGACAACGGGCATGATGAACACGGCGCAGAGGAACAGGGTCGTTTTCCTTGCTCGGTTGATCGGCCAGCCTTTTTTGATAAAAAAGGAGGACAGCCAGCCGCCGGCGATGCTGCCGAAGTCGGCGAAGACATAGATGATGACCAGCGGCAGGGCCAGTCCCTTGAGCTTGAGCCCGAATTGGGCGTTCAAGAAGAAGCCTCCCCAGAATAAATAAAAATACCAGACGGCATCCGGAATCTTGGCCACGGCGAAGGCCCAGGTTTCCTTAACGGGCAGGACTTTCGACCAGGGCAGCTTGTCCAAGGTCTCGGCGGAGGAATCGCTGAGGATATAATTGAGTTCGGTTGCGGTGAGCTTGGGGTGCGACTCGGGCTTCTGGTAGGTCCGCAGCCAAAGGACGATCCAAGTCGCGCTGAAAACGGCCGTGATGAGAAACGCGAGCTGCCAGTTTTTGCCGTCGCTGCTGACGATTAAGGGAATGATGAGCGGAGTGAGGATGGCTCCGACATTGGTGCCGGCGTTGAAAAGGCCGGCGGCCAGGGCTCGTTCCTTTTTGGGGAACCATTCGGCGACTGTTTTGATACAGGCGGGAAAGTTGCCGGATTCCCCGAACCCCAGGCCGAAGCGGGCGAAGGCAAAGCCCATCCAGCCCATGCCCTTGGTGATCAAGGCGTGAAGCAGGCTGAAGACGCTCCAGGTCCCGATCGAATAGAGATATCCTTTTTTCGTCCCCAACCGGTCGATGAAGGCGCCCATCGTCAGCAGACCGATGGCATAGGCGATCTTAAAGGAGATGTTGATGTAGGCGTATTGTTGGTTGGTCCAAGAGAAGACGTGGTCGCGGAGGGTCGGTCCTAAAACCCCGAGGATGCTGCGGTCCATATAATTGATGGTCGTGGCCATGAAAAGCAGGGCCAAGATGCGCCAGCGGTAAGAGCCGATTTTTGATGGAGTCATCCAAGCGACCGTCTTCGTTGGTTTATCCATCATAAACAATTGGCCGGGGATTATCAAGACAACGATCTGTCCGATCAAGAAACGCCGCCGTGCCGATAAACGAAACCAGAGTTTCGGAATCCGGCATCATCCGCGATAAAATAATGACGATTGCGTCGAAGAGCCCGGGCTCCTGTCCTTGCCATCACTCTGTTCCCTGGCCGCTTTCCTCGTTTCCTTCGCTCGCTTCTTGAAAACATTGCTTGGCTTTGCTACCCTAGGGGAGATTTTCAAGGAGAATTCCATATGGCATATAAAAAAGCCGGGGCCCGCATTATCAAGATTATCCTGATTCTGACCATCCTGACTTGTCGAGACGGCTTTGGCCAGTCGGCCTTGAAAATATTGCTCTCCAATGACGACGGCATCGAGGCTCCCGGCCTGACCGCCCTTGTTAACAAACTCTCCTCTCTCGGCTCGGTGACCGTCGCGGCGCCCGTCAAAAACCATAGCGGCGCGAGCCACGGGCTCACTTCGGACGGACCCATCTGGGTGGAAGAAACAGAGAGACAAGGGCAGAAATGGTTTGCCGTTGAAGCGCTTCCCGCAACCAGCGTCCGCCTCGCCCTGGATGCTCTGCTTCCCGCCAAGCCCGATATCGTGATCGCCGGCATCAACAGGGGAGAGACGACCGGTGTGGTTACTTTTTATTCGGCCACGGTCGCTTGTGCCCGGGAAGCCGCGTTCGCCGGCATCCCCGCCATCTCCGTTCACCTCGAGAGAAGCGAAGCCATGGATTATGAAGGGGCCGCTTCCTTCATTCTTGAGCTTGTCAGGGAGATCACCAAGAAAAAGTTCAAGCCCGGTCTCTTTCTGAATATCAACATTCCGGCTCTGCCTACAGAAAAAATGAGGGGGGTGTTGATCACGAAGCAGGACACGAGACGCACCCTAGAATTTTATGCAAAAAAGAATGATGCCTCGGGAAAGGTCTATTTCGAGCGCAGCTTTAAACGCCTGGAGCCGGCCGGAGAAAAAACGGATATCTGGGCTGTCAGAAACGGCTACATCTCGATCACGCCGCTTCAATTCGATCAGACAGACTCTGCTGCCCTGAAGAGCCTGGAAGATTGGGCGGCTCATCAATGGAAAAAATGAGCCTCAATACAGCCCCGTCGAGCCGAAGCCGCCCTCGCCGCGGGCTGTGTCATCCAACTCGTCGGTTTCGACGACCCTGATCTCGATGATCGGCTGGATCAACATCTGGGCGATCTTCATGCCCTTTTTGACGGGATAGGCGCGGCGGCTCAAGTTGACCATGACGACTTGGACCTCTCCCCGGTAGCCGGCGTCGACAACCCCGGCCAGCTTGTGGACGCCCTTGAGCGAGATGCCGCTTTTATCCCAGATAAGGCCGACATGGCCTTGAGGAATAGCGACCTGGATCCCGGTCGGAACGGCTTTGATCTCTCCCGCGCCCAGAACGCAATCGACACGGGAGAATAGATCGAGCCCGGCATCCCCTCTATGTCCGTAAGAAGGAAGCTTGGCCTCCGGGTAAATTCTCTTGACTTTAAGCTCCACGGTTAGACTCCCTCAATCCGGATCTCGGCAAAATACGGCCGGGCCAGTTCGGCCATGTGATGGACTTCTTCCCGGCCGAACGGCTTGACGAGCCGGTAGGCTTCATCCATCGCGTTGGGAGGCGAAAACTGTTGGATTTGAAAATTCTTCGAGCCGCTGAGCCCGAGGGATATCTTCATAATATCGTCGGCACCGACAAGCCCCGGGACGACCGTTGTCCGAAACAGATAATTCAGCCCCGAAGCCCTGATTAATTCCGAGCTCCTCTCGATATCCTCCGCTTTCACGGCGGACCGCGTGACTTCCTGGTAGCGCTCCGGCGGCGCTTTGATATCCATGGCAATCCAGTCCACCAGCTTTGCCTGGATCAGTTCTTGGAGCCTGTCCGGAAAAGAACCGTTGGTGTCCAGCTTGACGAGAAGGTCCCGCTCTTTGATGACCGATAGAAGCTCCTCCAGCCCGGGCTCCAGAAGCGGCTCTCCCCCGGAGACGCAGACGCCTTCCAGCCAGCCTTTCCTGGAATCCAGATAGGCGAGAAAAAAATCCATGGGAATGGTGGCATACGTCTCCGGCCTCAAAACGAGGTCGGAATTATGGCAATAGGGACAGCGGAAATTGCAGCCCGGAAGAAACACCGTCGAGGCGATAAAGCCTGGGAAGTCCTTCGGGGCGAACTTTTCTAGTCCCTTAATTTCAACCACTCCTGGACCTCCTGTCGGGTATTCATGACGGCGGCCACGTGTCCGTTGTCCTGGAGGACCAGAGTGGGTAGAATGATCGAGCCCTTTTCATCGCGGTTGATGTGGCCCAGAAATTCCCGGATTTTCAACCGCCCTTCCTTTTGTTCGACTTTGTATTCGTGGGCATCGATGGCGGCTCTCCGCAAAAAATCTTTCATGTCCTCGCACTTCTGACAGTTCGGATAGGTAAAGAGAAGATAATCCATGGCTTAGCCGAGGCTTGTGTACGGCGTGCGGTCCTTGAACTCCTGCTGCTTGCCGTCGTTCCAGGTCCGCACCGGCCGGAGGTAGCCCACGATCCTGGAATAGACCTCGGTCTCCGTCCCGCACTCCGGGCAGGTTTGGTGCCGGCCCTTAAGATAGCCGTGGTTCACACAGACGCTGAATGTTGGCGTGATGCTGAAATACGGGATCTTGGTCTGGGCAATCCTCTGGACGAGCTTCCGGCTGGTTGCGGCGTCGATGGCTTCGGGCAGGAAGGTATGGAAGATCGTCCCTCCCGTGTACAGGCTTTGGATATCTTCTTGATGCTTCAGCGCTTCGAAAACGTCCCGAGTGGCGTCGACGTTGAGCTGGGTCGAATTCGTCAGGTAGGGATGTTTTTCCGTGCCCGAGGTGATGATCGTCCGGAACTTCTCTCTGTCCAGCCGAGCCAGCCGGTAGGACGTGGATTCGGCCGGCGTGGCTTCCAGGTTGTAGAGATTGCCCGTCTCAGCCTGGTATTCTTTCAGAATGCCGCGCATGAAGTTGAGGATCTCGACGGCAAATTCCTTTCCTTCCGGCGTGCCGATGCCCTTGCCCAGAAGGTTCAAGCAGGCCTCATGCATGCCGCAGACACCGATGGTCGAGAAGTGATTGTCGAAGTGGCCGAGATAGACCAGCGTGTAAGGCATGATGCCCTTGGCCAGCATGTGATTGACCATCTCGCGTTTTGTCTCAAGCGACTCCTTGGCCAAGTCCATCAATTCCCTGAGCTTGGCTTTGAACTCCTCGACGGTCTTGGCCGTGAAGCCGATTCGGTTGAAGTTAATCGTGACAACGCCGATCGATCCTGTTGAATCGCCCGGGCCCCACATATTCCCGGGGCGACGCATCAATTCTCTCTGGTCCAGGTTCAGCCGGCAGCACATGGCCCGGATGTCGCCCGGATTCATATTCGTGCCGATGTAGTTCTGGAAATAGGGGATGCCGTACTTGGCCGTGGCCTCGAAGAGGAGCCGGGCGTTTGGGGAATCCCAGTCAAAATCCCTGGTCAAGTTGTAGGTCGGGATAGGAAACGTGAACACCCGGCCTTGATGGTCGCCCTCGACCATGAGCTCGAGGAAAGCGCGGTTGATCATGTCCACCTCGGCCTGGTATTCCCCGTAGCTGGAATCGAGCTCCTCGCCGCCCACGACAACACGCTTGTTTTTCAGATCATCGGGAATCGTCCAGTCGAAGGTCAGGTTCGAGAACGGTGTCTGCCATCCCCAACGGGAAGGCACGTTGAGCCCGAAAATGAGTTTTTGGATGTCCTGCTTGACCCTGTCATAATCGAGTCGGTCGTGCCGGACGAACGGGGCGAGGAGCGTATCGACACTCGAAAAGGCTTGGGCCCCGGCGAATTCTCCCTGCATCGTTCCGATGTAATTGACCATATGAAGGGTCGCGGTTTCCAGGTGTTTTGCCGGCGCCGAGTGGACCTGATTCGGGACGTGGCCAAAGCCTTTGCGGAGCAGGTTTTCGAGCGACCATCCGGCGCAATAGCCGACGATCGGATAGGACAGATCATGCAGGTGAAAGTCTCCTTCCTGGTGGGCTCTCTTGACTCGTTCCGAATAGATCTGGTTGAGGGCAAAATTGGATAAAACTTCTCCGGCGACCCTGGCATTCAGCCCCGAGAAGCTCATGACGCCCTCGTTGCTGTTCTCTCGAATCTTCCAATCCATGTCGCTGATGTAATCCTTGATCAGGCGCTCGAGGTTCAGCCCGGTCTTTTGCGCTTCCCGGATCTCTTTGTGCCGTTCCCGATAGAGGATGTACGATTTGGCCACGTCATGGTAGCCTCGCTTCATGAGGACCATTTCCACGATGTCCTGGATCTGCTCGACCGAGGGAATGGTGTAGCCGCCGAATTTATCCTCGAGGACGAACGTCACGATATCCGAGATTGTTTTGGCATCCCCGTTTTCGCTGATGCCCTGGGAGGCCATGGCTTTCGATATGGCGTTTGTGATCTTATTCTGGGTAAAATCGACAACGGTTCCATCCCGCTTTTTGATTCTGGAAATAGCTCTCGAATTCACCCGTCACCTCCTTGCCCTTCGAACTAGCTAAAAAATCAATAAAAACGCACTAAAAAGCCCTGACAAGCTGCCATATATTGTGGAATTTTAGGCTTATAAATACAATATCTTGTATTTACAGCATGCAATTTATACGTTTTTTCTAGTCCTGTCAAGTCCTTTTTTAAAAATTCTTCATTTCTCATAATCTATTTATTTTCAATTAAATAAAGACATTTTGCCGGTCCCGAAAAAGGATTTTTATAGAAGGGATTTCCCCGGGCCGACGATTATTTTTAACAAAATTTAAAGCAACCTCTCTGCTTCAAGAGCGGGAATATGATATTCTAAGACTCGTCGGGAAAGATTTTGAATGGGCGAAGGCACAGCATTTTTTGACCGGTAGGAAGTTTAGGAGCTGTCCATGAAAGTCATCGCTGTTAAAACCAAGGCCAGAGAAGAATTCATCGACATCACCCGCGAAGTGCAGAGTGAGGTCCGGAATTCAGGTATCAAAAACGGGATCGGCCTCGTCTTTGTCCCCCATACGACGGCCGGGATCACCATTAATGAAAACGCCGACCCTGACGTTCGGGAGGATATTTTGGCGGGGCTTAAAAAAATCGTGCCGGATTCGCTTCCCTGGCGGCATGCCGAAGGCAACTCCCCGGCTCACATCAAGGCCAGCCTGGTCGGCTCATCCGTCTTCATCGTCATCGAAGGCGGAGAGCTGCGGCTCGGGACCTGGCAGGGAATTTATTTCTGTGAGTTCGACGGCCCTCGGGACCGGAAGGCGTATGTCGAATTTTTCGGACAATAGAAAAAGGACGAAGCCTGGGCGATCCTTCTAAAAAATAAGGCCCGCTCCTAGCCGAAGCTGGTTGGCCTTGAATCGTTGCGCTTCAGGGGATATGACGCTGATCTTGGCCGCCGTTTCAAGGATCAGCCGACCTATCCTTAAGCAGAAGCCTACGCAGACAAAGTTACGGGAAAAGCTCTCATTATAGTCATAGGGTTGGGGGTCATAGATGTAGCCCGCTCTCAAGGACAGCTCCCTGAAGAGCTTAAAGGGCAGCTCGATTGCGTAAGAGGCGCCCAGGTTCAGCTTAAAGATGCTTTTTCCCAAATAGTAATAATAGGAGCTCGAGGTGAAATCCGTAGAAAAATTGCCCCATCCCCAGTAGCTGAGGTCCGCCGTCATCTCCATTGCGGGAACCGGCCTATACAGGAAGCTGGCGACCGCCACGAACGGTTGCTTCATGTAATAATCATCCGAAACGAACTCGTCCGGCCTTTTCACGCCGCCTTCATACGAAGTCTTCAGGTCGGCTTTGATGCGGATCTCGAAGGGAGGGCGTATAGACAACCCAAACTGATATTTTTCTCCGGGCTTGAAATTCAAGCCTAAGCTGAAGAAGACGCCCTTGAGGTCAAGGCTATGGTTCTCGGAGATCGTGGACAACGGCAGAAGAGTCTGGATTTCCACGAGCACCGGCCTGCTTTCCCCCGTTTTGTTCTCCAGGATATAATAATAAGGATGGCTGACTTGAAAGCGGGAGATGTCGCCGAAGACGTAGGAAACGGAAAATCCCATGGCCAAAGACGGGCTGAAGCTGTGGGCGGCCGCGACATTGATCCCCTTCAAATCGCCCGACTGCTGAGCTTTGTCCGGGAAGCCGGACCAGGCAATCCCTGATTTGACATTGGGGATGTTGTACTCCTGGAAAAGAAAATAATTGGCGGCAACCGCCCAGCGGCCTAAGGGCAGGGCCACTCCGGCCTGGTCGAAATAATTTGTGTCCCGGCTGAAAGAGGTCGTCTCCGGCTTGACGTTGATCCTGGTGAGAGGAATGAAGTCTTTGTAGGTTTTATAATTGTTCTCCGTGAAACGTAGGCCCAGGCTCATGTGCGGGCGGTCGAGCTCACCGAGGAAAGCGGGATTGAGATAGCCGGACGAAGGTCCTCTGTTGGAAAAAAGCGTTTCCCCCATGGCTGTGCTTCCCGGTGAAAACGTCCCCTGGACATTCCAGCCGCCGACCGGAAGCAGATGGAATACGTATTCTTCGAGCCCGGGCCAATAATAGACTCTCTCGGCGCTCTGGCCGAAAACAATGTCAAAGACCAGGAGAAGGCCGAGCAAAATCGAGACGATGGGGTTCTTCATGATCTCTCCTCCAGGCAAAATAGTCTTTTGAGGAAATCTCCTCCCTTGCCTATCGGGAATATAGGAAAAAGCCACTCAAATCTATGCAATAAATAGGCCAACCCTCCCCAGGGGAGATGGCCACGGCCGGCCGACCTCAGCGTCCACTTCCTTAAACAGCCGTCTATTTTATAAGACACTCCCTGACCGGCTTTTATGAATATCCGACAAACGAAAGGCCGTAACCTTTGATCGGCGTCAGGCGGATCTAAAGCTGAACACCAAGTTTCCCCAGCTCGGCCTCGAGGTCGGTCTCGGGAGTGAACAAAATGCCCTTGATGCCAACCCGCTCCGCCCCCTCGATATTCTCCCAGAGATCATCGATGAAGACGGCATTCTCAGGTTTCGAACCGGCAAGCTCGAGGGCCGCGTAGTAAACGTCAGGGTCCGGCTTCATCTGGCCATAGTCGAACGACAGCACATATCCGTCAAAAATCATCAGCTCCGGAAATCTTTTTTTGATGTACGAAAACCGGACGACATCCGTGTTGGAAAGCAGGATCAATTTGTACTTGGGCTTCAGGTTCTCGAGGACCTCGAGAATCGGGGGATTCACGGCGAAGACGTCACAATAGGCGGCAAAAAAATCTTCATAGCTCACCTCGGCCTCGAGCGCGGCCTTGGCTTGTCGATAAAATTCCTCGGGCTGGATCCTCCCTGTGTCGAAAAGATCGACAAGCTCGATATTGGCGTGCGTCAAGGCACGGACCTCTCCCTCCGAACGGCTTGTGTATTGCGTCATTTTCCGGAAAAACAGCCGGTTGTCGAAGTGAAGGACGACTTTTCCCATGTCGGAGATGATGGTATCGATCATCGGCATGCCTCTACGCGGAGTCGGCTCTCCCGGCCCGCTCCAACCCCCCGCCCTCCCGGCTATCCGCCCGTTTCAGGAGCAGGGCGAAAATTAACCCCAAACAGCCGAGGCTGGTGAACATGAGCATGCTCCCCGTGTACGCATGGGTCAAGTCCCGCAGGCGCCCGTTCGCATACGGGAAGAAGGCCATGCCGACATTCTGGATCGCCGTCATCAACCCGAAAGCCGTGCCGACGCGCTCTTTGCGGACGATGAGCGGGACCGAGGGCCACATGGCGGCGGGGACAAGGACAAAAGCCGCGCCGAGGGCGATCATCGGGTAGACGGGATAGATGCGGGTCACGGCCATGACCAGATGGCTGGGGATCATGATCAGGGCGCCGATGATCATCAAGCTAGCCCGTTTCCCGATCCGATCGACGAGCCGGCCCGCGAACGGGGCCAAAATCATTGAGGCGAAGATGATGATCGAAGAAATACCGCCCGCCGTGCTGAACATGTGGAGGAAGTTGTTGAACACCTGATGAAGAAACCCGCCGCCGGCCGGGGCGACCCGGGCGATCCCCCATTTATCCACAAAAAAGTCTGTCGAGAGATTGGTGAACGGGAAGATCGCCGAATAGAACGTTACGCACAGGAAGGTCACATACCAAAAGGTCGGCTTGAATTCTCTGATGTCCTTTAAGACAATTTTGTCGCCGGCGCTCTCATCCTTTAAATGAAGGACGTGTTCACCCCGGCGGTCCATGAGGATGTAGACCAGGTTCGCCAGGAGGGATATCCCGCAGGCCGCCACAGCCACGAGAAGCGCGTAGCGATAGCTGCCGAAATAGCTACTGAATAATTCGCCCGTGTTAAAGGCGAACAGGGAACCGAACCGGCTCACGGTCAGGGTGATGCCGAAAGAGAGGGCGAGTTCCTTGTTCTTGAACCACCGGGCTAGGATTGAGCTCTGGGCGACGATCAGAGGCTCGGAGCCGGCCCCGAAGATAAACCGTCCGATGAAAAACACAGGGACGCTTTTGGCCATCCAGACGATCCCCGCTCCGATAAAAACTAGCGTTGAAAAAATGAGGCTGGCCTTCCGGGTTCCCAGTTTGTCGATCAGCATCCCGCCGATCAAAACGGCCAGGACGGCGGCGACGCTGTAAGCCGTAAAAAATGCTCCGACCGTTCCCCGAGCCGCCTGGAGGTCCTCGACCAGCGTCGGCGCGATCGCCGAAACAATGTCGTAGGCGAAGTAGCTGCCGAAAGACAAAGCCGCCACAAACACCAGAATCGTAAAACGATAGAGTGCCCGTGAAGGGTGAAAAGCCCCGACCGCCTCAGCCGTTGTTGTCATGGAACGTCATCCTTGTTGGGAAATCATCCTGGCCGCCTGATTTTTTCCTGGAAATAACATACCCATCTCGGAGCCTAAAGGCAAGAAGAAAAATCCGGGAAAATTCGGTGACACACACCGAATTCTCGAATTCGGTGGAATTCGGTGTGTGTCACCGAAACCTCTTTCCCGCTACCAATGCGCCTTAAATTATGCTAAAAATGAACATCGAAGAGGAGAGCATCCATGAATAAGAAAGCCATCATCTCGAGCGTCTTGCTCGTGAGCCTGATCATTTTGAATTCTTGCGCCAAAAAACAGCCGCCGGCAAAGTTTTCCTGTCTCCCGGAGAAGCCGAGGCCGGGCGATACCATCACCGTCCGCTTTGACCCGGCGGGGACCGGCTTGGCCGAAGCGGCTTCCCTCGAGGCCGTCGCTTATCTTTACGCCAAAGGTCAGCCGAGGGCCGAGAGCATCATCTTCCAGAAAATCGAGAATCTTTGGTCGGGAGCCGTCGAGACGAAAAAAGAAGACCGCGGCGTCATCCTTAAATTCTTGAGCGGCCGGACCGTGGAAAACAACCAGAAAAAAGGCTATGTCATCTTGCTCAACGATCAAAACGGGAACCCGGTCGCCGGCGCCGAGGCCGGGCTGGCCGAAGCCCTGGGCGGTTGGGGGACAAATTATGCCGACTTGGAAAGAGACCCGGTCCGGGCGTTGGAGCTGTTTGACAAAGATTTCACCTCCCACCCGGAGGCCAAACGGGAATTCCTGGCCTCCTATCTGGGCTTGATCACACGCCTGAAAAAAGAGGAAGGAGAAGCGCTGGCCAGCCAAGAACTCGAGGAGCTGGCCAAAAGGCCGGATTTGACCGTCAAGGACTTGACCACGCTCTACAACTGGTCCATCCGGTTCAAGAACAGGGAAAACACCTTGCGATACGCTGCCCTCATCAAAGAAAGAGACCCGGAGGGCGAGTTCGTCCAGGCCGAGCGGCTCCAAGAAATCACCAAAACCGAGGAGGTCCGGAAGAGAACTGAACTCGTCCAAAAGTTCAAAACGGACTTTCCCAAGAGCGAGATGATCCCCCAGCTGCACTATTTCATGATCTCAAGCTTCATCAAAAAGGGCGCCTACCAAGAAGCCGCGGCGTATCTGGATCGTGACGGGAACGACGCTAACTGGACCGCCTACGTCCTGCTGGCTGTCGACATGATCAAAAACAATAAAGAGCTCAAGCAGGCCGAGAAAATGGCGGTCAAGGCCGTCCAGCTCGTCCGCGAGGAGCTGAGCGCGCCGACGATCAAAAAGCCGTCATACCTGACGGATAGGGAATGGAAGGCCAGCATCGATCGTTCCCTGGGCTATGTGCTTTCCGCCCAGGGCGCCGTCCTCTTGAGACTCGGGAAAAACGAGGCGGGGCTCAAAGCTCTCGAAGAATCGGTGACGCTGAGCAAAGGAGGGGATCCCGAGACCGACGAGCGCTATGTCGAGGCTCTGGTCAAGGCCGGTGATCCGGCAAAAGCCATGTCCGAGATCGAGCGATTCATGGCCGCCGGCCTGGGTACGGCCGGCATGAAAAATTGGCTCAAGGAAGCTTATAAAAAGAGCAGGGGAAGCGAGGCAGGCCTGGCCGAGTATATGGCCAAGATCGATCAAGCCGCTCAGGACAGAGCCGGGGGTGCGCTTAAAAAGCAAATGATCGACCTTCCGGCTCCCGATTTTACGCTCGAGGACCTTGAGGGAAAAGCGGTCAACCTGGCCGGCTTGAAGGGGAAAATTGTCGTCATCGATTTTTGGGCTACCTGGTGCGGTCCCTGCCTTTCCTCATTCCCCGGTATGAAAAAGGCCGTGGAGAATTACGCCCGAGATGCCGATGTTCGATTTTTATTCATCAACGCTGGGGAGAAGATGGATAACAAGGCCAAGAAAAAGAACGCAGCCGACTTCATCGCTCAGAACAGATATCCTTTTCACGTCCTCCTGGATCTCGACAATAAGGTGATCGAAGCCTATAAGGTCGAAGGAATCCCAACCAAGTTCATCATCGATAAAAACGGGAGAATTCGCTTCCGGAGCATCGGTTTTGAAGGAAGCCCGGATAAGCTGGTCAACGAGCTGAGCGAGATGATCGAGGCGCTCCGGTAGCGCTTATTTTTTTGTGCCGGTGACCGGGACAGTCATCTCCAGATCCTGAACGGTCAGCGTGCCCTCCAGCTTGTTGTCGACGAGCGTCATCTCAGACTTAACCAGCCTCTCGACCCCGTCCGGCGGCGTGGGTATCTTGACAGAATATTTGAGTATCTGTCCGTCAAACGCTGGTTCCAAAAGAGGAGCGTCCTTGAACATTCCGCTCTGCTCACTGAGCTTGCCGGCCAGTTTTCCTTCCTGGACTGTGAGTTCGAGAGTCAGGTAGTAATACTCGTTGCCGGCGCTGACTTCCAGGCTCCAGGTGCCCACGATTTTATTGGAGTCGGGCTTCTGGCTTTGGGCCGCAGCTTGTCCCCCGAGACCGAGCAGGAACAGAACGAGGACAATCAGGCCTGCTGGTTTCATTCTCATCATTGCGGAGCCTCCTTATCGGCATTCAAATTTATTCTCGCGAGCGAACGTGCTATTTTACCATGCCCCTCTTTCGGTTTGTCAAATACTTTTAAAATCCGCTGCACTCACCGAATTTTCGGGGATGATCTTCCGTACCCCCTCTCATGGAAGCACCAAGCGGCCGTCGAGCTCCCGCCTCGGTCGATTTGAAAAGAATCGGAATAACGAATACAATGATTTGAAAAGAGGACAGACCGCATGATCGAAACGTTCAACCTGGAATTGTTCCAAGGTGCGATCCAAGAAGCTTTGGCCGACTTCCGCAGGTCCGGCCTGATCGCCCGGATCTGGAGAAAAGATTACACGGTCTGGGCAGAAAAAGACCAGGAAATCTCCGACCGTCTGGGCTGGCTGGAGGCACCGGAGAGAATGGCCGGCGCGCTTCCCGGAATAGGGCGGTTTGTCGAGGATGTCAGGCAAGCCGGGTACACGCATGCCCTGCTGCTCGGCATGGGCGGTTCAAGCTTGGCTCCCGAGGTCTTCGCCGAGGTCTTCGGCACCGACAAAGGATTTCTTCAGCTTAAGGTTCTTGACAGCACGGACCCCGAGGCCGTCCTCGATTTCAAGAACACTCTGCCCCTGGAAAAAACACTGTTCATCGTCTCTTCCAAATCCGGGACCACGCTGGAGACGGACTCCTTCCTGAATTTTTATTATACCTGGGCGGCCGAAGCCCTGGGCAAGGCGCGGGCGGGCGCCCAATTTGCGGCCATCACGGACCCGGGAACTCGGCTTGAGAATACCGCCCGCTGGCTTGAATTCCGGCGCTCATTTTCCGGCCATCCCGACATCGGAGGTAGGTTTTCAGTGTTATCGCCATTCGGGCTTGTCCCGGCTGCGCTTATCGGCATGAACATTCCTTTGCTCCTCGAACAAGGTCAAAAAACGGCCAAGCTCTGCCGAGATTCCAGCCTTGCCGACAACCCCGGAGCTTATCTCGGCCTACTTCTCGGAGTTCTAGCCTTGGCCGGGAAGGACAAGGCCACGTTTCTCATCTCCCCCCGCCTGGAAAGCTTCGGCGCCTGGGTCGAGCAGCTCCTCGCCGAGAGCACGGGAAAAGACGGCAAGGGCATCCTGCCCATCGTGAAGGAGCATGAGTTCATTCCGGACAAGCTCGGCCAGGACAGGGTCTTTTTCGTCATCCGGCTGGCAGAGGACAGGACCTATGAACCCGTGGTCGGACTGCTCAAGCAGGTTGGCCAGCCGTTAATCATCATGGACCTGGACAACCTATATGAGCTTGGCGGCCAGTTCTTTCTCTGGGAAATGGCCACGGCGGTCGCGGGCCACGTTCTCAAAATCAATCCTTTCGACCAGCCCAACGTGGCGGCATCGAAGAAAAAGACCGAAGCTCTCCTCGAAATCTACAA
>Ga0153916_10002236_pt1 | contig 14236 bp, 16 predicted proteins | sample Opewatmetagenome_FD_109642 | JGI IMG/M metagenome (GOLD analysis project Ga0153916, IMG submission 109642) | Freshwater wetland microbial communities from Ohio, USA - Open water 3 Core 3 Depth 4 metaG | ecosystem: Environmental > Aquatic > Freshwater > Wetlands | place: USA: Ohio, Lake Erie...
CAACCGACAGTGCGAAAGCGTGTTATTATGCTAGCGCTAAACATAAATTCAAGACGGCATTCCTGCCGTTTGATGAAGTAGTACGAATGGCATTGAAATGAAACTTCAAGGTCGCAGCATCTATCCCGGGGTGGCATTGGGGTTAGCCCTGGTCACCTCGCAGGCTATCTCGTTTTTCGGGGGTATCGATCCCGAGACGGGCGTTGTAGTCGAGCGCGGGCACGAGCTGGAAGGCCAATCAATATCTGGGAGAGTGTTGGTTTTCCCCACCGGGAAGGGTTCCACGGTTGGTTCCTACACCCTGTACCGCCTCAAGCACAATGGTCATGCCCCTCTCGCCATCCTGAATGCCGCATGTGAGACCATCACTGCGGTTGGCTGTATAATTGCAGAAATTGTATGTGTGGATCAGCTACCTCTTCAAAATATCCTCCCCGGCAGCCTGGTAAAGATAGATAATGATTTGGTCGATATTGAACTACCGACGATAAATGATATTAGTGGAGAACATGCATGAAAAACCGAACCTTGCTCATGATCCCGGGTCCCATTGAATTCGAGCCGGCTGTGTTGGATGCAATGGGGGAGCCTACCACCAGCCACCTGGCACCCACATTTATTGATGCTTTTGGGCAATCCTTGCAGGATATGCGCCATGTCTATGACAGTCCGGCTGGGCAGCCACTTGTGCTGGCGGGTTCAGGCACCCTGGCAATGGATTGCGCCGGAGCAAACCTGGTCGAGCCCGGGGATAAAGCCCTGGTAATCGACACGGGTTTTTTCTCAGAGCGCTTTGCCGTGATCCTGCAACGTTATGGCGCTCAGGTGACACGTGTCTCCACCTCACCTGGCAGTCGTCCTGATTTGGGGCTGATAAAATCCGCTTTGGAATCCGATTCGTATAAGCTTCTTACCATCACTCATGTGGATACTTCAACGGCAGTGATTGCGGAGGTACAGGAGATTGCTGCCCTGGGTAGACAATATGGGGTATTGGTCATCGTGGATGGGGTCTGTTCAGTGGCCGGTGAGGAACTGCACATGGACGCTTGGGGCGTCGATCTTGCCCTGACCGCTTCACAGAAAGCGGTTGGCGTGCCACCGGGGTTAGCCCTGTTGATGATCGGAACGCGCGCTATGGAAACCTTCCAAAAACGGGCTACTCCCGTGCTGAACTATTACGCCGATTGGTCGAACTGGCTGCCCATCATGCAAGCCTATGAAGCCCGTAAGACGAGCTATTTCGGTACTCCCCCCGTGAACCTGATCTTTGCGCTAAATGTCAGCCTCGGGCAAATCCTGTCAGAGGGTATGCCGGCACGTTTTGCCCGCCATATCACCATCAGCCAGGCTTGTAAAGCGGGTCTGCAAGCGCTTGGGCTGAGTCAAGTGCCCATACGTCCGGAATATGCCGCCCACACTCTCACTGCCCCACGTTACCCAATCGGAGTAAATGGAACGGAATTCCTTGGGCGAGTTTTACAGGCAGGCGTGACGCTGGCGGGTGGATTGCTACCAGCCATCCGTAACGAGTACTTCCGCATCGGCCATATGGGCGCGGTTACCCTGGGTGACGTGTTGGCAACGATCAGCGCCATAGAGAGTGCCCTGGCTGGATGTGGGTATGTATTCAAGCCTAATGCGGGGGTCGAAGCCGCCCAGGCCGCAGGAAAGAAAATCCTTTAATCAGATCGCCATCAGCTGAAGATTATTTCTTCCTAGCGACCTACTTTGGATCACTTTTTAGGTGACCCTTTGCCTTCCGTAAAATATTCCTTCATCGGCTCGAAGTAAGATTCTACCCAGCCTTGCTCATATTGCGTACCATGGGGAGGTAGCCCGGTGTGTCGCAAGGTGAGTTTCGTCTGATTCCCGACGGGCTCCAGGGTGATTTCTATATGTGAGTCAGGCTCGTCTTTACTGAATTCTGACGTCCGCCAGGACTGCACAATGCGCTTACCAGATACCAATTCAAGGTTTTTTCCGTGAATGTAGCCATCCCAGGCATCGAATTCACCTCCCACCTTCGCCGAGATGGATGCAGGGCTGCCCGTCATGTCACTATGTCCTTTTGAGCTCAGCCAGGCAGTATAGACTTCCTGCGGAGTAGCTGGAAATACCGCTGATACAACAAATTCTATAGCCATATGTTATTTACCTTTAATATAAAAAGACCCGGAAGTATTTATCTTCCGGGTTGTGAGACTACTTGGTTATTTTTTCCTTGATGACTTCTTCCACTTTCTTCTCGTCGAAGTTCACCAGGATCGTCCCCTCGATATCGAAAGTTGGAGTTGTGCGTGTGCCATTAGCCCACTTCTTCACTTGGTCTGCTGCACCAGGTGTCACATCAATATCCACCTCGGTGTATTCGATGTTATTTGCCTGGAACCAGGCACGTGCTCTGCGGCAACCGGGGCACCAGCGTGTGCAGTACATCACCACTCCCCCGTGAGGTAAACGTATATCTTCCGGTTTGACTGGCGGAGGTGCCGGACTGCGTAATGCCGCCTCCGGGTCAACACGCCGCAATACCTCCAGCACGACGTCATTATCGGGCTGGTGGTCGATATCGTGGATGTCGATATAGCGAATGTAGCCGCGCTTATCGATGACAAAAATGGCGCGCTCAGAATACCCATCTGGCTCTCGGAACACTCCATACATTTTTGCCACCCTGCCGTGCGGCCAAAAATCACTCATTAAGGGATAGTTTATCCCACCCAAACTTTCTGCCCAAGCTTTCAGGCAGGGAACATGATCAACGCTTAAGCCCAAGACCTGGGCATCCAATCCCGCGAATTTGCCAGTGTCGGCTTCATACGACGGGATCTGGCCCGTTCAGACGGGTGTCCAGGCTTCAGGGAAAAACACCAGTACGACGTTCTTGCCAAGGTAATCGCTTAGCTTGATGTCCTTATCCAAATGAGATGGCAGTGTAAAATCTGGGGCTGCCTGTCCGACGTATAGCTTCATATTTGCCTCCTTCCTGGTGTGCAATTTTACCCTATATTTAAGTCATAATTGGGCAGCAATTGCCGCCCAATTGATAAAATTGCATTAATGTTAATTAATATCTTTCGCCCAAAAAGCTCCACCAAATAATGGTCCAAAGATGCAGAAGTTAAACAAGCCAGCTGCCGCTACCACCAATCCAACAATTGCCAGGATGATCCCGCCGATACCGTGAATCATAGCCAAACCAATAATTACCATTGCGATCCCTGCCACGATGCGTAGCAACCGACCAGACCATGAAGACATAAAGCGCGCGAAACCCATGATCTTCTCCTTTTTGATATCCTATTCGATTTAATTTTCTATGCTTGTATGGTAATTACTCACAGACCTGCTATGTGCACCCGCCCTGCGATGATTTGTATGCATTATTCCCGGAAGATAGGAGTTCGCAGGTGGTTTTCCCTGCGAACTCCTATCTTCCGGCCTCTTCTCCCCTTCCCAAAAATTGGGAAGGGGAGATAAAGAGGGGATGGGTGAGTAGTTACCTTGTATGTGTGATCAGCCCTTTAGATACGCCGGAGCAAAAAAGGATACATCCTTGGCATTGGCAAACACCCTTGTTTTCAGATCCTCCTCTTGCAATCCAAACGTTTGTAGGATGGCAGCTGCGGCGCGCAACAGCAGCACGCGGTAGCGCTCCTGGTCGATGCTGCGCACATCCGGAGGCTGCGGCAAATCCCAGGCGCACACGCCTGGCTCACCCAGGGTGTACACAAAGCGCACGCGCTGCCCGGGGCGCAGGTTTTTCCCTATCACCGCCAGCTGCGCTGCTGCCCTTGCCGCCGGTGAAGGAGTGCGATATTCTGATAGCTGGCGGCTCAACGTCTGCGAGACCAGCAGATCCTCTACAGGCACCACTCCCGTACGCAACCTGGTCAACGCCTTGCGCAGTAGGCGCAAAATCTTGGGTAAGTAGGTGGAGTGATCATCCACATTGGACGCGTGCACCAGGGTGTCGATGATCTCCATTTGTACATTCGATACCCAGGTGGGCGTGTCATGGCGGCGAATCTCGATACCGCGCATCTTCAGGCTGCCGTCCTGGAAAACACCAAAATAGCGGTTGGGTACCGGCACACGCTCATCCAGGCGCGAGGGTAGGAATGCCACCCAGCGGTAGATACCATCCAGGGCAATCGGCAACCCGGTGCGGGTGGTGATTTCCTCCAGCAGCGGCTGGAACGAGGGTACATCCGCCAACCCCTTCTTTTTCACCCACAGACCATCCACATACATGTGCAGCACAGTAAAGCCCAGGTCTTCAGCGGCTTCTTTGGCACGCAGCAGCATCTCGCGGCCATAGGCAGTGACCGCCTCGTGGGCTTCGATGCGCCCAAAGCGGGCATTCTTGTAACCCAGGTAACCAAAACAGGTCACCAGCAGCCACTTGTGCGCCGTAGCCTGCGCCTGATAAGTCTGGCGGCGCGGGTCCCAGGCAGGCAGCTCAGCCAGGCGTAGCTTGAGCTCCAGGCGCTTATCCAGCAGCGGGGCCAGCGTCTGAGGGATCAGGCCGGAGGTTTCCTGGTCGATCCACAAGCCCAGTTCTGAAACCCGTTCCAGCCGGGCATACTTGTCCCTGCCCTGAGTGTTCGGGTCTGCCACCGTCTCGGGAGAGATATTAAAGTGGCGCATGATGCTCGGGTACATCGAAATGAAGTCCACCTCACCCACATCACGATGTAAACCGATTATGGGCTGGTAGACCAGTCCTCCCTGGTCAGCCTGCATCATCTCGAGGGCACTTTTGGGACGCTCAGCCTGCTGTTTGTGCCAGGGCACCATGATGCCTAGACGCAGCGCAGTCACCATCTGCATGGCAGAGATGCCGCTGCCCGGCGAAACGCGCGCCACCGTCTGCCCTGCCAGGGCGGTAACCCGGGCCAGCTCGTACACCCCCTCCAGCCCGTATTCGTGAAACATCATCGCATTGCATCCATCGATATGCCAGCGCCCAAACAGATGCACCTGCTTGCCACGGTAGATCACCTGCCCATATGCCATGTAGCTGCGTTCATCTTTCCGGATGACCTCCCTGCCCGCCTCGCGGTTCAAGGGCAGCGGGATGTGCCACTGGTCAGACAGGTCGATCAGGTAGGGCAGCAGCCAGGTGTCGCCCCAGGCTGTCATCAATACGTCCGGGTCTTGGCGCTGGAGGATAGCTCGTAAGTTGATCAGCAGGGGACGGGGATGTTCCAGGCTGAAGCGGTAGGAAACGCTCATGGAGCGTACGTACAGGGTTGTAGGGTCTGCATGGGCGGGGTCAACATCTGGCTCGAGCGCCAGCAGGCGCAGGGGTGGCGCGGGAGGGTCCAGCTCCCAAGGCGTATCCAACGCCTTCACGGTTTGCACCCGCCCGTGCTCGTCCACTTCTACCTGGCAGTGTACCAATGGGAACGTGTTGTAGACGGCGGCATGGCGCGTGGTAATGGCCAGGTCAGCGTCGTAATAAGCCAGATCAGGGAATTCGCGAGCGGCACGTTGGAAAAGATAGGGTTGGGCAGCCGTTTGAGACATTCGGGCTTCCAGTACCTGCACCGGCTCGGGCGAGAAGATATCACGCCGCTCGGTGCGTTTCAGCTCTACCTTTTCCGGCTGGGACTGCAGGAAACGCCACAGGAGGCGCAGGCGCGCAGGCTCACCAGCCGCATAAAAGGTGATCGGGAAATCCTGGGTCAGGCGATGGCGCTGTCCGTCCTCACCGATCAGCCAGAGCACGATCCCGGCCTGTGTATCAGCGTACAGGTCCAGCAGCCAGCCAGTCAGCTCAGCCATGAAAGTTGATCGAATCAGCCGCTGAGGCAGGGGGCTCCACCTCAGCCGGCTCTTGAGGCGTGGCGCGCGACCCCGCTTCATCAGCCTCAGGGAGTGGGGCAGACAGCGCTGCATCCATCGCCACAGTGATTGAATCAAGGTAAGCCGTGGAATCGCCATGCTCCAGCTGCTCCAGGGCAGCTGCATCGCTGGGGGAAAGCAGATAACGCATGCGCAGCACTTGCTTATGCTCTTCAAGTAACATCGAAAGTAGGAAGATCTCGAAAGGCAGGGCATGTGAGGCATAAGCCGCGGCCGCCAGGTGTTTATGGGCAGCCGCAAATAGATCGTCCAGCGCTTTCTGGTCACTGCGACGCAGGGCGCGCCGGAAACGCAGGAAAGACTCCTGCTCATGCAGGAAAACTTGAGTAACAGATGGAAGTGTACGTCCCATAAAAAATCTCCTTAAAACAAGCGCATTGGCTCGGCGGGCTGTGGCTCTTCGAAGCTCCACACCTGCCCGGATGCACCAGCCAGCATCTCGAGCAGCTCACCTGGCTGGTCTTGGGCCGGCAAACTGGCGCTCACCGCCACTGAAGCCATCCGGCACAACCGCCCGAGCTCCCGCAGGCTCACCTCCAGCAGGCGCTGCCGCTCATGTAGCTTCACGTTCTCATCGTAGAAAGTATCCAGCAGGTTAAGCACCAGGACGGGCGAGAAGTCTGCCACGGATTCCGTCAGCAGTGTTTCCACCTGATAGCAGGTGAAGGCGCGTGCCACGCTCACCCGTTCGAGGGCTTGTTGCCAGTAAGACGTCTGCTGCCGCAGCTGGCGCGCCAGCCCGTAACCATCAAAGCAGTTGCCGGCGTCCACCAGGCGCACCCGCCCGGTCAGGGCCAGGCGTGCGGTCAGGATAGTCATCATCTGGCGCTGAGCACGGTGCGGCGCCAGCACCAGGTGAAGCTGTCGGGGGGAAAGCTGAAGGGTATTATCCATGTTCCTTCCGTAATCCAAAGCGGGTCGTGAATATTTTTCCATGTTCGTATTATACCAGAACATTTGTTCTAATGACATTAAAGTTTTCTCAATTCCGCCTGTGAGGTGCTTAATTTCCAGATATGCAACCTTTTCTGGCTGCAAGCATCCTACGAATTGGTCGAATTGCCAGTGTGCAAGTATCATTGAGTGATTTTCCTGCTGCTGGTCACCTTATCCCTCGGAGTAAAACATGCCTATTTTTGAGTTTGTGTGTGCCGATTGCGGCAAACCATTTGAGGAGCTTGTGCTGAGCACCCATATAATCGGTGAGGTTACTTGCCCTACCTGCCAAAGTCAAAATATCACCAAGAAAATATCCGCATTCGCCATCAGGTTGCCGGGAGGCAGCTCTTGGTCATTTGGCAGTGTATCTGGTTCCAGCTGCGATACAGGCAGTGCTTGAGGGACGTAGACCTATCTCGACCGTGTGTCGATGACAATCACCTCGCACATTGGCTGGGTTTGTTGAAAATTCCCCACCCATCCATAGTACTCAAAATTAAATACTGGACGCGTATACCTAAATCAGGCTTGAACCTCGCTTCCAACTACCAGGTTTGGTCGGCTTTTCCATTAAGTATGCACCACGTTTGATTTGCGGCTATAATCAGTCTCAAGGAGAGCAACTTATGCGTATTTTGACGGATGCCCAGGAAAGCCTGCTCAAAGATTCCCGCAACCTGTTGAATGACCTGCGGGCTTCTCTGATCCAATTTGGGGCGGCACCTGAGGACCATGAAATTCTGGCGCATTCCATCAGCCAGCTGGATGAGCTTTTTTTGCTCGTGGTGGTGGGTGAGTTCAACTCGGGAAAAAGCGCTTTTATCAACGCATTGTTGGGTCAGAAACTGCTCAAGGAAGGGGTCACGCCCACCACCACTCAGATCAATGTCCTGCGCTTTGGTGAGATGCAGGAACGCCGCGTGGAAAGTGAGAACCTCCACACGTTGACCGCCCCCGTGGACCTACTGGCAGAGTTGAATATCGTGGATACGCCCGGCACCAATGCCATCATGCGCCAGCACGAGGCCATCACCCAGCAATTCGTGCCCCGCTCCGACCTGGTTCTATTCGTTACCTCAGCGGATCGTCCCTTCACCGAGAGCGAGCGCGCCTTCCTTGAACAAATCCGTGATTGGGGCAAGAAAGTGATCATCGTGCTGAACAAGGTCGACCTGTTTCAAAGCCGCGAAGAGCTGAACCTGGTGGTCGCTTTTATCTCCGAAAATGCGCTTTCACTACTTGGCATCACTCCCGAGATCTTCCCCGTCAGCGCCCGCCTGGCATTACGCGCCAAATTAGGTGAGACCGGTCTTTGGAAAGCCAGCCTTTTTGAACCGCTTGAAAAATACATCAAAAACACACTGGATGAAAAAGGTCGCTTATCATTGAAGTTCATGAATCCCTTAGGCGTTGGCTTTTTCCTGGTAAATAAATATTCCTCGATCACCAATTCGCGCCTTGAGTTGCTCAAGACCGATTTTTCCACGCTGCAGGATGTCGACTCTCAGCTAGGTCTGTACCAACAGGATATGCAAAGGGATTTTGACTTCCGCATGTCAGATATTGAAAACGTGCTTTTCGAGATGGAACGACGTGGACAGGATTATTTCGATGAGACCCTGCGCCTGCCGCGGGTGTTGGATTTGCTGAACAAAACCCGCATTCAGAAAGAATTTGAGCAGCGCGTGGTGGCCGATGTCCCCCAGCAAATTGAAACCAAAGTGAACGAGCTGATCGATTGGCTGGTAGAAGCTAACCTGAAACAATGGCAGGCAGTGATGGAGCATATCGCTGACCGTCGCCGTCAGCATGAGGAACGCATCATCGGAGATGCTGCTGGTGGTAGCTTTCACTATGACCGCGAGAAGCTGATCGAGGGGGTGGGCAAGGAAGCCCAACGGGTCGTCGATACCTATGACCGTCAGGCGGAGGCACGTTCCATGGCCGAGGGAGCTCAAACTGCAGTGGCTGCCCTGGCTGCTACCGAAGTAGGCGCGGTAGGCTTGGGCACTCTGATCACTATCCTGGCTACCACGGCCAGCGCTGATGCCACCGGGATCATCCTCGCCAGTGTGATTGCGCTTCTGGGTTTGTTCATTATCCCAGCCCGCAAGCGCCAGGCGAAGGCGCAGTTACGTGAGAAGATCGCCAATCTGCGTGAGCAGCTGACACATTCCTTACGCACCCAATTCGAGCACGAGATGGAGCGCGGAATGTTAAACATTAAGGATGCGATTGCCCCTTATTCACGCTTCGTGCGCTCCGAGCAAAGCAAGTTAGCAGAAGTACAGGGCAAACTTGCTGAAACGAAAACCGGCCTGGAAAGGCTTAAGGTGCAAGTGGGGGAAGTGATTAACTCCTGACTTATAGATTGTAAACCTTCCAGATTCAGTAAATAATCCACCTGTTTGGCTGACTCTACTTGCGCCAGTCTGATTGTGATATTAAGAACTTTTAATCCTTGACACAGAATTTAACTGGAATGATAATATTTTTCTATAAGCGTAATCAAGGGAGGAATAATAAGCATATTTTTAATTGACCATATCTCGTGAGCCATTTGATAGTTGGATGCGTTGAACAAAGATCACAATTGGACGATTATCTATTTTGTGCGGAGAAGTGTTTGGGCTAATCGCGAAACCGGACATATGGCTGGTTTGTTTTATTCTTAAACTGACTAATTTCAGAGTTTGATTTCACAACATACAGGGAGGTGGGCTAGAGCGATAAATATAAGCACCTATCCAAGGATTGCAACATCATTGATCAACGAAGTTAATTTGTGGGGAGGATACAATGAAACTCAGCAAGATTTTCTCTTTAATCAGTTTGATTATTATTTTTAGTATGGTCGCAGGTTCGACTACCAGCCTGGCACAAATGCTACAGTCTGCTGCCCAGCCTCAGGTTGATCCAGCCGTCCCCCTCTGGAGACAGGTCAATATCAACGGTTTTGGAGATCTTCAAAACGCAGGAGTATTAGCACTTGAAATATTTAATGGCCGGCTATATGCCAGTTCCAGCAACTACCAGATCGGGGCAAAGGTCTGGCGCTTGGAGACGAATGGAAGCTGGACCGCGGTCAGCGAGCCTGGCTTCGGCAGTGCCTATGCAAACATTAACCGTTCTATCGCTGATATGACCGTTTTTAATGGCTATCTATATGCCGGAACAGGTTGGGCTGGGCTGAACGGGCAGGTATGGCGCACTCCGAATGGAACTACCTGGGGCCAGGTGGTTGTAGATGGATTTGGGAATGCGCATAACTTTCTGGTTTCACCATTTGGTATTTTCGACGGATTTATTTATGCGGGTACAAACGACACTACGGATGGTTTGGAAATCTGGCGCAGCGCAACCGGTGACCTGGGGGATTGGGATAATGTAGTCATCGGCGGAAATGGAAACCCACATAATTACATCGTCACTAATTTTACGGAGTTTGGTGATTATTTTTACGCTGCGATAGAAAATCAAAACGATGGCGCTGAGATCTGGCGGACAGACGATGGTTCCACCTGGTCAGCTGCCAGCATCGGGGGACTCGGGGATCCGAATAACACTCAAACGGGTGGCATGACCATCTTTGGAGGTTATCTTTATGTTGGCACACGCAATGATGTCACCGGTGCACAGCTCTTTCGCTCATTAAATGGAACGACCTGGGACCCCGTGATCGAGGATGGCTTTGGGGATGCCAATAATATTAAAATTGAGATGATCTATTCATGGAATGGCAGCCTGATCGTAGGGGTCGATAATCTCATTACCGGTGTCGAGATATGGCAATCCTCGGATGGTTTGGGTTGGAATCAGATCAACCATAATGGCTTCGGTGACAGCAAGAATATAAAAACACTATGGAATAGCTCTACGATTGAATTCGATCAACACATGTACCTGGGGACAGAGAACCAGGTTACTGGTGGCGAGATCTGGCAGTTATATTTAGGGTACCCAATTTATTTACCAGCGGTTAAGCGCTAATCTTTCAATGCAAAAGTGCCAGGGTCAAGCCTGATCCTGGCACTTCCAAGATAAACGAGCAGCTGGTTACTCCAGATTGGTTTTTACCCACTCTCGGGCAAATTTCATGATCCGGCGCTGAATATACCACGCATGCAGGTCAGCTACTGGCCTTCTCTGCTCGATCAGCCTCATCGCTTCTTCCGGTGACATCCCCTCGGCTATTAAGATGCATGCCCCCATGGCGGGACCACGGTGTCTCCCCCGTGAGCAGTGAGCATACACAACCCCTCCGCCATCTATCACCTTGAGTGCTTCTCGCACGCCTGTTCGCAAGGCGTGAATTGAGATCGGAAATATGGGCGAGTCGATCACCGGTAGCCACAGGCTTTTCAAGGGTGGCGAATATGGGTCACGCTTGGGGGGAAACCCAAAGCGCATGTTGATCACCAGCTCAACCCCCAGCTCACGCAGCAGGTTATAATCTTTCGCTTTCGGTGATGTGCCGAAGTATAAATTGTCGGTGATCCTTGAGTAATTCATTACTTCTCGTTGACTAACCTGGCTTCTGCCCCTGCGCTTGCCTTACACAGGTAAACTTCAATTTCTCTTCCCGTTTTCAACCGATAACCTTCCTGCAACCCACGCATGAATGTTGTCGCATCCTTTTCCTCGACCAGGTTGACCGTGCACCCGCCAAATCCCGCCCCAGTCAGGCGTGCTCCATAAATCCCGGGCAATCCTCGTGCGATTTCCACCAGGCTATCGAGTTGGGGTAAGCTGACCTCAAATAAATTGCGCAGACTCTTATGGCTGGCGAACATGAACCCTCCAAACCTGCGCACATCGCCACGATTCAAAGCGATAATTGCCTGATCCACCCGATGGATTTCCTTAACCACGTGCTCAGCCCGTTTAGCGATCTCAGGGGGTAAATACATGCTGTAAGCCGCAAATTCGACCGACGAGACGTCCCGCAACGATAGGATCTCCGGCAGGTATTTTTGTAATAGCTCAACCGCCTGCTCGCAGGCTGTCCTGCGATCGTTATAGGAGGATGTCGCCAGGTTGCGGCGTATGCCTGAATCAGCGATGATGATAGCCGTGCCGGCTGGCAGCTCAAGCGGCATCCACTCCAGGCTGCGCGTGTCGAAACACAGCACATGTCCTTCCACCCCGCAGGCACTCGCAAATTGATCCATCAAGCCTGAGGAAACCCCTACGTACTCGTTCTCAGCCTGTTGGCATAACTTTGCCAGAGGGAGTTTATCCATCTTCCATCCGGATAATGCCTGCCATGTGGTGGCAAATGCCACCTCCACCGCTGCAGAAGAGCTTAAGCCTGCTCCGATCGGAACGTCGGAAGTATAAACCGCCTGCATTCCGCCCAAGGGTAATCCCGCGCGCTGTAAAGACCACGCAACCCCCGCCGGGTAAAGCGCCCAGCTTGGCAAGGGTTTCCCCCTAATGTCACAACGCTCGTCAATTTCCTTTAATCCGATCGATACATCTTCATCCAGGTCGATAGCATGTAAAGTCACGATCCCATCTAAGGTCGGTGAAGCTAACAGGGTCACCACCCGGTCGATCGCAGCAGGTAGAACGATCCCTTGGTTGTAGTCCACGTGTTCACCCAGCAGGTTCACCCGTCCGGGGGCGCGCGTTTCCACCATGGGCGAATGTCCAAATTTCTGCTCGAAGCTGGAGGCTAAATTCATGATCGATCCCAATCCCTGATATTTCCCTTCGTTTATCAATTAACCGGATCCAACCGAACGTTCAAGGAGCCTGGTAGCTGAATGCACCCGGGTAATCCTGCCTGGCGTGTTCTTCTTTGCCGCTCCATGATTCTATCTTGATCCTGTAAACTGAGGTGATATCCAATTCATGTGGGAGAATCTCCCGGTAATCTGTTCCTGGTTTCAGCTGGGGGAAATACCTGTCCAGCAGTAGCTGTAGACCACGGCGGGCTTGATCAGCATCGCTAATCACCTCAGCCTTGCCAAAAGCGACCACACTGGCATACTCGACACCCACTTCCATCGCAGTATCAGCCGGAAGCAAGCGTCCCATCTCTGCGATGCAAAAGCTGACACGCGAATTCGTTTCGAGATTAGTGCGCATGCGTCCTACCAGCGCGCCATGGATATAAATGGCATGCTCGCCTTCATCATATACGAACGACGTTGGCTTGATGAAGGGTTGACCCTCAAATTCAGTGGCGAGCATGCCGAATGGCACCTTTTGCATAAAGGCTTTGATCCATGTTTCATCTTTAGCGCGGTCTTTACGTAATGGTTGGTTGATGGGAATTGACTGTTTATTCATGAATTGATCCTTATACCCTCATGATAGTTATGATTGAATTCATTTGCATTTTAGAATTTAATCCATATTCCCCCTGCGGTCAGCAAGCTGGTGAGCAGGACCAGCACGATAATGTATGGCATCATCTTACGCATCACCTCACCCTCTTTGCCTGTCAGATCAGCCGTGCTCGTCCCCACAACGATCTTGGCAGGTGCCACCACGCTCGCCAGACCAGCCCCGGCTGTCTGTCCAGCCAGAATAACTGCCACCGGATAACCCAGCAATTGGGCTGTGCGTAATTGTAATAATGCAAATACTACATTAGAGTTGGTATTGCTGCCGGTCATAAAAGCACCGAGCGCACCGATCCAGGGAGCGATGAGCGGGAAAAATATACCTGCAAAGCCAGCTAACCCACGCGCCAGGGCATCTGTCATGCCAGTATTTTCCATGAGCACCGCCATACAAACCATTAATACAATACTCAGGCTAGGCGTCCGCACTCTTTTCATCGTGCCAGACAGGATGCTCCGTACAGCACCTACCTTATACCTTCCAGCCAGCCCGTAAACCAGGTACGCCAAAATGGATGCGTAAAGTAAAACCGCTCCCGCGTGATTGAGCAACGATATGGGTTTGGTGGCAGCTGCAGGTGTGATGTACCCCATTCCGGTGGCAAGCTGTGGAATTTGTACCTGGATCACCACCCCTCCCAGCAGGTGCTTGATTGCCGCGATCATCTGAATTATCAGGGTGACGATGATCAGGATGACGTAGCCTGATAGTGCCACTACCAGTACCTTGCCATCCAATCCACCATTCCGGCTTTGCGACCCACGGTAGATCCGTGCCAGACCGAGACTGACCAGCAATCCCGCCATGCTGCCCAGGAAAGCAGCTGTATTCCATGGTCCCTTAACCGCCACAATCAGCTGGACAATACCCATCAGTGCCCCCAATAGTATGGCTGCTGGTGCCAGGCGGTACATACCACGCCAGCCGGTTGTATTATGTAATACCTAAAACCCGGTGATCATTGCGGCAATTCCAAGGAACAGGGCCGCGGGAAATGCCAGCTCGGAGCTTGTCAACCCGGTGGTTGCAAGTAAGGCTTGAAAGGATGACCCGAGTGAGCCAAAGGTAA
>Ga0153916_10002237_pt1 | contig 14228 bp, 16 predicted proteins | sample Opewatmetagenome_FD_109642 | JGI IMG/M metagenome (GOLD analysis project Ga0153916, IMG submission 109642) | Freshwater wetland microbial communities from Ohio, USA - Open water 3 Core 3 Depth 4 metaG | ecosystem: Environmental > Aquatic > Freshwater > Wetlands | place: USA: Ohio, Lake Erie...
CCTGTGATCTCTACTCGATGCCTAGCTCTCTCAGCTTCTCGGGCGTGGGGACACCGTCAATGGTCCAGTTACGGGCCTTCATGTAATCGTCGAGCATCATATTCATCTCCTCGACGCTTATCTTGTGGCCCTTCGAGACGCCCTCAGGAATCGGGTCTTCGAGTATCCTTTTTGGGAGGAGCCAGTCCTTTCTCGTCACGCCCTCGCGCGCATTGAAGTTGCCTTTCATGTTGTGTATCCGTTCACCGATTCTCAGGAGCTCTTCCTCGGTGAACTTCAACCCAGTGATCGCCTCGAGCACTTCGGGCAGCTTCGCAATCAGATAGAACCCTCTCGAGAACTTGCACAGGCCGACCGAGTCGTACACACACATGAAGTTCTCCATCGTGGCGACCATGGGGCCCTTGCCGACTGCGGAGAACCTGTCGATGCCTTCCCACTTCCAGAACTTGCCGACGAGCTCGGGAGCGTAGAAGCCAGCTCTCAGATGACAGGCGCCTCTCGTAGATGTCATGAAAGACAATCCGTGCCCCTTCATGCCCCTTACATCATAGGCCGGGGGCTCCATCCCCTTCGTGTGGATTGCGTATCTCTCCGAGCCCTTGCCGATCTTCTTCGCTGCGATCTTCACGCCATCAGCAAGGATGTCCCCGAATCCTTTCCTGTTGCCCATCAGTTCGATCATCCTCGGCACAGCGTCTGGTGCGTTGCTCCACGCGAGGTTAACGCCAGCCTCCTTCTCCGATATGATGCCTCTCTGGAACAACTCCATGGCGAAACCGACAGTAACACCAGCTGAGATTGTGTCCATACCGAGCTGGTCGCACAGCTCATTCGCTCTCGCGACCGATTCCACATCCGGATTGCCGCATGCACCGCCTAGCGAGTACAGCGTCTCGTACTCGATCCCGTCGATCGCGACGCCCTTGAACTTGCCGTCCTTGACCTCGAACAACTTCCCGCAAGGCTTCGTACAAGCGAAGCAGGCCTTGTTCTTGGTGACATACTTGGGTGCCCAGTAGTATGGGTCGATCTTCTCGCGCTCGTTGAAGACGCCTTCCTGCCAGTTCCTGGTCGGGAAGACGCCCCGGTCCTTGTTGACCCAGCCCAAGAACTCGCCTGTGCCGTACTTCGTGTCCTCGATCCACGAGCCCGCTGCTTCGTAGACCTTCTGATACTGCAATGCAAGTGCTAGCAGCTTCTTCGGGTCGTGCGGAACCAAGTCTTTCGTCCCCCGAATCACGATCGCCTTGAGGTTCTTGGAGCCCATGACTGCGCCGAGGCCAGCTCTTCCAGCCTGCCTGTCATCGCAGTCGATGCACGCGATCTTCGAGAGCTTCTCGCCTGCAACTCCTATGCAGGCTACTTTGACATCCCAGCCGTGGCGCTTCTTCAGCATCTCTGGGACAACGCGCGTGTCATTTCCCCACAGGTCGCTCGCTTCGTTGACCTCCACCTTGTCATCCTCTATGTAAATGTATGACGGAGCGTCGGCCTTGCCGACGATTTCCAGCGCGTCGTAACCGGCGTGCTTCAGCTCCGGCCCAATGGATCCGCCCATGATGCTCTCGGCGAGCGTTCCAGTCGCAGGAGACTTCGCAGCAAATGCCACCTTTCCGCCAGTGCCCACGGGGAATCCGTCGAACACTCCGCCCGCCATCGCGAGCACGTTTTTTGGGTCGAGCGCGTCGGTCCCCTTCGGCACGCCGTGGTAAACGAGCTCGACCGCGAACCCCTGACCTCCCAGATACTTCCTGACATACTTCTCGTCGTAAGTCCTGGTCGATGACTTGCCGCTTGTGAGATCCACCTTGAGTATCTTGCCAGTGTAGCCTTTCATGGTCACTCCTCCTCCGCAAGAAGCTTCTTGACCTGCTCGTACTTCTCAGGCTTCGGTTCCTCGTAGACAATGGCCTTCATCGGGCAGAACTTGACGCATGTCGGATCGCCGCCGCACAGGTCGCAGTTGAAGGCTTTCTCCTCCATCCGCATAACGCCGAACGGACAGACTTCTACACAAGCTCCGCACGCAGTGCACTCTTCCTGGTCGACGTACACTTTACCGTCCTTGTGCTTGATCGCTTCGACAGGACAGTGCAACACGCAGCAATCTTCACCGCACGATACGCAGTGCGTGCACACTGACGGGAAATCCAACTTCACATTCCTCCGGTGGACCTGCAGCCGCGCGTCGGCGTGGTTGACCACGCCGTCGTGATAGATCGTGCAGGCCATCTCGCAGAACCGACAGCCTGTGCAGTTCTCCGGGTACGGCACCAGCATCTTGACCATGGTATCTAGCCCCTGACAAACTATGCCGATTCATCGTAATGGAATACGCATAAAAAAGGTGTGTGTTTTGGTCGAAAGTCAGTAGCCTGTCAGTTCCCTCGATGTGCTCAATCGAGCAGGACGGCCGCTCACCGGCTTACTTCGTCTTCCTCTTGATCTCGATCTTCTTCAGCTCAGCGGCCTTCTTCGGAGGTATCTCCTTGTCGACCTCTGAGAGCACCGCGTCGATGGCAGCCTTCCAACCGAGCAGGACCTCCTTCTCGGCCTTGCGCATCCTGATCTTGGTCTCCTCGGGAACGTTCATCTTGGCCATCGCCGCGTTCGCCGCCTGGATGACCTCGAGACCTGCGTTCACGAAGTGAGTCATCGAGTCTTTGCTCACGATCTTCGATATCTCCTCAAGATGCCTTTCGAGCCGCCTTGCGGCCTCCATACTTTCTTCTAACTTTCTTTGTGGGGACATGTTCTCCCTCGAACCTGATCTTCAGCCAGCCGTTCTCTAGATCCGCTCCCAGCACCTTCTTGTTGGCCATCGCGTGCGGCAGCGTTATCGACTTCTTGAACGCACCCAACTGCAGGACCAAATCGTCCTTGCGCGTATAAAGCTCTACTTTCTGATTGAGGACAAATGGCATCTTGATTGCGAGCACGCTGTCGCCGTTTTCCTCATCGTACATCTTCATCGGCGACTCCTTCGAGTAGATTTCGACGGGATCTCCTGTGCCGAACAGCTGTTTCGCGAGCCCCTCTAGCGCCTTTCTGCCCACGACTTCTCTAGGCATTAGCTCCGCTTGGAGCATTTTCAGTGGTGAGAAAGCCTCCACGATGGTCTGCAAGTGCGCGGCCTGCTCCTCGAACTTACCGTCGAAATAGATGTCGCTGACGTCCTTTGGCAGGATGCGATTTATGACGAGACATTCGACAGTGTAGCCGTAGAGGCAGAGATAGGTGTACGCTCTCTGCGTCTCCGTGATGACCATGCGCTCGGGGTTGACGACGAGGCGAACGGAGGTGATCTCGGGATCCGTGAGCAGGTCCCTGACATATCCAAGCCTCACCCTAAGGCCTTCGAGGTCTTCGAGGAACCTGTCGGATGGCAGAGGTGTGGACATGATCTTCCCTACAGTAGCGCGCGCGAGCTTCAGCACGTTCTTTACCATGTGGAAGAGCCTGTCGAAGTACCAGTTCGCCGTGTCGGGGAACGCAAGCAGGCGGAGCGTGTCCGCAGTCGGCGCGGTGTCCATGATTACGACATCGTACTTCTTCGCCTTGTGCCACTCTTCCACATAGAACAGCGCGGACATGAGTTCCATCCCTGGGAACACAGCCATCTCCTTTGCCGTCACTCCGTCCATGCCCTGTGATGTCAGGAAGTCGGACAGATAGCTCTGGATCTCCTTCCACCTGTGCTCCAGCTCGAATTGGATGTCAACCTCGAGCCCGTCAAGGTTCTTCGAGATGTTCTGCACCTCTCCCGAGAGCTGGAACTCCAACGAATCGGACAGGCTATGAGCCGCATCGGTGCTCATGACAACTGTCTTGTATCCCATCGCAGCGCATCTAAGAGCAGTCGCCGCAGCGACTGAGGTCTTTCCCACGCCGCCTTTGCCGGTGTAGATTATGACCCTCATCCTATGCACTCCTTCCCAAGAAATGATTCGCCGACATTAATGGTGTCGGGGACGGGGTTCGAACCCGTGACCTCCGGATTACCGAGGAGCGTTTGGTCAAAGCAACTCCCTATGAGTCCGACGCTCCACCAGGCTGAGCCACCCCGACATGTTCTGAAGTAAATGCGAGAGTCTTCTCCGACCACCGGACTACTCCTTCTTTTCTTCATCGGCTGGAGCCGCCTGTTCGATGACCTCGGGTGCCGGCTCTGCGGGTGCTTCAGTCGGTGCCGGCGCTGGTTCGGCAGGAGCTTCTGCTGGCTGCTCAGGCATTGGTTCCTCCGCGGGACCAGCGATCGGGGCCTCTCCCGGCTCCGGGAGCCTGCCCATCTTCGTGACCTCGCTCTTGCGAATCTCGATCCTCTTGATAGGCACTATGATCTTTGACGCGTCGGAGACCCTCTTGGCTAGGTCGCCCATGATTATCATGCGCACGAACTCGCCGATCGTGACTTCCGATGCGATCTTCTTGATCTCGTCGCGCATGATGTTCCTGATTGCCGTCTCCTGCGATGCCTGAATCCTCTGCTCCGAAACGCCCATAGGCTTGACCCGGATCTCCCAGGCGTCCTTGGTCGTGACATCGACGACCGCGTCCGTCTTAGTTCTCTTTCTCCTCGTGAGGCGCCTTACGTAATCGCTCGTTAGGTCGTGACCGTAGAACATCGTGTGGGCGTCGAGCCCGCTTACGTTGTTGATCTTGAACTTGAGCTTGATGTGCATCTTCGAGAAATCGCCCGTGAGGTCTTGGACAGTCGCCTCTGTTATCCTTCCCATGACGACGTCGGGAGTTTCCCCAGGGGTTTCGCCGAGCTGCATCTTGCTGAACATCTCGGGGGCGTAGACCTTGTACCACTCCTTCGCTCGCCATCTATCCTTGACCTTCTTCGCGGTTGCTCTGGGTTTCTGGGCCAATGCCATACCTCTGTCTAACTGACTAGGGATGCTCGATAACAGATTTCCATATTAAAAGGTTGCCGTGGAGAAACATACGTCACATCTTGCGGATATCAACAGGTGCCAGCATGCTCGATTTAAGCTCACTACCTCTGCCTGAGCTTGGGGTTCATCACCTCGTCCATGGCGTACCCGACGAAAGTGAAACCTAGCACGACGAACACCATGCAAAGGCCGGGCATGATAATGAACGCATACGGCCCCACGATCAAGACTGCAAGCGCGCGAGTTGCCTTGAAAACAAACTGCTCCATATTCACATCCCCTCGAATGTCTTTTCTCAGACGACCGAGTCTTCGTCCGGTTCCCTTCAGCGAAAAGATTGGCTACATGCTATGAAATGATTTGTCACTGGCTCGTGCCGAATTTCAGATAGACTCGCTCCGGAAAGCACGCTTCTCTGGGAAGTAGACATTGTAATGTGGGCGTTTCACTTCTTGGAGGAGATTTCTGCGTACTTGTGAATGGTCGTGATAGCGCTCTTCTCAAAGTCTTTCATCTTCGACACGACTGCGAACTCGTTTGGAGCATGAGCCCTTCCTCCGAAGCCAAGGCCAGTGCCGCAGTGCGGTATGCCAAGGATCCTGTCGAAGATGTACATCGGCGCTGAACCGGCGCTTATGGGCCATATCTTCGGGTTCTTACCATGGTACTTCAGACCCTCGATGCATGCCTGGGTAACGTCCTCCTCGAACGGAACCTTGCTCCATGGATAGTCCTCGTATCTCGTCATAACGAGGTCCTTGAATCCTCTTCGGTCGAGGTGTTTCCTGATCGTGGTCCTCACGCCTTCTGTCGTCATGTTCGGAACTAGTCTGATGTCTATCTTTGCGGCGGCTCTATCTGGCAGAATCGTGCTGTAGCCTTCGCCGTTGTAGCCTGAAAGTAGTCCCGCGACGTTGATCGAGGGTTCGAAGTTGTACTTCCTTAGCAACTCCTCGGTCGTACCCTTCACTTTGAACTGTTTCGCCCCGCAGTCCTTGAGATACTCCTTGCCGTTGAACCTCTTGGACAGCTCTTTGACCAACCTCAAATCGGTCTTACTGGGCTTCTCGACGTCGTCCCACATGCCGTCAACCGCGGGGTCCTGGTTCTCATCAACAAGCGTTGAGATGGCCTTGACCAATCTGAACACCGGGCTCTCGAGTATGACCGCAACGCTGCTGTGGACCGGGCCTTCCGCAGGCCCTCCGCGAGTTTCTCCTTCCGAGATGAGGTCGAACGTGACGCAACCCTTGAACCCGAGCGACAGGTCGACCTCACCCTTCGAATCCTCGCAGTAGTCGAACCAGAATCCTGCATCCGCGTCCGAGAGCGCTTTCTTACTCCTCCTGACGAATGTGGGCAAGCTCGATCCACCTGATTCCTCCTCGCCTTCCAGCAGGAAGTGCAGGTTGATCGGCAGCTCTCCCTTGTCCAGCATCGTCTGAGCGGCTAGAATCGACCCGACGAGGGACCCCTTGGAGTTGTAAACTCCTCTGTTGATGATGACGTCTCCATACGGCTTTTTCTTGACTATGTCTGCATTGAACGGCGGGCGCTCCCAGTCCTCCAGGTCCCCAGCCGGCTGTACGTCGTACATGCTGTAGATGACACCTGTCTTCTTCGCGCCGACGTCTATGTGTCCATGGACGACGGGATGGCTCTTCTTCGTGGCCCTGAACTGTTGCGTCTTTGCTCCTAGTCCGCGAAGCATTGCCTCAAGCGTGTTCGCGCATTCCTGAATCCCTTCTCCTGTCACCGAGACGCTCGGGATCCTCAGGATGTCCCGGGTGATCCTGAGGTGCTTCGCCCAGTTCTTGTCGATTTCTGAGTGCAACTGCTCTATAGACATGAGTCTGCCCCTGTGATGCCCTTGCGACTGACGAGCCCGAGAAGGAACAGCGTGGCTTCAGTTACCAAGGAATCTAGGCTTGGACTTGCCTTCCTGTTGTAGTACCCTTTGGATTGGCGCGTCATGGCACTTCAAGGCCGCCTGCTCGTCCCCATAGAGCTTGCCACACTCGAAGCACTTGTACAACTTCTTCGCCATTCTATGCTGCCCCTTGTCAGATACAAAGTCGCTAACTGCGTCCGAGCGTATCGCGATGCCAGATAATAACTTTGCGAGGTCACTTCTTGAGGTGCTTCGACAGCAGCTCCTTGGAATCGGATGCGAGCTTCGCGTCTTGGCTTGCTAGCTCCTTTTCGAGGAGGTCCATCGCAATCGGGTCCTTGAGAAACACGGGGACATAGCAAGTGGTAGTGTCAATCACCAGGATTGCAACTCGCTCGTCGTCCGATAGCTTTCTGTCATCGACAGCCGCCTTGAATTCGACAAAAGGCCGGATGTCCGGAGGCACGTTCTTGACCTCTGTGATGGCCATCAATCTCGCGACGTGCATCTCCGGACCTTCCATGGTTATCTAGAGGTTGACCTTGACCTGGTGCACTTCAAGCCCGAGCTTGTCTCTCTCCAGTCCGAACGCCAGGCCCAGCAGCTGCGACAGGTGTAGGACGGGTATTTTCTGCTGCAAGTCCTTTAGCTGCACTTGGCCTACATCGTACTGCAGGTGGCAGAACGGGCAGCAATCTACAATTACATCGACACCTGCCGCCGACATGTTGGTCAAGTTCTCCTTGGTCATCTTGAGCGCAACGTCTGGAGTCCTTGCCCTCACGCCTCCACCAGCTCCGCAGCACATGCCCTTGTCCTTGTACGCGACGCTGGTCATGCCCGCCGCCTCGACGATGTCGTCGAACACGTGCGGCCGCTCTGCATCATCGATCTTCTTGATGTTGCTTGGCTTTAGGAAGTGGCAGCCGTAGTGCACTGCCGCTTTGAGGTTCTTGCCTCCCTTGACCTTGGACCTGATCGCCTCGAGCCCGACGTCTCTATAAAGCAGCTCGACGAAGTGTCTCACGTTGACAGTGCCGTTGTACTCTATCCCCGCGGCATCTCTCAGCGTCTTGTTGATCTTCTTCCTCAGCTCTGGGTCGTGGTTGAGCTTGTGCGCGACCTCGAAGAGCGTGTCGAAGCAGCCGTTGCAGATCGTGATGATGTCCATGCCCATCTTCTCGGCAAGCGCGAGGTTCCTCGCGGCTACGGTCATCCAGTAATTCTGGTCGAACGAACGCGTGACGCCAGGTGCAGGGCAGCAGCTCGCGCCTTGTATGTCAACCAGTTCCACGCCCAGGGAGTTCATGACCTCCCTGGTCGAGCTCTCGATCCCGGGATACCTGAGCGGCATGATGCAGCCCAGGAAGAATGCGTACTTCGCCATCTCACTTGCCTCCAGAAGCGACGAGCTTGTCGAAGCCACACAGTTCCGTGATCTTCTTGACCGCCTCGAGCATCTTTGCATCCGATAGCACCGTCGGCGGCGTCTCCTGCAGGCCGAGCTTCTTTCTCAAGGCCTTGTCCTCGTCCCTTAGAGAGACCATGTGTCCCGTCTTCGAGATCAATTCCGCGACCTTTCTGTGCGGCTCAGCCATGTATCCCTTTCTCACGGCCATGTTCCTGAGGGCCATGATGATGTCGACGATCTCCACTCCCCTCGGGCACCTCTCATAGCACGTGAAGCAGGTAGTGCAAAGCCAAAGGTCCTCGGACGGCAGCACATCCTCTTCGAAGCCGAGCTGTGCCCGTCTCACGACCTTTCTCACTCTGAAAGCGGTCTGCCGTCCTGATGGACAGCTGCCTGTGCACGTCCCGCATTGAAAGCACAGGTTTACCGTCTTGCCTCCTTGTTCGATGACCTTCCGGGTGAACTCCGGATTAGGTTCCTTAGCCTCTGCCAAATGACTCACCAAACCTACCTCAGGGAAGGAGCCATATATCAGGGTTTTGCTCTTAAGGGTTAAGCGTTACCCTTTACGGTAAATCCAAGCTTCCTTCGCCTCTTCGATGAACGCCCCGAGGTCCCCGTGCTCGGTGCATTGGAGCGCAACGATCGAGTGCACCGACCAGGGCTGGTCCTTCGCGCCCGCGGCCCTTATCACGCCTGTGCGCACAAGGCTCCTGTTGACGAAGTAACTGAGCTCGGTGCGGTCCACCATTGTGGGTTCGTAGAACATCCTCACCACCTCGTGCGGTATCTCCTGTTCGTCTAGGTGTCTGAAGGCGAGCCTCTGTGCCCCGAACGCGAGTCGTGCGTGTCTAGGCCCGTTGTCCCTGTGCATGAGCATGTCCGAGCCCACCTCAGTCACGCTCCCTCCGGGAGCGCTCTCCATCGCAAATAGCGCGTCGTCCAAGACGATGCAGTCGACGCGGCCCTCGTTCATCAATCGCAGGTTGGCATCATCTGTCGATACTGTGACGGCGCATATCTTGCCATCGACAGACAGCTCTGAGGCTGCCATAAGGATGCATCTCTGGGTAACGATGGTCCCTGCGATGCGCAGGTGCTCCTCGTTAACCAGCCTCAGCTCGTACTCTTTGTACTTCTTCAAGAGTCCGAGCCCGTCAGGCGTGAGTATGCTTCCCCTGCTCGTCGTCCTCACGAGCGAGGAGTCCATCTTCTCCTCCGTCTCGTGGATGTATTTGTGGAGGACGGGGGTTGAGATGTCCAAGGACGCGGCGGCCTTCTTCATACTGCCCTTCTCGTTAAGTGCAGCTAGTGCCTCCATCATCCTGTGGGTGATCTCGTGGCCATCGGCCATCAGAACGACCCGGGGCCTGGCGTCGACCATTTGCTCACCGCCTCCGCTTGAGGCCATAAGCGCTCAGCATCAACATAGCCGTTGCGAAACCTATCAGGATGATGAGTTGCAGCCAAATGCCGTCGACCGACCAGCCTCGTATCATGACGGACCTCAGTCCTTCGACCGCGTATGTCAGAGGGATGAAGTACGACACCGGCCTGAGGATCGTGGGCACTGCCTCGATTGGCCAGAACACCCCAGAGAGCAGGATTGACGGAAACAGGATGAGCGGCAGGAACTGTATGGCCTGAAACTCGTTCTTTGCGACCGACGATAGCATGAAGCCGAGGCCTTGGTTGCCCACGCCCAAGATGAAGACGACCAGTAGCGCGAGGAGCACATTCCCCACAATCATAACATTAAACAACAGAATAGCCGCCGTCATGATCACACATGACTGGATTAGCCCGACGAACCCGAACGCCAATGCATACCCTGCTACTATCTCTCCCTCCGTCACGGGCGTGCTGAGCAATCGGTCGAGCGTTGATGCACTCCGCTCGTGCACGAACGATATGATTGACAGCATGAACGTGACCATCATAGCTGCGAGGCCCATCACGCCTGGTGCGAAGAAGTCGATGAATCTCGCATCCTTGCCGTAGACCAAGTCTGGGAAGACTGTGATTGGGACCGCGAACGCACCTTGGCCGAGGACGGACCTGATTGCGGTCAGCAGCTCGGTGCTGACAGCCGTGACGATGTTCGGGTTCGTGCCATCGATGATGAGTCTGATAAGCGCAGGTGAGCTGTTGGCAGATGCCGCGCTCTTGACATCCTGAGAGAATGTCTCGTTGAAAACGATTGTAGCCCATATATCTGCGTCCTTGACCTTCTCAGTAGCTGCCGCGACTCCGTCGGCCGAGGTGAGCACCTGGACAATGTGGAGTGTGTCCCTTGTCTCGAGGTTCGTGATGATGCCAGCGGATAGGGACTGACTGGACGGAGCTTGGTCGAGGTTCACTACGTACACATCAATGTTCTTGACGTTCCCCCCGAAGGTGTACCCGAAGATCGTTATCATGAGCAGCGGCATTAGCACCAGGAACCCGACCGTGCGCCTGTCGTGCTTCAGCGACCGGAGGTTCTTCTTCGCGATCGCAAGGACTCGATCGAACCTCACTGTCCCACCTTCTTCGCATAGGCCAGGAACGCAGACTCGAGATCGTTCGTCGATGTGGCTTCCATCAGCTGCTTCGGCGTGCCCTCGCCTATCAGCTTCCCCAACCTCATCATGCCGACGATGTCACACCTGACAGCCTCGTCCATGTAGTGCGTTGTGAGAATGACCGTCTTGCCTCTGCCCTTCAACTCGGCAAAGTACTTCCAGAATCCGACTCTCAGCTCAGGGTCGACCCCAACAGTCGGTTCATCCAGGAACACCACCTCAGGATCGTGGATAAGGGAGCATGCGAGAGACACCCGGTGTTTCATTCCGCCGCTGAGTTGCGAGGAGAGGCTGTGTCTTCGATCGAAGAGGTCTATCACAGTCAGAAGCTCCTTCTCGCGCTTCTCGAAGGTCGCCTTGTCGACTGAGTACAGCTCCGCGAAGAGTTCGAGGTTCTCGTGGACCGTGAGGTCCGTGTATATCGCCATTTCCTGGGGCATGTAACCGATCCTCGGAACGTTCTCCTTGATCGGCACCTTCTCACCGAGGACGTAAGCCTTGCCAGAAGTCATCCTGAGCAGACCAACAAGCATCTTGATAGCGGTGGTCTTGCCAGAACCATTTGGTCCTATCATGCCGTAAAGAAGTCCCTTCCGGATCTTCAGGTCGAGGTCGTCCACTGCGACGAGTTCATCGTACTCCTTCCTGATCTTGTGCGCGTGGACGGCGTCCCCCTCTGCCTCCAAAGCCCTCTTCACGACCCTCCCTCCAGTCCGTGTCATGGATACTGACCAAGTGTTTATCAGTCCAGATTCCAGCGCTATCAACCGTTATATATCCATCCGGGCATTAACTTTCGTTTCTGTATGTCCTCGGCCAAGTACATCATCAAGCTCTGCCTGCTGGGGGATGGGGCAGTTGGAAAGACGAGCTTGGTGCGGAGGTTCGTATACGACGTATTCGACGACAAGTACCTCAAGTCCTTTGGCACAAAGGTTTCAAAGAAGTCATTGACCGTGGATGACTCCTCGATTGACCTCATGATCTGGGACATACTCGGTCAAAAGACTCACGAGGCTCTACATGGGGCGTACTACCGCGGTGCTGCTGGAGCCCTCGCCGTCTGCGATTTCACGCGGCCGGACACGATGAAGTCCCTGAAGTCCTGGATCGGCAGCTTCAGGTCTGTCGTCGGTGACAATCCGGTCCTCATCCTGGGCAACAAATCAGATCTCGACAAAGCATTCAATCTATCGGAGCTTCGGTCGTTCGGGTCCTCCATTGGGTGCGAGGTGTTGGAGACAAGCGCAAAGTCGGGCCTCAATGTCGAGAATGCGTTCGCGATAGTCGGCAGAAAGCTCCTGGAGGCGGCGCAATGAGGTCACTACCGTTCTTCGTCATGCCGGGCGTGGCCTTGGCCCACCTCCGAGAAGAGCTCGAGATAGTCGAGGGGGACCAGCGTGCACGGCACATGCTTTACAGGTACGGCCAGAGATGTGGTCGAGCCCTCGTAGAGAGCTTCGGGCTGTCGATCGAGAGCCTGATGGAAATCAAGTCGGTTGTCGAGCCAATATGGATGGAGGCAGGGCTTAGCAGGATCAAGGTGGACTCCATTCAGGAGAGCGAGATGGTCGTGAACCTCGAGGAATCCGTGGAGGCGAGGGAAGGCAAGACCTGCGATTTCGCCCGTGGGTATCTCTCGGGGATCGTCTCTCAACTAGTCGGTAAGAGATTCGAGGTTGACGAGGTCGAGTGCGCGAGCCAAGGCTATATGGCTTGCGTGATGCAGGCTTACGAGGTCCTAGATGTCCTAAAACCAGGGAAGGCGCGCGAGACGGAGGATGTCCGCAAGTTCAGCCTCGAGGTCGGATATTCCTACGTGATAAAGGAGGAGATTCCCGACCAATCGTACGACATATTTATCGATGCTGCGAAGCACAACGTCCCGAGCCTGTGCGTGACGAGGGAATATCCGGAGAAGATCAAGGATAGATACGACCTGAAGAGCGTTCCATTCTTGTGGCTATCAATGGATCAGGAGAAGCCGTATACTCGCGACCCCACGAATTTGGCGCTGCTGTATTCTGACGTAAAGACATTCATATCGGATAACAAAAGCTGCATGGTCCTCCTGTCTGGGCTGGAGTATCTGATCTCGCAGAACGATTTCCCGAAGGTGCTCAAGCTGCTCCAGCATTTGAATGACAAAATCGCGGTGACCGACTCCGTGATGCTCGTGCCTGTGAGCCCCCTCACACTGCCTGAGTCGCAGCTGAAGCTCCTGGAGAAGGAGATGCGCTCGTTCTAATCCCCCGACGTGAGGTTTTCGAATTGAAATACGGAGTGATCATCTGTCCGAAATGTGGGAAGGCCAGGGGCGTCGAGAGTCGTAGGAAGACCACAACCTGCCAGTGCGGCAGGAAGATCATTCTGACCAGAATGAAACTCCAGTTCCCGACCGATTCCCCTCACGAGCTCGCCGACATCGTGGGAAAGGTCAACGCCTCTCTGAAGGGTGGCGGGCCGATGCCGAGCGCGAAGAAGAAGCGGAAGACGAACTCTTACGCGGTCATTTCTGAGAAGGCCAAGGTCACCAAGGATCCGCTCGAGAAGATGCGGTTGATCGTCGCAGAATTGGCGGCCCAGAAGTCGGAGCTCGACGCCGACGATTTCAAGCAAGTGGCGATAATGATCGGAAAAGAGAATCTTGAGGATATGATTGTCCGATTGCTTGACCTGGGGATCATCTACGAGATAGGACCTGGGAAGTTCAAGGCCGTGTAGGTGCGGTCGATTTCTTCAGCATGAGCCTCTTCGCGTCCTTCACCAAGGCAGGAAGCGACAGCGTGTGTATCTTGTGGTATCCATACACAACGATGGCCGTAGCCCCTCCCAAGCCAAGGATGTTCAGGGGCAGCTCAGTGTTGAAGAAGAGGATCATCAAAAGGCTGTATCCGAGATGTATCAGCAAAGCCTCGACGAAATACCCTTTTACATCTGTCCTGACGACGCCGATTCCTATTAGCGTGGTCGTCGACCCGTGAAGAAATACGAACTGTAGGCCCAGCAAGGAGTACGCGAGCATCTCGACCGGACCGGGATTGTCGACGCCCAGCAGACTTGTGTACACGGTCGCGAAAGTGAATGTCATCGCAATGCCCATGCCGAGCGCGAGCCCGCAGAAGGCCGTGTCCACCTTTCTCTGGAACCTGGGGAAGTTGAGGATTACCAGCTTCATGGCCTCCTCCATGATCGCGAACAGCACGACAACCACGATCACAGCGTCACCCGAGCCCGCCCTGCCCCACTCCTCGAAGGCGAAGATGAGCATTCCCAGGACGATGCCGAGCGCGAAGAACTTGAATATCTTGGAGTCGTCGAAGAAGGGCTCTTTAACTCGGGGGAACGTGTAGTCCTTCATAGTGTAGTACAGAAGGGCGAGTGGGGGTGCGAATCCCGCTATCGCACTGACGATCTGCAGCGTGTCGACCATTACGGTCACTTGGTATCGCGTCCCC
>Ga0153916_10002239_pt1 | contig 14214 bp, 11 predicted proteins | sample Opewatmetagenome_FD_109642 | JGI IMG/M metagenome (GOLD analysis project Ga0153916, IMG submission 109642) | Freshwater wetland microbial communities from Ohio, USA - Open water 3 Core 3 Depth 4 metaG | ecosystem: Environmental > Aquatic > Freshwater > Wetlands | place: USA: Ohio, Lake Erie...
TATCCCGTATAATAATAACGAGACGGTCGACAGGCCTTAATATATACACCAAGCGAGACGGGAACACCGCCCGAGGGGGAGCGGTGCGCATCCGCGAACGTGGCTCGAGGGCCATCAATTGAGGTTGGCAGGTCACTTCATAAACCTGATTGATGATATACCGGAAAGAAATAATTAAACCATACGCGCCCGGCGGACGCCGATGCTATGGCGGTCTTGGGGCGCGTACCTCGACCGATTTCCGGTTCGAAAGCTCGGGCCGCCTTCCCGTCGTCGCGCGGGGAGGTACCGATGTTTACACCCCTTCAAACCCTTCTGGTGCTGTTGGGGGCGATCGTTGCGGCCGGCGCGATATTCTTCTGGTTGGGATATATCGCCCGGCGGCGCATCGCCGAGTCTAAAATTAAGACCGCGGAGACGATTGCCGCAAAAATAACGGAGGAAGCAGAGCGGGAAGCGGAGAACACGAAGACCTCGGCCTTACTGCGAGCTAAAGACGAAATCTTTAAGCTCAAGGAGGAAGCGGAGAGAGAGACCGAGCAGCGGCACCGAGATTTAAAGAACCTTGAAAATCGGCTCAGGCAAAAGGAGGAATCCCTCGAGCGCCGGGCCGATAATTTTGATAAGAAAGAGCACCAACTAGGCAGCCGCGAGAAAAACCTCGAGCGGCACGAGGGGACGTTAAAGAACAAGGAAGACGCGCTGGCGCGCAAGGCCGACGAGCAGAACCGCATGCTCGAGCGCGTATCGGGCATGTCGGCGGCCGAGGCCAAAGAGATCTTGATGAAGAACCTCGTCGCCGACGCGTCGCGCGACGCCGCCCGCACCATAAAGGAAATCAAGGACCGGGCCGAGGCGGAGGGCGACCGCCTGGCCCGGGATATCATCAGCCTCGCCATCCAACGCTGTGCCTCCGACCACGTCGCCGAGAGCACCGTCTCGGTGGTGGAGCTCCCCAACGACGAAATGAAGGGGCGGATAATCGGCCGCGAGGGCCGCAACATCCGCGCCATCGAGGCCGCCACCGGCGTCGACCTCATCGTCGACGATACCCCCGAGGCGGTAATCGTGTCCTCCTTCGACCCCATACGGCGGGAGGTCGCGAAGCGCGCGCTGGAGCGCCTTATCGTTGACGGCCGCATCCACCCCGGCCGCGTCGAGGAGATAGTCGACAAGCTCCGCGGCGAGCTCGAGCAGGAGCTGGTGGAAGTGGGCGAGGGGACCATCCTGGAGCTCAACATCAACGAGATGGACCCGGAGCTGGTGCGGACGCTGGGGCGGCTCAAATACCGCACGTCCTACGGCCAGAACGTCCTCGGCCACTCCAAAGAGGTGGCCTACCTCGCCGGCATCATGGCCAACGAGCTGGGGTTGCCCGGCGACAGCGCCCGCCGCGCCGGCCTGTTGCACGACGTCGGCAAGGCGGTGGACCACGAGGTGGAGGGGACCCACCCTCAGATCGGCGCCGACCTCTTGCGCAAGTTCGGCGAGTCGCGGGAGGTGGTCAACGCCTGCGAGGCGCACCACGGCCGAACCGAGCCCACCAGCGTGGAGGCGGTGCTGGTCGCGGCCGCGGACGCCATCAGCGCCGCGCGGCCCGGCGCCCGCCGCGAGTCGCTCGAGTCCTACATCAAACGCATCACCAAGCTGGAGGAGATAGCGGACTCGTTCTCCGGCGTCTCGAAGGCGTACGCCATCCAGGCGGGCCGCGAGGTCCGCATCATCGTCGAGCAGGAGCGCGTCTCGGACGCCGAGGCCGAGGAGCTGGCGCGCCGCATCGCCGAGACCATCGAGAAGGAGCTGGAATACCCGGGCAAGATAAAGGTGGTCGTCATCCGCGAGACGCGCGCCGTAGACTACGCCAAGTAACCGTGATGGTTTAAAATAAGAAGCCGGCCTTAAGGCCGGCTTTTTTAACGTTTTAGGTAATAGAATCGTTATTTATATAAAATTATACCCGCCTTTGTTTAAGCTAACCTAGCTTCGCCTTCAGGATTCGTACCATCGCTATTAGACGAGCGACGTCTTGTTGGGCGTGACAAATAAACTTCCCATCGCCCGTCAATTCGGGTCCTTCTAGTATATCACCGACCTTTTTTATGGGCCGGGGAGTTTCCACGAAGTGCAAAACGTCTCCGTTTGGAGTTATTATCGCATCTTTGGCCACTTCAAACTCGTCAACCCGAATACGCCAAGGCCCGGGCGTAGCAGCACGGACCCGCGCTTCGATGGCGTCGAGTTCGTAGTAATTTATATTATCGTTCATAGTTTCCAATATTTAGTTTTCCGGTTGAGGGGCGTTTTCTTCCGATTGCGGGAGAACGCTTTATTTTCATTAATTACGGGCTTTCGGAAATTATTACTAAGTCGGGAACGTGAATAAAATCCTTTCTATTGTGGGTTACCAAAGGGATACCATGCCTCCGAGCGCAAGCAGCTATCCAAATATCATTGGTACCTACGGGCGCGCCCTGTCGTTCTAATGCTGTTTTAATTTCCCCATATTTTCTGGCTACTTCGTAATCAAACGGGATTACTATATAGTTTTTAAGATAGGCTTCCATCGCAACAATACTCTTTGAACTCCAATTATGCTTCGAGGCCCATCCGTACAGCTCCCCCACCGTAATAAAAGAGATTGCTAAAGCGTTATTCTGTAAATGTTTTACGTACGAGGCCGCGGGGCCTTTGTCTCTATAAACATAGGAGAAAACGTCAGTATCAATTAATAAATCCAAGACGGATCGCCGGCTTTACTCGAAATCATCGTCGGCGTCTCCAGGCCATTTACCGATTAAAAGCGACATATCATGCACCGGTTTTACTCCTTGCATATCGGCTAATTCCTTAAGAGATAGTGAGGACCAGAAGTCGGGGAAAATAAGCAAACCCTTAGCCTCTAATGGCGTTATTTTCTTAATGTGAATCCCGGTTATTTTACCGTAAGGAGTTATCCTTTCGGGTAAACCAGTAATCCTTACGAAACTTCTCAAATTCGTTTTAATCTCGTCGCTTTTAGTCTCATCGAAAATACATTCTACGGGTTCTCCTACCGGGGGGTAAACCTTACATTTAAAATCGCCTTCCTTTTTAAAATCGACCATGAGAAGACGGCCAGATATATCCATATCTTTTGTTTCTTCGGGTATAAGAGCGGTTTCGAATTTCCCGATCCGTTTCTTTACCTCTTCATATCCGCGCGGGGTATATTTCACGTGTAAACGATTCGTTATATCATTTAGTGTAATATCTATCTGGTTAATTCCTTTCGCGAATACGCTCCCGAACTTACCGACTGCTTCTAGGATTCCGTAATCAATATAATCTGGGGTCGGTTTTCTGGGTTCTTGAACATCGCTTAAACCTAGCAACGCGGTTTTATAAATTTTATTGCCAAAATCGGCCTCCGGTCCGAATAACCCACCTTCGGAATAAGACCTTTTCTGGAATCCTAGGACTGTTTTTGTACTTCCGTGGTCAAAACGTACCATGTCGATAGCGATATATTCTTCTATTTCTTTAGGTCTTCTTCCCGAACGACTACTTTCCTCGTAATCAGCTAATTTCAAACCCGTACGCTCGACTAATTTATAGAATTCAGTTATTAAATCTCGTAAAGCTATAATCCCAATACGGCCCGACCCTACGGCCGACCCCTCTACTTCAATTGTTAGAAATTCATTATGTTTATTCGTCATACTCTCCACGCTTCCGACCGGATTTCCCGACTTTGTATTCCAAACCCTTGTTAAACCTAGTTATTTTGTTTTACTGTCCGGTTTTTCGGTTATATCCGCCCCTTAAAATATACTAGTTTGAGCGCGACCAATATTATATTTTCCCTTCTCCTTTCATCGGGAAATTCTAACATATCCGCGGCGTTTCGTCAAATTTACTATTCCTTTTTATTAGGCGGGTTAACGGCGCCGCCTTAATTAGGACATCTTAGCGCGCGTTCGCACGTTCTATTCCTCTCTTCGCCAACGAGCCCAACGCGAACCTGATTACCTTTTCCGGCTCCAGGTTCCGCAGGCACGGGCTTGCGCCGTCGTCGCCCGCCTGCGGGCAAGGGCGCGGGCCGTGTTTGAAGCACGGCGTACATTCCCGTATGTCCGGGGGCCGGGCGTACCTACCCTCCAGCGTCATACAACGCGGGTAATACTTCGTCCGGACGGCGCCCGGAAACGGGCCGTATAACGCGACCGTCGCGATATCCAAAGCGCCGGCGAAGTGGACCAGCGACGAGTCGGGCCCTATTAGTAAATCCAACCGCGACAAGAAGGCGGCGGTGTGGTCCATCGTGCGGAAGCGGCCACACAGATTGTCGACGTTTCGAAATTTAACGGACGGCGGCAGTTTTCGGCCTACGGTTTTTCCCCAATCGCCCTCGGCGCCCAGTAAGAAGACGCGGGCGCCGGCGGCCCCCAGCGTCGCCGCGACGAGCAAGCTGCTCTCCAGCGGATACGTCCTGATGGGCGACGAGGCGCGGAGGTGAAGGCCGACCGTCGCGTCGCCGGCCTTGACCTTCAACTCGTTTCGCAAAATGTTCTTGCCCTTATGGGCGAGCGCGGCCTCGACCTCATATACCAGCCGCTTATCGCCCACGTCGGCTAAGCCGGCGTGCCGCGCCATAAGGTCGACGGCGTGGCAGCTCGGGTCCGTGCTTGTCTCCAGCGTCCCCTCGTAGCACAGCTGGTAGTCGTAGGAGATGAAGTCCTTCAGTTTGACGGGGTACGCGAATATCCGCCGGACGTTGGGGTTGCGCAGGAAGACGCCGTGGTAGCGGCGGCCGCAGGCGACGGCCAGGCCCGCGTGTTTATATCTTTCGTCGAGGTATCGGAGCAGCGGCGTAAGGAAGAGCAGGTCGCCGAAGCCGCCGTGCCGCACGAGTAAAAGCGAGCGGCCGTCCAGCGGTTGGCCCTCGTATTTATTGTAATGGCCGTCGAAGCCGGCGACGGCGACGAGGCTGGGGCAATCGGCCAGGAGGTTCGCGGCCGCCCGGTCCGGGAGGAGGACCGGCTCGCCCGGGGCTATGGTCGTACGCCCGAAGTGGGCGCGGCGTTTAAACGTCACGACCTTCATCGCGTCGGCGCCGCCGGAAGGCTGCGAGGGGCCGCGGGGCGCCGCCTTTATTTTCACAGCGGCCCGAAGCCCGTCAACGGCGCGAGAAAGGTCATTCGTGTTTAAAATTATTCAAGCTTAGTCACGCGCGGGGAGGAAGGCCCCGGCCGGCGCGGCCGGCGTAAGACGCCCCCAGTTATTATTTTACAATTTTTATATTATGTTAACTTAAGCAGTTTTTAGCGGCGGGCCTTTCATCCGGGTTATAACCGGCGGCGCCGAATTTCATCTGTTAAACGAGGCGCCGTTATGTTATATAAGGGGAGGACGCGGCCGGGCGATATCCGTGCCCCTCGTCGCCGAGCCGCCTCGCAAGACCCCGCCATGGAAATACTTTTTATCGGAGATGTCGTCGGCGCCCCCGGGCGGCGGCTCGTGGTCGAGCGCGCCCCGGCGTTGAAGAAAGAACATAACGCCTCCCTCGTTATCGCCAACGTCGAGAATGTCGCCGGCGGCGCCGGCGTCACCCCCGAAACGGTAGCGCAGATAACCCGCGCCGGCGTGGACGTCGCGACCTCCGGCAACCACGTCTTCGTGCACCGCGAGGCCACCGAGGGGATGGACGAGATGCCGACGCTGCTCAGGCCCCTCAATTATCCGCCCGGCGCGCCCGGGCGCGGGTGGCTCGTCGCGACGACCCCCGAAGGGCATAAAGTCGCCGTGATAAACGCGCAAGGCCGCGTCTTCATGGACATGTTGGATTGCCCCTTCCGCGCCCTCGACGCCGCCCTCGCCGTCTTAGCCAACCGGGCGAAGGTCGTCGTGGTCGACTTTCACGCCGAGGCCACCTCCGAGAAGGAGGCCATGGCGCACTACCTCGACGGCCGCGTGACGGCGCTCATCGGAACCCATACCCACGTCCAGACGGCCGACGAGCGCGTCTCGCCCGGCGGCACTGCGTATATAACCGACGTCGGCATGACCGGCCCGCTGGGAGGGGTAATCGGGACCGAGGCCGAGCCGGTTTTAAAGCGATTCATATCGCGGATGCCGGCGCGCTTCAGGCCGGCTCGAGGTATAGGGGTCCTCTCGGCGGCGGTTATATCGGTCGACGAGAAGACGGGGTGCGCGACGGCCATAAAGCGCGTCCAGGAGCGCGAGGAATAATATGGCGGCGCCCGAGAGAGGTTACGGCGACGTCGAGCGGGTCCGCGAGGCCGCCGACATCGTGGCGGTCATAAGCCAATACGCGGCGCTGACGCCCGCGGGCGAAAACCTCAAGGGCCTTTGCCCGTTCCACGCCGACACCAAGCCTTCGCTTACGGTGTCCCCGGCGAAGCAGCTCTACTACTGTTTCGGCTGCGGCGAGGGGGGCAACGTCTTCAACTTCGTGATGAAGATGGAGGGCCTTACGTTCGGCGAGGCCCTCCGCGAGCTGGCCAAACGGGCGGGCATTACGCTGCGCGCCGCGGGGCGCGTCACGCCGGAGGAGCGGCGCCGCGAGCGGTTGGTCGCGGTGGTGGAGGAGGCGGCGCGTTTCTTCTACGACAACCTGCGCGCCTCGGACCGATACGCGGAGGCGGCGCGCCGATACCTCCTCGAGCGCGGCCTGACCGAGAAGACGATGGACGCGTGGCGGCTGGGCCTCGTCGCCGACAGCTGGGACTCCTTCCTCAAGCACGCGACGGCGGCGGCGTTCGAGCCGGCCGAGATCGCCGAGGCCGGCCTGGCCGTCCCGTCGAAAAGCGGCGGCGGCTACTACGACCGCTTCCGCGGCCGCGTCATCTTCCCCATCTGGAACGCGTCCGGCAGGGTCGTCGCGTTCGGCGGCCGGGCGCTGGGCGACGGCGAGCCCAAATACCTCAACTCGCCCAACACCTCCCTATATAATAAAAGCATCACCCTCTACGGCTTATACCAGAACCGCGCGGCCGTCGCCCGGGCCGGGAGCTGCGTCGTCGTCGAGGGGTATATGGACCTCTTGGGGGTGCACCAGGCGGGGGTGGAGAACGTCGTCGCGACCTGCGGGACGGCGCTGGCCGACGAGGCGGCGGCCATCCTCGCGCGCCACGCCTCGGATTTCGCGTTGTTGTTCGACGGCGACGACGCCGGCCTGCGCGCCGCCAGGCGGGCGTTGGCGTCGCTTTTGACGCGGGGCGCGCGGCGCGTGCGCGTGGGCGTCCTCGAGGCGACGCGGGACCCGTTCGACGTGGCCGCTGAGGGTCGCGAGGCGTTGGCCGCGGTCCTCGACGGCGCCGTCGATTGGCCCAATTTCGTCTTCGCCTTGGCCCGCCGCGAACACCCCGGCGACGCCGTCGGCGCGGAGCTGGCGGCTATCGGCGAGCTGCGGCCGTTGCTGGCGGCCGTCCCGGAGGAGTTGGAGCGGTCGTACTGGCGGCGCCGCGCCGCGGACCTGCTCGGCATACCGGTGGGGGCGGTGGAGGCGCGGAGCGGGCCGGCTCGGGCCGCGGCCACCGTCGCGCCGCCGGCCGCGGCCGAACACAACTTGCTGAGGCTCTTCGTCCAATGCCCCGCGGCCGCGGCCGAGTGCCTGGCCGAGATATCGTTGGACGACGTCGACGACGAGCTGGCCCGGCGGGTGCTGCGCGCCATGGCGAAGCTTTTGAAGGACGGCCCGTTCTCGGCGGTGGAGCTGTTGGACGAGCTGGACGAAAGCGACGCCGGCGTCGTGACGCGGCTCGCGATGCTCGAGACCCGGGACGACGACGCGCTGCGCGCGGCGCGGCTCGCGGTCAAGGGGGTGAAGCAGCGGGCGCTGGCGCGGCGCACCCGCGAGCTGAGGGAGCGCATCACCGCCAGCGGCGGCGACTACGAGGAAGCGACGCCCGCTATCAAAGAGCTTATGGAGGAGAAGCGGCGCCACCTCAAGCGGGAGGGCGGGGGCTAAGGCGCGCGATTATTCGTCCTTTTTTATCGCGAAATAACTCAATCGCGTGGCGAGCGTCCCGGCGCGTCAAGGCAAAAAAATACTTGACTTAGCGAAGTCGCCGTGCTATATTGTTTTTAGATAAGAGGGTGATATGAAGGAAATAAGCTCATATCTAGCCGGCGCGGCCCTTAGGGGTAGCGGCGGTTTTGTATTTCGACGACGGCAAGCTAACGGCTTCTAAGCACAATTATAAGCCGGCCCTTGAGGATAACGTAGTCGTAGGAGGTGATTAAGGCGGTGAAGAAGCTACGTACGTTGGTGTTATTGTTCGTTTGCGTTTGCGGCGCAAGTTACGCTGACGTTTGGACGTTAGTCGCCTCGTATCCGACCCCGGGCCCCAACCCGCGCGGTTATTCGGGTATTAGTCCGGAAGCGGGTTATATCGTTATGGACGGCCCCGCCCCGTACGTTTTACTTTACAGATGGTTATATAGTTCGATTTATTCCAGTTTCCCGGCGCCGGGAGGGGCCGGCGCGTGGGGTATATGTGAATTTACTAGCCAGTTTTATATAACTAACAACCGGACGTCCTGGATATACGAAACGACGAAGCAAGGTTCCTTAATTAACTCGTATCGCTGCCCTTTTAACGGCCCAGCGGATTTAGATTTTACGGGTTACCTAGGGGGTTTATCGGTCGCCATCCCCGACCGGAACATAATTGCCCTTCTAGACCGAACTACTGGTTCCCTCATCGGGACGTACGCCGGGCCCGGGAGCCGGCCTACGGGCGCGTGCGGTTCCGCCCACTTTTACGTTGCCGACGCGGGTACCCATACTATATACGAGAACGGCGTTCCTATTATCGCGGGAATCCAAACGCCGGTGGGGTTAGCTAATACGATTAGTACGGCACCGCCTTACGACATAAAGTTATATGTCGTCGACGACGCTACCGACTACTATTATTATTACGCCCGGGAAAGCGGCCCCATTTCGCCGGCCTCCCTCGGCCGCGTTAAGGCATTGTTCCAGTAGGGGCGTAATGTAGCGGCGCAACGCCTTACGCGCCTACGGGCCCTACGCGCGCGCTTGCCTTCCGGGGCGGCTTCTTAGTTGGGTAAAGGAGAAGATATGAAACGGACCGTATTTTACGCCTTAGCCTTTTGGGCCGTCGCGGGAATTCCAGTTTTAGGTGACTACGTCTACGAAGGCCAATGGGGCTCCCCCGGCACGGGCAACGGCCAATTCGATAGCCCTAGTGAACTAACGCTCGGGCCGAACGCCAACGTTTACGTAGCCGATACTTATAATAATCGTATCCAATACTTCACCGCTTCAGGTTCTTTCCTCGGCAAGTGGGGTAACCGCGGTACGGGTGACGGTTATTTCAACTATCCCGAGGGAGTAGCCGTAGCTCCCAACGGCAACGTATACGTCGCCGATACGCAAAGGCACCGCATACAATATTTCACCCCCACCGGTTCATTCCTAGGCAAATGGGGTACCCAAGGTTCGGGCGATGGCCAATTTGACCGTCCCATTCGCGTCGCCGTAGCGCCCGACGGCGACGTTTACGTAGCAGAATACTTTAACCATCGCGTCCAATACTTCACCTCGAGCGGCTCTTTCCTCGGGAAGTGGGGTTCATATGGCACCGCGTGGGGCCAGTTCAACGAGCCCCATGGTATTGCCTTCCTCTCGGCTGGCTCGCAGGTTTACGTCACTGAAGCTTTAAACCACCGCTTACAATACTTTACTTCAACGGGTAGCTTTCTAGGAATATGGGGTTCGTACGGGACCAGCGACGGCCAATTCAACAGGCCCGCGGGCGTTGGCGCTTCGCCGGTAGGCAGGATTTTCGTAACCGATATGTATAATAACCGCGTCCAGTATTTTACACCGAGCGGGTCCTTCCTCGGTAAATGGGGTACCCGCGGCTCGGCCAACGGCCAGTTATATTGGCCCGCCGGTGTAGCGCCTTCGCCTACAGCCGCCCGCGTCTACGTCGCCGATTATTATAACCACCGCATCCAATACTTCCGGGAAACCGAGCCCGCGGTCGTGCCCTCGTCGCTGGGTAGGATTAAGGCCTCGTTTTGGTAGGGGCGCGTAGGGGCGACTGGCCAGTCGCCCCTACGGCCGCCGGCCTAAAAAAAGAAACCGCCCCTCAGGGGCGGCTTTTTCCATTATACGTAGGCCTTAACTAGTCGAGGTACAAAGATTTTGGCGTATGCGCCGTCGCGGCCTTTGGTAACAGCGTCGCTTATGGAGAAAATTCGCTCAAGGCCGTCGTCTTTGACGGCGCCCCTTTTTTCGGCTATAATAAATAGGGGCGTTGGGCCTGAAGAAAGGGGGGAGCGAGATGGTGCGACGCAGCGAGCCGCCGTTCGACGGCCGCCGATACGTCGGCGATAAGCGGCGCCGGCTCGTCCACGACCTCGAGCACGAGGCCCGCGACGCGCGCGGCTGCCATATTTCGGATATCACGCCTCCCGACGTCGTAATCTTTGAGCCGGATACGTTGCGCGAGGCTTATCGGCGCGGCTTCGACTATTGCCCGTTTTGTATCGGCGAGATGTAAGGCGTGCCCCAAGAGGCCCTCGTGGCTGAAAAAGTCGCGAGGGCCGGCATAAATAGGCCCTTTTTCGTCCGCCCGGACCCCCGAATTCGGCCTTTTCGGCTGAAATATTGACGCGCCCTTATTTTTCTGATAAAATATTCGATACACTTCAAACCTCGCTTCGCGAGGAGGATTGATGGCTATTCGCCGCACCAAAATAGGTAAAGAAGGGCGCAAGGCCGTTGAGGGCCTTATAGAGAAAGGCCGCGAGCGCGGCCACCTGACGTACGAGGAACTCAACGAGGCGCTCCCCGACGACATCGTCCTCTCGGACCAGATCGACGACATCCTCACGATGTTCAACGAGATGGATATCGAGATCGTCGACGGCTCGAAGGTGGGCGTTCCGGACAAGCAGCCGGAGAAGGAAGAGCGTCCCCCCCACGCGGTGGAGTGGCTCGCTCCCACCACCGGCCGCGTGGACGACCCGGTGCGCCTCTACCTGCGCGAGATGGGACGGGTCCCGCTGCTCTCGCGGGAGGGCGAGGTCGCGCTGGCCAAGAAGATCGAGCGCGGCCACCAAAAGGCCCGCCGCGGCGTCTTCTACCTCTACCTCGTATTCGACGAGATCGAGGCCCTGGCCAAAAGGGTCAAAGAGGGCCGGGTCAAGATGGAGGAAATCCTCGTCGTCAATACCGAGGGGCGCCTCCCGCTGTGGAAGCAGCGCGAGTTGTCGGTGCAGATTATTGCCAGCGCCGAGCGGGTGGCCAAGTCGAAACGCGAGCTCGACCGCGCCTACGGCCGGTTGACGCGCTGTAAAAACGGTTCGGCGGCGTTCCAACGCAACAAGGAACTTATAAACCAGCTCAAACACGACGTCGTCGCGACGCTCGAGGAGTGCCACTTCAGCACCAGCCAGGTCGATAGGTTCGCCGAAAAGGCCGAGGCGCACCGCGACCGCATCCTCGAAAATCTCAAAGCCATCGAGAAGCTGGAGGAACACTTCAAAATGGAGCGGGGCGAGTTGGCCGCGCTGTGCCGCGAACTTTCCTCCCGGGGCGCGCGCGCCGTCAAGCTGCCGCGGGGCAAGAAGTATACCCCCGACGCGTTGGCCGACGCCGAGCGCGAGATAAACAACTGCCTCCGCCGCGTCCGCCGCCTCGAGCAAAAGGTCAAGATGGACCACGGCGAGTTCCTCGACATCGTTCGCCAGATAAAAGCCGGCCAACGCGAGGCCTACGACGCCAAGATGAGCCTGGTCAAGGCCAACGTGCGGCTCGTCGTCTCCATCGCGAAAAAATATACCAACGGCGGCCTGCAGTTCCTGGACCTCATCCAGGAGGGCAACATCGGCCTTATGCGCGCCGTCGATAAGTTCGACTACAAGAAGGGCTACAAGTTCTCGACGTACGCCACGTGGTGGATACGCCAGGCCATCACCCGGGCCATCGCGGACCAGGCCCGGACCATCCGCATCCCGGTGCACATGATCGAGGCCATCGGCAAGGTGGTGCGGGCCTCGCGCCAGCTCATCCAGGAGTTCGGCCGCGAGCCGCTCCCCGAGGAGATCGCCGCCAAGATGGAAATGAGCGTGGAGAAGGTCCGCCGCGTCCTCAAAATAGCGCAGGAACCTATCAGCCTCGAGACCCCCATCGGCGAGGAGGAGGACAGCCACCTCGGCGACTTCATCGAGGACAAGTCCGTCATCAGTCCGGCTCGAGCCGCGGCCTACGCCCTCTTGCGCGAGCAAATGGAAGACGTCCTCTCGACGCTGTCCAAGCGCGAGGAGCGCGTCCTGCGCTACCGCTTCGGCCTGGGCGACGGCATCACCCGCACGCTGGACGAGGTGGGCGCCGTCTTCAACGTCACCCGCGAGCGGGTGCGGCAAATAGAGGCCAAGGCCCTGCGTAAACTTCGCCACCCCACCCGCGCCAAACGCGTCAAGGCCTTCCTCGAGCTCTAAAAATTAAATTTGGACGGGAAATAAAAACGCCGGCCGCAAGGCCGGTTTTTTGTAGGGGCCGACCTTCAGGTCGGCCCGCCAAGGTGGCCACACCTGAAGGTGCGGCCCTACGATAACCGCGACAGTAATTTCCGCCGCTAGGGTGACTAAAAGCCTATAGCGGCGGCCGTAAAGGCCGCCGCCTCTTGGCGGGAGGGGGCGTCAGTTGGTAACAGCTGACGGCACAGGGGGAGAGAAAAGAAAACGCCGGCCTCGCGGCCGGCGATTTTGTAGGGGCCGACCTTCAGGTCGGCCCGCCGCGCGCCTATTCGGCCTTAAAGCAATAGACGTTGCCGTCGCCGCTGCCGATGTAGATTTTCCCGTTGTCGACACAAGGGGAGCAATATACCTGGTCGCCGGTTGGGTAGGCCCATAGAACCTTACCGTCGGCCTCGTTTAGGCATAACACGTAGCCGTTCGTCGCACCTACGTATACTTTGCCGTTGTATACCAGCGGCCGCGAACGGACTTCGCCCCACCCGGCGCTCACGTTGTTTTCCCAGATCGCCTTACCGTCGCTCGCGTCGAGGCAATAGACGTAACCGTAAAGGTCGCCGACGTAAACCTTGCCGGCTTGGAGGCGGGGCTTGCAGCTATAGGAGCCGCGAGTTTCGTGTTTCCATATGAGGCTACCCGTCTCGGCGTCGAGGCACAGGAGGTACATGCCGCCGCCGACGTAAACGCGGCCTTCCCCAACCCACGGGCTTGACTCGCACCCGCCTTGGGTGTCGTACCGCCATACGAGCTCGCCGTCCTCGGCGCGTAGGCAGTATACGTAGTGGTCGTTGCTGCCGAAGTAGACCTTGCCGGCATCCACGTACGGGTCCCCGGTTATGGTGCCGCCGGTTTCGTATTCCCACACCGGCTCGCCGTTATCGGCGCTTAGGCAATGCAGGTACTGGTCGTTGCTCCCGAAATAGACCTTGCCGTTTTCGACCCAGGCCGCGGGTACGATTAAATCCCCGGTTTTGTATTTCCAGACCACTTTGCCGCCGGCCGCGTCGAGGCAATAAAAGGTGTTACCTTCCGTCCCGGCGTATACCCGGCCTCCCGCTACCGTGGGCCGGGCGCCGAACCATTCGCCCGCGTCGAAGTCCCAAATCCGCTTCCCGGTGTCGCCGTTAAGGCAATAGAGCTTGTTATCCCAGCTGCCGACGTATACCTTGCCGTCCCCGGCCCATACGCCTAGGTAGATGATGCTTCCGGTGTGGAACGTCCAGAGCAGGTTTTCCGCCCCGGACGGCACCTGCGGTTTCGTAACTTCTTCCTCGCCGCAACTCAGCAGCACGAACGACGCGCACACGGCCGCGGCGATTAAACTTCTCGTCGTCATTTCTTCGCACCTCCGTTTCCGTATTAGTACCCCTTACGTCGTTTTGGTTCCGTTAATGGAATGTTTTTATATATTTATTATAACAGGTTTTTCGGGGTTGGTCAAAACGCGTCGGTTGGCCGCGCAAAAACGCCGGCCGCAAGGCCGGTTTTTTTGTAGGGGCCGACCTTCAGGTCGGTCCGCCAAGGTGGCCACACCCGAAGGTGCGGCCCTACGATAACCGCGACAGTAATTTCCGCCGAAGCGGCGGCTTTTATAGCCGCCGCCGCTAGGGTGACTAAAAGCCTATAGCGGCGGCCGTAAAGGCCGCCGCCTCTTGGCGGGAGGGGGCGTCAGTTGGTAACAGCTGACGGCACAGGGGGAGA
>Ga0153916_10002240_pt1 | contig 14205 bp, 9 predicted proteins | sample Opewatmetagenome_FD_109642 | JGI IMG/M metagenome (GOLD analysis project Ga0153916, IMG submission 109642) | Freshwater wetland microbial communities from Ohio, USA - Open water 3 Core 3 Depth 4 metaG | ecosystem: Environmental > Aquatic > Freshwater > Wetlands | place: USA: Ohio, Lake Erie, Old...
GATCCATGAGCGAAGCGGGGGCAGAGACGGTTTCGTAAGCATCCAGGGGGATCCTATTAATGAGCATCACTCCCATACCATAGTCGCTGAGGGGTTGAAGAATCGCGCGCTGGGGGAGAACATTTGCATCAAGGTCCCGGTTACCGCCGCGGGCCTGCAGGCAATACAGGATCTCGTCTTGCGAGACGTTCCGATCAACGCCACGGAGGTCTTCGCCGTGGCCCAAGCAGTCAGCCTGTGTGAGACATATGTCAAAGTTACAAAGATTGCCAGCGCCTCGCCGAAGATGTATGTGTCCCACATTGCGGGGATCTACGACGACTACCTGAAGAAGTACGTCGAAGAACACAACGTGGAAGTTTCTCCCGATATCCTCTGGCAAGCAGGACTTGCTGTCGCTCGAAGGGTCTATGGTTTGTTGGTCGAAAGATCCTACCCGGTCACCTTCATCGGTGGGGGGGCTCGCGGACTCCACCATTTCACAGAAATGGTGGGGGGCGATGTAGTGGTGACCATCAACTGGGTGGGAACCGCCGACAAGTTGCTTGAGGAAGATCCGCCCGTGGTCTACCGTCTCTTCAACCCGGTGCCGCAGCCCGTCCTTGATGAACTGATCGCAAAGCTACCGGATTTCCGCCGGGGGTACGTTGAGGAAGGCTTGGGTGTGGAGGAATATGAGGAGTTCGGCCCCGTGGCGTTCTTCCGCGCGAGCTTCATCAAGAGTTGGAGACGCGTCCTGGACCTTGCGCAACAGCGGCGCACGAGCTCCGTGAACGTCAAGTAGGATGGGAAGGGCAGAGCCTGAGGATTGTCGCATGTTATTGGTGTGGCATTGAGGTGCGGCCTGGCGATTTCACTAGCGCTTTGCCGAATTGGCGAGAGGATGACCCGGATGGGAACCAAATGAACAAGGTCCTGATCGTGGATGGGGACCGATGTACGGGATGTCGTGTGTGTGAGTTGGCGTGCTCCATGGCGCGAGCGGGAGAGTTCAATCCAGTAATGTCCCTAATCCATGTGTTGCGCAACCAGGAGCTGGATGTCTCTATCCCGGCCGTCGAAACAGCGTGCGACTTCTGCGGGCGATGTGTGGCATGGTGCTTTGAGGACGCTATCGCATTCGTGGAGTGGGCGGACGCCGCCTTGGTTCGGAAGAAGGTGCGATTGGGTCGGTTTCCGGCGCCGGTGCTGGCATTGACCGCTGCTGTTGAATCAATTGACAGAGGAGCGACGCGAGGGTGAAAGAGGCTACGCGGAGTTGCGGCTGGACGGGACGTCTTCTAGTAGTGGACCTCACCAGGCGCAAAATCACTGAAGAGCGTTTGGACCTTGAATGGGCTCGGACGCACATTGGTGGGCGAGGCTTCACCGCGGGGTATCTCTTTGAAACACTGCCTGCCGGCATTGACCCGCTCGGACCTCAGAACCAGCTGATCTTCGCCCCAGGGCCGACTTGTGGAACTCTGGTTCCAGGGAGTCAAAGGTGGACCGTCGGTGCCAAGTCCCCGCTTACAGGTTTCATTGGTGACTCAAATTGTGGGGGCAGCTTTGGTGTCGGGCTGAAGTATGCTGGTTATGACATGCTTGTTGTCCAAGGCAAGTCCGACAAGCCTGTCTACTTGCTCATCGACGGTCCGAACACATGGCTCAGAGACGCTGACCACCTCTGGGGGATGACGACGGTGGAAAGTGAGAGGGCGTTGAAAAGTGAGGTTGGCGATCCAGGGCTCCACATCGCGACCACAGGCACCGCAGGGGACCATCTGGTGAAGTTCGCCACTGTGAGCAGCGACAACAGGAAAGCAGGGCGGACTGGGATGGGAGCGGTGATGGGCTCAAAGAACTTGAAGGCGGTTGCTGCGAGAGGCGGGAACGGTGTCCTCGTGGCCAGTCCGGGCAGAGTTGAAAGCCTTGGGAAGAGTATCTGGCGCATTTGGCGTGGCAACGAGCGAAGGCTGCGGGAACTCAGGGAATATGGCGGAGGAGTTGACGCCGGCAAGATATACGAGAAGCTTGGAATATTGCAAACCAGGAACTACAGAGAGAGGCATTTCCCGGCGTTCGAGGACATTGCAGAGCGCATGAGGAGTGAGCTCTGGCTAAAGCCGAGAGCATGCTTCTCGTGCCCCATTGCCTGCGGGCACGTGTACATCCTGAGCGATGGCCCGTATGCAGGAACCTATGGCGACGGATTGTACGGCTCGGCGATTTGGTACAGCGCTCGTCTGGGGAACGCGAGCGCCGAGCTCATGTGTAAACTCACAGACCTCAGCGATCGGCTTGGAATGGATGCGGCCAACCTGTCGGGGGTTCTCGGATGGTTGATGGAGTGCTTCGAATTAGGACTGATTTCATCAAGGGATTTGGACGGGCTTGAGATGACCTGGGGGAATGCCGAGTCAATCCTGAGAATCACCGAGATGATCGCGCACCGAGCGGGTGTAGGGGATCTGCTGGCGGAGGGTGCGCATTCCGCTTCGCGTGCCATCGGCAGAGGGACCGAGAGCTTTGTCATGCATGTGAAGGGGATGGATCTTGACAGCAGGGATCCGAGGGGATCAAAGGGTTGGGGTTTGGGATATGCAGTAGGTTCTCGCGGAGCTGATCATTGCCGTCACTTGGTCCCGGACTTGGCCACGGGGAGTGACCGGTTTGTGGAAGAGGGCAAGGGGGCGATCCACAAATGGCACGAGGATTTGCGTGCCTTTGAGCACGCCCTTGAGATGTGTCTCTTCGTTTGCGAACCCCAGGAACTGGATTGGGCGCAGATACTTGCCGACATCTATTCGGCCGTGACAGGCGTCGACAGCGGGCGCGAGGAAGTGCTAATCGCTGGAGAAAGAATCGTCAACCTGGAGCGGGCATTCAACGTGAGAGATGGCCTGACGCGCGGCGATGACAGTCTCCCGGCTCGGTTTCTAAGGACGAACTCGGGAGAAGAGTCCCCAGGAGAGGACACGGTCAACCTTGACCTTATGATTGACGAGTACTACGAGGCTAGAGCGTGGGAGAAAGCCTCTGGCTTTCCGAGGAGGAAGAAGCTCGAGGAGCTGGGGCTTTCCAGCGCGGCAGACGAGCTGGACGGAATGGGTAGGTTGAGGTAACACGCCAGACACCGCGCGGGAACTGAAGCGATTGCCTCATCCCAGGATGAGAGGCCAAGCGAGTGCCGGGTCAGAACAGGCGAAAGGGTAAGCGAAGGGATTCGACCCCGAGTGTTCTTGACTTGACGGCAAGTGAGTTAGAACCCTTCCGGCCTCCCATCGGAGGCCGGATGCACTTGTTCTTGGCTGTGAGAGCGGGTGACGGGATTCGAACCCGCGAATGCTTGCTTGGGAATAGGGCGACTCTCAGATCACCCGCACCCCTTGGTTTTCCCTGATTCTCTGCGACGACGCCATTGGCAATTCGACGAATAAAGCGACTCAGTTCTGGATGAGTTGTGCAACGTGCGCCATCAGAAGCCACCAAGTGCACTTCAACACATGCTACATCGTCCTCGGTTGAAAGGGAAGGGGACTTCCGCCTTGCGGTATGGCGCCCCTGTCAACTCAGAGAGGCTGACTTGAAGGAATTACGCGCAATCGATTCCACCGGCATCACGTCAACCATCTCATACGCCCTCGACACCAAGCCGAGCACTTCGCCGTGCTCAATGACTCGGTCGGGATCCTTGAGTGGTCCGTGGAGCTGTCGGGGAGAGTGTCCGTGTCGCCCTGGGATGCTCCAGTGGTTGTCGTTGACTGCAAACACCTCACGCACCGTGTGTGCGCGCCGCCTCATCATGCGCTGATGGGCTTGATCGAGAGACCTCTAGCCCATCGCAGATCTCCCACATCTGCTCACAATTCCACGCTGATCATCTGCCCGTCTCCCCTAAGCCTGTGCACGGCGTTCGACTGGGGGCCGATGATAGCCGCCCGGACTGGCCTTGTTTTCGGCCGCTGATAGGGGGCCCATTCCAGGCTGGCGATTGCGGGCAGATGAGGAATCGAGTCGCCGGAGTGGCGGAGGTGATGACGCCAGGCTCGCAGACTTCCCCTAGCTGCCTGCCCGCCGATTCTCTGAGGCGCATCGGAAACCTGCTCATATGACCTAGTTCACACATTCACAAACCCTTGGGTTCATGCTTGACAAAAGCCCGTTTGCGATTGTATATTGAGTGTTAGTGATTGGTTGTGCTTGAATGAGTATACCTTCAGGCAAGGGTGCCGTGGACCGCGAGACAAGCCTCTCGAGCATCGAACGCCAGGAAGAGATCCTGCGCCGCCTGGAAGCACAGCAGCGGCTCTCTGTCTCGGACATCTGCAAGACCTTCGATATCAGCGAAGCCACCGCCCGCCGGGACCTGGAGGCGCTGGAAACCCTGGGGAGGCTGCAGCGTGTCCATGGCGGGGCGATCCGCCTTCGGCGCGCCGCACCGGAGTCGCCCATGCTGGTGCGCAGCCAGGAGCAGTCCGCCGAGAAGCGCCAGATCGGGCGCGCTGCCGCGGCGCTGATTCAGGACGGCGACACCGTCTTGCTCGGAAGTGGAACCACTGTCATTGAGGTGGCCAAAGAACTTCGCAACCGCCAGAACCTGACCGTCCTCACCAACTCCTTGCCCGTGCTGACGATGCTTGCCGGACGCCCGGGGATCACGCTGGTCGGTTTGGGCGGCATCTTGCGGGATTCTGAGCTCTCTTTGATCGGCCATATCACTGAGCAGGCACTCGCCGAGGTTCGCGCGGACAAGGTGGTCATGGGCATCCGCGCGATGAGCCTCGAGCAGGGCTTGACCAACGACTACCTCGCCGAAACCCAAACCGATCGGGCGATCCTCAAGATGGCTGGCCAAGTCATCGTTGTGGCCGATCACACAAAGTGCGGCGCGGTGGCGGCCGCCTACGTGGCACCCCTGGCGATGATCAACACGCTGGTCACCGATAGCCAGACTCCCCCCGATTTCCTGGACGCCCTGCGCACATCGGGGATCTCCGTCGTGGTAGCGGAGGCGTAGCCGTGCGCTTGGAGGACTACCGGCCCCTCTCGAAGCTGGTGGTACGGCAGACGGCCGTGCAGCGACCGCGCTTTCCGGTCATTGATGCGCACAATCACCTCGGTGATCAGTTCGGTGGCGGATGGGACAGTCGGCCGGTGTCTGAGTTGCTCGAGGTGCTTGACCAGGCCGGGGTACGACACTACGTCGATCTTGACGGCGGCTGGAGTGAGGACCTGCTCCAGGCCCATCTTGACCGATTCAAGATGGCAGCGCCGGACCGGTTCACGATCTTCGGAGGCGTGGACTGGACTCAGTGGGCTACCCGAGGCGACGCGTTTCCAGATTGGGCGGCGGACAGGTTGCGCCTGCAGAAAGAATGGGGTGCGCGCGGTCTTAAGGTATGGAAGGGGCTCGGCCTGCAGGTCTGCGATCCGCAGGGCGATCGTGTCGGTGTGGATGACCCCCGCCTTGACGCGATTTGGGATGCGGCCGGGGAGCTTTGCCTTCCTGTTGTCATCCATGTCGCCGATCCGGTGGCCTTCTTCGATCCGGTTGACGAGACCAACGAGCGATGGGAAGAGCTGGGCAAGCACCCCGACTGGGCTTTCACCAGCCCGCCTTTCCCTCCTTTTCGAACAATCGTCGATGCGCTGGCCCGGGTCGTGGCCCGGCATCCCGGCACAACCTTTGTGGGCGCCCACGTCGGCTGCTTCGCGGAGAACCTGGACTGGGTCGGGGCGCTTCTGGAGGCCTGCCCGAACTTCCACATTGACATCGCGGCCCGGCTCGGCGAACTTGGCCGCCAGCCCTACAGCTCCCGACGCTTCTTCCTGCGCTTCGCCGAGCGCATCCTCTTCGGGCTTGACTTGGGTCCGGATCTGGAGAGCTACCGTATTGCCTATCGCTTCCTGGAGACGGACGACGAGTACTTCAACTACACAGCAGGCCCTATCTCGGCGCAGGGCCGCTGGTTCATCCACGGCATCCACCTGCCCGATGACGTCCTCGAGAAGATCTATGCCAGCAACGCAGAAAGGATCCTGCGTCTATGATCCCACCGGCGCTTGACTTCCACCTCGGGGAGCGCCTCCAGATCCAGCTGGAGGCTGGCGGGAAGCCCATGGCCTCGGCCACCCTCCACCTGTGGTGCTCCGGAGAAGACCTGCTCCAGACGGCTGAGGTTCGAGATCGCAAATCTCAGGCCGACAAGGCCTTCCTGACCTACGCCCTGCCTGGAGGTGGATTGCTGAAGGCAAGCCTCGCGCTGCCCAAGAAGGAGCACGCCCACGCCGTGAGCCTGCAGTGGAACCTGACCAATGTTGGACAGGCGCTCGTCGCGTTCGACCACCTCGCGGCACCGCTCCTGGGCCTCGACCGCGAGGCATTCCCAGGCAGCCGCCCGCTGTGGACAATGCAGGGGGCGGCAGTGAAATGGGGACAGGATTTCGCCTTCCCGCTCCCTACGAGTTACACGCGCGACAACTTCCTGGGTCACGTGCAGGACGGCGAGGGAGGCGGGATCCCCGTCGTCTATTTCTGGAATGAGGATCGGGGCCTGGGTTTGATGCACGTCGATGCCCTGCCTCGGGACTGGCACATGCCGGTGACTGCCACTAGCGAGGGCGTGACCAGCGCTCTGGAGCTGCGCCGACGCATTGAGCTCCGGCCCGGCGAAAGCCTGAGCAGCCCCGCCGTACTTGTCTCGCTGCACCGCGGCGATTTCTTCGGGCCGCTTGCCCTGTACCGGGAGACGCTTGCCGCGCAGGGCATCCGATCGCCGCAGCCCGTCGCAGCAGACTACCAACCGGCCTGGTGCTCCTGGGGATATGAGTTCGACGTTCGCCCGGAACAGGTGACGGGCGTACTTCCCGCGCTGAAGGAGATCGGCATCCGCTGGCTCACGCTCGACGACCGCTGGTTCGACGCCTACGGGGACTGGAATCCTCGGCGGGAGACCTTTCCGCGCGGGGTCGACGACGTGCGCGCCATGAACGCGATCATCCACGAAGCCGGCTGCTCTTCCACTGTGTGGTGGTTTCCGCTGTGTGTCGAAGACGGCCAGGGACGGTGGGACAGCCACGCCTACACGGTCGCCGATCTGCACCGAGCTCACCCCGACTGGGTCATCCTGAATGCCGACGGCACGGTCGCCCGCAACAACCGGCATCTAGCCATGCTATGCCCGGCCCTGCCGGAGGTCCAGGCGAACATCGCCGCGCTGACTCGGCGCTTCATCGGCGAATGGGGCTTCGACGGGCACAAGCTCGACAACATCTACACAATCCCGGCGTGCCACAACCCGGCCCACCACCATCGGAGACCGCAGGAATCAACCGAGGCGATGGCCGATGCCTACCGGATCCTCTTCAACACGACGCGTGCCCTGAAGCCGGAGTCGGTCACCCAGATATGTCCCTGCGGAACCCCGATTGCGATGCAACTGCTGCCGTTCGCGGATCAGACGGTGACCGGCGATCCGACCTCGAGCGCCCAGATCCGTCAGCGAATCAAGTTCTACAAGGCGCTGGCGGGTCCCCGGGCGGCGGTATTTGCCGACCACGTCGAGCTTTCGGATGGAGGGTCCGACTTCGCCAGCGAGATCGGCCCGGGCGGCGTCCCGGGCACCAAGTTCATATGGCCGGCGGATCACGAGGTGGAGCGGAGGCTGAAGGAGAATTGGGCACTCACGCCGGAGAAGCTGCGCCAGTGGAAGAGATGGTTCGGGATCTACAGCTTGCATCGGCCTGCCGAAGGCGAGTACCTGAACCTGTATGACCTGGCCTTCGACCGACCCGAGGCCCACGCGATTCGCAAAGGTGAGAGGATCTACTATGCCTTCTACGCCGAGGCGCCTGGCCGGCGATGGCATGGCACGCTGCGGCTGCGCGGCCTCGAAGGGCGGCCCTACCGACTCTGGGACTATGCCAACAGCCAGGACCTCGGCCAGGCCACAGGGCCAGACGAGTGTCTTCTGGAGGTGAGCTTTGTGGGGGCGCTTCTTTTGGCAGCTATTCCTCTCTCCGAGTCAACCTAGCGAGGCAGACGGATGGAAGAACGGGGCCGATACACTCGCGAGGAAATCCTCTCTCAGCCAGCCGCGTGGTCGGCCGCGCTTGAGGTCATGGAGGCCCAGCGCAAGGATCTGCAATCCGTTGCTTTGGGCGGCTACGCCCAGGTTGTCTTCACGGGATGCGGGTCGACCTATTACGTGGCCCTGGCGGCTGCCGCCCTTCTTCAGGAGCTGTCCGGCGTCGCGGCTCGCGGCCTGCCCGCTGCGGAGCTGTGGCTCTTTCCTCGCTCGTCCTTTATTTCGGGCAAGACACTGCTCGTCGCCATCAGCCGCTCGGGCGAGACGACCGAGACATTGGAGGCCTGCTCGGCATTCCGGAATGCCGCCCTGGGCGACCTGCTCACACTGTCGTGCTACGCGGACCGGCCGCTCGCGCGCCTGGGAAGGTGGAACCTCGTACTTCCGTCGGGGCAGGAACGATCGGTCGCCCAGACGCGCGCTTTCACGACCCTCTATCTCGCGACGGTCGCCCTGACGGCCCTGTGGACGGGGAAGGACGAGCTGACGGAGGGATTGAAACGGCTCGGGGATTGTGGCCACAGTCTGCTTTCGCGCTACGGCGCTCTCGCCTCGAGCCTGGGAGGGGATGAGACTCTTGATCGGTTCTACTGGCTGGGCTCCGGGCCCCGCTATGGATTGGCGTGCGAGGTCAGCCTCAAGATGAAGGAGATGTCACTCAGTCACAGCGAGCCCTTCCACTTCATGGAATTCCGACACGGGCCCAAGTCGATGATCACGCCCTCCGCCCTGGTCGTGGGGTTCCGATCCTCTATCCAGGGCGTCCGGGAAGAAGCGGTCCTCAAGGAGGCGGCCGCCCTGGGGGGCCGCATCGTGACGATCGCCGAAGAGGGGGCCGATGTCACCCTCCTATCCGGCATGGATGAGGCCATCCGCAACGTGCTCTATCTGCCCGTCGGGCAGCTGCTCGCGTTCGAGCGTTCACTCAACCGGGGGCTCGATCCGGACAAGCCGCATCATCTTGATGCCGTGGTCAAGCTCATCTGAAAGGAGAGAGATCGATGAAAAGGCTAGTGTCCTCCGTTCTGGTAATTGCCGCAATTGCCCTTTCGGCGTGTGGCGGAAAGCCGCCAACGCAGGCGCCCGCCGCCGGGGGGGCGCCGGTGGAATTGACCTTCATGATGTGGGGGGCTCCCGAAGAGCTGGCGGTCTGGAACGAGATCGTCAAGGACTTCCAGTCGCAGAAGCCCAACATTACTGTGAAGGTCGAGGTCTCCGACTGGGAGGCGTACTGGGAGAAGCTCAAGACCATGCTGGCCGCTTCCACGCCGCCGGACCTCTTCGCGATGGATGCGCCCCTGTACTTGGACTATCAATCACGGGGCGTGCTCAAGAACCTTCAGCCCTACCTGGACAAGTATCCGGACATGCTGAATGGCGTCTACCCGCAGACGCTCGAGGCCTACAAGCTCGCCGACGGCTACTACGGGCTGCCGCGCGACTTCCAGACCATCGTCCTGTTCTACAACAAGGACATGTTCGACGTGGCCAAGGTCGCCTATCCCACCGCTGACTGGACCTATCAGGATCTGCGCGAGGCGGCGCGGATGCTGACCCTGGACATCACCGGTGACGGCAAGATCGAACAGTACGGCTTCTACTCGGACCTATGGGACATGGAGCTGATCTGGAGCGAGGCGATCTGGGCCTACGGCGGCGACATCCTCTCGGCCGACCACTCCAAGACGCTGATCGGAGAACCCCAGGCTCGCCAGGCCTGGCAGCTCTTCCACGACATGATGTTCCAGGACAAGTCGATGCCGGATACGACCACGGCGGCCCAGTTCGGGGGTGATCCGTTCATGGCGGGCGCCGCTGCCATGACAACCATCGGGCACTGGGCGGTTCCCGGCTACAACGCGGTCAACTTCAAGTGGGATGTGGCGCCCATGCCAAAAGGCCCGGCGGGCGCCGCCACCAGTGTGAACAGCGCCGGCTTTGTGGTGGCTCAAGGCTCGAAGCACCCCGACGAAGCCTTCGAGTTCATCCGCTTTGTGCTCAGCCCGGCCGGCCAGACCCGCCTGACGGAGCTCGGGTTCGCCATCCCGGTTCTCGGCTCGGTTGCCGAAAGCGACATTTTCCTCAAACAGCCGGGCCCTGGCATTCACCAGCAGGTGTTCCTCGATTCGCTCGCCTTTGCTCACATGAAGCCGGTCTTCAAGGGATACGACGAGTGGTCGGCAGCCGTGGGTGACGGCATGGCCGTCATCTGGACAGGTGAGACGGACCTGAACACCACGCTCGACGAAGTGGTCGTGGCCGCGGACGAGGTGCTTGCGAAGAACAAGTAGCGGCAGCCTGGACCATCCCCTCCCCTCCTCCTGGGACATGGAGGAGGGGAGGCTGGAGTAAGGACAATGGAGCTCGGACTCAAGCCGCTGGGACGGGAACGCCTCGTTCTGGGACTCATGCTTATGCCGACCCTGATCGGGCTGGTGTTCGGCGTTCTCGGGTCCGTTCTGGCGACGGTTGGCTTGAGCTTCACCCAGTGGGACCTGCTCACGCCACCCAAATGGACCGGTTTCACGCACTATGTGGCCCTCTTCACCGACGACAAGTTCATCCGGGCGCTGACCAACACCTTCAAGTTCTCCGCCCTGTACGTGCCCGGGGTGGTCATCATCTCGCTCGCGGTCGCGGTTCTCATGAACCGCAGAATCCGGGGCGTGAGCCTCTTCCGCACGATGTATTTCCTGCCCGCGGTCACCTCGGCGGTTGCCGCCGCGCTGGTCTGGAACCTGATCTTCTCCAGGGACTTCGGCATCATCAACGCCGTTCTGGAGCGCCTGGGTGGGCAGGGCGTCTGCTGGCTGTGCGCCGATCACATCCTCACGGCGGTCCTGATCGTCAACATCTGGGGCGCCATCGGGGAAGGCATGATTATCTTCCTAGCCGGACTGACGGCCATCCCTCGGGAATACTATGAGGCCGCCACGGTGGACGGGGCGAACGAGACCGAAAAGTTCCTGAACATCACGCTCCCGCTCATCACACCCAGCATCTTCTTCCAGACCATCATCTCAACGATCAACGCCTTCCAGGCGTACGACTATGTTTACATGATGACCCGCCGTGGCCAGGGGGACAGCAGCTTCCCGGTCGTGGTCTTCTCCATCTACCGCAACGCCTGGAATTTCTTCAACTATGGCGGGGCGAGCGCCCAGGCGGTCGAACTGGCCGTCCTGGTCGTGATCCTGATGGCTTTCTACTTCTGGCTCGAGCGGCGGTTCGTGGTCTACGAGTAGGAGCTGACGTGACCAAGCAGCGGCAGAAGCTCATTCTGGACATTGTGACCTACGCGCTGTTGGCCATCGGTTCGGGGCTGATGGTTCTCCCCTTCCTGTGGATGGTCTCGACCTCCTTCAAGTTGCCGGCGGACCAGTTCACCCGGACGCTCATTCCGCCGACCGCGACCCTCCAGAACTTCAGGGATCTGCTGGCGGTCGACATCGATTTCCAGTTGCTCTTCTTCAACAGCAGCTACATCTCTCTGCTCATCACCGCCGGGCAGCTGTTGACCTGTGCCATGGCCGCGTTCTGCTTTGCCATCGTGCGCTTTCGCGGCCGAAACCTCCTGTTCACGTTGCTCCTGGTTACAATGATGCTCCCTGCGCAGGTCACTTTGATTCCCAACTTCATTGTCTTCAAGTGGCTGCACCTGATCGGGACGAGCGTGCCGCTCTGGCTCCCGGCATTTTGGGGCGGCGCCTTCGGGACTTTCCTTCTCCGTCAGTACTTCCTCACCATCCCCCGCGATCTGGTGGACGCCGCACGGATGGACGGGGCGTCGTTGTTCCAGATCTTCTGGCGGATACACATGCCGCTGGCCAAACCGGCGCTCGCGGCTTTGGCGATATTCACTTTCCAGGGGGCGTGGAACGACCTGCTGCATCCGCTGATCTACCTGCCCGCCGCCCCAAACACCACGCTCACCGTCGGGTTGGCATTCTTCCAGCAGCAGCTGACGATGGGCGGCAAGTACACGGTCCTGATGGCCGGCGCGCTGCTGAGCATTCTGCCGCTGCTCCTGGTCTTCTTCGTGGCGCAGAAGCAGTTCATTGAGGGCATCGCCCTGACCGGGGTGAAGCGGTAGGGGCCACTCTGCGCTGGCGTATAAGGCCGGGCAGCTCTTGCCGAATGGACTTGGGTTGCGGAGGGTGCCTGGCGAGGAAGGTCCCCTCCGCTGGGCATGATCGGCCTGCCACTGAGAGCGTGTCCATGCGCACACCGCCGTTTGACATTTTGGTAGCGGGTGAGATCAATCCCGATCTGATCCTGACCGGGGACGTTGTTCCGGCATTCGGGCAGGTCGAGCAACTGGTCGGCGACGCCAGGTTGGAGGTGGGGTCGTCCTCGGTGATCTTTGCCTGCGGGGCCGCGCGGCTCGGCCTGCGGGTCGTGTTTGCCGGGGTCTGCGGCGACGATCTGTTCGGGCGATTCATGCTCGGGGAGATGCAGGGGCGCGGCGTGGATGTCGGCCATGTTCGCACGACGGCCGATCAACGCACGGGGCTGAGCGTCATCCTCAACCGGGGAGGGGACCGGGCCATCCTGACCTTTCCCGGCGCGATGGGTGCGTTGCGGACGGAGTCGATCACGCCTGATCTGCTGCGCAGCGCCCGGCATGTCCATCTGTCGAGTTACTTCTTGCAGACGGGACTCCAGTCCGGGCTGCCTGGCCTCTTTGCCCGGGCGAGAGAGCTCGGCCTGACAACCTCGCTGGATACGAATTGGGATCCGGCGGAGGCGTGGCGCGGCGTATCCGAGCTGCTCGACCACACGACGATCTTTCTGCCCAATGCTGCCGAGGCGTGCGCGATCTCAGGAGCGGCCGATCCGGGTTCAGCCGCCGCCAGCCTGGCCACTCGCGCGCAGATCGTGGCTGTCAAGCTCGGTTTGGATGGAGCTCTGGGGGTGCACCGCGGACACACGGTCCGGGTTCCGGCATTCTCGGTCCACCCAGTTGACACGGTTGGTGCCGGCGATTCGTTCGATGCCGGCTTCGTCTACGGCCATCTCAGGGGGTGGGAGCTGGAGAAGTCCCTCCGTTTCGCGGCGGCCTGCGGGGCGCTGTCGACACAGGGCGCGGGCGGCATCATTGCCCAGCCCACGCTTGAAGAGGCTTTGCGCTACGTCTGACAGATCCTCGGCATCCGCCACACTGCAATTCCTGAATGCGGGAGAGAGGCGAGCCTGGTGAGCGCTGTTGATGTCGTCGACGACATGGTGCGGGAGCAGAAGCGAGGCAACGCACGCGGCCTTCCATCGATCTGCTCTGCTCACCCGAACGTGCTGCGAACAGCCGTCAGGCGGGCGGTGCAGAAGGGCGGGCCCGTCCTGATCGAGGCGACGTGCAATCAGGTCAACCAGCACGGCGGGTACACAGGGATGACGCCGGCCGCCTTCGCAGGCGATCTCTCCGACATGGCTCGCGAGGAAGGCTTGCCTCGCGAACGTCTCCTCCTTGGGGGTGACCACCTCGGCCCCTACGTGTGGCGGGCTCTACCCGCAGCGGCGGCAATGCGCGAAGCCGAGACACTAGTGGGCCGATACGTGCAGGCCGGTTTCGTGAAGATCCATTTGGATGCCAGCATGCGGCTGGGAGACGATGACCCTGCCCAACCATTGGACGTCAGCGTCGCCTCACATCGCGCGGCAAGGCTCGCGAGAATCGCCGAGGCGGCAAGTGACCTGCAGGCGGAAATGGCTGCGCCGCGTTATGTCCTGGGGACGGAGGTTCCCGCTCCAGGCGGGTCTATCGAGCACGACCGCCATGTTGAGATCACCTCAGTATCTGCCGTGCGGGATGCGATCGATGCCGCCCGGGAGGCGTTCAAACACGAAGGGCTTGACTCTGCCTGGGATCGGGTGATCGCCATCGTAGTCCAACCGGGAGTCGAGTTCGGCCCCGACTATATTGTGGACTACGATGGCCAGGCGGCGCGCGCGCTGTCGCGGTTCATTGAGACCGAGCCGCGCCTCGTGTACGAAGCGCATTCGACCGACTATCAGCGGCAGGCGGCGCTCCGGGCGATGGTCCGCGACCACTTCGCCTTGCTCAAGGTCGGTCCGGCCTTGACGAACGCCTTCCGTGAGAGCGTCTTTGCGCTGGCCATGATCGAGGCGGAGATGCTGA
>Ga0153916_10002241_pt1 | contig 14202 bp, 7 predicted proteins | sample Opewatmetagenome_FD_109642 | JGI IMG/M metagenome (GOLD analysis project Ga0153916, IMG submission 109642) | Freshwater wetland microbial communities from Ohio, USA - Open water 3 Core 3 Depth 4 metaG | ecosystem: Environmental > Aquatic > Freshwater > Wetlands | place: USA: Ohio, Lake Erie, Old...
AGGCGGACGGCCTCAGCCCGGAACTCGGGCGGATATGGCGGCTTGGGGTTCGGCATGTGGACTCCCACTCCTGGGGCTCGACGCCCCAACTGTCAGGTGTCCACGAAACCGGGTCAACTTCAGAGGACCTCTCCGATCCGGCCGCATGGGGCGTCCCGACCTGGATCGTGCGCGGCGATCCGCTCACGGGTGGCCTCCTGCTTGACGAGCACCTGCCCGCACTCAGCCGGCGGATCGGGCCCGACCACGTCATCACCCTGACCGGCGCCCCGCACGCTCCGCAGCGGACGCACGCGACGGACCTGGTCGGGGCCCTGCTGCGCGCCCTCGGCTAGCGGCTGGCGCGGATCGAGACCGCGCGCTCGTAGGCCTCGAGATAGCGCGGTGCCGATCCCGTCGCCCAATCGAAGTCGACGGCCATGCCGCGATCGAGCAGGCCGTCCCAGCCGGCACCACCCGCCGCGCGAAGCGCGATCGCCCGCTCGCAGGCCGCGAGCAACCCGTCGACCGACGCCCCCTCGAACCAGAACCCCGTCCCGAGGCCGGGATGGCTCGCCTCGTCGATGACCGTGTCGGCCAGGCCGCCGGTCCGGTTGACGATCGGCGGCGTGCCGTAGCGGAGGGCGATCATCTGGCCCTGCCCGCATGGCTCGAAGCGCGACGGCATGGCGAAGAAGTCGGCGCCGGCGTAGATGCGCCGCGCCATCGCCCGGTCGAACCGCTCGATGAGCGTGACCCGATCCGGATTGGCGGCGGCCAGCGCGCGAAACGGGTCGGCCATGGTCGGGTCGCCGCTACCCTGGACGACGAGGCGCACGCCCCGCTCGAGCAGGGTCGGCGCCGCGTCCGACAGCAGGTCGAACCCCTTCTGCGGATCGAGTCGCCCGATCATCCCGATCACGGCTCCCGGATCATCCGCGTCGAAACCGACGCGCCGGAGGAGGTCCGAGCGACAGGCCGCCTTGCCTGCTCGATCCGCTCGCGAGTAGGGCGCCGCCAGGTCCTCATCCGCTGCCGGATCCCAGACCGTGGTGTCGAGGCCGTTGAGGATTCCGACGAAGCGGTCGCCCTTGCTGCGCAGCAGGCCGTCGAGCCCCATCCCGAAGGCCGGCGTCAGGGCTTCGGCGGCGAACCCGGGCGAGACCGTGTTCACCAGCTCGGCTCGCTCGATCCCGGCCGCCAGCAGGTCGATCCCGTCGGCGTCGACGGCGACCACACCATCGCCGGGCGCCAGCCCGAGCTGGCCGAGGCGGGCACGCGGCGTCCATCCGTGATACGCAAGGTTGTGGAGGGTCATCAGGATCGCCGTCTGGCCCACGATCGGATCGTCCGCATAGCGGGCATCACGGAAGATCGCCGCCGGTCCCGTATGCCAGTCGTGCAGGTGCAGCACGTCGATCGGGCGGCCGTCGGCGCGCAGGGCCTCGAGGGCGGCGCGGCAGAAGAGCCCGAAACGCCACGCGTTGTCGGCGAAGTCGCCGGCCGCGTCGCCGTAGAACTGCTCGCGATCGAATGCCGCCGGGTGGTCCACCAGGCGGAGGCGGTAGCCGTCGGCCGGGATGTCGAGGATCGTGACCTCGCTGTGGCCCGTCGGCGTCCGCGGGTCCGGCACGCGCACAACGCTTGCACGCTCGATCGACCCTGGAACGGCGACACTGCGGTACCGGGGCAGGAAGACCTCGACCGGGTCGTCGAGGGCATCGCCCCCGACCTTCCCGAGCGCCCGGGCGAGGGCGTCGACCACGTCCGCCAGCCCGCCCGTCTTCGCCCATGGCTCGCATTCGGACGCCAGGAACGCGACCCGTATCGCCATGCCGGCCATCCTACCGGCCGGTGCCTCGTTGCGCCGGGGCACCGAGGGTGCCCGTCGAGGCCGCGAGCGCGCCCCAGGTTGTCACTAAACCGGTTCACGTGGTCGATCGGACCCGCTATGATGCGCGCGCATGGACCCCGTCCACGTCCCCTCGATCCCGGCCGCGAGCTTCCCTCTGCCGCCGCGCCTGGAAGGGCTCCGGCGCCTTGCCTACAACCTGCACTGGGCCTGGCATCCGCAGACGCGCAACCTGTGGAGCCTCATCGATCGGACCGCCTGGACGCGCTACCGGAACCCGATCCCGGTGATCAGCGGGCCGACGGAATGGTCTCGACTCCTCGACGACGAGAAGTTCCTGACCGAATACCAGGACGTCCTGGCGAGCTTCGACCGGTACATGGCCAACGGGTCCGACCACTGGTTCCATCGTCGGTACGGCAAGGCGCTGAGCGGTCCGATCGCCTACTTCTGCGCCGAGTACGGGTTCCACGAATCGCTCGGGATCTACTCCGGCGGCCTGGGCGTACTGGCCGGCGACCACATGAAGTCGGCCAGCGACATGGCGCTCCCGGCGATCGGCGTCGGCCTCCTCTATCGCAAGGGCTACTTCCGGCAGTCGATCGATGCCGACGGGCACCAGGAGCACAACTACCCGGACTACGACCTGAGTCGCCTGCCCCTCAGTCGAGTCCAGGATCCCTCCGGCGTCCCGCTGACCGTGACCGTGGAGCTGCCCGGACGGGACCTGACCGTGGCCGTCTGGCTGGCCCAGGTGGGGCGCGTTCCGGTCCTCCTCCTCGACACCGACACGCCGACGAACGCGGACTACGACCGCCCGATCACCAACATCCTGTACGTCCGAGGTCGGGAGATGCGCCTCCACCAGGAGCTGGTGCTGGGGATCGGTGGGGTTCGGGCGCTCCGCGCGCTGGGCCTGTCGCCGGCGGCCTGGCATCTCAATGAGGGTCATTCGGCGCTGCTGCTCGCCGAGCGGGCGCGCGAGTACGTGGCCGACGGGATCCCGCTCGACGAGGCGCTGGCCAAGGTCCGCAGCGACAGCGTCTTCACGATTCACACACCGGTCTCGGCGGGCAACGAACGCTTCGATGCGGACCTCATCCGTCGCGTGGCCGGGCCGTTGCTCGACAGTGGCGGCGTTCCTGTCGAGCGCGTCCTGGAGCTCGGGCTCGGCGTCGACGGCGACGCCAGCCAGTTCGACATGACGGCGTTCTCGCTCCGCCTCACGAGCGGAGCCAACGCGGTGAGTCATCTACACGGCAAGACCGCCAACGCGACCTGGCAGGGCATCACCCAGCATCCGATCCTCGGCCTGACCAACGGCATCCATGGCCCGAGTTGGATCGGCTCGCCGATCGTGGAGCTGCTCGAGGATCTCGGAGCGAACCTGGACGATCTAGACGCGAGCGTCGAGGCTGGCCGCTTCTGGGAGCGCCTTGAACGCATTCCGGGGCGCGACCTGTGGGACGCGCACCTGCGCCAGAAGCGCGAGCTGGCCCTGTTCGCCAGGGGCCGGCTGCGCAGTCAGTTCGCCCGGCACGGCGAGGCGCCGGCGGTGCTGGCCGAGCTGGAGACCGCGCTCGATCCTGAGATCCTGACGATCGGCTTCGCGCGCCGGTTTGCCACCTACAAGAGAGCCGGCCTGCTGTTCAGCGACATCGATCGCCTGGCCCGGATGATCCGGGACGAGCAGCGACCGGTCCAGATCGTCTTCGCCGGCAAGGCGCATCCGGCCGACCGCCCCGGCCAGAAGGTGATCCAGGAGATCTTCCAGCGCTCCAGGTCGCCCCAGCTTCGCGGGCGCGTCTTCATCCTCGAGGACTACGACATGCGGGTCGGTCGCTTCCTCGTTCAGGGCGTGGACGTCTGGCTGAACAACCCGCGGCGCCCGCTGGAGGCGTCCGGAACGTCAGGCATGAAGGCCGCCCAGAACGGTGTCCCGAACGTCAGCGTGCTCGACGGCTGGTGGGACGAGGGCTACGAGGGCGACAACGGCTGGGCGATCGGCGGCCGCGAGGTCAACCAGGACGAGGCCGGCCAGGATTGGCGGGACGCTCTCGACCTCTACCAGCTCCTCGAGGAGCAGATCATCCCGAGCTACTACGAGCGCGACGCCGCGGGGATGCCGCTGCGCTGGATCGCGGTCATGCGCCGGGCGATGGCGACCGCCCTGTGGCGCTTCTCCACCACCCGGATGCTGCACGAGTACACCGAGCGGCTCTACCTGCCGGCAGCCGGTGTCCCCGTCGCTCGCGCCGAGCCGGCGCCACTCGTCACCGAAGCCGGCTAGGGCAGCCGATGCGCTCCCGGATCTCGCTCGCCCTGACGATCCACAACCATCAGCCGGTGGGCAATTTCGGCTGGGTCTTTGCCGAGGTCTACGAGCAGGCCTACCTGCCGATGCTCGAGGCGCTCGAGCGCCATCCGGCGGTCCACCTGTCGCTCCATTACTCGGGACCGCTGCTGGACTGGCTGCGCGCCGAGCGGCCGGCCTTCATCGCACGGCTGGCGACGCTCGTGGCCCGGGACCAGATCGAGATCCTGGGTGGCGGGTACTACGAGCCGGTCCTGGCCTCGCTCCCCGAGCGCGACCGGATCGGACAGCTTCGCCGGATGAGCGACGAGCTCGAGTCGCTGTTCGGACGCCGCCCCGGTGGTGCCTGGCTGGCCGAGCGGGTCTGGGAACCGGACCTGCCGACGTCGCTCGTGGCCGGCGGCTACGCCTGGACGATCCTCGACGACGCGCACTTCCGGGCCGCCGCCATCCCGGAGGAAGACCTCTGGGGGCCGTATACGACCGAAGACCAGGGACAGCGACTGACCGTCTTCGGGACCGAGCAGGGTCTTCGCTACCGGATCCCCTTCCGCGACGTCGAGGAGGTCATCGACTACCTGCGCGACCACGCCACCGCGGACGGAACGCGGGTGGGGATGATGGGCGACGACGGCGAGAAGTTCGGGGCCTGGCCGACGACCTGGCAGCACTGCTGGGGCGAAGGACGGTGGGTGGATCGCTTCTTCGAGGCACTCGAGGCCAATGCCGACTGGCTGTCGACCACGACCCCCTCGGCCTGGCTCGCCGACCACGGTCCGATCGGTCGGGTGTACGTGCCCACCGGCTCCTACGCCGAGATGGGCGAATGGGCCCTGCCGGCGGCCGAGAGCCGCGAGTTCTCGGCGGTCCTGCATGCCGCCCAGGCTGCCGGACGGCCCGAGGCGCGCTGGCTGCGCGGCGCCTTCTGGCGCAATTTCCAGGTCAAGTACCGCGAGATCAACGACCTGCACAAGCAGATGCTGCGGACGTCGGCCAAGGTGGAGGTGATGGATCCGGGTCCCGCGCGGGCAGCCGCGCTCGATCACCTCTATCGCGGCCAGTCGAACGACTGCTACTGGCACGGCCTGTTCGGCGGTATCTACATCAGCCACATGCGCCTGGCGACCTATGAGCATTTGATCGCCGCCGAGGACCTGGCGGATACGGCGGCGGAACAGCTTCACGTCGCCCAGTTCAAGGATCTCGACATGGACGGCCAGGACGACGTCCGCCTGGCCGGCCCGGGCCAGGTCGTCACCGTCGACCTGACGTCGGGCGCCGGGATCGGCAGCTGGGACGTCCGGCCGGTGCGGCACGCGCTGGCCGCGGTGATGCGCCGCCGCCCCGAGGCGTATCACGAGACCTTGCGGGCGCGCGAAGCCGAGCTCGCCAAGGCCGCCGCAGCGGCCGGGGATCACCACGGGACGCGGGCGGACGCGCCGGCCTCGATCCACGACATCGTGCTGATCAAGGAACGGGGGCTGTCGGAACAGCTGCACTACGACCCCTACGAACGACGATCCGGCCTGGTCCGCTTCCTGCCCCCGGGAACCGACGCCGACACGTGGGCGAGCGCCGCTGCCGCCGAGCTCGGTGACGCCATCGACGGCGCATTCGAGGTGGAGCGACTCGAGCTCGATCGGCTCATCGTCTCCCGGGAAGCGACGGTCAGGCAGCCTGGCTCGAGCGAGGCCGCGGAGGTCCGGGTGACCAAGGCGTTCCAGCTCGGTGGCGATCGACGGGACCCCACCCTCGAGCTGACCCTGACCGTCGAGAACCGGTCCAGCCGGCCGCTCGTGGCGCTGCTCGGGCTCGAGTGGACGCTCACGATGCTCGGCGGCGGCGGCAACCCGTCGGCCTGGTGGGAGATCGCCGGCGACCGGACGGGTCACGACACCCGCGGGACTGCGGCAGGTGTCTCGGCGCTCGCCCAGGGCAACGACTTCGTGGGCATCGCCGTGGCGACCACCGTCTCGACCCCGGCTACGGCCTGGTGGGCCCCGGTCGAGACGATCTCGAACTCGGAGAGCGGCTTCGAGCGGGTCTACCAGGGATCCGGGCTTCTGCTGAGCTGGCCGCTGGCACTCGACGCCGGCGGGGCGTTCAGCGTGCGGGTCCGCAACGACGTGACCACGTCGCTGGATCGCGCGACCGAGGAACCCGCCACCGCCGCCCTGGCACCCTCGCTCGGAACGTGAGTCGCGGTCGCCTCGTCGTTCACGGCCACTTCTACCAGCCCTCCCGGATCGACCCCTTCAGCGGGTGCGTTCCGCTCGACCCGTCGTCGGCGCCGGCACACGACTGGACGGCGAGGGTCAGCGCCGAGTGCTACCGGCCGAACGCCGAGATCGGCAACCTCGATCACATCTCGTGGGACCTCGGCCCCACCCTCGCCGGCTGGCTTGACCAACACGACAGGACGGCGTACCGCGGCTTCGTGGCGGGGGCCGGTTCCGGCAACGGCCTGGCCCAGCCCTTCCATCACACGATCCTGCCGCTGGCATCCGCCCACGATCGGCAGACCGAGATCCGCTGGGGCCTGCGCGACTTCGAGCTGCGGTTCGGCCGACCCGCGCTCGGATTGTGGCTGCCGGAGACGGCTGTCGACCTGCCGACGCTGCGCCTCATGGCCGGGGCGGGGGTCCGCCACACGATCCTGGCGCCATGGCAGGTCCGGGCCGCCCATCCCGACACCCGCCGGCCGTACCGGATCGAGCTCGGCGGCGGGCACCACCTGGTCGTCGCCCTGTACGACGGGGCGTTGTCGGGGTCCGTCTCGTTCGATCCATCCGAGACCGCCGACGCCGATCGCTTCGCGCGCGAGCGGCTGATGCCGCGAATCCTGGCGGATCCGCTGCCGGACGACGAACGGCCGTTGATCCTGATCGCGACCGACGGCGAGCTGTACGGCCACCATCAACCGTTCCGCGAGTTCTTCCTGCGCCGGCTCGTCCAACCACGGCCCGACGGCTCCGAACACGGGTTCGACGTCAGCTCCCTCGCCGAGGCGCTCCGCGAGCCGCCGGGGCGGCCGTTCCGGGCCATCGGTCTCGCCGAGCGAACCTCGTGGAGCTGCCACCACGGGGTCCTCCGCTGGAGCGGCGACTGCCCGTGCGCCGGGGACGCCACCTGGAAGGCGCCGCTGCGGGCGGCGCTGGAGCGGCTGGCCGCCGGGATCGACACCGCGACGGAACGTCTTGCCGCCGAGCTGCCGGGCAGCCCCGACCCGTGGGCGGCGCGCGACACCTACATCGACGTCGTGACGGGAGCGGAACCGCCGGCCGCGTTCGCCGGGCGATGGCTGGGCGATGGCGCCGCGGCGGCGAGCTGCGAGATCTTCGTGTCGATCATGGAGACCCAGCGCTGGCGACTCGCGATGTTCGCGAGCGACGCCTGGTACTGGGATGATCCCGTCCGGCCCGAGACCAAGGCCGTCCTGCGGGCGGCCGCCTGGGCGGCGCGGCGGATGGACGCGCTGGCCGGGTCAGGACTGGAGCGCCGGCTGGTCGCCGACCTTGCCATGCTCCGGTCGCCGGGCCATCACGTCGATGGGGCCGAGATCTATCGAAGGGCCCTCATCGAGGTCGGCCAGCCGGTTCGATGAAATCCGTCCCGGGCTCGCGGCCTGCGCGCCGCGAGCCGGAACGGAGAGGAGCGGGCAGAGAAATGGCTAGCTGAGACCGATCGGCGACGCCGGCCGGCGACCGTCGGTCGAGACCTCGCGGCTGTCGACGCCAGTACCGACCGCGATGGCTGAGAACGCCAGCACGGCAAGGATCATCATCAACCCGAACATCGGGTACCTGCTTTCGTTGTTATAGTGAACTAGGCCAAGTCGAAGATAGTTGGACTATCACACTATGTCAAGTGACGATCGGCCCGGTCATAACGCCGGCGGCCCAGGGTCCGGCGGATCGCTCGATGTCGAGCGTGATTCGGACGTGCCGATCTCCACGCAGATCTTCTGGCAGATCACGTATCAGATCGATTCGGGCCGGATGCTCCCGGGCACGCGGCTCTCCCCGGTCCGGGAGCTGGGAGCCGCGCTGCGGGTCAACCCGAACACGATCCGGGCCGTCTACCGGCGGCTCGCCGATGCCGGCTACGTCACCAGCCGGCATGGCGCCGGCACGCACGTCGTGGACCGGCCGCCGCAGCGCCGCGGGACCGAGGCGCTGGCCGGGATCGTGGCCGAGATGACCCGACGCGCCGCGCATGCCGGCTTCACCGCCGACGAGCTGGCAGCGGCGACATTCGCGGCCGCGGCCGAGCGCAAGCACCCCGGACCGCTGGTCCGGGTCCTCTTCGCCGAATGCACCAACGCCGACGCCGGGTACGACGCCGAGCGACTCGTCGACGCCTTCCCGGGCCTGATCGAGGCGGAGGGGACGCTGCTGGACGACCTGCCCGATCGGCTCGAGCGGTTCCACTACGACCTGGTCGCGACGACCACGTTCCACGCGGACGAGGCCCAGGTCCTGGTCGCCGGTCGCATCCCCGTCGTGGCCATGCTGGTGGGTCCCGGGTACCTCGAGCTCGTCCACGAGATCGCGGGACTGCCGAACGGCTCGCGAGTCGGTCTCGTCTGCGCCTCGGAACGAGTCACCGACAACATCATCGAGACGCTGGCCCTCGCCGGGACCCGCGGCGTGGACATCGTTTCGGCGCTCATCGGCTCCTCCGAGGACCTCGACCTCGTCGACCGGACTGCCGACATCATCCTGGTCCCGCGCGAGGCGCTGGCGGCGGGCCTGGACCGCTCCTTCTCGCGCCCCGAGCGGATCCGCCCCTGGACGTACGACTTCGACCCGTCCGGCCTGGAGCTGCTGCGCCGGGCGATCGAGCACGTGGCGAGCGCGCGGCGCGTCGAGGCGGCTCCGGCCTGACGCACCGCCCCGATCGCGGCCGGCGGGAACCAGGCTCGGCGCCCGGGCCCACGCCGTACGATGGCCCGGTGAGACGCGACTTCCACGTCCGCCGAGAGCCGCGCCAGCGGTATGCCGTGGGTGGATCGTTGATCGGCACGCGCGGCGACCTCGTGGTGGCCGACACGGCCGGGATACGCCGGCTGGCCGCCCGGATGAACGCCGATCGAGCCGGTGGAGCGCCGTCCGTCCAGGCCGGCGAGATCGGCGCGCTCGGTCTGCTCCATGAGATCGGTCACCTGCTGGTTGCGCGCTACGAGGCGAGTCGGCGCCCCGGTGCGATGCACGCCGCGCTCGTCACGCTCGACGCCACGCTCGGCCCTGACAGCCACCGCCTGCTCGATCGGTTCGGGCAGGAGTTTCCAGGCCGGGGCCCGGAGCCGGAGCCTCCGGCCGAACGCCTCGAAGAGCTCATGCTCACCCGGATCTCCAATGAGAACCCGGCGCTTGGCCCACTCAGGGAGCTGGTCGACGACCGCGAGGTGGCCCATGGCACCCGGTACGCCGATGCCATCGCCGGGCTGGAAGCGGTCTTCGCCGACGGGCCGCCGGGCGACGACACGGGCACGTCGCTGATCGAGCTGATGCGCACGCCGGCCCGGGTCGCGCCGACCTCGCTGGCCGGCCAGCTGCGCTACATCCGCGAACACTGGGGACCGATCCTCGGACCGGGCCTCGACGACCTGATGCGCCGCCTGGACCTCGCGATCGGGATCCTGGCCGAGGAAGAGCGCGGGCTGCACCTGCGCTTCGGCGGCGGACCCGGCGGGCCGGGCCACCCGGTCGAGACACCGTCGTTCGCGGGGGCCGCCGAGGAACCCGAGGCGTTCTCGTCGGATTCGGCCTGGATGCCACGCGTGGTCCTGATGGCCAAGAGCACCTACGTCTGGCTCGACCAGCTCTCGCGATCCTACGGCCGGTCGATCACCACCCTCGACGCGATCCCCGACGAGGAGCTCGACACGCTCGCTCGCTGGGGGGTCACCGGCCTCTGGCTGATCGGCCTGTGGGAGCGGTCGAGCGCGTCCGAGCGGATCAAGCGGATGCGCGGCAATCGTGAGGCGGTCGCGTCCGCCTACTCGCTCGACGACTACCGGATCGCCGCCGACCTCGGCGGCGAGGCGGCATACGCCCACCTGCGTGACCGGGCCACCGCCCGCGGCATCCGGCTGGCCAGCGACATGGTCCCCAACCACATGGGCATCGACTCGCGCTGGGTGATCGAGCATCCGGAGTGGTTCCTGTCGCTGCCCGAGCCGCCCTACCCCGCCTACTCGTTCAGCGGGGCGGACCTGTCGTCCGACGAGCGCGTCGGGATCGTGCTCGAGGACCACTACTGGGACGACAGCGACGCGGCGGTCGTGTTCAAGCGGTTCGACCGCTGGAGCGGCGACGTCCGCTACGTCTATCACGGCAACGACGGGACGAGCTTTCCGTGGAACGACACGGCGCAGCTGGATTTCCTCGACCCCGCGGTCCGGGAGCAGGTCATCCGGACGATCCTGGAGGTCGCTCGGCGCTTCCCGATCATCCGTTTCGACGCCGCCATGGTCCTCGCCAAGAAGCACATCCAGCGGCTCTGGTGGCCCGAGCCCGGATCCGGCGGCGGGATCCCGTCACGCGCCGAACGGGCGATCCCCAGGGCGGAGTTCGACGCCCGCATGCCGGTCGAGTTCTGGCGCGAGGTGGTCGACCGGGTGGCGGCCGAGATCCCCGGCACGCTCCTGCTGGCCGAGGCGTTCTGGCTGCTGGAAGGCTACTTCGTGCGGACGCTGGGTATGCATCGCGTCTACAACAGCGCCTTCATGCACATGCTTCGCGACGAGAACGGGGCGGGGTATCGCAAGGTGATCCGGGAGACGATCGAATTCGATCCGGAGATCCTCAAGCGCTACGTCAACTTCATGACCAACCCGGACGAGGAGACCGCCGTCGAGCAGTTCGGCAAGGGCGACAAGTACTTCGGAGTGGCGACCGTCCTGGCCACCCTCCCCGGCCTCCCGATGCTCGGCCACGGCCAGGTCCAGGGCTTCGGCGAGAAGTACGGCATGGAGTTCCGCCGGGCGAGCCTCGACGAGCAGCCGGACGGCGGCCTCATCGAACGCCATGAACACGAGATCTTCCCTCTGCTGCACCGGCGCGCCTGGTTTGCCGAAGCCCACCACTTCCTGCTCTACGACCTCCTGACCGACCGCGGCACGGTCGACGAGCATGTCCTGGCCTACTCGAACGGGACGGGACCGCAGCGCTCGCTGGTCGTCTACCACGACCGCTTCGCCTCGACCAGCGGGACGATCCGCGATTCGGCCGCCTACGCGGTCAAGGCGCCGAATGGCTCGAAACGACTGGTCCGCCGCTCGCTGGCCGAGGGCCTGGGCCTGCCGAACGAGGCGGATGCCTTCGTCATCTTCCGCGACGCGCGCACGGGTCTTGAGACGCTCCGGTCATGCCGCGAGCTGTGGGAGCACGGCCTGCGTCTGTCGCTGGACGCCTACGAGGCGCACGTCTTCTGGGAGTTCCGTGAGGTTCGCGACGGCGTCGCCGGGCAATGGACGCGCCTTGCCGCTCGCCTCGAGGGAGCCGGCGTCCCGTCGCTCGACGAAGCCCTGCGCGAGCTGCAGCTCGAACCGGTGCACCGCCCGCTTCGCGAGATCCTCTCGAGGGGCCTGGGGCGCTCGCTCCTCGACGGATCGCCGTCGGAGGCCGAGCTGGCCGGACTGGAGCGTGGTGTCGCCGCGTTCCTCGGCGCGCTGGCCGATGCAACCGGGGTCCAGGGCGACGTCGATCGGCTGGCTGGGGCGGTCCGCCGGCGGACGGAACAGGCGTTGACGGAGATACGAGCGCTGCCAAGCCGCGTCGATCGTGCGGCGCTGCTGGGCTGGCTTCTGCTGGCCCGGACCGGGGAGCTGGCACCGGCCGCCGACGTCGCAGCGACCAGCCGCGCGTGGTACGACGAGCTGCGACTGGCCGGGGCGTATGCCGCCGCCCTGCGCGATGCGGCTCTGGATGAGGCGGAGGCCTGGAGTGCAGCCGAGCTCGTCCGGGTGCTCCTGGCCCTGCCTCGGCCATCGGTCCTGCGCGGTCCGTCGCGAACGGCCGACGCCCGGCTGATCGACCAGTGGCTCGCGCGCGACGTGGTCCGGACCGCGATCGGGACCAATACCTGGCAAGGGGTCGACTACGTCGATCGCGACGCGTTCGAGACCATGCTCGGTTGGGCGGTCCGCCTGGATGCGCTCGAGGCCGGCGAACCGGGCCGCGGCGCACCGGGCCGGGCCGGGCCCGCGGCTGCACGGACGGCGCCGGATCTCGTGCGTCGATTGTCGGCAGCCGCCGAGGCGGCGGGCTACCGGGTAGACCAGCTTCGGGCCGGCCTGGCTCCCCCGACAGGGCTCAACCGAGCAGGATCCGCCGCAACAGCGAAGTCGGCGGGGCGCCGTGCGCCAGGACCGACTCGAGGTGTCGCCGGTAGTTGAACCCCGGCGTCTCGCCGAACCCGCCGACCACCGTGGGTTCGGGCACGGCTGCCGCGCGGCGCGGCTCGCCCGCCGCGATCGCGGCTCGCCGACGGACCTCGCGCTCGATCTCCCACATCTCCATCGACCCGGCGAAATAGGTCGACAGCTGCGTGGACGAGAGGCGGGCGCGATCGAACTTCGCCCGCGCCTCGGCTTCCTCCTGGAAGCCGCCATCGACCATCAGCGCGATCGCCTCCTCGCCAGTCATCCCGTCGCAATGGATCCTGGCGTCGATGATCGCGTTGGTGATCGAGCGCAGGTAGAACTTCCAGTGCGTCAACAGGAGCGCCGGGTCGTCCGCGCCGTACCCGACGTCCATCATCACCTGGGTGACGTAGACGGCCCAGCCTTCCGCGAACAGGCCGCTGCTGAAGATCGCCCGGACGAGCGACGGGCAGCGGTTGGCGTAGACACCCTGCAGGTAGTGGCCCGGAACCGCCTCGTGGATCGTCAGGAGGCGGAGCATCCGGTTGTTGTCCTCGCGCAGGTTCGACTCGCGCTGCTCGTCGGTCCAGTCGTCCGGCATCGGGGTGATGGCGAAGAACGCCTTCTGCCCCTTGTCCAGCGGTCCGGGCGACGTGAGCATCGCGCCGCCGAAGGATCGAAGGAAGACGGGCGTCCACTGGATCTCGAGGGGTTCGTCAGCCAGGCCGACGAGGTCACGATCCCGGCAGAACGCCTCGATCCGGGCGTTCTCGGCGCGGCAGAAGTCGAGCAGCTCGTCGGCCCTCGGGTGCTCGGCGGCGACCGCGTCGAGGACGCCCCGGACGAGCGAGCCGTCATCGTCGGGCGCCGGGCGCCCGGGACACCAGGTCGGCCAGAGGCTGGTCGCGATCCGGACGAGCTCGAGACGGACGGCGACGTATTCGCGCTCGGCCTCGGCCAGGATGCGCTCCGGCGTGAGCGTCTCTGAGCGCATCGTGTGGCACATCTTCGCGGTGAAGAGCTCGCGGCCAAGGCGTCCCTCGCCGTCGCTGGCCGGCAGGACGTTGTCGCGCAGGTGCGTCTCGAACCCGGCAACCGCCGCTCGCGCGACCGCGGCCGCCGTCAGAAGCCGCGGCGTCACCGATTCGACGGCGGCATCGTTGGCTGCCTCGCGAGCCGCGGCGATCGCCTCGTCGATCTGCTCGCCGATCCCCGGCAATTGGCGCAGGGCGGCTTCGGTCTGGAACCGCCCGACCGGGCGGTTGCCGTGGCCCACGAGCGTCTCGCGCGCCGCATCGAGCAACGCGGTCACGCCCTCGAGACGGCCGGCCACGGACGCCAGGCGGTCGGCGAGCGGCGCGAATTCGCGGGCGGTCAGGGTGAAGAGCCCGTTGCCCACGAGGTAGACCCACTCCAGCGGGTTCCAGGCATCCTCGCGAAGGACCGTCTCATTGAACCGAGCGGCCTCGAGCTCGCCGATCAGCAGGTCGCGATCGATCGCGTCGTCTTCGCCCAGGGTGTCCAGCGCGCGGAGCTCGGCCAGCCATCGATCGATGAACGCCAGCTGTGCCGCCCGACCCTCGGCGGTCATGTCCGGCCAGCGCGCGTCGTGGGCGTGCTCGCCCATCGCCGTGGCGTAGGTCGGGTTGAGCCGGAAGAACCCGGCCAGGAACTCGTCGATGCGGCTGG
>Ga0153916_10002242_pt1 | contig 14202 bp, 15 predicted proteins | sample Opewatmetagenome_FD_109642 | JGI IMG/M metagenome (GOLD analysis project Ga0153916, IMG submission 109642) | Freshwater wetland microbial communities from Ohio, USA - Open water 3 Core 3 Depth 4 metaG | ecosystem: Environmental > Aquatic > Freshwater > Wetlands | place: USA: Ohio, Lake Erie...
AGGAGGGCTTAGGGCATGGGCCGAACCTTAGCGGTGGACCTGGGACAGGCTCAAATTGGACTGGCTATCAGCGATGATTTGAAAAAGCTTGCCCGGGGATTGCCCACGATAAAGGGCAGAGAACGCAAGAAGCTTCTCGAGATCCTGCGGAAGTTGATCGATCAGATGGAGGTGGACGAGATCGTGGTGGGTTTGCCAATAAACATGAATGGGACCTTGGGGATCCAGGCGAAGAAGGCCTTGGGATTTGCCGAGCAGCTGAGGAAGGAGTTCGGTCTGCTGGTAAAGACTTGGGATGAACGCCTCACCACGATCGCCGCCAAGAGGGCTCTAATAGATTCCGGAGCCAGGCGCTCCGGTCGAGGCCGAGAATCCGTCGATCGCGTCTCGGCCATCTTGATTTTGCAGGCCTACCTGGATGGCCTCTCTTTCCGGGGCGGTCCCAATACTCGAATTCGAGGTGATGAATGATTGAAATTGAAAATGAACGGTCCCAATCAGTTCTTGCTTATTTTCTTCCTGAGTCTTCTGTTCCTCATTTTGTTGAGCATCCACTTCTATGCCAAGCACCCTGACGAATTCACGGACGCCAAGAAGCGGGAAAGCCAGATCGTCAGGATTGAACCCCAATTAGGGGTGTCCGAGATCGCCCAGAGGCTCAAGGAGAAGGGTATCATCAGAAGCTCTCGGTTTTTCTTGGTGGTCGCCTTCCTCAGGGGATCTGCCACTCAGCTCAAGGCCGGAGACTATTCCTTCACCCCCGGGATGTCCATCTTCCAGATCCTCAGGCGGCTGGAGAGGGGGGAAATCGTCTATTACCCGGCGACGATTCCCGAGGGCTATACTATGCGGGAAATCGCTCGACTGCTCGGATCCTTGGATTTGGCAAATTCTGAGAGGTTCCTGCGGCTTTGCCGTGACCCGGAGGTCCTGCAAGGATATGGAATCAAAGCACGTAGCTTGGAGGGATACCTCTTTCCCGATACATACTATCTCTTAAAAGGCATGAAGGAGGAAGAGATCGTCGGGCGAATGGTTCGTCGCTTCTTTGAGGTCTTCACTCCCGAAAAGGAGAAGCGGACCCGAAAAATGGGAATGAGCCGGCACCAAGCAGTCACTTTGGCTTCGCTCATCGAGGCGGAGACGCCTAAAGGAGACGAGAGATACCTGGTATCCTCTGTATTTCACCGTCGCTTGAGAATCCGGATGCCTTTGCAGTGCGATCCTACTGTTCTTTACGCCCTCTCCGAAAAGAAAGGGAAAAGGGAAAAATTGACTCGCCGCGACCTCTCCTATCGCTCTTCCTACAATACCTATCTTCACTACGGCCTCCCCCCCGGCCCCATCTGTAGTCCGGGTGCCGCCTCCCTCGAGGCGGCTCTGGCCCCTGCACATGCCCCCTACCTCTATTTCGTGTCGAAGGGAAATGGGAGTCACTATTTCTCCTCTACCTGGGCGGAACACAGTCGGGCCGTGAAAAAATACCAGTCTGGTGAGGGAGGAGGCTGAGAAAAGGATTTTCCTTGAAAAAGAGGACGATTCGCCATATGAATTGGCAGCTTGTTTGCTCTCGCGGAAGATGGCAATGCGCTGAGAAGGAGGTTTACCGATGAAAGGAAAGTTCTGGGTGGTCCTCTCGGTTCTGTTGGCCCTGGGACTGGGGTGTGCCGAGACTAAGACTCAGGTCAAGAAGAAACAGACCGCGGATGCCTATTACAAACTGGGGAGATTTTACCTGGAAAATGGAAACTACAGGCAGGCCATCTCCGAATTGCGCAAGGCATTGGATATGAATCCCGACGATCCAAACTACCATTTCAGCATGGGGACCGCCTATTCCCTTGATGGGAAGTACGAGGCGGCGATCGAGGAACTAAGGATAACCCTCCGGTTGGATCCCAAGTACTCGGAGGCCCACAATACCCTGGGCTATATCTACGACAAGAACAAGAGGTGGTCGGAGGCCATCGCCGAGTACAAGGCAGCGCTCGCCAATCCGGAATATGGCACTCCCTACGCGGCCCACCTTAATTTGGCGTGGTGTTACAGGCAGCAGGGGAACCTGGATGCCGCCATCGAAGAATACAAGCAGGCTATAAGCTTGGAGCCGAACTCCGAGGTTGCGCATTCCGGCCTGGCGAGGGCCTATTACGGGAAGGGCGAGGTGGATCTCGCTATCGAGCAATACGAGCAGGCTCTGAAAATAAATGACCGGCAGGCCGGCCTCTATTTCGAACTCGCAGGGGCCCATCTGAGCAAGGGTGATAAGGAGAAGGCGGCCAGGGATCTTCAGAAGTTCATCGATCTGGATCCTAAGTCGCCCCTGGCGGAGGATGCCAGAACACAACTCGAAGCCATAAGGAAGTAGAAGCCTCCCCTCCAGATGATCTTAGCGACCGTCTTTCCAGTCTTCTTTATCATCGGCCTGGGTTGGGTATTCGCCAGGTTCAAGCAGATCAATTTGGGGGAGGTGAGCGAGATCATCCTCTTCATCACCACCCCTTGCCTGGTCTTCTCATCCCTGATCAAGAGCCAGATAGTGATGGCCGATTTCCTCACGATTGCCCTGTCGGTCCTGGGGGTCACATCTGGGGCAGCCCTGGCGACCGGAATCTTCCTGCGACTTTCGCGTCAGGAGTGCCGAGGTCTCTACCTCCCCATCATGTTCATGAATGCGGGGAATATGGCTTTGCCGTTAGCCCTGCTCGCCTTTGGTCAAGAGGGGCTGACCCGTGCCATCCTCTTTTATGTCACTTCCGCCTTTCTCAATTACTCCCTCGGCGTGATGATCGTTTCCCGTGAGGGCCGTTTGAGCGAAGTGTTTCGTATTCCTCTCATCTATGGGGCTGTCCTGGGAATCCTGCTCGGAATCCTTCGGGTTCCGCTGAATCCTACTCTGGTCAAGCCCTTCGAGGTCCTCGGAGGAGCTGCGATTCCCTTGATGCTCCTCAGCTTGGGATATCGCCTTCACCACACGAGAATTCATTCCCTTCCCCTTGCCTTTGCCGGGGCTTTCTTGCGGATCGGCGTCGGATTCCTCCTGGCTCTGCTTATCGTCTCCCTCTTCCACGTCCAGGGAATGACCCGTTCCATCATTCTCCTCTCCGCCTCCATGCCCTCAGCCATCGTCAATTTCATCTTGGCCCAACGGTATGAGAGAAATGCGGACGTAGTAGCCTCCGTCATTCTGGTGAGCACCCTTCTCAGTCTGCTCACGACGCCTCTCGTCCTCTCCTTTTCACTTCGGAGGTAACTCTTGAAGATCTTGGCAATCGACATTGGCGTGGGAACCCAGGACATCCTGCTCTATGAGGCCAGGGGTCCGGTGGAGAACTGTCCGAAATTGGTCCTTCCCTCGCCGTCCTCGCTCTACCGAACAAGGCTGAAAGCCCTACTCCCCCCAGGCAAGGATCTATTTCTCGATGGCTCGATCATCGCCGGAGGAGCGCTCATCTCCCCCCTGATGGAATATATGCGCTCCGGGTTCTCAGTCTTCATGACCGAAAAGGCCGCCTTCTCGCTCCGGAATAACCTCGAGGAGGTGAGGGCCAAAGGCATCCAAATCGTTGAACAAGCACCCCCTGACTTTTCCGGGGAGCGCTTGACCCTCCAGGAGATCGACTTTAACTCCCTGGCTGCGCTACTGGTTCCCTGGGACATCGACCTGAACCAGATGGAGGTTGCGGCCATTGCGGTGCAGGATCATGGGGTCTTCCCTCCGGGAATGAGCAACCGGCGCTTCCGGCTGCAGACGATGAAGGAGTGTCTGAAGAAGGATCCCAGACCTACCTCCCTCGCCTTCCTCTCTGACGAGATCCCTGATTCTCATCTGCGCATGCGCGCGGCGGCGGAGGCCTCCCGGAAACAACTGCCAAAGGCCCAGCCAATCCTTATGGATACCTCTTTGGCAGCCGTCTCCGGGTGCCTCGTAGATCCCTTGGTTGCTGAGACGTCCGCAAAGCCGATCCTCTGCATCAACCTCGGAAATGGGCACACCATGGCGGCCCTTCTTCAAGAAGGAAGAATTCTGGCCCTCCTGGAGCACCACACGAGAGCCCTCAACCCGGAGGTTTTGCAGCAGGATCTGATGGGATTCGCTGAAGGGGAGTTGAAGGACGAGGACGTTTTCCAAAGGGGAGGCCACGGCCTTTTCTATCTGGACGACCCTCCCGGCTTCTCGCAATTGGCCTTGATCGCCGCAACCGGTCCCCAGCGGAAGATGATTGCTCGGTCCAGCCTTGCCTTCTATTACCCTGCCCCATACGGAGACATGATGATGACCGGTCCTGCAGGGTTGATCTGGGCGGCGGAAGAAAAGTTCCTCGAGGATTCAGGGGTGGCCCGGAGGTCAGGATAACTTTAGCAGGTCGCAGAAAGGATCCGGGAAATGGGGACGAGGGAGAAGGCTGGGCGAACTGGGTTGGCGGGGGAATGCTTCGTCTAAATCTCTTTAATCCCTTCGGAAAGTGTCCTGATGAGCATTTGGCCTGACTCGGGATAGAACTCGATGCTTCGCCCATGGTTCTTGCCCACATCTTTCGCAACCAAAGGGATCGCTTCGCGACTCAATTTCTTGATGACGGTTTCGACATTCCGTCGTCCGGGTGATTGCGAGTGATCCTTGGATCCGAAGGGAGAGATGAACATCTGGGCTCCCCCTGCAATCTTGGCCACTAATCTCTCCCGTACACTCCCGCAACGTATAAGGTCTTCCAACATAGCCTCGATCGCCTGATCGGAGTACATGGCAGGAGGAAGATCCCTCTTTTCCTCATCCCTTCCTGGCAGCATAACGTGAGCCATTGCGGCCAATCTCGTACCCGGATCGAAAAGGGCCACCACGACGCAGGAGCCGACTCCGTAGCTGGCTAAGACGTCAGGACTCTTTGCCAATGAGTAGCTCGCTAAAGGAACCTGGATCTTTCTCATCTATTGGGGGTTCGGGGAAAGACGATCCAAGAAACCGGGAAGGGACTCTGGATCAGGAAGGAAGATGAGTCGGCCGGCCACTCCATTCGCAGGGTTTTCAAATCGGGTTTCGATGACCATGGCTACTTCCCCCATCTGGCCCCGTTCAATCATGAGGGAGTCGACCACGGCGCCGACCATGTCGAAGGCCAGCCCCGGAATGGAAGGGATCATGAGCACTCCCAAAAGGTTGCTGAGGACGGTCAGATAGGCAGACGTGAGGATATTGGCCAGTTCTTTCAAAACGGATCTCTCGTCTTCCGTCAGGGCCATTGGCTGGGCTGTCCTCTTGCCAGTCAAGATCTGGATGACCGAGAGGACGCCATTCCAGGGAATCAACACCAGGATATCCCCCTTGACATCTCCGCGGATCTTGAAATAGAGACCTGCCACCCATTCCTCGTCCCCTCCGATCTGCCCGGGGATCTCCACCAGGGGAACAACGGACACGCGAGGAACAGTGAGAGACAGGGGGTGGCCGAGGAGTTGCGAAAGAGCCGCGGTGGCATGAACCATTCCGGCGTGGCTCATTTCCCGGAGGGCGTCTAACTGAGCTTCGTTGAGATCAGAGAGGGCCTTTATCTTCCCGAACCGTTGGTCTGAAGTCCCCATAGATGTACCTACAGCGTATTGAGATCCAGGATCAAGGTCAAGGAACCATCGCCCATAATGGTGGCGCCGGAAAAGCCCTTGACCTTTCTGAGCAAGCCTTTCAGTGGCTTTACCACGGCTTCTCGGTATCCCAACAGCTCGTCCACTGCCAGTCCGCTCATGTGACCACGTCGCTCCACAAAGATGCCCAGGATTGGGCCGTTGGAGCCCTCCTTTCGTTCCGGGGTTCCCACAAGGGAAGCGAGACGGAAAAGGGGAATAAGCCCCTCCTCCCCGGTAATCCACTCCTGCCCTTGCGAGTTCTGGATCTCGGAAGGTACAAACTCAAAGGTGCGGTAAATCTGGGCGAGGGGAATCGCATATCTCTCCTGCCCTATTCCCACCAAAAGCACCTGGATGATGGCCAGAGTTAAAGGCAACTTGAGGCTGATGGTGGTTCCCACATCCTTTTGGGATTCGATCGCCAAGCTACCCCCCAGGGATTCCACCACGCTCTTAACCACATCCATGCCCACGCCTCGCCCAGAAACATCGGAGACGACCCCCGCCGTGCTAAACCCGGGCGCGGTAATCAGATAGAGGGCCTCTTCATCGCTCAATGAACCATACGCCTCTCGAGTAATGATCCCTTTTTCCAGAGCAACCCGCCTGATCTGGGTAGGATCCATACCGCGACCATCATCGCTGATCTTGATCAGAATGCGTTCCCTCTCTCTCGTCGCCTCCATCCGAATTCGGCCCATCGGGGGTTTCCGCGTGCGGGCCCTTTCCTCCGGCGATTCGATGCCATGATCGATGCAGTTGCGAAAGATATGGAGAAGGGGATCTGGCAACTCCTCCAAAATAGCCCGATCCAGCTCCACCTCTTTGCCAAGGATCTCAAAATGTACCTCTTTACCTTTGGCCCGCGCAAGATCCCGAATAGCGCGGGGAAATCGCTCTACCACCAGATCTAAGGGCATCATCCGAAGCCTGATAGCCAACTGATAAAGGCCGGAAACCAGATTGTCCACATGATCGATATCCTCGCGCAGCTTAACCGGGAGCAGACTGGAGCTATTATCGATCAGGCTTCCTTTCGTGGTCACCAACTCCCCCACCATATCGATCAGATCATCCAACAGTCGGGTGTCCACCCGAACCATGGTGCTCTTCTTCATCTGCAAAGGAACGGCAAAGGACGGGGGAGTAATCTTCCGCGCCTCCACTACGGGTTGAGCCTCTAACTTCCCAGCAGCCTCTTCCCTTCCCGTGACGTCTTTGATTGTTACCGATTCGATCTCCGGCTGGGCCACGATGGCCCCTTGAATCTCCGAGCTTGGCTTCACCGATGCCAACAGCATGGAGAGAGAGCCCGTGAAATTGCCACCCTGCAAATCCTCCATGCTGGGGGACATATGGAGGATTTCACCCAAACCGCCTGCTCTCTTGTAAATCACCAAGGACCGCGCGCTGGGCATGGGGGCTTCTCTGGCCACCTTCACCGTCACCGAGAAAAGGTTCAGTCCCTTCTCCCAAGCCCATCTTCGGGCTTGCTGGACGTCATCCTCTTCTGCGGCCTCCGAAGCAGGCGTTGAGGGAACCTTGGAGGTCGAAGGGCCCGGTGCCGGAGTGGGAGAGGGGACAGAAGGGACCGAGACGGGGGAGGGGGCAACGGCCTGCGCATCCGTTCCCACCTGTACATAACTCTCCAGCCTCTTGATGAAAGCCGAGTGATCTGATACAGAAATCCCCTGCGTTCGGATCTCCTCTATCGAACTCCGTAACAGGTCAAATCCCTCGAAGAGGAGATCGACCACTTCCTTGCTGACGGAGAGGGTCCCCTTGCGCAACTTATCCAAGAAATCCTCCAGGCGATGCGACACGGTGGAGATCTGCACGAATCCCATCGAGGCCGACATCCCTTTCATCGAGTGGGCCTCTCGGAAGAGATTGTCCACCAGGGACCTCTCCTGGGGAGATCGCTCTAACTCCAGGAGCAAGCCGTCCATCTTCTGCAGATGCTCGGTCGACTCGCTGACGAAGAGCTTCAAGTATTTGGACATATCCATAGGGGCTCGTCCTTATTACCCGCCGATGGGAAGGAAATCCTCGTCGAGACCCAAAACTGACCGAACGACCTTCAGCACCTTGTTCGGCTGAAATGGCTTTACGATGAAGTCTTTGGCCCCGGCTTCGATGGACTCGGCGATCAAAGATTCCTGACCCAAGGCAGAACACATGATTACCTTGGCTTGAGGATCAAATCTCATAATCTCCTTCAGGGCTGTAACTCCGTCAACCTCGGGCATCACAATGTCCATGGTCGTAATATCCGGGCGTAATTCCTTATACAACTCTATGGCTTCCAGCCCGTTCTCGGCTTCCCCTGCAATCACGAAGGGAAATCGCGCAAAGATATCCCTGATCATGCTCCGCATGAAAATCGCATCATCGACCACCAACACCCTGATGCTCATCCCGAGGTCTCCTCCAGTTCGGGTACCACAGAAGATATAATGGGGGAGGGGTTCAGAACATTGATTACTTGTCCGGAGTGATACAACGCTCCTCTGAAGAAGGCGGCCCTTCCTTCGCCCAGGGTGGGAGGGGAGAGTTCGTTCAAACGGCCCACCGATACCTCCCGGATCTGGACGACCTGATCAACCAGGAATCCAAAATCGCTCTCCGGATCGGGAATGCTTAAGATGATCACATGAGAGGCTTCCCTTTCCTCGGGCGATGGAAGATTTAGGAAGAACTCCAAATTGAAGATGCCCAAGATCCTCCCCCGAAGGTTGCTAATCCCCAGCAGGAACGCTGGCGCATTGGGGACTCGAGTGATTTGAGCACGTTGCACGACCTCTCGGATCTCCTCCACTCGGAGGGCAAACCACTCCCGCTGCATCCTGAAGAAAATCAGGTTCTGGAACTCTTCCTCTCCCTCGGTCAATCGATTCCCATCCATGGGGATCCTTCTCTTATCGAATGATTGCCCCGTCGACCTTGAATCTTGCGATGGTCTCCTGGAGCTGGCTTCCCAAACTCGAAAGCCTCTGCGCCGCATCTGCCATCTGTTCCATCGATGCAGTCTGCTCCATGGTGGCCGCCGAGGTCTGTTCGGAAGAGGCAGCATTGTCCATGGCGACCTTCGCAATTTCATCGATGGTAGCAACCATCTGTTCCGCCCCCTTAGTCTGCTGCTGGGTCAGTTGGGAAATCTCCTGTACCTTTTTGACCTCATCGATTACCACCAGCACGATCTCTTCCAAGGCCTTGCCGATCGAGGCCAAAAGATCTCTTCCGGAACTCACCTCTTTGCTGGCACTCTCCATGGCGGTGAGGGCCCTGGAACTCTCACTCCCGATCTCCTTGATAATCTCCGAGATCTTTTCCGTGGAAGCAGCCACCTCTGCCGCCAACTTGCGGACCTCTTCTGCCACCACCGCGAATCCTTTTCCATAATCGCCGGCTCGGGCTGCCTCGATGGTCGCATTGAGCGCCAATAGGTGGGTCTGCTGTGCGATCTTGGTAATCACATCCACGATGGTACCTACCTGTCCGACCCTCTCGGAAAAGGCTCTCACGCCCCTTGCCGAGGAATCAATCACATCGAAAGCCCCCTTTAGCCGCTCCATCGTCTCCTGGGCCACCTTACTTCCCGTTTGGGCTGAATATCCTGCCTCTGAGGCTGCGTCCGCAGCCGCCCGGGCGCGGGTCGCAATCTCATTGCTGGAATTGGCTAGATCCCTCATAAGCTTGGAGGCACTGTCCACAAGAAAGGCTTGATGTTCCGCCCCCTTTGTCACCTGTTCCACGGTAGCCGCAATCTCCTCGGTGGAGGCGTTCATCTCCTGGGCGGAATTGGATAACTCTACGGCAGATCGAGTGACAGTGGAGACCACGGAACGCGCCTCCTTCACGATCTCCCTCAGATTGGCCAGCATTTGGTTGAAACTGTCCGCCAGCTCCCTAATCTCATCCTCAGATTGAACGGTCACGTTCTGGTTCAGGTCCCCATCGCCCATACTCCTGGCTGCACTGACCAAATTCCGAAGCTCTCGGGTCATATTACGGGAGATAATGAGGGAGAGGACCGCACCAATTAAGAGGGCCGAGAAGGCACTTAGCGGGGTGCTGACCCATTCCCGAAGAGCTATGTTCTTCATGGCGACAATGGCAATTCCGTTAATCAAGACTACGGTGAACACCACGGCCAGGAAGCCTAAGATGATCTTGTTTCCAATCGAAATCTTCATCCTCCTCCCTCCCTTATGAAATTCGTAACTTCCCAATTTCCATGAGATCGCTTTCCGCCCCCTACAAAGGACTGAGGTTCGCGCCCTCCAATGGGCGCTGGTAGATTCTCTCTGCGGGGTCCGCCACCTTATACTCGGGAGGCATCCTACCAACGCCTCCTTCCGTCCTCCCCAACACCAGATATCCCCCCGGATTGAGGAGTTCAAAGAAAGAGGACAAGAGTCGCGTCTGCAATTCCGGTTTGAGGTAGATCAGGACGTTACGGAAGAGGATGAGATCCAAATTGTGAAACGGCAGAGGATCTTGCAGGTTGTGCAGTCGAAAGAGGACCATCCTCCGAATCTCCTCGCCCACCACGTACTCATCCCCCTCCGGCTTGAAGTACAAGTCCTTCCACTCTTGCTTCACCTTCATCAATTTAGGCCTGCCAAAGACACCTTTGCGGGCGGCGATCAAGCCTTGTTGGTCTACATCCGTAGCGAAGATCAGAACGGAGAATCGATCCTTTTCCCTTTTCAGAGTCTCTCGCAAGAGGATGGCGAGCGAGTATGGTTCCTCGCCCGAGGAGCAGCCTGCGCTCCAACAGCGTATCACGTGGGAGTAGTCTTTCTTCTTTTGGATCAGGAGGGCGGGCAAGATATGACGCTCCAACACTTCAAAGGTGCGGGGGGATCGGAAGAACTCGGTTACCCTGATGAGGAGACTTCCCAGGAAGAGATCGATCTCCCGGGGATCTCTGGAAAGCAGCTGGAAGAAGGCGTCGAGGGTGGAGCACCCCCTCCCTTTTTGTTGCAACGCCAGTTTTCGCCTGAGATAGCTCTCCCCATAGAATGCTAAATCGACGCCCCTTTTTTCTCGCACCAGATCCCTGAGCCTTTGTATGGTTTGCTCTTCCCCCGCAGGCAAAGGCCTCGCATCGCCTTTCCCCGCCGAACCTCGAGAGAGCAAAGGCCTTTTCCCTTGGTTGATGGGGCCAAGGATCAAGGGGAATCCTTTCGCCGCGGATCCCCTTCCTCCTCCACACTCAACCTGAGTTCTTCCCTCACCTGCAGGGACCTGACGAAAGCCTCTACCATTTGCGGATCGAATTGGCGATCCTTCTCCCGCAACATCTCTGTAATCGCCTCCTCTTCCGATCTCTTGGGGCAGTAGGTCCGGCCCGTAGTCATTATATCGTAGGCGTCGGCAATGGCGATAATTCGGGCCAACTTGGAGATCGCATCCCCCTTCAAACCGTCCGGATATCCTAATCCGTCAATCCGCTCATGGTGGTGACGGATGATCGAGGCGACCTCCTCCAGTTCCTGGATATGGCTTACGATCTCACCCCCTTTGATGGGATGTTCTCGCACATGCGCCCATTCCTCTTCGGTAAGATCTGAGGGCTTGTTCAGCAAGAGTTCAGGCATGCCGATCTTACCGACATCGTGCATCTCGGCGGCCAATTGGAGGGTATAGCGCTCCTTCGGAGCAAGATCCAAGGAATCCCCTAACAGAAGAGAGAGCTCCGTAACCCGGTGAGAATGTCCCGCCGTATAGGGATCTTTGGCATCAATGGCTGCAGCCAAAGCCCTGATCGCCTCCAAGAGAATCTGAGCTCCCTTCTCTAACAGGCGTTCTGCCTCCAGGCGATGTCTCTCCAAATTTCTCTCGACGATAATGGGCAGCTCACGGATGTTCACCGGTTTGGTAATAAAGTCAGAGGCCCCCTTCTGCAAACAGCTCTTTGCCATCTCGACATCTCCGAACCCCGTGATCAGCACGATGGGCATATCGGGATGGATCCGTGAAGCGATTTCCAAGAGCTCGATGCCATTCATCTCAGGCATGGAGATATCGGTGATCAGCATATGAAACATCTTTTCTTTCAACAAGGTCAACGCATCAAAGGCATTCCTTGCGGTCGCAATTCGATAACCGTTCCGAAAGAGTGCGTCTCCCAAGGCCTTGAGCACTTCGGGATCGTCATCCACCACCAAGATATGCGCCCGAGATTGGGCAGATCTGTCCATGCTCACCCCGTAGGCTTCCATGATTGCCTCGCTTCGAAGCGAAAAGGAGGAAATACTGCTTGCGCTGAAAAGGATCCCCAGGCTACCGAAAAAGCCGAGGCCAGGGTGAGATCACGGTCGAGCTCACAGCTTCCGCTCCCTTTCCACCCTCGCCCCCGTTTCTCCCCTTTCCCGTACTATCGCCTATTCCTTCAACTTGGAGGTGAGGCTTGTGGCCCTCTCCCCTCCATCTCCGGTCCCCACCACTGGATGGGCCGAGGGAGATAAGCCCGAGATGGCTCGCAAGTTGTTCTCGAAGTCCTTCAGTTCCGCAATTTCCTTCTTGAGTTGATTGATCTGTTCTGCCTGCTTCCCCAAACGGTTCCCCAAGGAGCGATTCTCCTCTTCCAGATAGGCCAGGCGGGCGTTTCGATAGAGGAAATCGAAATTCTTGACGAAAACGAAGGCAGAAAGGAGGGGAAGGAGGAGAAAGAAAATGGAGATGGAGTAGAGAAGCCTCTTGGAAAGGGTAATCCTTCTCATTTTGCCCGATTCGGAGATCGCGATGATGGTGACGAATCCTTTCAGGCTTAAGGAGAACTTTTGCCAGGTAGTACGCAGGATGTCTTTGAAATCAGAATGGAGCTTCATCAGCGCCTCCTTTCTTCAATACCGCGTACTCGGAGTTCTTGGGTGAGCTATTATCCCAAAAGCCCTTTCATGTCAAGGACAAAACGCCCCTCTCTCTCCATAGGAATGCCCTGAAAGCTTAACGGGACTGAGCTCGGAAGTGGTCAAAGCCTCCCATCATGGGCCACAGGGTGCCATCCCGACGCAACAAGTTCACCTGATTCGGTTCAGCCAACACCTCCCCAATGCGGGTTACGGGCGCCAAGCCCGCCTCCCGAAATGCCTCTGCCACCTGATCCGGAGCAGAGGTTGCAAAAAGTAATTCGTAATCCTCCCCCCCCTGGGTAGCAAAACGGAGGGGATCTTTACCCAATGCCTGGGCCACCAGTTTCGCGCAGGGGGCAATGGGGATCTCCTCTTCCCAAATGACCGCCCCTACATGACTCTCCTCACAGAGATGGCAAAGATCAGAGGCCAATCCGTCGCTGAGGTCGATCATGCCGTTTGCCCATTTCTCCCGGGCCAAGAGTTGGCCTTCTCTGACGCGGGGTACCGGCAAAAAATGCACATCCACGGCTTCTTGAAAGGCCTCCTGCAGCACTGGGCTCAAATCTCCAAATCTTTTCCAGGATCGTGGAGGCCTTCCTCGGAGCCCCTCGGGATCTGTTGCCAGAGCCGCCTTGATTCCCTCCAGTCCGGCCGCGGAGGACCCCAGTGATCCGGTCACCATCAGCGCATCCCCGGCTTTGGCCCCACTCCTTGAGATCCATTGATCTTCCCTTGCCTCGCCCAGGAGGGCCACATTCAAGAACAGAGGACCCGGGGAAAGGGAGGTATCCCCTCCCACGATGCTCACTTCGTATTCCGCCGCTTCCTCCTCCATCCCTGCATAGAGGGCATCTACAGATTCCACTGTCTGTCTGGGTGAAAGGGCCAGGGAGATCAGCGCCAGACGAGGCATCCCTCCCATGGCCGCGATGTCGCTGATATTCACCGCTAACGACTTCTTCCCCAGGAGATGGTAGGAGGGCAGCCCCGGAAAGAAGTGAACTCCCTCCAGGAGCAAATCGGTGGTGGCCAGGAGGACGAAACCCTGCCTGGGCCGGAAGGCGGCCGCGTCCCCCCCAATCCCCAGAAGCACCTGGGGCCATCGCTGACTCGCCCTCTCCCGAATGCGGGCGATGAGGCCGAATTCTCCGAGAGTTGACAGATCCATCGAGAAATCTCCTGAGGGGATCAGGGAAGGGCAGTCAGTTCCGCCATGACCCGGGAGCGAATCTGCTGCGGGGATGGGGAATCCATCATGCGCCTTCCCGTCTTCAGCATCAGCTGCAAGAGAGGAAGATATGCATTTCCACACGGACAGCTCAACTGCTCGGAATTAGCCGGGATCACCACGGTTTTGCGGCAGGAGGGGCACCTCAGCACTTTCTTTCTTCCGGACATCTTCCCCCTCTTGGCCATGGGGCGGCTTTCGATCTCCACTATGTCCATGGCCAGGTCCAGAACCGGGGCGTTGCTGATAGAAGTTCCCACTCCAAAAGAGTCTACGATATCCCGCAGGCTTATGATCTCCTCCTCGTCAATGCCTCCGCTTACGAAGAGCCGAACGTGATGGTAACCCCGGTAATCGAGTTCCCATCGCACCTCCTGGAGGATCTTGCGGATATCCCCTCGACGCGAGGAGGGAGTGTCCAGGCGGACCCCATAAAGATCCTTTCCCAGCGCCTCCGCCACCCTCAGCGACTCATTTTTCTCATCG
>Ga0153916_10002243_pt1 | contig 14200 bp, 13 predicted proteins | sample Opewatmetagenome_FD_109642 | JGI IMG/M metagenome (GOLD analysis project Ga0153916, IMG submission 109642) | Freshwater wetland microbial communities from Ohio, USA - Open water 3 Core 3 Depth 4 metaG | ecosystem: Environmental > Aquatic > Freshwater > Wetlands | place: USA: Ohio, Lake Erie...
ATATGTGCATGGATTGCACTTCCTCTCCGAACATGACAATTCGAGAAGTACATATCGTTGGCGGGACTGATCCTGCTTCACGACGGGCTTGCTCACCTCGAACATTCTACTTGAGACGACAGGTTTCTTGACTCTCTCACGCGCAAATCGTTGACAGTTTGGGTACGTGCACGGATTGCATTTCCTATCTGCGCATGAGAGCTCCACCATCAAGTAGCGCTTGTCGGGACTATCGGGTCGGATATCTGCCAGATTAAACACCTTCCTGCAGGCGTTCCGCAATTGCATTCCCGAATTCCCTAACGACTATTTTCAGCTTTTCATTCTCGGTCATCGACTTGGGACTGTTCAACAGGCAATTGAAGTGCACAACACATTTCGGACAGAATGTCAGCATCGCTTGAGCACCAGTCTCAATGGCCTCAACAATTCGATCGTGCTGCAGCTTCTTCGATATCTCGCTGCAATTCGCGAAAGCGTTGACCCCACAGCAAGCGGACTTCTCTCTTGAATTCGGCATCTCGACCAATTCCAATCCGATTTCATCGAGCAGTTCCCGAGGAGAATCGTATATGCCAAGATGTCTTCCCAGTCGACACGAATCGTGATAGGTAACCTTCGAATCTCCCTTGTTGAAGTGCATCTTGCCCTCGCCGACAAGTTCCATGATGTATTCCGAAATGTGCTTGAGTTCGAAATCGAAATCGCCCAGGAATTCCTGATAATCTACTTCGAAGGTTCGCATGCATTCTGGGCAGGAGAAGACGACGGTCTTGGCACCAGAACGTTTGATAGTCTCGACGTTCCTGTCCATTAGTTTGATGAACAGATCCTCCTCTCCAGTCCAGATGAGATCATGTCCGCAGCAGACCTCGTCGTTGCTTACAACGGGTTCGATTCCAGCACTGTTCAGGATCTTGACTATGCTCGCCGGCGTTTGCCGAAGTTCTACAGCTCTATCGTAGTAGATTGTCCCCAACTGGACTGCACATCCAGTGAAGAAGAAGACGTCGCCTTTTTCCTTTACTCGGAGATCTGGGGTAAGCCATCCAAGCCGATTCTGCTTCGACCCTCTTGCCATGATCCGCTGCATGGTCTGCACCGCACCGGCCTGTGAGAGAACAGGAAGATTCCCGGCATCATGAGCTTGAGACCTAAGACCCTGAATGAACCCGGTGAAGTCTACCTTATATGGACACATCTTATTGCATATCTCGCAGGTGGTGCATGACCACATCTCTTTCTCCTGGGCCAGATTCGTGTCCACTCCTTCGAGTGCCTTCACGACGATCAACCTTGGCGCGAACTTGGTGTCTACCTTGGCTACTGGGCAGACGCTTGTACATTTGCCGCACTCCACGCAGTCGAAGGCCCCCGTTTCGTCTATCAGCTTCTTGATCTCGCTCAACCAGAAGCCTCCCTCAATGGATTCGGTCCCAATCCCTTCAGATGCTCAATGAAATCCTTCATCGTCTCGGCAAACTTGGAGCCTTCGGAAGCGGATATCCACTCAAGACGCAGCCTCGTGGAACCGATACCCAACTGATCAATCAGGTCCTTCGTGGCTTCGATCTTCTTCTGAGCCTTCTCGTTGCCAGAGACATAGTGGCAATCACCGATGTGACAACCAGCGACGAGAACGCCATCCGCGCCAAGCTCGAATGCCCGAAGTATGAATTGAGGTTCAACCCTTCCTGAGCACATTACACGAACGATTCTGGCATTCGGTGGATATTGGAACCTGCTCACGCCCGCGAGGTCAGCGCCGGCGTATGAGCACCAGTTGCAACAGAACGCAACTATCTTCGGCTCGAAATCGCTCATTCCACCGCCTCCCTGAGCGCTTCTTCCACCATCGTCAGTATCTGATCATCAGTGAAGTGCTTCGTCACTATCGCTCCATTGCAGCAGGCGACGGAACAAGCACCGCACCCCTTGCAGAGAGCTGGGTTGATGTGTGATTTCAGGACACCGGGCGAGACCTCCTCGACCACCGCCGCTGCATATTCGCAAGCCTCCTCGCACCTGCCGCATCCACGGCACCTCGTCTCATCGACGACAGAAACCGCTCCCTCAGCCTCTATCTCATCCTTCGACAGAATCGTTATCGCTCTGGCAGCCGCTCCGCAGGCCTGGGAGATGCTCTCCTCGATGAACTTCGGCCATTGTGCGAGGCCGGCCAGGAACATCCCTTCGGTCGCGAAGTCGACAGGACGGAGCTTCATGTGAGCTTCGAGAAAGAACTTGTCTTTGCTCAGTGGGACTTTCAGCTTGCGAGCCAGTTCCTCATTGTCTGGGTTCGGACGTATGGCGGCATTGAGCACGACCAAGTCGGGTCTTATCTGGAAATGTTCTTTCAGAAACTGGTCCTTCACGGTGAGCACCAATCGACCATCCTTCTCCTCCACCACTGGCGGCTCGTCCTCGCCATACCTCAAGAACACAATCCCGAGACCTGCGGCCTCCGAGTAGTGGGTTTCATTGAACCCGTAGGTTCGTATGTCTTTGTACAAAACATATACGGCCGTGTCAGGATTCTTCCGTTTCAACTGGATGGCATTTGCCATCGAGGTAGAGCAGCATATTCTGCTGCAATTGGTGAACTCATCATTGCGCGAGCCGACGCATTGTACTATGGCCACCAGCTTGGCATCGACGTTCCCAGCAGCTATCATCTCTCCCAACTGAGTCTGCGTCATGACCTTCGGGGTTTTCCCGTACAGATACTCCTTGGGCTTGTACTCGACGCCACCTGATGCGACAATGATGACTCCGTGCTCAATCTTGTCCCCATTAGATAGAGTGGATTTGAAACTGCCCACGTATCCAGTCACTTCAGTCAATGTCGAATTGAGATGGACCGAAATCATTGGGTTTTCTTCTATGCGCCTCGTCAAATCTGAGAGTATCTTCTGAGGATCGGACCCAGTTATCAAGAAGTGTATTCGACGAAGATTCCCACCGAGCGCCGAGTCTTTCTCTATCAAATGAACAGAGAATCCCTGTGCGGCTATCTCAAGCGCTGCGGTCATGCCAGCCAACCCTCCTCCAATGACGAGGGCGCTCTTGGTTACCGGTACTTTCTGCTTTGCTAGAGGTGCCAACATTGCCGCTCTGGCAACGGACATCCTGACGAGGTCCTTCGCCTTTTCCGTTGCCTTGTCCTTTTCATGCATGTGGACCCAGGAACACTGATCACGTATGTTCGCCATATCGAACAAATACTCGTTCAGACCCGCTTCTTTGACGGTGTTACGGAACAACGGTTCGTGCGTTCTAGGCGTACATGACGCGACTATGACGCGGTTAAGTTTGTGTTCCTTTATCTTCTCTTTCATGACCTTCTGGGTATCTTGCGAGCATGTGTAGATGTTATGCTCGGCGTAAACGACGTTGGGCAGTGTCCTTGCATAATCGACCACGGCTGGTACATCTACAACTCCACCGATGTTGATGCCGCAGTGGCAGACGAATACGCCAACACGCGGATCAAGGCCTTCGACGTCGATCGGATCAGGGTACTTGACCTCTGTAGCGAGAGTGCCCCTCGCTTCGCTCAGCAAAGACCCCACTTTCGAAGCGACGCCGCTCGCCTGCGCTACTGTATCGGGAATGTCCTTTGGGGACTGGAACGTTCCGCAGACGAATATGCCACGAACGTTGGTCTCCAATGGCTCGAACTGAGATGTCCAGCAGAAGTCGTGTTCGTTTAGTTTCACACCGATCTTCTTGCACAGCTTCTTTGCATCGTCTGGAAGACAGATACCAACAGATAGAACAACAAGGTCGAAGGTCTCGTCCAGCAAGTCCTCAGTGCCATCATTTGTCTCCTGATGGAACCGTATTGTCAGGTTGCCGGTTGCCGGATTCTCCTCGACACCCGCGACGCGATTGTTCCTGGATATTCTGACCCCATACTCCTTCTCTGCTCTCTTGCTGTAGTCTTCGAACTCCTTTCCGAAAGCCCTGACATCCATGAAGAATATGTGGGATCTTAAATTGGGCTCATGCTCCTGAGCTATGATTGCCTCCTTTATGGCGGCCATGCAGCATACCGAAGAACAGTATGTATGTCCAAGCTGAGCATCTCTTGAGCCAACGCACTGGACGAACGCTATCTTCTCAGGAACGTCACCATCAGAAGGTCTGAATATGTGCCCACCTGTCGGGCCCGAGGCACTAAGCATGCGTTCGAACTCAGAGTTGGTGATAACGTTGCGGTAGACACCGTATCCATATTCCCTCTTCTTGAATGCCTTGAACTTCTCGAATCCCGTGGCGAGTACTATCGCACCGACCCTGATCTCCCGCATCTCCTCTTCCGATACCTTGAAATCTATCGCACCAGCCGTGCAGATCTTCTGACATTCACCGCACCCGATGCACATGCCTTTCTCAATCGTGTACACCATTGGGACGGCCTGCGGGAACGGCTTGTATATCGCCTTCCTGGGAGAAATCCCCTCGTCGAACCAACTTGGACCTTCGATCGGGCAATGCTCTGCACAAAGGCCACATCCCGTGCACTTATCTGACTTGACATACGGATAACGTTTTGAGACCGTGACCTTGAAGTCTCCTTCCTTTCCCTCGACCTTTGTCACTTCGGAATTGCATATCAGTTCGATGTTCTGATGTCTGCCAGCAGCGACGAGCTTCGGGGCCATGATGCACATCGAACAATCGTTAGTCGGGAAGGTCTTGTCCAGCTGGGCCATCGTTCCACCGATGCTTGGCGTGTTGTCGACGATGTGGACCCTGAATCCAGAGTCCGCCAGGTCCAATGCGACCTGCATTCCTCCGATTCCACCGCCGACGACGAGGACGGCGCCAACCTTGCCGGATCCAGTCATTCGATCCCTCCCTTCAATGGCGTAGGGCCGAGTCTTTTCAGGTCCTCGACCATCTCCCTGCAGACTCTTGCGAACTTATCAGGCTCAGATCCAGCTATCCATTCCAGTCTTAGACGTCTGGGATTCAATCCGATCTGAGGCATGATCTCGCGGAGGAACTCCATTCTATATTCCGCCTTCTCATTTCCAGTCAAATAATAGCAGCCCCTTGGATGACATCCCGCGACAAGAATCCCGTCCGCTCCTTTCTTGAAAGACTCGAGAACAAAGATCGAATCGACCCTTCCGCTACACATGACCCTTATCACTCTGACGTTCGACGGATACTGGATTCTTGAGGTCCCAGCAAGGTCCGCGGCTGCGTAAGAGCACCAGTTACAGCAGAAAGCGATGATTTTCGGATCATAATCGTCCATATTTCAGTCGCCCCCGATCTTAGAAAGCATGCTATCGAAGGAGACCTCGTGGAGTCCAAGTCCCAACATCTTTGGATCAGTACCGATTGCAAGGGCGACAAGCTGGGCAACATGTATGACTGGGATCTTGCGACCCTCAAACTGTTCCTGGACCGTATCGAGCTGCAGCAGGCAGAACGGACAAGGAGTGAGGATACAATCGGCACCAGTTGATTCGATATTTTCATACTTGTCTCTGGAGATCGCCGCCGCAAGATCCGCCACGTGGGATCTTACACCTCCGCCTGCCCCGCAGCAATCAAGCTTATTCTGGTAGTCGATCGATTCTGCCCCGAGAGCTTTCACTACGTCGTCGACCATGTGAGGATTTTCAGGATTCTCGATCGCGCCGGTTTCAGTGGGGCGTAGATAGTGGCATCCATAGTGCACAGCCACCTTCAGACCGCCCAGTGACTTGGTGACGGAAGCCTTGATGCTGTCCAAGCCAACGTCATTATACAGCACATCGACGAAATGCCTTACCTTGAGAGGTTCGAGCACTCTTCTCCCTTCAGGAGTGACTCTCGGAATTCCAGTGTACTTCATGTAGATGCCGCGAAGTACTTTGTTCACATCGCCCATCGTCTTAGGCTCGGAGAGATACTCCGTCGCCTTCAACAATGAGGCGAAGCAACCGTTGCAGAGAGTGACCATCTCCAGACGGCGATCTTGTGCAAGACAAAGATTCCTGGCAGCAAGGGCGAGCCAAGTGGTCTTGTCGGTCGAGTAGAAGATGCCGGGAACCGGGCAGCATGTGGCCTGAGGTATTTCGGTGAATTTGTCTTTGTATCCCAGAGCTTCGATGATCTTCCTTGCGGACTGCTCTATTCCTGGATATCTGTTCGGGACAAGACATCCAAGGAAAAGGGCATATCTGGGTGGTATTCTGGCCTCCTTATATGCGATGGAATCAGTCCTCCAGATTTATGCCGATGAGCTTGTCGAAACTCGTTGTCTTCATAATAATCCGGATATCCATCACTGCCTTGTCTCTGTACCTTCTGTCAAACGGTTCGGCAGGCAATTCCATCTCTCTTCGAATTTCTATGATCTTTCCAGATACCTCTACAGATTGGCCAAGGTTAGCCACGTTCTGTGCCGTCGCCACTACGAAAGGCGGTGGACCCAACTCCCTGACGACGATATGTCTGAGTGCGACAATCAATTCCGCTGGGTTCATTCCAGAAGGGCAATGCTCGAAACATCGATAACACGTCGCACAGACCCAAGGGGTCGAAAGAACCTTGTTCTTCAATCCCATCTGGCACATCTTGATTATGTTCCTTACCTTGTTCTCAGTCTTCATCGATACGGGACAAACACCCGTACAATTGCCACATTGAAGGCAGACTTGAACATCGCCTCCACCAAGTTCGATTATCTTCTTCATGAATTCCCTGTCGCACTCGATGTCGAGTATTGGAGCTTCCTCCAGAACCCTCTCGCGTTGTCCTCCGATAAACACCTTTTCCACCTTAGAGGAGCTCATCCTAGTTCATCTCCAGGACCGCTCTAACCTCGCTCATCAGCTGTCTATCGGTGAACTGCCTGCTCATTATCGCCCGGGAAGGACACGCGACGACGCAGGTGCCACAGCCTCTGCAAAGCGCCTCGATGATCCTGGACTTGTTCTCCTGACCGACCTTCTCCGACACGGCTGCCCCGTACGGGCAGGTCTCTTGGCATAGCCCGCAACCGATGCATTTCTCTTGGTCGACGAAGGCGTTTAGAGACTCGGCTTTTAAAACCTTCTTGCCGATGAGTATCGCAACCTCGAGTGCAGCCGCCCGTGCCTGGGCGATCGATTCGGGAACGTCCTTCGGTCCCTGAGCGCATCCGCAAACGTATATGCCCTCGATCGAGGTCTCGATCGGCTTCATTCTTGTATGAGCTTCCTGTATGAAACCATCCGGGCTCTGTCGAAGCCTGAGCATGTCAGCCAGTTCCTTCATCCCTTCCGGCGGCACGAGAGAAACGGAAAGGACGACCAGGTCGAAGTTGCGCTCTGTTATCTTGTTGAGAAGGGTCTCCTCTGCCCGGATTATGAGATTCTGCGTGGCCTTGTCTTCGAGGACTTTGGCCGGCCTCCCTCTCGTGTACTCGACGCCGTAATCTTCTCTGGTCCTATGATAGAACTCCTCGACCCCTTTCCCGACTGCTCTCAGGTCGATATAATAGACGGTGATATCCACTTCTGGATGGGCCTCCTTGATCGCTTGTGCGTTCTTCATCGTGTACATGCAGCAGACCTTCGAACAGTAGCCCTCACTGATCCTGCGGTTTCTCGACCCGACACACTGGATGAATGCTATTCGTTTTGGCACCTTTCTGTCCGATGGTCTGACCACGGCGCCTGAAGTAGGTCCGGCCTTGTCAAGCATCCTCTCCAGTTCCATAATAGTGACGACGTTCGGAAACTCCTTGTAACCGAGGTACCCCATGACGTGCGGTTTGTATGCCTCGAACCCTGTTGCCACGATTATCGCACCTACTTCGAGGTTGATTTCCTTCTCCCGATCAGAGTAGTTCGGAGCCTCGAACGGACATGAATCCAAGCACAGAGAACATTCAGCCCCTTTGGATCGAAGGCAGGAGTCCATATCAACAAGATACTTCCTTGGGATTCCCTGCTGATATGGCAGGAATATTGCTTTCCTGTCCGCCAAGCCATAATCATATTCGTTGTTCACGGAGACCGGACATGCCGTCGAGCAGTTACCACATCCAACGCACTTTCCTTCGTCGACATACCTCGGCTTCTTGACAACCCTAACTTTGAAGTTCCCAACGTATCCGCCCACTTCCTTTACTTCAGACATCGTGAGAACGTTGACGTTGGGATGATCGATTAATTCTACCAACCTGGGAGTGATGGTGCAACCTGAGCAGTCGCACGTGGGAAACGTTCCCTTTCGAAAGCTGATATTCTGAGGTTTGCCCGGAACCTCGTGGCACCAGAGAAGACATGTAAATGATGTCGCCATGTTTCCCCCGAGTACGGGTTTCCTCTCAACTAGATGCACCTTATAACCAAGCTCGGCGAGATCATAGGCCGCCTCTATTCCAGCCACCCCTCCTCCGATGACAAGCACGTCTCGATTCAATTGAACGGTGGCCGCCTCTGCTGGTGTGAAGGTCTTCGCCTTCATGACACCCATTCTTAGAAGATCCTTCGCCTTCTGGGTGGCCCTGTACGGTTCATCAGCGTGAACCCATGCACACTGTTCCCTAATGTTAGCAAGATGAAGCATATATCGATTGATGCCAGCTGCCTCAATGTTATCTCTGAAAGTCTTCTCGTGCAACCTTGGTGTGCATGCGGCGACAACGATCGCCCTGACACCAGTCCTTGATATCTCTTCTCGCATGCAACGAAGGCCATCATCACTGCAAAGGTAATCGTGAGTCACAGATGTCTCAACATCTTTCAAAGAAGAAGCATACTCACGCAGATTCTCACAATCTATGACGCGTCCAATATTCGCGCCACATCTGCAGACAAAGACTCCGATTTTCGCCTCTTGCTCTTCTGTCATCTCAAACCTTCCACCCTAAGAACCTTGATGTCGGAAAAGGTTGCGCATGACCCTCGATTGGATACTAAAGGTCATGTTCCCGACCCCTTCGGACTCAGGGTGCGTGTCGGACATCCTAGCACCACGCAATATTTCAACATTGTGCGGAACACACCATGTAAGCCGAAGGGGCTCATATTAACGATAGTTATTATACTTTTCGTATGGTGTCTGTTGGAAGTTGTATGGAAAGACTCGATGCAATCATGTCCTATGAATCTCCTCCCCGACGATTGGACAAAGGTATCAAGAGTAGTAATTGGCAGCAAAGGGTTAAACCTGCGATGTCTGTCCATGGACCATGCTTTTCCTGATCGCAGTCGCACTTCTCCTTGGCGCAACAGTCACGGCGACAATCATTCTAATCAAACGATCCTTGATTGGCTTGAGACTCAACCCAGAGAATGAAAGAGAGGGCAAAGAGACTCTGAAGGACAAATCTCGTGGTCCTAGACCCAAAGTCCAAGTCACTGGTCCGAAGGTGAAACCACTCATATGTCAAATCTGTCTTGGGAGAGTCAAGCAGGACATGGAATATGTCAGGTGCAGTTGCGGGAAATCGTTCCATTCGACGTGCATATCTCGAACAGGATACTGTCCTTACTGCGAATGTCGCTACACAACGAGAGACGGCAGGTCGCCATCAGAGAACGGCTTCATCACGCTCCGCACACCCAACGGTGGAGAGATGACTGCTCCGATTGCGGGAACAAAAGTGAACTACATTCTTTGCCCACTGTGCGGTGCGAACGTCCCAGCTGGAGCCGGAACGTGCGGATGTGGCGCAATATTCGTGGAAGAGGGCGGACATTTCAAGTGCCCGGAATGTGGAACGACCATTTCAGAGGATGAAAACGCTTGCAGGAATTGTGGGGAACGATTCGATCATCTTGAAACTCAGACCTGTCCCTTGTGTAAGAGGATTCTTCCTCAGGGCGAAGAGGTCTGCGAATGCGGAGCGTTGATCGGTGATTCGTGCCCCGAATGCGGAAACGAGCTAGCCGCCAATGAATCCACTTGCAGAAATTGCGGAGTGGTTTTCGAACTGATCTGAGACTACACTCACGAAACGAGACCAAGACTGCGAGAATCCCGCAGGCAATAGGAAAGATGAGACGACCCAACCCGTCAGAATCCACAGGAGAAATGGGTTTAAATACAATCGACATAATAATGCCAAGATGAGGATGGGTGCACATGAAACCAGTTCTAGACAGAGCTCTTGAGCAGGAAAGAGACGTCAAGAAGGGATTGGAGGCGGAGGCGAATCCCGGAGGGCGGACAGTCAGCGCGGATGATGATGAGCTTAAGCATATCGTTGAAGCGCTCAGAGTGAAAATCGCAATCGTTGGATGCGGTGGAGGCGGCTCCAATACAGTTCGAAGGCTCTACCAATCGGGAATCGTCGGTGCAACTCTCGTAGCCGCAAACAGCGATGCGAAGCATCTTCTCTCGATCCAGGCACCGAACAAGGTCCTACTGGGAAGGACCTTGACGAAAGGGCTCGGGGCCGGCGCCATACCCGAAGTGGGAAGGAAGGCAGCCGAAGAAGCCAGAGACGATCTAATGAAGTTCGTAGATGGACAGAACATCGTTTTCGTTACCGCAGGAATGGGAGGAGGCACAGGTACCGGAACAGCTCCGCTCGTAGCTGAGCTTGCGAGACAGAGGAGCTCGCTGGTGCTCGGAGTTGTGACGCTTCCATTCAAGGCCGAAGGAAGGATTCGAACAGACAATGCCGTCAAAGGCATCAACCGGCTCAGGGAGTTCTGTGACACAACAATCGTCGTTGCAAATGACAAGTTGCTAGAAATCGTACCGAAGCTTCCCCTCGAGGCAGCCTTCAAAGTCGCAGACGAGGTTCTAATGCAGAGCATAAAAGGCATAACCGAAATCATAACAAAGCCCGGCCTTGTGAACGTTGACTTCAATGACATCATGACCATAATGAAGAACGGCGGAGTCGCCATGATTGGAATCGGTGAATCGAGGTCTGATGACGATAGGATAGACGAGGCCGTGAACGAGGCTTTGTCGTCACCTCTGCTTGGAGACTTAGATATCCATGAAGCGAGGGGTGCCCTCATCAGGGTGGTCGGAGGAAATGACCTGACTTTGGCTGAGGCTGAGAAAGCGGCTGAGATCGTTGGAAAGAGCATCAATCCGATGGCAAGGATAATATGGGGCTGCACGATCGAGCCCGAGTGCGAGGGCATCGTGAAGGTCATGGTCGTCATAACAGGAGTGAAGTCGAATCAGGTCCTCGGTCGGGATTTCTTTAACCAGGGGATACTGGACAAAGTGCGGTGATCCATCCAGATGGTCGTAAAGGATCGACGAGGCAGGCGCAGATACATCGCGTTCCGAGTTGTATCGGATTCGCCTGTCTCTACCGAAGTCATAACAACGATGCTCAATGATACTTCGAATGAACTTGGAATCAGGGCACCGAGACTCATCGATTTCGACGGAACACTAGCTATCATCCGTTGCTCCAATCTCGAGAAGGAGGGAATACTCAGAATGCTTGCGAATCTTGACTCGACCGCATCCAAATGCATGAGGATTGAACCTCTGAGAACCTCCGGGACCCTTAGGACCTTGCGAGAGAAATACAGGCCTCACATCCGGGGCGTGGGTGAAGGTTCTCATCCAAGGTAGTGCGACACAGGAAGAAGACGAAGCTGTATCAGAAGACTTTAGACCTAGATGCCGTCGAAGTAGAGCCCCGAGGCGAAGCTAGTCAAGGACTGACGGCCCTACATGCCAGATTGCGATAATCCAGCTCACGATGATGAACAAGATATATATCTATGTAGAACTTTAGGCTTGAACCGTATCGAGAATAGAGGAGTGATTTAATGCAACCAGGACAGATGGCATACGATAGAGCCATAACAGTGTTCTCTCCTGATGGAAGGCTTTTCCAAGTGGAATATGCTAGGGAGGCAGTGAAAAGAGGCACCACGACCGTCGGCCTCAAATTCAAGGACGGAGTGGTTTTGATCGTCGACAAGAGAATCGCTAGCAGACTAATGGAGCCGAAATCCATCGAGAAGATCTTCAAGATCGATAGACACATTGGGTGCGCGACCTCAGGACTGGTGGCCGATGCTAGAATACTGGTCGACCAGGCGCGTGTCATAGCGCAGATAAGCAAGATCACATACGATGAGGAGATGAGCGTCGAATCATTGGTGAAACGCATCTGCGACTACAAGCAGAACTACACCCAGTATGGCGGAGTCAGGCCTTTTGGAACCGCGCTGCTCGTGGCCGGAGTCGACGACCAGGGAGAGCACCTATTCGAGACCGACCCCAGTGGTGCCTTGGTATCATACAAAGCGGGCAGCATCGGGGCAGGAAGGAACGCTGTGATGGAGGTCTTCGAGGAACGATATGCCGAGAACATGGAGATGAGCGATGCGGTCGTCCTCGGCCTGAGAGCTTTGAAAAAGGCAACGGAAGAGGAGAAGCTCAATCCTCGAGCTGTAGAGATTGGAATGGTAAGACGCGGCGAGGACTTTAGACGCATGGAGGAGTCTGAGGTCGAAGCTTACATTGAAAGGGCGAACGCCTCTTAACCGTGGTTCCGATGGTCGACATCGAGGATGCGATTATAGCTCGCCTTGAGTCACACGGCGAGAGCTTCGAGGTTCTTATCGACCCGAAGGTGGTCAATCACCTGAGGGAAGGACGAGAAGTCGAACTGATCGACTACATGGTCGTCGATGAAGTCTTCCGTAACGCTAGGAAGGGCACTCGAGCGTCGGATGAGAAGATCAAGGAAGTCTTTGGCACAAACGATCCGATAGAGGTTGCTAAACATATCATCCTCAAGGGCGAGGTGCAACTGACTACCCAGCAACGTCGAGACATGCAAGAGAGCAAACGTAAGAGAATCGTCTCCGAAATCGCCAGAAATGCGATCAACCCACAGACCGGTGCTCCTCACCCACCGCAACGGATAGAAATGGCAATGGATGAGGCAAGAGTGCACATCGATCCGTTCAAGTCGGTTGAGGCGCAGGTCAAGATTGTATTGGACGCCCTGCGACCACTGATTCCGATCAGGTTCGACAAAATCCGAATCGCGGTCAAGCTATCTGGCGAAGAGTACGGTAAGTGTTTTGAGGACATTTCTCATATGGGCAGGATCACTAAGGAAGAGTGGCAACCGAACGGCAGCTGGATAGGTGTGATAGAGCTGCCAGCAGGTATGAGGGATGACTTCCTCGGTCGACTGAATGAGAGGACAAAGGGCAATGTTGAGACGAAGATACTGAAATAGACCACTCGTTAAGATATGGAAAGAATAAAAATGGGTATACAGTTGTGAGTACTGATTGAATGAAGGAAAGTGAAATCATGAGTAAAGATGGCATGGTGAGGTCGGTGCGAGAGATCGTCGTTCCCGGAGAACTGCTCGATTCTGGCAAACTCAAGCCCGGAAACGGGACTTATGTCGCGGACGGCAAGATATTCGCCTCGCAACTAGGCATAAAGAGCACCAAATCGAACTATGTGAACGTCATTCCGCTCGGGGGAAGATACATACCAGTGACTGGAGACAATGTCATTGGGAAAGTGATAGATATTGGCCCTTCAAACTGGTTGATCGACATCAACTCCCCATATCCAGCGCCCTTGCATGTGAATGAAGTGCCCTGGCGAGTCGAGTTCGGGGACACTGCGAGATATCTGAACGTCGGGGATACCATATTGGCAAAGGTCCTGATGGTTGATGAGACGAAGAGAGTCCAGGTGACCATGAAGGACCAGGGATTGAGGAAACTACAGGGGGGACAGATAGTCGACATTTCCCATAGCAAGGTACCGAGAGTCATCGGCAAGAGTGGATCGATGATTCAGTTGATAAAGAGCCACACCAACTGCAGGATCTTTGTCGGTCAGAATGGCAGGATATGGTTGGATGGCGATATCGAGAACATTGTCGTTGCTATCAGGGCAATAAGGATGATTGACGAAGACGCTCAGACGATGAGATTGACTGAGAGGGTGAAGGAGTATTTGGAGTCAGTAATGAAACCGAGTCAGTAAGGTGATTCTATGGAAGGAAAGATGATAGATGAGAATGGCCTGAGGATCGACGGTAGGAAGGTCGACGAGCTCAGGCAGATCAAGATTGAGGCGGGAGTCCTAAAGCGAGCGGACGGCTCTGCGTATGTGGAGTGGGGCAAGAACAAGGTCCTCGCAGCTGTATATGGACCGAGAGAGTGTCATCCTAGACACCTCCAGGATCCCTCGAAGGCTCTCGTCCAGTGCAAATACAACATGATTGCGTTCTCTGTTTCGG
>Ga0153916_10002244_pt1 | contig 14198 bp, 8 predicted proteins | sample Opewatmetagenome_FD_109642 | JGI IMG/M metagenome (GOLD analysis project Ga0153916, IMG submission 109642) | Freshwater wetland microbial communities from Ohio, USA - Open water 3 Core 3 Depth 4 metaG | ecosystem: Environmental > Aquatic > Freshwater > Wetlands | place: USA: Ohio, Lake Erie, Old...
ATCAGCCGGTACCGACCGCCGCCGACGGACTCCAGGCGCGCGGCTTGATGGCCATCGGATTCGGCGATTAATCGTCCCGGACTCTGTTCAAATCCGACCACATAAGAATAAAAATTCTCCTTAAGGCTCCGGGCTTCGTTGGAGAGAAGCCCGGTGGTGTCTTCCGGCCGGCGGAGACCCTGGAGAAAATAATCCCAAACGTCCGCAGACCAGGCGCCGGCCGGCTCCAGTCGATAAGCTGTCACCGCGCTGCTGCCCAGCAGGGCCCGGCCATGGAGCCTCCCAATGTGGTCAGCCGGGTAGGTCGACCAGGGTCCTTTTCTCTGCCACTCGACCCAGGCGACGGCCGCCAGCTCATGGGCCATGCCGATTTCGGCCGGAGTGCCGGGCGGGACGTCCAGAAGCTCGAAACCGGCCGTGACGGCGCCGTCAGGAGTCACTGAATAGTCCAGGCGCAGCCCGAAACCGTCCATTTGTCCGGAAAGCTTGAAATCCATTCCCCGTTTGCTCGGCCTCCAGTCCATCTTTTCGAGGCTCCAGGATGCTAGGTCAGTCTCTACAAAATCATCTTGATTCGAGTCCGGCTGTTTACTCATTCGCCGCAGGTGGAGATAGGGACCGCTCAGGAGAAGGGTAGTGCCTCCAAGCTGGCCTTCCTTGATCAGACCGGTTTGGCGGTCGATCAAAAAAACAAATTTCTCTCCTGAAACCCGGATCCCCTCTTTCGTTTCTTCTGCCCGCAGTCCTCCTTGGGTAGATATCCCAGTATCCTTTTTGGGCAGATGAACCTCGATTCTATCCACCCAGATGAGCTCCTCGTCGATGAACCGGCCGCCCTGGAAGAACTGGATGGGCACCGAATCTCCTGCTTTCCAGTCCCGCGCTGGGATGACAATCTCGCCCTTGCTATGAGGCGGAACATCGGGACCGGGCATGGACCGTGAGGTCTCTCCGGCCCCCCACCGGACCTCCAGTTCGCGCAGGTTGGTGTGGTCGAAGCGGTTGTGGACGGGGACGTGGAGTGGCTGTCCAGGCCGAACATTCTCTGCCCCGGTCGCGAGCAGCCGCACCGGGCTGTAGGCTTTTTTGGTGTGCCAGAATTCGGGCTTTTTCCGCCGCCAGCCGTCGACGATCCCCCACGGGCCATAGCCCACCGGTCCATCCGGCAGCAGGAACACTTCGTCGATCATCCCCCAGATAGCCCCGCCCACGCCTTCGCTCTCGAACGTCATGTCCCAGAATTCCTTTATGCTTTCGCCCCAGAAATTCCGGACATTGGGGTCCTCACGCAGCGTCGACGTGTTATAACACGAGACATGCGCCCACTCGTCGAAAATAACGGGAGTCCGACCGCAGGAGAATCTCTCGACCACAATCCCATACTGGGTCAGGTTTCCTTCAGACGTCGGATAGTGCATGCTCAGGATGTCGGTACAGGACGTTCCCGACGGGACCTTGCCTGGATAGCTGAACATGACCGGCCGGGTCGGGTCAGCCTCCTTGACCCAGTCGAATTCCTTCTGGAAGTTGGCGCCGTAGAGGTTTTCGTTTCCGATCGACCAGATGATGACGCACGGATGATTGCGGTCCCGATCGACCATCTCCCGGAGCTGGCCCAGATAGCGGTCGGTGAAGGCGGGATCGTCCTGGCTAAAACTGATCTTATGATAATCCGGCGAGCGGTGTGTGCCGACGAAGCAGACGGCTGTTTCTTCCTCGACATAGAGGCCGACCGCATCGCAGAATTCAAGGAAGGAGCGGGAGGGCGGATAGTGGGAGGTCCGGATGAAATTGAAGTTGGCCTCCTTGGCCAGGAGCGCGTCCTGATGGTCGAGGTCACGGATTGACCGTCTCCCCATGAGGGGATGGACATCGTGACGGCAGGCGCCCCTGAGCTTAACCGGGCGGCCGTTGACGAGGAGCCGGTTGGCGACGAGCTCGATTTCCCGGAAGCCGATCTTCTGGACTCGTCTCTGGGCTAGCTTTCCGTCGACCCTGAGTTCAGCCTCGAGGACGTGGAGGTTCGGGTGCTCCGCGTCCCAGAGAAGAGGGGCCTTAACCGGGATGTCCAGTTTTCCGTCCGGGTTGTCCTTGGTCAGCTCGAGGCGCGACGGCTTGAGCCGGACGCGCTTTCCGGTCTGCTCGCGAAGGAAAAACGAGATCTCCGTCTTCTCGCCTTTATGAAACAAGACACCGGCGCTGAGTTTGAGCCGGGCGTCCCGGTAATCGGCATCCAAGTCCGTCTCGACTTGGAGATGCGAAAAGTGGTCCTGAGGAATGGCCAGGAGAGACACGTCACGGAGGATCCCCCCGATGAGGTGATGGGCGTAGCCGCTCCCGTAGGAGATCTCGTCATCCCGGTCCGTGACCTCAACGGTCAGCCAGGCGCTCTGTCCCGGGGCGACAAGATCCGTGATATCGCAATCCCAGGTCGTGAACCCGCCGTGGTGGTCCCGGACAAACCGTCCATTGACCCAGACCCTGGCATAGCTGTAGACGCCGTCGAACCGCAGCAGGACCCTGTGGCCGGCGAAATCTTCCGGGATCTTGATCCCTCTCTTGTACGGATAGCCGATGTTGTGCCGGATGTTGAAGCCCTGCATCAGGCACTCCCCGGGGACTTCGATATTCGACCAGGCTGCCGGGCTGACCTCGTCTGCCCAGAAGTTCTCGGGTGGAGTGAGCGTGAACTTCCAGGTTCCGTTGAGCGAAAGGACCTGAGTCCTGACGCCTCTGACCTCGTCGGTCGCAGCCCCTGAAAGGTCAAGCCGTTCCTGCCGGCAGGCCGCCGCCAAAAAGAAGAGAACCAGCGCAAAAAAGTGTTGGGTCTTCAAGCCTCTATTTTATGAATATAGGGTAGATAAATTCAATCTTCGATTTGAGCAGCGAAAACCGAAGGGGCAGGCCGACTGTGGACTTGACGGCTCAATTATGCTAGGTCTCTCCTCATGTCCGTTTTCCGCAAGTACTTTCTCCCTGGCTTTGTCTTCCAGGGGGTTCTGATCGCCGGGGGGTACGGCACAGGCCGCGAGTTGGTCGAGTACTTCATGAAATATGGAATTCGGGGCGGAATCGCGGGCATGTTCCTCATCACCACCGTCCTATGGGCGGTCATTCTGGCGGTCACCTTCGAGTTCTCGCGCGTTTTCAAAACCTACGACTACCGCTCGCTCCTTATCCGGGTACTCGGTCCCTTCTGGGTCGTTTTCGAGGCTTTCTATCTCGTCCTGATGGTCCTGGTGCTGGGGGTCGTTGGGTCGGCCGCCGGCGTTCTCCTCCGGCAGAACTTCGGAATTCCCTACATTTTTGGAGTGGGCGTCATGCTGGCGTCCATAGGGTTCTTAACGTTTAAAGGGTCGGGCTTGCTGGAGAAGTTTCTGTCCGGCTGGTCCATTTTCATCTACCTCGTTTACGGCCTCTTCCTGGCCGCGGCCATCTGGAAGTTCGGTCCGCAAATCCAGAGCCAACTTTCCGCCGGCAAAATGCTTCCCGGCTGGGGTCTCGGGGGGTTCAAATACGCCCTTTACAACATGGGGGTGATCCCCTCGGTCCTTTTCTGTTTGACTCACCTCGAAACCCGCCGCGAAGCCGTCATCTCAGGGATTCTCGCCAGCCTGATCGGGATCCTGCCCGGTTTCCTGTTTTTCATCGCCGTCCTGGGCGACTATCCGGCCGTCATCAGCCAGGAGGCTCCGGCCTTTTTTGTGCTCCAGAAGCTCCACCTTCCGGCGCTCCTCGTGGCCTACCTGGTCATGCTCTTCGGGACCCTCATCCAGACTGGAACAGGTTTCATCCACGCCTTCAATCAGCGGCTGCAAACCGCCCTCCAGGCGCGGGGGAAAAGACTGCTTCCCTGGCACAGGCCGGCAGTGGCTTTGACTCTGCTCTTCGTCAGCCTCGGCGTGGCCACCTTCGGCCTGATCAACCTCGTCGCCAAAGGGTACGGGAGCATTAGTTGGGGGATATTCCTTTTTTACTTTATCCCCCTGATGACCATCGGAATTTTTCAGATCGTCCGCAAGACCGGGACTTAGGATCAACTATTTGCAAAACATCCGAATTTGGCTATGATCGTCTTAATTCCCAGCGGACAACATGTCCCTACCGGCCGGAAAGGAGGCGCTGATGCCAGCCGTTCTCAATCTCGATCAAATCAAAGAAGCCCTTAAGCAGATCGACCCTGTCGCAGTGATTATCAAGAGTATCGAAGAGGGGTTTGTGGCCTATTCCCAGGGGAAAGTCGTCGTTCCTCCCATCGGAGAGTTGGTGTTCGAGGAACCCCGGGGAGAAACCCACATCAAGTACGGGTATATCCGGCACGATGACTACTACGTCATTAAGATCGCCTCCGGCTTCTACGACAATATCAAATTGGGGCTCCCCACGAGCTCCGGACTGATGCTTCTCTTCAGCCAGAAAACGGGTGAGCTGGTGGCGGTCCTGATCGACGACGGATACCTCACTCAGGTCCGCACAGCTGCGGCTGGCGCCGTGGTCGGGAAATATTTCGCCCCGCAGAAGGTCCGCCGGGTCGGCGTGTTTGGCGCCGGTGTTCAGGGCCGGATGCAGGTCGAATACCTGCGCTATGTGCGGGATTTTAAAGACGTGATCGTCTGGGGAGTCAACCAGAAAGAGCTGGACCGGTACAAAGCGGACATGACGCCAGCTGGATTCAGGATCCAGACGACCTTCGACCCGGAGGAGATCGCCTCGACCTGCAATATCATTATCACGGCCACTCCATCGTATAAGCCGCTCCTCAAAGCCGGTCAGGTCCGCCGGGGCACTCACATCACAGCCATGGGCTCGGACACCGCCGAGAAACAGGAACTGGATCCGGCGATCTTGAAGATGGCCGATAAGCTGGCCGTGGACAGCATCCCTCAATCCTTGCTGCGCGGGGAAGTCTTCAAAGCCCTGGAAGCCGGGACGATTAAGAGGGAAGACCTCGTCGAGTTGGGCACGGCTATTTCGGACCGGAAGTTCCAGCGCCAGTCCGACGATGAGATCACCGTCGTCGACCTCACCGGTGTCGCTGTCCAGGACATTCAGATCAGCAAGGCCGTCTGGCGTGTCTTCTCAACGCGGAAATAAAATCCGGAGCGATGATCCAACTTTACCAGGCCGGATCCGTATGCTATATCTTCAGGTTCATCGTCTCTCAGGTTCTTGAAAGGAGGTCAGGATGGCTGGCATTCAAAAGAACCGCTCAATGTCCCGCCGGAAGTTCCTGGGGACGAGTGCGGCGGGAGTCTCATCGTTGGCGTTTTCCTCGGCCCTCATCGAGATGCTGCTGTACAACACCGGATGCAAGTCCGGCCTGAAGCAGGGACTCGAAGGCCTCATCATCTCCGATGATGTCCTTCGGAAGGCCGTCGATTTCCTGATGGCCAAGGGCGCCGATTTCGGCGATGTCTTTGTCGAACGCGCCGCCACGGACGCTGTCATGAGCGATGACCGGAAGATTAATACCTTTACGACTATCGAAAAAGGTGTCGGGTTCCGGGCGGTCAAAGACGGGAAAACGTTCTATGCGTATACCGATAGCTTTGATCCGGAGCAGGTCTATTCGACGGCCAAATACGTGGCCGATGCCGCCTCGCTGGGTGGCAGTGGAGAAACCATCGTAATCAACCTGACGGTCCAGAGCTCGAACCTCTCTTTCCCGATCACCCCTCTTCCGTCCGAAGTTGCCGTTGAAAAAAAGATCGAGATCTTCCAGGCCCTGACCGACCGCGCCTGGTCGGCCGATTCCCGCATCGTCCAGGCCATGGAGTTCATGCGGGAAATCATCAGGCAGGTCAACATCGCCACTTCGTCCGGGAAGATCGTCAACCAGACCTATGGCCTCACGGAGATCATATCTCAAGTCTTCATGAAGGACCCGCAGGGTGGCCTCCAGGCCGCCATGGACATGCGCGGCGCCTACGCGGGCCGCGATTTCTTCACCGGTGAGAACTCCTTCGAGACGGTTGTCGATAAGTCCATAGAGAAGGCGAAAAAACTCCTCGAAGCAGTGGATTCTCCACGGGGCGTCTTTCCGGTCGTGCTTGGCCCGGGCATGAACGGAGTCCTTTTCCATGAGTCGTGCGGCCACGGTATGGAGGCCGACCTCGTCTTCAAGGGCTCGAATTTCAAGGACCAGATCGGCAAGTTTACGGCAGCCAAAGGCGTCACTCTGATAGATGACGGAACCATTCCGCAGTATCCCGGTTCGTACGCCTTCGACGACGAGGCAACACCCTCCGAGAAAACGGTCCTCATCGAAGACGGAGTCCAGAGAAACTATCTCTGTGACCTGGTCTGGGGGAAGAAGCTCGGCCTCAAGTCGACGGGCAGCGGCCGGCGGCAGTCATTCCGGTATCCGCCCATCCCCAGGATGAGAAACACCTACATCGAGAAGGGCGTGATTCCCCCGGAAGAGATCATCGCCTCGACCAAGAGGGGCATCTATGTCGGCGACGTCAGCGGCGGAGGCCAAGTGGACGTCATCACCGGGAATTTCATGATGGGCGTCGGTGAAGGATATCTCATCGAAGACGGGAAGATCACCCGGCCGATTAAGGGGGCGACGCTCTCCGGCATGGGCATCCAGGCCCTGAAAACCATCGATATGGTCGGGAGCGACCTGAAGATGTTTCCCAGTGCCGGACGGTGCGGCAAACTCCAATCGGCGCCTGTTGGGTTCGGCATGCCCACCATCCGGGTGAGAGGAATCCTGGTGGGCGGCAAGGGCGAAGCCTGGGAAGACAAAGGCTAAACGGGGAGAGAAGCCATGAAAGAGAAAAAAGAATACATGGATTTGGCAGCCCTGGCTGTCGATACGGCCAGAAAAGCCGGAGCCGATGCGGCCGAGGCCTGCATCTCGGACACCGAATCGGTCCAGATCGACGTCAGCGGCCGCCAGGTCGAGACGGTCAACGCCGTCCGCGAAGCCGGCATCGGAGTCCGGGTGCTCAAGGATCAGAAACTGGCCTTCGGCTCGACCAACGAGATCTCGAAGAAGGCCGTCCAGTCGATGGCCCAGGACCTGATGAAAAAGGTGGTTTTCCACACACCCGACGAATCCAATGTCATCGCCGGGAAGGAAGCCGGGCAGCTCGAGGGCGGCTGGGCGAGCCACACGGATCTCGTCACCTACGACCCCCAGATCGCCGCGGTGCCGGTCCAGGAGAAAATTTCGCGAGCCATCCAGCTGGAGGCGTCCGCGCTCGACTACAGCCCGAAGGTCGTCGGCTCGATGATCACGATCTATCAGGACGCGACCAGCTATATTTACCTCACGAATTCCAACGGGATCGCCGGCTGGTTCCCGGCCGCCGGCTGCGGGGGTGTGACCGAAGTGTCGGCCGCCGAAGGGGACGATCATCAGTCGGGCTCGTTCTCCAAAGCCTGCGCCAAGTATGCCGATTTCGATCCCAATGAGGTCGGGCGGAAGGCGGCGGAGAACGCCGTCAAGATGCTTGGAGCGAAGCCCGTTTCGTCGATGGAGGTCCCGCTTGTTATCTCGCCGGAGATGGGGACCCAGTTCCTGTCCTTTATCGTCGGCATGCTCTCGGCGGATGACGTCCAGAAGGGGAGGTCGCTGTTTGCCGGGAAGATCGACAACCAAGTTGCGGCGGCCGCGTTCAACCTGATCGATGACGGGCGGCTAAAAGGCGGCTTAGCCACGGCACCGGTGGATGGGGAGGGAGTGCCGATGCAGACGACACCGCTCATCGTCGACGGAGTTCTCAAGACTTACCTGTTCGACAGCTACAGTGCTAAGAAGGGCAAAACAAGATCGACAGGCAACCGCACCCGCTCCGGATACGGCTCGGCTGGCGGGATTGGCCCGACGAACCTTTACTTGAAACCCGGCGATATCAGCGCCGAAAACATCCTGGCCGGGATCGACCGCGGATTCTACCTGACCCAAGCCATCGGCCTTTTCGCCGGGATCGACTCAGCGTCGGGCGATTTTTCCATCCCCTCGGCAGGGTTCATGATCGAGAAAGGGAAGCTCACCTTCCCGGTGCGCGGGATCAGCATTGGAGGGAACCTGTTCGAGATGCTCAAGGCCGTAGACAAGATCGGCAGCGACTTGACCTGGTTTCAGTCCGTGGCTTCGCCGACGTTTTCAATCAAAAGCATCAAGATCGGCGGCGCCGGGAAATAAAATCCAGAGGGCGTCCCCCTGCTATTTCCAGTAGTCCTCGGCTTCCTTCTCCAACTTGTCCAGCCGCGTATAGTAATCCGGGAATTCGCTCAAATGGGCCAGGGCGATCCTGGCGGTCAGGATCTCGTCATCGTTGGTGACGTTGGTAAAGGCGTTCCTCTTCCCGTGCTCGAGCTCGATATTGAGGCCCATGCGGAACTGCCTCAAATCCAGCTTTTTCCAGCTGAGGCCTAAGATCTTGCCGATCCGCCTGGCGTCATCTAGAGAAAATCTCTTCTTGGGCATGGCTTCCTCCGCGTTAAGCTTATCATATCCGGGATGTTTCGTTACAGGCTTCTGTAGCCGGTTGTTAATCTTTGTGCCCTGAATATAATATTGGCAAAAGGAGTCCGCCATGAACCTGCACTGGCTTGACCTGACCATATTTGTCGCCTTCTTTGCCCTTGTCGTCGGCGTGAGCATGTACAAGAGCCGGCGCGAGAAGTCGGGCGAAGACTTTTTCCTGGCCGGCCGCTCCCTCGTCTGGCCGCTGATCGGATTCTCGCTCATCGCCGCCAACATCTCGACCGAGCACTTCGTCGGCATGTCCGGTCAGGGAGCCGGCATCGCCGGCCTCGCGATTGCCAGCTACGAGTGGATGGCGGCCATCACCCTTGTCTTTGTCGCCCTGTTCTTCCTTCCCAAGTTCCTGCGCAGCGGGATCTACACGATCCCCGAGTATCTCGAGTACCGCTACCATCCGGCTGCCCGCGGCATAATGGCCTTCTACCTGGTCGTCATCTACATCGCGGTCAGCATCTCGGCGGTCGTCTACACCGGCGCCCTGGCGCTCCATACCGTCTTCGGCATGGACCTCACCAAGTCCGTTTGGCTGATCGGGATCATCGCAGCGGTTTACACGACCTGGGGAGGGCTCAAGGCCGTGGCTTGGGCGGACCTTTTCCAGGGTTCGGGACTTATTCTCGGCGGTCTCGTCACTCTCATCATTGGCCTCAGGGCGGTCGGGGGGATCGGATCGTTCCTCTCGGCCAACGCCGACAAGCTCCACATGATCATGCCCTCCAACCATCCGGTCATTCCCTGGACGACCCTCGTCGTCGGCCTCTGGATCCCGAACTTCTATTACTGGGGGCTCAACCAGTTCATCACCCAGAGGACGCTGGCCGCCAAGAGCCTGAAGCAGGGGCAGCTGGGGATTATCTTCGCGGCCTTCCTCAAGCTGACTATCCCCTTCATCATCATCATGCCCGGCATCATTTCTTACCAGCTCTACAAGAGCCAGCTTACCGCTCCCGGGGCAACGACCGACCAGGCTTACCCTCTCCTTATCCGAAACCTCGTCGGGCCGGGGCTACGCGGGTTCATCCTGGCGGCCATCGCCGGCGCGGTCATCAGTACCCTGAGCTCGCTCCTGAATTCGGTGGCCACCCTTTTGACCATGGACGTCTACAAGCGCCATCTTAAGAAGGATGCCAGCGGCGAATCCCTGGTCAAGATCGGGCGGTGGGCGACGCTGGCTTTTGTCCTGGCTGTCTGCTTGATCGCGCCCCAGCTCGGCAACCCCAAGTTCAAGGGGATTTTCAACTACATCCAGGAATTCCAGGGGTTCATCTCCCCCGGGATCCTGGCGGCGTTCGTCTTCGGCCTTTTCATCAAGCGGACGCCGCCCGCAGCCGGACTGGCCTCGCTGATTCTGACCGTCCCGGTTTACGGGGTCTTGATGTTGTTTTTCCCCGATGTCGCCTTCCTCAACCGCATCGCCATCAACTTCGTCTTCCTGATCATCATAATGGCCGTCATCACGGTTCTCCGGCCACTCAAGGAGCCAAAGGTCTTGCCGGTCAAGGCGGATTTCGACATGCGCTCAGCGCCGGCGCTGAAATGGCTCTGCGGTTTTATCATCCTGGCAACGATTGCCCTCTACGTCATTTTCTGGTGATCGAGTTTTGGGGTAATTAGCTGTCTGGCACCGAATTAAGAGTCAAAACGGTCATCATCCGGGGCGAGATCGCCGACTAAAAAAAATAAAAAAAGCACTTGACAACGGCAGGACGGTATTATAAGTTTACTTAGTCGATTGACAAAGTCGACTATTCAAAGGCTAAGGCCAAGATTATCCGGCGAAGAGGAGGAAACCGCGGGGCGCGGCGCGAACCCTGCCGGACGATGAAAGGAGCGAGCGATGTATAATCGAGGAATGGTGTGTTTGTGGAAACGGCATGTTATTGGGATCGGTGTTTTTGTCCTGGCGGCTGTCGTCCTGTCCGGAATCGTCTCCGGACAGGATAAAAAGGAACCGCCGCCGGTGACCTCGAGCCGGTCTTTCCGGCTCAGCGGGTACACCCAGTTTCTGTACAACTATTTGGACAAGGGGACGGATTCATTCTCCATCCCCCGGGCCCGGCTCACGCTGAGCGGTGAGTTGCTCAAGAATGTCCGCTTCCGGATCCAGATCGACGGCGTCAAGAGCCCTGCTCTTATCGACGCCAACGTCGACTTTCTCTTTAATCCCGCTTACAGCCTGCGCATCGGCCAGTACTATGTTCCCATGAGCCTGGAGAACAACACGTCCGACTCGGAGATGGACACGATCCTGCGTTCCCAGGTTGTTAATGCTTTGGCCCCCAGCCGGGACCTCGGCTCCCAGGGGCGGGATATCGGCGCGATGTTCATGGGCCGGTATTCCATCGCCGAGTATTACTTCGGTGTTTTCAACGGCGCGGGCATCAACAAGCTGGATACAAACAAGGCCAAAGACCTGGCCGCCCGGCTGATCCTGCATCCTCTGGAGTCCCTGGCCATTGGAGGCTCTTTTTACAGAGGCCGCAACAACCCGATCCAGAACGGGCCCAACGTGACCAGAGACCGAGTCGCGCTCGAGGCCTCCTGGCTGCCAGGGAACTTTTCTTTCAAGGGTGAATTCATCTCGGCTAAAGACGACCTGATCTCCAAGTCAGGCTGGTATCTCCAGGGCGGCTATTTTGTCCTTCCCAAAAAGCTCCAGGCCCTGATCAAATGGGATACCTTCGATAAGGACAGGGATGCCTCTGCCGACCGGACCGACCTCTTCACCCTGGGAGTTAACTGGTTCCTCTGGGAGAAGACAAAGCTGATGGTCAACTACAACCTCTATCGAAAAGAAGGGGAGGGGACGACCAACCAAGCGATATCGGTCCAATTCCAGGCTGCTTTCTGAAGCCCGATGGGCTTTGAGGAAGGAAGCCCGAACGGCTTCTATTTTCCGTTGAGCTTCTCTTTGGACTGTGATAAAAAAAGGGGTCTGATTTCATTCCATCCATGCTCTCATAAGGAGTCATCGAATGGCCAAGTTCGAAGGGGTGAAGTGGGCCCCGCAGCAGATGAGGTACGGCCTCCCGGAGAAGCAGTTTGAAATCGTGGAGGCAGACGCCAGGGTTTTTGGTGTCTCCCGGTCCATCCATTACGGGCTGTTCCTGGTCTTCGAAGGCATCCGCTTCTTCTGTCATCGGAACCCAGGAGGCGAGGTCGAAGTCGTCTTTCTCAACTGGCACCAGAACCTCGAACGTTTCCAGAAAGGCATCGCCTTTAACCTGAGCAGCGAACAGCAGGCGCTGGTGCCGACGGTCGACGAACTGGAGAATGTCTTCATCCATCTTTATTTCAAGGACTCTTCGATGCGCGGTTTCCTGGAGGAAATAGCGGAGCTCGGGGCGCAGGGCTATCTCCGGCCGTTCACCATCGATGAGGAACAGTCGATCGGCGTGACCTTTCCCGCCCAGCCCGCCATCCGGGCCATGGCCTGCCGGTACGACCGCTACCTCGGTGAGCCGTTCTGTGGCGTTGTCATCCCGCATCTGGTGCGAGCGGTGGGGATCAATAAGACCGGCTGCCTCAAGCTGGGAGTCAATTACCTGATGAGCGTCAAGGCTGTGGACGAGGCGAAGAAGTTCTGCCCTGAGGCGGCCTGCGCCCTTTTTCTCGATGATAACCCGCAGGGCAATCTCCTCGACCGGCATATCACTGAGTGGGACTCGTCATGCTGCCTGTTCGGTCTCCGCGGCGGGACGATCATCAAGATCCCCGAGAACCCGCTGATCCTGCCGTCAGTCACCATCCAGGGGATCGTGGCGATCCTGAAGGAGATGGGTGTTACCGTCGAGGAACGTCACCTGGCTTACGGGGAGCTCGTCGAAAAAGCCAAAAACAACGAACTCGTCGTCGCCTGCAGCGTCGGGACGGCCGGGATCCTGAACCGCTGCGCCCGGCTCATCCTGACCGATAATAAAGGGCAGATCCTCGCCACCCATTCTCCGGATGTGAAGCATCCGCTGTTCCAGAAGCTCGGCGAGGCCCGCGAATACTACTGGAGAATTTACAAAGAAGGCGTCAAGATTCCCGCCGGCCTGAGACTCTTCAAATATGTTTTATAAAGTCATGAGCTAGAGAACGGCTGAGGAAGAGAAAACGCGCCTCAAGTACTCGATGTCCTGGAGGATGCTCTTTTCGAGCCCCAGGGGAAGCTTGACTTCTTCGAGCACGAGCCAGCCTTCGTAGCCGATCTCCTGCATGGCGGCGCGCACGGCTTTGAAATCTACGGAGCCCTGGCCGAAGAGGTCTTTGTAGTCCTTGGCGTGGAATTGGGAGATGCGGCCGCCGAGGAGGCGGATTTCCCGGCCAATATCAAACCCGGCTTCCTGGGAGTTGCCGACGTCATAATAGACCGTCACGGCCGGGGAGCCGACGGCATCGATAATCTTGAAGTTATCTTCCGCGCTCAGCGTCGACTCGAGGGCGATGGTCACACCGGCCTTCTCGGCTCTGGGGGCAAGGCGCTTGAGGGCGGCGACGGCCGCCTCTTTCCCGGCCAGGTCGTTCTTTAGGTCGCCTTTGCCGAAGAAGGGGACGAGGATGATGTCGACTTTCATGGCCGAGGCGATTCCGATTCCCTCGGCCACCCAGCGTTCGGCGCGGGGGTCGCTTTTGAGCGGCACATTGTTCAATTCCCCGATGCAGAACGAAGCGATCGAGGCGCCGCCTTTTTTGACTGCGGCCAGGTAGGTTTGCTGCAAACCCTTGTCGAGGAGAGCTAGCGATTCTCCCTTTGGGTTGAGGCTTACCTGAACACCTTCGAGGCCGAGCTTAGCGGCCATCTCCAGCGCCTCCGGGTCTCCGGCCTTTTCAATGGTCCAGTCGCAGACGCCGAACCGGACCTGAGTTTTGCCCGGCTCAGATCCGTGAGATCGAGCCGACACGCCTGCCCGACTTCCGAAGGCCAGCACCTCAAACGCCTCTGTGTCAGGCCGCCCCGGCGCGATATGGAGCTCCGGGTGATCTCCCAGGACCATGATGGTGCACCCGTATGTTCCCGCGTTATTGATCCGGGAGGCGCGGTCGGCGAACACCCGTTTGAGGACGGCCAGGTCGAGAACCGCCGCATTGTCTTTAAAGGTTTCCCCGAGGAACTTGAACCGCGGGCAGAGGGCTTTGTAGGCTTCCAGTGTCAAGCCTTTTTTCTTGAGTGCCTCGATGAACTTAGGGTTGAGGTCGTCGTTGATTATCGGATGGTTGGTGTGATAGGTGAATTCAGCGCCTTCAAAGGGGATGAACTCGACCATCCGGCTGGCCGAACGCTCGAAGCTGGCGACCTGCTTCGGACCGCCGATGACATAATTCTGCGGAGCGGCCGGCTGGATCTCTTTGAGGAAGCGAACGGCCTCCTCGTAGGTTTTTTGCCTGAGAATTCCCCTGATGACGAAAGCGACGGGGAGGCCTTTCGCGGAATAGGCGAGCTGGGTGACGGCATTGACGCAGACGGCGATGGAGCGGTCGTTCAAGCCGTTCGCGGCCACAACCCCCGGGATAGTAAAAACGAGAGCTCCCGGCTCCTCAGGAGTGCCTTCGATGCGTAGGACCGTCTGGAAGCCGTGATAATAGCCCGGAAGATCCAGGGTCTGAGCGACCAGCGCAGGCGAATCGGCTCTTCTCCGAGCGGCGATGGTTGTGCACTTTGAGAGGCCGAGGTCATCGCTCATAACCCAGGTTTCGTCGACGAGCTGGAAGG
>Ga0153916_10002245_pt1 | contig 14196 bp, 12 predicted proteins | sample Opewatmetagenome_FD_109642 | JGI IMG/M metagenome (GOLD analysis project Ga0153916, IMG submission 109642) | Freshwater wetland microbial communities from Ohio, USA - Open water 3 Core 3 Depth 4 metaG | ecosystem: Environmental > Aquatic > Freshwater > Wetlands | place: USA: Ohio, Lake Erie...
CCACCCGTCGTTCGACGACGCCTACCGGCTCTACCCGATCCTGCGCGCCGACGCGCGGCCCTGAGCCCGGGCTGTCGCCGCCCTCCGCCGTGCTGTCGGGCGATCCCGACAGCGCGGCGCCCAACCGTGCGGAACGGCGTCCGGGCCTCCTGGCAGCCGACCTGCAAGGGTGTTCCCGCACGGCGGCGCGCCACGGCGGCGGCCCGGCGGAATCGAGAACCCGAGCAGCACTTCCAGGAGAAGACCATGAACAAGAAGATCCCCACCCTCGTCGGCGCCGGCATCGGCCTCGCCCTCTTCCTCGCGATCGCGCTCCTCCCCGCCCTGCTCTACGGCGGCTACGCGGGCCTCCTCCTCGCCGGCGGCATCTTCGGCACGCCGGTGGAGCCGACCCTCCTGCCCCGCGCGCTGATCGTGTTCGGCATGGTGCTCGGCGTCCTCGCCGTCGGCTCGCTCTTCGCGGTCGCCGGGGCCGTCGCGGGCGCCGCGGCCGGCGCGCTCACCAGCATCACCACGGGGAAGCCGGCGGCGCAGGAGCAGTCGAGCAGGTGACCGACGCGCGGGGGACCGGGCGGCGCGGCTTCCGCGCCCCCCGGCGGCGATCCTCCGGAGCCCCCGCGTCATTTGGCCGCACGGTGCGCCCGACGGCGCATTTCCTTTGCTCTGCTGCGATGATGTGCGCAATGCGTGCAGCAAAATGGCATTGATGCGCATCAAATGGCGCGAAATCTCGCGGCTTACAATCGCCCCCTTTGCGGCACCCGGGGCACATGCGTTGCACTCGCGGATGACACTCATGCGACCCATCTTCCTCTCGATTGCGCTCCTCGTCGCCCCTGCGGCGCGTGCGGGCGAGGCGCAGCTCCTCGGGGGCGCCGACGCCTGCATCGACTGCCACGGCAAGGACGGCGACGGCCCCACCGTCGATCTCGGGATGTTCGCGAGGTCGGTCCACGGCGAGAACGGCATCGGCTGCACCGACTGCCACGCCGGCTACTCGATGGGCCCTCACGACTCCGACCACCCCGCGCCCACCGGCGCCGACCAGCTCACCGTCGCGCGCCTCGCGAAGGCGGCGTGGGGCGAGGGCGAGAAGCGGACGCGGGTCTCCTCGCCGCAGGCCTACCTGGCCTGCGCCACGTGCCACGCCGAGACCACCGACGCGTTCGCGAAGTCCGTGCACTCGCGGTGGCTCCGCGAGGACACCCGGGTGCCGGGCCCGACCTGCGCCTCCTGCCACGGCCCCGTCCATGCGGTGAAGAAGCTCGCCGCCTACGCGCCAACCGCCGCGAAGCGGGTGGAGGTGCCCGCCGACCGCCGCGAGATCGCGAAGCGCTGCGAGGCCTGCCACGGGAACGCGGAGTTCGCGAGGGCGGCCGGGGTGAACCCGGAGGCGGCGGTCACCTATCACGACTCGATGCACGGCCGGATGGCCCGCGTCGGCAGCCCCTACGCCCCCGTCTGCACGAGCTGCCACGCCGCGAAGAAGGAAGCGGGCGGCTCGCACGCGATCGTGGCGAAGTCCGATCCGGCCTCGGCGGTCTCGGCGGCGCAGCGGAAGGAGACCTGCGGCCGCTGCCACGAGCGCGCCACGGACAACTTCGCGGCGCTGGTGGCGCACAAGCCGATCCAGGAGATCGGCGGGCACGTCGTCCCGCACCTCATCCACGTCGCCTTCTCGTGGCTCACCACGCTCACGCTGCTCTTCTTCGCCTTCCACGTCGCGGTCGACTTCGTCTACGAGCTGCGCCAGCGCCTCTCGAAGAAGGCCCATCCGGGCGACCCCTCCGACGCGGTGAGGAGCGTCGTGCGCTTCGACCTCCACCAGCGCGCGCAGCACTGGCTCATGCTCTCCGGGGTGATCCTGCTCGGCATCACCGGCTGGCCGCTCCGCGGCGCGGGCGACCCCCAGGCTGCCGCGTATTCGGCGTCGTTCATGAAGCTCTTCGGCGGCCAGGAGGGCGCGGCGATCGGGCACCGCGTCGGGGCGGTGCTCATCATCGTCTCCGCCGTCTACCACCTCTTCTACCTGACGTTCCTCGCGACGAAGAGGCGGCTTCCCCTCTCAATGGCCCCGGTCCCCAAGGACGCGCTCGACATCCGGGACAACATCCTCTTCATGCTGGGGCTGAGGAAGGAGCGCCCCCGCTTCGACCGCTTCATGTACCTCGAGAAGTTCGACTACTGGGCGGTGTTCTGGGGCATCGTGATGATGGTCGGCACCGGGTTCATCTTCTGGTTCCCGGTGTGGTTCGCGTCGTGGGCGCCGTCCTGGCTCATCACCGCGGCGCTCATCATCCACGGGGAGGAGGCGACGCTCGCGATCCTGTTCCTGTTCGTGGTGCACTTCTACAACGTGCACCTCAAGCCCTCCATCTTCCCGATGAACTGGGCGTGGCTGAACGGGCGCATCTCGGTGGAGACGCTGAAGCACGAGCACCCGCTCGAGTACGAGCGGCTGAAGACCAGGCTCGACGCCGAGTGACGCGGCCGGCGCCGGCATGAACTCGGGAGGGGCCGCGCGGTGCGGTCCCTCCTTTCCTTTTCCGTCTAGGATCGGGCTCGGGGATGGCGCTCTCACGCAACGCGAAGGGGCTCGCCGCCGGCCTGGGCGTGCTCGCCGCGTTCGCCCTCGCGCTGGGCTTCCTCCGCTTCAAGCGCTTCGTCGACGAGGACCCGCGCCTCTGCGCGACGTGCCACCGCGCCTCGCCGGAGTTCTCGCTCTGGCTCGGCGGCACCCACAAGAGCGTCGCCTGCCAGCGCTGCCACCACGCCACCCCGCGCCAGGGCGTCGCCATGCTCGGGGCCTTCGTCGCCGGGAAGAAGCCGGAGGGGCAGCACACCGACGTCGAGGTCGGCGCCTGCGCCTCGTGCCACTTCTCGCACGACCCGCGCTGGCCGCAGGTGGGCGGCTCCCGGGGACACCGGATCCACTTCGAGGAGAAGAAGATCTCCTGCGTGCGCTGCCACGCGGCGAGCATGCACGGCTTCGAGCCGGTCGCCTCGAAGTGCGTGAGCTGCCACCCCGGCCACGCGGTGAACGTGGGGAAGATGCAGGCGCTGCACTGCTTCGCCTGCCACGAGTTCCTCACCAACGAGCCCGGCCTCCGCCCCACCCGGCACGACTGCATGCGCTGCCACGGCGCGGAGGGCATCAACGCGCCGATCAAGGACCACGGCGCTCCCATGGAGATGAGCTGCGCCGCCTGTCACCGCCCGCACGCGAAGGAGGGCGGCACGCTCGTCACCTGCACGGAGTGTCACCGGCGCGCGCAGATGGTGAAGGGCGGGCTCCACGCCGCGCGCGGCCACGGGCGCTGCCTCGACTGCCACGCGCCGCACCTCTGGACGCCGGAGCCCGCGGGGTGCCTCCGCTGCCACGGCGACGCGCCCTCGCACGCGAAGGCCCGCGCCTGTCTCGAGTGCCACTCCTTCCGCGGCGCCCCGCTGCCGCCGCTCCCCGTGACCGCCTGGTGAGCCCTTGACGCTGCGCCTCAAGCTCTTCGTCCTCATCGCGGGGGTCATCATCTTCGCGATGTCCGGCGTCACCGCCGTGGCGCTCTGGCGCGAGCTCGTCCGCGGCCAGGAGCTCCTCCAGCGCGAGGGGGTCGCCTTCGCCTCCTCCGCGGCCTCGGCGGCGGCGCAGTGGGTGCGCGAGGACGGTCTCGCGCCGGGCGGCTCGCCCGCGCTCGCCCGGATCCTCGACCTCCTCGTCTCGGCACACCCGCTCGATCGCGCCTGGGTGGTCGACCGCGCCGGGCGGGTCCTGGCCTGCATCTCCCGCACGGGCGAGCCCTGTCCCGAGGGTGTGCCCCCCTCGGTGTTCCGGTCCGCGGACGTGCCGCTGCAGGCCTTCCGCCGGCTCATAGAGCCGGAGGGGATCGTGGCGTCCGCGCCGATCCTCCGGGGCGAGGGGGTGGTCGGGGCCGTGAACGTGGACTTCACGCACGAGGAGGTGGTCGGGAACGCGCGCAACCTCGCCTGGGGCGCGAGCCTGGTGGCCGCGTTCTGGATCGCGCTCGGCCACCTCTTCACCGCCATCTTCATCCGCCAGGTCACGCGCCCGCTGGTCACGCTCTCGCACGCCGCGGAGTCGCTCGCCGAGGAGCGCGGCGTCCAGCTCGAGCCCCCGGAGGACAGGGAGCTCGCGGACCTGGTCCACGCCTTCAACCGCATGTCGGCGCGCCTCGAGGAGCGGCGGACCGAGAACCAGCGCCTCATCGCGGAGCTGGAGGAGCGCGTCGCCCAGAAGACCCGCGAGGTGCTCCGGGCCGACCGCCTCGCCACGCTGGGCGGGATCGCCGCGGGGTTCGCCCACGAGATCGGGAACTCGCTCAACGTGATCCGGGGCTACGCCTCCGTCGCCTCCCGGGAGGTCGCGGGGGAGTCGCCGGTGAAGTCCGACGTGGAGGCCATCCGCCGGGAGGTGGTGCGGGCGGCCGGGCTCATCGAGCGCTTCCTCGTCTTCGCGCGCGCGCGCACCGTCCACCCGCACCCGCAGCCGCTGGAGCCGATCCTGCGCGAGGCCGTCGAGGTGGTCGGGCCCGCTGCGGCGCAGGCCCGGGTCGAGCGCGCCCTCGAGATAGAGGAGCCGCTCCCGGAGGTGGTCGCGGACGCCGAGCTCCTGCGGCAGGCGTTCCTGAACCTCTGCGTGAACGCCGTCCAGGCGATGCAGGAGCAGGGCGGCGGGAAGCTGACCGTGCGCGCCCGCCGGGACGCCGGCGGCGTCGCGGTCGAGTTCCGGGACACCGGTCCCGGCATGGACGCCGAGACCGCCGCCCGCGTGTTCGAGCCGTTCTTCACCACCAAGGCGAGCGGCACCGGGCTCGGGCTCGCCATCGTGCGGCAGGCGGCCGAGGCCCACGGCGGCGCCGTGGAGGTGGAGACCACGCCCGGCGGGGGCGCGCTGTTCAGGGTGAGGCTGCCGGCCGGCGAGCCGGCCGCCGCCCCCGCTCCGGCGCGGGCCCTGGGGGGGAGCACGTGAGCTCGAAACCGAAGCTGATGGTGGTGGACGACCTCGACTCCGCCCGCCAGATGATGAAGCGGGCGCTCGCGCGGTCCTACGAGGTCTACGACTTCGCCTCGATCGCCGAGGCGATCCCCGCGCTCGATCGCGCCGACTTCGACGCGATCGTGACGGACCTCCGCATGCCGGGCATCGACGGCATCGAGGGGCTGCGCCGCTTCAAGGCGAAGGTGCCCGACATCCCGGTGGTGCTCGTGACTGCGTTCGCCACGGTGGAGACCGCGGTCGAGGCGATGAAGGCGGGGGCGCTCGACTACCTCAAGAAGCCCTTCGAGCCGGAGGAGCTCGAGCTCGTGGTGGCCCGTGCCGTGGAGCACGCGCGCGTCCGCCGCGACAACGCCCGCCTCCGGACCGCGCTGGCGGGCGAGTTCAGCGTGCGCGGGATCGTCGGCAAGTCGGAGGCCATGAAGGAGGTGGTCTCGATCCTCGAGCGCATCGCCCCTTCCGACGTGCCCATCCTCATCGAGGGCGAGTCCGGCACGGGCAAGGACCTGCTCGCCCGCGCGGCCCACGCGCTGTCGAGCCGGGCCGCCGGCCCGTATGTCGCGCTCAACATGAGCGCCATCCCCGAGAACCTCGCCGAGGCCGAGCTGTTCGGCCACGAGAAGGGGGCCTTCACGGGCGCCGAGCAGGCGCGCGCCGGGTTCTTCGCGGAGGCGGAGGGCGGCACGCTCTTCCTCGACGAGGTGGGGCTCCTCCCCCTCGCGCTCCAGCCGAAGCTCCTGCGCGTCCTCCAGGACGGGGAGTACATCCCGGTGGGGAGCCGCAAGCCCCTGAGGGCGAACGTCCGCGTGGTCGCCGCCACCAACGAGGACCTCGCGAAGAACGTGAAGGCGGGCAAGTTCCGCGAGGACCTCTGGTTCCGCCTGCGCGTCGTACCGGTGCGGCTCCCTCCGCTCCGGGAGCGGCGCGAGGACGTGCCCGCCCTCGTCGAGCACTTCGTGCGGAAGCACGCGCTGCGGCTCGCCCGCCCGCCGCTCCTCCCGGACGCGGAGGCGATGCGCGCCCTCCTCGACCACCCCTGGCCGGGGAACATCCGCGAGCTCGAGCATGCCATCGAGCGCGGGCTCCTCCTCGCGCGCGGGGAGGCCATCACCCTCGCGGACCTGCCGCCCGAGCTGGGGCAGCCCCGCGAGAACGGCACGGCGGCGGAGGGGCGCTACCGCAGGGCGCGCGACGCCTGGGAGCGGAGGTTCTTCGAGGACCTGCTCCGCGAGGCGGGCGGGAGCGTGGCGCGGGCGGCCGAGCTCGCCGGCATCCACCGCTCGACCCTCTACGAGAAGCTGACCCGCTACGGGCTCGTCGAGAAGGACGAGAAGGCGTGAGGCGCGCGGGCGTCCGCATCCGCCGGGCGCGGCTCGCCGACGCTCGCGAGATCGCCGCGGTCATGTCCGCCTCGATCCGCACCCTCGCGCGGGGCAGCACCACCCCCCGCCGGATCGCCCTCTGGTCCTCCCTGCCGCCGCTCTACCACGCGTGGGCCATGAGCGTGGGCGGGGAGCGCTACGTCGTGGCCGGGCGGCGGGGGAGGATCGACGGCTACGCCGCGCTCCGCGGGAGCGAGCTCACCGCGCTGTTCGTCCGCCCGGGCGCCGCCCGCGGCGGGATCGGCGCCGCGCTCCTCGCCCGGGTGGAGCGCGAGGCCCGGCGCGGGGGCGCGACCCGGCTTCGGGTCGCGGCCGCCCCCTCGGCGCTCGCCTTCTACGCGGCCATGGGCTTCCGCAGAGGCCGCCCGGTCTCCGTGCCGCTCCCGGGAGGCGCCGCGCTCCCGGCGCGGCTCCTCTCGAAGCGCATCGGAGGACGCGCTCCGCCCCGGTGACCTCGGGCGAGTCGCCTCCGGCGGGGGCGCCCCCTCAGGTCATGAATGCCAGCACGAACGACACGACCCCGGCGGCGCCGAGGAGGAGCGACCCGGACCAGACGAGCCGGAGGCGCGTGAGGGCCGCGACGGCGCCGAGGGCGATCGCCACCTGGAAGAGGGCCACCGCCGCGGCGTGGCGGTGGTGCACGTGCATGAGGTGCTCCGCCTCGCGCTCCTTCGCGTCGCGCTCCTTCTCCTTCTCCCTCGCCTTCTCCGCGATCTCCTTCCCCTGGTCCGCGTATCGCACCTCCCGCTCGTCCACCTCCGCTGGCACCACCTTCCCGGCGGCGGTGAACGAGGCGCGGATGGCTTCCTGCACGGCGGCCTTGACGCTCTTCGCCTGGTAGTAGGCCCACTGGTCCGACGCCTCGGCCTGGAGCCTTCCCGCCTCGGCCTTGAGCGCGAGCGCCTCGTTCGCCGTCCCGCCGGCGCGCAGCGACGAGAGCGCGGCGAGGGCGGCCAGGCACGCGGTGGTGAGGGCGATCCGGCGCAGGAACCCTCCGCCCTCCTTCTCCAGCTCCTCGTGGATCGCCTCGTGCAGCTTCTCGGTCTCGACCTCGGGCGCCTCGGGCATGTCGCTTCTCTCCGGTGTCCGGGGGTTGTCGTCGGGCCTTCTCGAACGCGATCTTCTTCTACGGGAGCGCGCGGACGATCTCGTGCGGGCGCGGGCTCACAGCCGCCCGCAGGGCCGCCGGAACGGGCAGCGCCGGCAGCTCACGCGATCCTCCTGCCTCGGGAAGGTCTCCTCCCGGGCCAGGTTGTGCGCGGGATCCGCGAGCGCGGCCTTCATCCCCGCGATCGACGCGCGCATCTCGCTCCGGCAGGCCTCGAGCGCCGCCGGGTCGGCCGCGACCGTCACCCGCTCGCCGGCCGGGGTCCCGTTCCCGACGAGGTACACGAGGCCGCCCGCGACGCCGTCCTCGGGCACGCCCCACTTCTGCCGCGCGTAGAGCGCGTACGTCCCGACCTGCACGTGGTCGACGCCGCGCTCCTTTCCGGTCTTCCAGTCGAGGAGGTGCACGCGCCCTTCGCGATCGCGGTACGCGAAGTCCACCGCCAGCCAGATCTTCGTCCCCTCGAAGTCCCAGGAGTCGAGCTCGTCGACGACGAGCCAGTCCACGCGCGGGGTCGACAGGATCTCCTGGAGGACCGCGCTGCCGTAGAACGCCCGCAGCGAGCCCTCCACCACCTGGTCGTAGAGCTTCCTCCAGTCTCCGTCCGCCACCGGCTCGCCGTACTCGTGCTCGAGGAGGCCCACGATCTTCGAGGCCTCGCGCCAGTAGCTCTTCTCGCGCGACCCCGCCCACTCGGCGCGCGCCCTCGACCGCGTCCGGTCGAGCACCTTCTCGAGCGGCACGAGGTCGCCCGTCACCCTCATGCGCGAGAGGACCTGCTTCAGCGCGCCGTGCACGACCGACCCCGCCCACTGCCAGCGGGAGGAGAGCTTCTTGAGGACGTACAGCTCCCGGACGCCGGAGCCCGCCGGCGCCTCCCAGCCGCCCCAGCTCCCGTAGTACGCGAAGAAGTAGGCGCGCCGGCACTCCGCGAACTTCTCGTGTCGCGATTTCGACCAGGAGAACTCGTTCGTGATCTCGGCCATGTGCGGGGGGCGCCGCCCTGGGCGGGCGCGTCCCTCGCGGAGCTTAGCGCGCGGGTCCGACACGGCCCTCACCCGGTTCGCCCGAGGGACGCCACCGTCGCGGTCGGCCCCCGTCCGGGTGCCCCGATCCTTGCTGACATGAGGCTGTCAGCAGGGGGGCGGCATCTTCTCCCGCGTCACAGCGAACCCAGGAGAAGCCCATGTCCCAGACCATCGACTACGCCGAGCTTCACTCGCAGGACCCCCGCCGCGCCGCGAACTTCTACGTCGAGCTCTTCGGCTGGAAGGCCGACGAGAAGGAGTCGCCCGCGGGCGTCTACACGGAGATCCACACCGGCGGCGGGATCGCCGCCGGCCTCATGAAGGCGCCGTTCCCGGGCGGCGGATCGTACTGGACGCCGTACGTCACGGTGCCGCGGCTCGACCCGGCCGTGGAGCGCGCGAAGGCGCTCGGCGCGAAGGTGGAGGCGCCCCGCGCGACGGTGCCGGAGGTCGGCCACTTCGCCATCCTCCGCGACCCGACGGGCGCGATCTTCGGCCTGTTCGAGAAGCTCCCGGCCCCGAAGTAGGACCGCGCCGCGCGGCCGCCGATCGCCACGAGCGGCCGCGTCCTCGGCCTGCCTCGCAGCGTCCCGAACCCCCTTGTCGGGTCGGGCGGCCTCTGGCACGCTTCCACTCCGCGTGGGGGGCGAGCGGGAGGCTGTCTACAGGATGGGCATCGTCGATCGCGGATCACGGTTTGGAGTACCCGCTCGAGGCGCGGGATCACGCAGGCCTGGTTCCCTTTCGTGGTGAGGTGACACGTGTCCTTTCGTTCGCTCCGAGCGTCGGTCACAGCGCTGCTGCTCGCGACCTCCACCGCGTGCGCGTCGCGCGCCATCCCCGAGCTCCCCTCCCAGCTGGAGGAGCACGACGGCCTGCTCGTCGCGCGCCTCTACGTGCTCGGCCTGCGCGCCATGGAGAACGCCAGCGTCCAGATCGACGGTCGGGAGATCTCGTCCGCCATGCGCAACGGCTACATCGCGATCCCGCTCCCCGCCGGGGAGCACCGGCTCAGCCAGTTCAAGGCGATGGGCCAGCTCCTGCGGAGCGACGTGATCGAGTACGCGCCGGCCATCCGCCCGGCGCGCGTCGGGTACGTGCCGACGGACATCTACATCCCCGGGGCGAGCCGGCCGGTGCACTACACGACGCTCGGCGCCGATCGCTCGTTCCGCATCGAGGCGGGGAGAGTCACGAACCTCGGCCTGATGGTGTACCTGCCCGTCGTCGACCCGCCCGACCAGAAGCGCGCCACGACCGACGACTCGCGCCGGTTCAACACCGTCACGCTGGACAACGGCGTCGAGACGAGCAGGTTCCTCGAGACGAACTACCCGGAGCTGGTCCGCTCGCTCCGGAGCCGCGACCTCCTGCTCGCCCCCGGGAAGTACGTCGACCCCGCCAAGCTGCCCGACGTCCGGCGCGCCATCGCCTACCACGAATTGAAGGGGCCGAACGTCGTCGCCACGCAGACGCGGGCGGTCGTGTACGGGCGCGCGGCGACGATCGTCGTCCTGACCCGCGGGCCGAACGACAAGGACACCCACGTCGAGGTGCTCGACACCGGCACGCTCGCGGACGTCGTCGGCGCGGTGCGCCACGGGGACCGCTACACCTTCGTGACGTCCGACGCGAAGGCGCTGTCCTGGGACGGCCAGGCGCTCACCCGGGCGCCGCTGCCCGAGCGCGTCCAGCCGCTCGGCCTCCACCCGCTCGGCGAGCGCGGCCTCATGGTGATCGACATGCGCATGCGTATCCTGACCGCGCGCGAGCCGGGCGCGCCCTGGGTGGATCACCAGGCGTTGATGGTCGGGACGCCCCGCGACGACGTGAGCGTCGCGACGGAGGACGCCGGCGACTACATCTCGATCGGGACGCGGGGTCTCGTGCCGTCCCTCTACTACCTCAAGGCCGGGGAGTCGGTCCCGCAGCGCGTGCAGCCGCCGGACTCGGTGGAAGGCGACGGGTCTCTCGGCCGCTACTTCATGGTCACTCGGCGGGCGGGGCTGTTCGTGTTCTACGACTCGGCGCAGTTCCTCTTCCGCTCGAAGGCGACCCAGCAGTGGGCGCGCCACTACATGCCGAATGAGAAGTGCAAGGGCGCGAAGCTCGACGACGAGGGCCGCGAGTTCACGGTCGAGTGCGAGGGCGTCAAGTACCGCAGCGTGAACAGCGGCGCGACCTGGTCGAGCGCGGGGACGTAGCCGGCGGCTCCCCGCCGGCCAATCCCCTCGACAGCCTCAGGGCGAACGGTTTGCGGGCGCCCGGGACCTCGCGGCGGCGGTCGGCGCCGGCGCGGACGCCGCCGGCCTCACCTCGACCGGACCGATGGGCAGGTCCGCGAGCTGCGCCTTCACGACGTCCGGGCTCGCCACCATGACGAGGGTGAGCCTCGAGAGGTCGAGCCGCTCCCGCGCGAAGCGGCGCACGTCCTCGGCGGTCACCTGCTGCACGAGCTCGGCGTAGCGGTTCCAGTAGTCGTCCGGGAGGCCGTACACCGAGAGGTCCGCGAGCCGCCCGGCGATCGCGCCCGCGGTGGCGAAGTCGGCGGGCAGACCCAGCACGAGCGCGCCCTTCGCGTCCCGGAGCTCCGCCTCCGAGACGGGCTCCTGGCGCAGCCGGTCGATCTCCCTCAGGAGCTCCTTCAGCGCCGCCCCGGTGACGTCCGCCTTGACGCTCCCCACCACGAGCGACGCGCCGGCGAGCCGGCGCGCCTCCCCGTGGGCGTACACGCCGTAGGTGTAGCCCTTGTCCTCGCGCAGGTTGCGGAAGAGGCGGGAGGACATCCCGCCCCCGAGCACCTGGAACGCCACGGTCGAGGCGACGTAGTCCCCGGACGAGCGGCGCAGGCCGGGCATGCCGAGGAAGAGGAGCGCCTGCGGCGCGTCCGCCTTCTCGAGGACGACGGTGCGCTTCGGAGCCGCCGGCGGCGCGGGCCGGAGCGGGGGAAGCGGCTTCCCCGCCTTCCACTTCCCGAGCGTCCGCTCGAGGAGCGGCCTCAGCTCCACCTCGGAGACGTCGCCGACGACCACGAGCTCGGCACTCGACGGGCGCCAGTGGCGATCGTGGAACGCGGCGAGATCCTTCGGGCGCATGGCCTTCACCGACTCCTCGGTGCCGAGCAGGTAGTGGCCGTACGGGTGCCTGCCCCAGAACACGGGCGAGAACGCCCTGGAGGCGAGGGCCTGGGGCTGATCGCGCTGCTGGAGCAGGGTAACGAGCCGCTGGTCCTGCACGCGCTCGAAGTCGGCCTTCGGGAAGGCCGGGTGGGTGGCGACGTCGGCGAAGAGGGCGAGGAACCGCGGGAGGTGCTTCGCGAGCGTGGCGCCCCCGAGCGTGGCCGAGTCGGCGCCCGCCGACGCCGAGAGCGTGGCGCCGAGGAACCCGGCCTCGTCCGAGATCTCGGTCGCGCTGCGCGTCTTCGTCCCCTCGGTGAGCATGGCGGCGGTGAAGCTCGCCAGGCCCGGACGCATCTCCGGATCGCGCGAGCCGCCCGCGTCCACCACGAGGTTCAGGGCGACGACGGGGAGGCGCCGGTACTCGACGAGGCGGACCCGGAGGCCGTTCGCGATCGCGAGGTGCTTCTTGGCCGGGAGGCGGAGCTCGGGCGGAGGGCCCTTCTCGGGCGGCGTCGCCCTGGCATCCTCCGCGGGTGCTGCGGGTGCGGCGGGGGGCGTCGCCGCGGCAGCCCGAGGCGCCGGCGCGGCGGCCCGCTTCGGCGCGGCGCAGGCCGCGGCCGCCGTGGCGGCGGCGAGGGCGAGGGCGAGGATCACGGCTGGTCGGCGGCTCATCGGCGCTCCCCCTTCGACGCCGCCGGGGCGGCGGGTGGCCCGTCGCCGGCCCGCGGCGTGACGGTGAGGACCACCCGGGCGTCCTTGCGGAGGTACCGCCGGGCGGCCTCGGAGACGTCCTCGGTGGTGGCGCGGCGGTAGCGGGCGAGGTCCTCGCCCAGGTAGCCGGGATCGCCCGTGCGCAGGGTGTAGCCGGCGAGCGTCGCGGCGCGTCCGCCGAAGCCGCCCACCGGCTCGAGCCCGAAGATGGCGCCCGCCTCGATCTTGTTCTTCGCGCGCGCGAGCTCGGCCTCGGAGGGAGGCGTCGCGGCGAGCCGCGCGAGCTCCTCGTCGATCTCCTTCTCGAGCCGCTCCAGCCCGACCCCGGGCTTGGGCGTCGCGACCACGAGGAACGAGGAGGCGAGGGCCTGGCTCATCTGCCCGGCCGAGACGTCCTGCGCGATGCGCTCCTCCATCACCAGCCGCTTCACGAGCCGTGCGCTCTTCCCGTCGGAGAGGATCTGGCCGAGGAGATCGAGGGCCGCGTCGCCCGGAGCGAACAGGCGCGGCGTCTGCCACGCCACGTACAGACGCGGGAGCTGCACCCGGTCCTCCATGGTGATGCGCCGCTCCGACTCCAGGGGCACCGGCTCGGGCTTCTGGTGGACCGGTGGCGGCTTGCCGGGGATCCCCCCGAACCACTTCTCCACGAGCGCCCTGGTGCGGGCGGCGTCGACGTCCCCGGCGACGACCAGCACGGCGTTCTCGGGCCCGTAGAAGCGGGTGAAGAAGTCCTTCACGTCCTCGAGCGTCGCCTTCTGGAGATCCTCGTGCGAGCCGATGGCGAGCCAGTGGTAGGGGAACTCGGGGTCCCACAGGCTCGCCAGGAGCTTCTCGAAGGCGAGCCCGTACGGCCGCATCTCGTAGCTCTGCCGCCGCTCGTTCCTGACCACGTCGCGCTGGTTGTCGAGCTTCTCCTGCACGAGGGTGGGGAGGAGGAACCCCATGCGGTCCGACTCGACGTAGAGCATCTGCTCGAGCGCGTTCGAGGGGACCTGCTCCCAGTACTGGGTGGTGTCCTGCGAGGTGGACCCGTTCGACTCGCCCCCGGCGGCGTCGACGAGCCGGTCGGCGGTGCCCTTGGGCAGGTGGAGCGACCCCTGGAACATGAGGTGCTCGAAGAGGTGGGCGAACCCGGTGCGCCCCGGCCGCTCGTCCTTCGAGCCCACGTCGTACTGCACGTGGACCCCCACGATGGGGTTCGAGCGGTCCTCGTGGACCACCACGGTGAGGCCGTTCGCGAGCCGGAACGTCTCGAAGGGGAGGCTCGGCGAGACGACCGCGGCCGGGGCGGGCGGAGGCGCGGCCCGCGGCGCGAGCGGGGCGAGCGCGACGAGGAGGGCGAGCGCGGCGGTTCTCGGGATCATGGCGGCTCGCGTTATAAACGCCCTCCGGCCCCGCGTCACGCTTCGGACGTTCGTCCATCCGGAAATAGGACCTTCGGTTCACGCGTAATGGGAGGGTCCCGCATGACGCATCGACCCCTCCTCGCGCTGGCGGCGCTCGCCTGGGTCCCGTCCGCGGCGTCGCCCGCCGCGCCCGGCGACCCCGTCGTCGCGGCGCACCGCTCGGGTCCGATCGTGCTCGACGGCAGCGTCGACGAGCCCGCCTGGGCCCTCGCGTCCGTTCACGACGGCTTCTTCCAGCAGTTCCCGGACGAGGGCGCGGCCCCCTCCGAGCGCACCGAGGTCCGCGTCCTCTACGACGATCGCGCCCTCTACGTGGGGGTGATCGCGCGGGACTCCAGGCCCTCGGAGGTGTCGCGGCCGCTCGGGCGCCGGGATCGCGCGCCGGCCTCGGACGCCGTGGCGGTCTTCGTCGACTCGACCCGCGGCGG
>Ga0153916_10002246_pt1 | contig 14185 bp, 12 predicted proteins | sample Opewatmetagenome_FD_109642 | JGI IMG/M metagenome (GOLD analysis project Ga0153916, IMG submission 109642) | Freshwater wetland microbial communities from Ohio, USA - Open water 3 Core 3 Depth 4 metaG | ecosystem: Environmental > Aquatic > Freshwater > Wetlands | place: USA: Ohio, Lake Erie...
CAATCCAGGAGCAGGCCTCGCCAGCCGAATCGGGGTTTGTCCTCGATCCTGGCGCAGGGAATCCTCTCAGTCCCTCGCATCATTTGACATATCGATTGGATTCCGTAGAAAAGGCCGGCCGGCCTGAGTGCGGATATCTCTATGGCTCGGGGCGCGATGTCCAGCCGGTAGCCTTCCGCCCCCAACCTCTCAAGAGACCTGACGATTTTCAGGCTGACCGTCGCCCGAGGACGCCGTCCGCTTCGACGATTCATGAGTTCAAGAAGATCGCCGGTCGTTTCCTTCCATCGCTCGACCAGATAAGTGGCCAGAGCGACGCCATCGGCATCCTGGTTTTGGACAACCAAGACCGGCTTTTGGGATGTCTCGAAATCGCCCCGCAGAATCGTGATTTTCTCGGGCTTGGGAACTACGGAAAACGCAACCGGATCGATCCCCGGACGGCCCTGCATAACGACCGCCCATAGGCCTAGCCCGAGGCCAATCAAGAACAGCTTCGTCTTTTTCATGGGTCCTCGCCAAAGCAACGAGCTTTGTTCGCCGCGAAGCGGCAAACAATCTTTCCTTTTTAACATATCTCCGCCAAGCCAGGCTGTCAATGGACACTCTTGGAAGGAAACCCTTTCTTAGGGTTTCCTTCCAACACTCGCTTCGCTCGCTGCCTTCCTTCCAAGGAGCATTTGGCCATGTATCTTCAGGTGCGCTTGCCTTTGCCGATGCAGTTCCTCCATAATCTTGGTCAGGAGTCGAACAATGAAAATCAAGCGCCTCTTATTCTTGATTTGTCTCATGACTGTCTGGTCGCTCGGCTTCGGCCAAAACGAGAGGCCGGCCGTGGAAGGTCGCGGCGTTTGGATGCATCCCGGCGACTTCGGAAAATCCGAACAGGATGTCGATCGAGCGTTCCAGCAGCTCAAGAAATGCCATATCAACCTGGCCATTGTCCTTATCAAGGGGACAAACGGAGCTCTTTTCTGGAAAAGCTCGAAATTCGCTTCAGCCATCGCCCCGGGCTACGAAAATTTCGACCTGCTGGCGGCTCTCTCAAAATGCGCCCGAAAATACGGCATCCGGCTTCATGCCTGGCTCTGCGATTTCACTGAGGGAAAGGACGCCCCTGCCGTCAGAGCCCATCCCGAATGGCTCATGCGGAATCCCCAGGGCGAAGTCACGACCGACGAGAAGGCGACAGCCGGACAGAATTATAGCGACCTCTGGATGTGCCCGGCGCAGAGGCCGGGCTATACCGATCAATGGCTCCTGCCGCTCATCGAGGACATCGTGAGAAATTACCCGGTTGACGGTATTCACCACGACTATGTTCGCTACTCAAGCATCGCCCCGGATTCCTTTTGTTTCTGCGATTATTGTCTGGAAAATTATCTTAAGGCCAACCATTTTTATTATGCCAACCGGCCGGAGACGGAGATTCCCGTCAAGAATTATTTTATCAGGCCCGAGACGAACTGGCTCCTGGATTTCACGATCAAGCCCAAAGCCTGGGACCGCATGAGCCGGCCGGAAAAGGCCGATTTTCTGCTCAACGGGAAATCGATCAATCGGGCCGACCTCGATTATTTCTTCTACGCCACCAAAAACGATATGATCACCCGGTTTGTCCGCGAGGCTTGGGAAAGAGTTTTCTCCATCAATCCGGATATCGAATTCTCGGCCGCGGTCTGGAAGAATCCCATGCTCAACGGCCGTTTTCTCGGACAGCGCTGGACGGATTTTGCGCCCTGGGTCGATGTCGTGATGCCCATGAACTACCGGGAATTCTTCCAGGGCAGTTTTGAAGAGTACCTTGTCTATCTGGAAGACATGATCCGCGCCCAAAAAGAATGGTGCGCAGGAAAGAGCCATCTGTACATCGGCATCGACGCCTCTTATATTTATAATGAGGAGAAGGAGCCCTGGGACCGGACTCTGGGGTGGCTTAGATCGAGGAAGGCCGGTTTGGAAGCCGATAAGAATTTCGAAGCCCTCCTCGAGAAGAACCTAAAAATTCTAGAGCGTTTTGCGTCGCCGCGGAGTTCGGCTTTGCGTAGCTCTGGCGAGGCCTTTCTCAAAGGAAAAGAACGACCCGAGGAGCTAGCTCGGCTCATCCAGGATTTCCTCAGCGATCCTCCGGCCGGATTTTATCCAGAAGAAAAACTCCTGAAGGTCGTGGCCGTCGTAAGAAAAGCCCGGGCCGAGGGCATGGTCATCTTCGCCTCATCGCAACTGACCCAGAAAAAACTGTGGCCGGCTCTGGAGAGAGCGTTTGCTGCGCCGGCCGAACTGCCTCATGTCGTGCAACCCCTGGAAAACAAGCTCTCTATCCAAACATTGCGCGCGCTGAAAAAACAAACGTCGCGCTAGCCTGTCAGTAAAGAAAGGCGGAGAAAAAATGTTGCCGAAATATCTTTCAGAGGCGAAGTTATTAAGGGCCAGCCAGCTTTTTTGGGATTTGCCGCGGCGAACCAGGAAGGCCGAAACAGGCTCGTCCACCGTGAAATTTTTGCTATGCTGCTTTGCACTCGTCTGGCTTGGCGGGCGCCTTTTAGCCGCCGGCCAGGACAATCAAGTGGTCTTAAACCTGGAGCCGACGCAGGCCTTGCCGCGCCTTTCGGAAGGCGGGTTTGTGACCTTGAAGTCCGGGCGAATACTTTTCATCTACACCCAATTCTACGGCGGCGCAGCCGATGAAAGCGCGGCCCGGCTGGCCGGCATTTATTCCGACGACCGGGGACGAACATGGAGCGCGCCGAAAACGATTATTGAAAACGAGGCCGGCAACAACGTCATGAGTGTCTCACTGCTGCGCCTGCGCAGCGGCAAGATAGCCCTGTTTTATCTCAGGAAGAATAGTTGGCTGGATTGCCGGCCTTATCTGCGGGTTTCGACAGATGAGTCGGTCACCTGGTCTCCGCCGAAGCTGGTCGTGGAAGCTCCGGGCTATTTTGTCTTGAATAACGACCGCGTCGTCCAGCTCGGCACCGGACGATTGATCGTGCCCGTGGCGTTCCACAGGTCGCGCGCCGAGGATTCTCGGAGCAGCCGATCGTTCGACGGGCGGGGAATTGCACTATGGTACTATTCGGACGACGAAGGCCTATCCTGGCGGGAGGCTGACACATGGTGGGCGCTGCCGACTCCGAGCGCCGCCGGGCTGCAGGAACCGGGCGTCGTCGAACTGGCTGACGGCCGGCTTTGGAGCTGGGCACGCACTGACCAGGGCGTTCAGTTTGGCTTCATTTCGACGGATAAGGGCGAATCCTGGACGGCGCCGGCTCCCACTTCGCTGAAATCGCCGTTGTCACCGGCCAGCATCGAGCGGCTCCCCGGCTCTGTCGACCTCCTGGCGATTTTCAACGATCACTCCGGCACCTTCCCGTTTGTCAAAGATAAACGGACGCCGCTCGTAGCCGCCATCTCATCCGATAACGGACAGTCCTGGCCCATCCGGAAGCTGATCGAAAGCGGACCGGACGGCTGGTATTGCTACACCGCCGTTCACTTCGTCGAAGGGACCGTATTGCTGGCCTACTGCGCCGGAGATTCCAAAGTCGGCGGATTGAATCGTTTGCGCATTCGCCGGATCAACCTCGATTGGCTCAAGCGTCCTTGATGAGGAGCGAGGCAAACATGTTCTTCTTTCCATTCCGGGCTGGGAATTCTCTTTCCTGTTGGGCTAAGGATCGCCTGAATCCTGTCCCGGTTTATTCGGGGCTTGTCTCAACAGACCGAGAATTTTATAATGGCAGGCACAGGTCTGAAAAAGGATGAGACTATCCAAGCTTTGCCTCGGAACTGCACAGCTCGGCATGGAGTACGGCGTGAATAATGTCACGGGCAAACCGGGTTTTGAGGAAAGCCGGGCCATCATCCGGACGGCGGTCGAAAGCGGAATCACCACATTCGATACGGCTCCCGCCTATGGAGACAGCGAGATAATCCTAGGCCGATGCCTCAAAGAATTGAATGCGGAATATGTCCTGATCTCCAAGCTGCCCGCAGTCGACGCCACTCATCTTTCTCGAGAGATCGGCCGCAGCATGAGACATCAACTGGAAACGACACTCCGCCGTCTGGATATCGCCAAGATTCCCGTCTATCTTTTTCACCGGTTTGAAGACATGCGGCTGCGGGACGGACTTGCCGTCAAGGAAATAGAATCGTTCAAAACGCAAGGGCTCTTGGAAAAGTGGGGAGTTTCAATTTACACTCCCGGTCAGGCCGAGGAATGCCTGGATATCGAAGGTCTAGAAATCATTCAAATGCCGTTCAGCCTCGCCGACAAAAGGCTCCTGGAGAATGATTTTTTGGCGCGGGCAAAAAAAAAGGCTAAGATCATCCTGGCCCGGAGTGTCTTCCTCCAAGGCCTTTTTTTTAAAAAGACCCTCCCTGAATCACTGAAGGACTTCGAACCTTATCGGCAAAAACTCGAGACGATCGGCCGGGAAGAAGGACTGGCCATGACCGAGCTTGCCCTCCGCTACGTTCTGAGCTTTGAGGCCATCGACTCTCTCCTGATTGGCGTGGAAACGCTCGGCCAACTCAAAGATGACCTAAGAATCTTTCACAAGGGAGGGCTGCCGCGACGTGTCCTCGACAGAATTCGCAGTCTGGGCACGGCTTCCGAAAATATCATCGACCCCCGGCAATGGAGCGCGACGGCGCCATAGATCGGAGAAACGATACGACGGACTTCCGAGGGCTTTAAAAAAAATGAGTCGACTTCCTATCGAAAAGCCCGATATTCGACTGGCCATGGTGGGAATGGTCGAGGGGAACGGCCATCCCTATTCCTGGAGCGCGATTTTCAATGGCTATGAGCCCCAAGAAATGGCGAAATGCCCTTATCCCGTCATCCCCGCCTACCTCGGAAAGCAGCCCCCGGAAACCCTCCGCATCCCCGGCGCCAGAGTCACGCATATCTGGACGGATCGTCCTGCCGACGCCGAAAGCGTGGCCAGGGCCTCTCTCATCCCGCATATCCTGAAAAGCCCCGAGGAGGCTATCGGCTGCGTCGACGCCGTGATCATCCCCACCGATATCGGTCATCAGCATGTTCGCCGGGCCGGGCCGTTTATCGAAGCCGGGCTTCCGGTTTTTATTGACAAGCCCTTGGTAGACGACGAGCCTGATTTGCAGGTTTTCATGAACTGGGCGGCCGAGGGGAAGCCTTTTCTTTCCTCAAGCTGTATGCGCTACGCCGAGGAATATCTGCCCTTCCGCGAATCCGAGCTCGGCCTGGGTTCGTTGAGACTGATGACGATGACCACGCCAAAATCCTGGGAACGATACGGAATTCACGCCCTGGAAGGGCTTTATCCGATCCTCGGCCCCGGATTTATCTCGGCGCGCAATATCGGAAGCGAAGACCGGAATATCGTTCGTCTCCGACATAAGAGCGGAATCGATGTCATCGTCGCTGCCATCAGCGACCTCTATGGCGCTTTCGGCGTCCTGGGCCTCTACGGGACAGAGGGGCACAGACAGGCCGTTTTCAGCGACACCTATTATGCTTTTAGAAAACAGCTCGAGAGCTTCATCCTTTATCTGAGGACGGGCCAGTCCCCCTTTCCCTTTTCCGAAACCGTCGAACTCATGAAGATGCTGATCGCGGGGAGGCGAAGCCGGATTGAAGACGGGAGAGAAGTTTTCCTGGAGGAACTCTGTCGTTCAGCCAAAGGGAGATCACGATGTCCATGAGAAAAAGCCGTGTCTTGAAAAAACTAAGGTCGGGCGAAGCGGCGAGCTGCGTCAAGCTCAACCTGGATAATGCAAGGGTGGCGGAGATCGCGGCCGCGGCAGGGATCGACTGCCTATGGCCCGACATGGAACATGTGGCCAATGACTGGTCTTTGATCGAAGCCCAGATCTTGGCGGCGAAAGCTCACGATGTGGATGTCATGGTCCGCGTTGCCAGGGGCAGCTACTCCGATGCCATCAAGCCCCTCGAGCTCGACGCCACGGGCATCATGGTCCCGCATATCATGAGTCTCGAAGACGCGCGGAGCGTCATCCGGATGACACGGTTCCACCCCGTCGGCAGGCGCCCCGTGGACGGGGGAAACGCCGACGGTGGATATGGCCGAATCGATGCCAAGGAATACATCAGACAGGCCAATGAACAGAGGTTCCTTGTCCTCCAGATCGAAGACCCGGAGCCGTTGGCTGAATTGGATGAAATCGTATCTCTGCCCGGTCTTGATATTGTGTTTTTTGGCCCGCTCGATTTCAGCCAGGGCCTTGGCGCACCCGGCGATTTTAAACATCCGAAGCTTCTCGCAGCCCGGAAGCGGGTGGCGGAAGCAGCGCGGAAACACGGAAAATTCGCAGGGACGACCGGATCCCTCCGCGATATCGGAGAATTCATGGCTATGGGGTATCACTTCCTCAGCATCGGCGCCGATGTCCTCGGGCTGGGAGATTATTTCCACGAGCTGGCCCGAGAATTCGCCAAACAGGTCTCTAGCCAACGGAGAAAGCCATGAAAGCGCTCGAGATGTTTTCCCTGACAGGCAAGACGGCGCTTGTCACGGGAGGAGCGGGCTTGTACGGCCGGCAGATCGTGGAAGCTCTGGCCGAAGCCGGGGCCAAAACCTTCACGGCCTCACGGAATCTGGAGAGGCTTAAGGAGTTTACGGCCGGACTGAGCGGCCAAGGCTACGACGTGACCGCTTGGAGAGTGGATCTGGCGGATGAAAAATCCGTGCTGGACCTTCGTGATAAACTCATGGAGCAGAGCGGACGGCTGGACATCCTGGTCAACAATGCTGTTTTGCGGCCGATGAAGGGCTACGAAGACAACGCCGCGAACTTCGCTCTGAGCATGCAGGTCAATGCCACGGGCCTTTTCATTATCACGCGGGCTGTGGGGGACATCATGGCTCGGCAGAAAAGCGGCTCGATCATCAACATCTCCTCAATCATGGGGGTCATAGGCCCCGACCCCACGAACTATGAAGGAACGCAGATGCAGGCTTGGTATCCCGACTATTTCTTCCATAAAGGAGGAATGGTCAATTTCACAAGGTTTATCGCCAGCCGATACGGAGCTTATGGCGTGCGCTGCAATTGCGTCATCCCGGGCGGTCTTTTCACCCCCCAAATGCCAGAAAAATTCGTAAAGAATTACAGCCGCCGGACGTGTCTCGGCCGCCTGGGCAACGAAACCGACCTGAAAGGAATCATCGTCTTCCTGGCTTCTGATGCCTCGGCGTATGTGACAGGAGCCAATATCCCCGTCGACGGAGGCTACACGTCTAAATGATCGAACCGTTGTTAATCAAAGGCAGGACCGGGCTATGAAAAAGCTGCGCTACGCGATCGTAGGCTTTGGGGGAGTCGCTGAACGCAGGATCGCCCGGGAGGGTTTTGCCCTTGACCGGACAAGGTTCAGGCCGCACGCTTTTATTGAGTTGGCCGGCGCCGCGGATATTTCGGCCGGCCAAAAGCGGGCCGCGGAAAAACTCGGCTTGAAATGGTATGACTCTCCGAATGCCGTCTTTACAGATGCCGGAATCGACGCGGTCTTTATCGCCTCCAACAATGCCTCTCATTTCTCATTGGCGAAAAAAGCTCTGGAAGCCGGGAAACATGTCATCCTCGAAAAGCCGATGGCCACAAACCTGGCCGATGCCGAGACCTTGACCCGCCTTGCCGGCAGCCGGAAGCTGTCCCTCTCTGTCGACCAGATGATGGTCCACAATTCTTACAACCGAAAGGCCCGGGAGCTCATCGCCAACGGCGCTCTGGGAGAGTTGAATGATATCATCTTGCACATGGAGTTCTGCTACGGGTCGACTCCCGATGAGGCCGCAGCCTGGCGATGCGCAAATCCTCAAGAAATAGGGGGCCCCATCGGAGACGTGGCCGGCCATTGCTTCTATATGGCCGAGTTCCTGACCGGCTCTCGAGTCAAGGCCGTTGCCGCCGTCTTGACTCCGAAAACTTTGGCCATCCCGGTCGAGAACGGCGCCTTTATAAGGTTCCGGATGGAGAGCGATCTCGCCGGCGGCATCCGGGTCTCGTTCAATGACCCCAGGGGAAACTTGGAAAGCACAATCCTCAACCTTGGCTATGAAGTTTATGGAACCCAGAGGTCTTTAAGAGCTTTGGGGACCCTTTTTCAGCTTTCCGGCCATCCGGGGGAACCCGTCCAGATCCGGATCGAGCTCGAGGGCGGCCGCTCGTCTGAGATCGTAGAAGTGGATGACGTCCGTAACATCTATCAGCAGATCATCCTAGAGCACGCCGAATCCATTCGATCAGGAAAGCCGCTGACTGGACAAGAAGGGGTCCACAACCTGCGGCTGGTCCTGGCCGCCTATAAATCCGCAGCCAGCCACGGGAAAGAGATTCTCATCCTACCAAGGAGAAGACCATGAAAAAAATCCTGGCCATCCACGGCGGAGAAAGACTCGTCAAAGAGCCCTTTCCGATGTGGCCAAGCATTTCGGAAAAAGGGATCCGGATGGCGATGAAGGTTCTTCGATCCGGACGCGTCAATTATTGGACGGGACCCTTGGGCCAGGAATTCGAGAAAAGATGGGCCGAATACAACGGCGTGAAATTCGCCATCTCAACGTCCAACGGCACATCGGCGCTCCATACGGCCATCGCCTCGCTCGGCATAGGCCCTGGAGACGAAGTCATTTGCCCGTCCTATTCCTTCATCGCTTCCAGCTTTTGCGTTCTTCAGGCAGGCGCCCTGCCCGTCTTTGCCGACACGGGATACGATCATGTCATCTCCCCTCTCGATATCCGGAAAAAAATTACGGAACGAACAAAAGCGATCGTCGTCGTTCACCTTTACGGGATCATCGCCGACCTGGACCCGATCTTGGAGATTGCCCGGCAACACCAACTCCACGTCATCGAGGACTGCGCCCAGTCCCCTGGCGGTGAGTACAAAGGCCGGAAGGCCGGCAGCCTCGGAACGGCCGGCTGTTTCAGCTTCTGCCAGAGCAAGCATTTCACAACGGGCGGAGAAGGCGGGGCCGTCATCACGAATGATGAGGACCTGGCCTGGAAATGCAAATCGTTTAGGGACCACGGCTACGACGTCCAGAAGCGTCTGAACCTCCTCGAGCTCGAAGCCAAACTGATGTACATCCATTCCCGGGTCGGGTATAACTACCGGATGACGGAAATGCAGTCGGCCATCGGCTTGGCCGAATTGGACAGGCTGGAGTCCTGGAATCTGCCTGCCCGGCGGCGGAATGGCCGGATGATCATCGAAGGGCTCAAGGACCATCCCCTCGTGCTTTATGTGCCGCCGGACACGGAAGAAAGGAAGAATGCCTTTTGGTGGTGTCCTCTGGTCCTGGATATCGGTCAATTGACCGTCTCCGCCAAACAGTTCGTCGCGGCCGTCAATGCTGAAGGCGTGCCCGCGTACACGGTCCTCTGGCCCGAAATGTACAAAGAAGCGGCTTATGTCCAGAGGCAGGGCTTCGGCCAAGCCAACTATCCTTTTGAAGATCCAAGGGCCAGCAAGATCGATTACACCGCCGTCGCCTGCAAAACCGCCCATTGGCTGACGGACCGGACCATTTCCTTCTTCACCCACCCGGTCTATACGGAAAAGCACATCCGACAAATGATCGACGCTTTCAAAAAAGTAGCGTCGGCGTTCGCAAAAAAAAGGAGGACCTCATGAGAAAAATAAGCACGGTTGCTCCCGGCTGGTGGGACTACACGACCCTCGATGAAAAAATCATGGAGGATGCCGCCGGGCTGACGATCAAGGATATTGAACAGTTGGCCCGGCCCGAATTCCAAGTCAAAATTTATGACACGCGCGAGGAATTTTACTTGGCTGAAGCCCTCGAGTACATCGACGCCTGGCGTCAGGCAGGCGCCGGCCGTCCGACCGGGATCTGCGGCCCCATCGGCCCCACGGAACAGCTCCCCCTTGTCGCCCGGCTGGTCAACGAACTCGGGATCAGTCTAAAGGCCGCCCATTTCTGGGGCATGGATGAATGGGTAGCCGGGCAGCGAGAAGTCGGTATTGATCATCCGCTCGGCTTTGCCCGGACGGACCTCGAGCTATGCTTCAACCGGATCGATAAAAAATACGCCATGCCGCCCGAAAACCTTCATTTCCCGAGCGTCGCTAAAATCGAGGAATATTCCAAGAGCTTCCGGGACGTCCGTTGTATCGTCATGCAGGGCGGTCAAGGCGAGGTCAAACACTGGGCCTTTAACGACCCGGTCAAAAGAGAAGGGCCTTGGAAAGACATGCCTCCGGCGCCGGCAGAATACAGGAAATTCAGGACGCGCGTCGTCGACCTCCATCCCATGACTCTCATCCAGAACGCCAGAACGTCCGGGGGCGGAATCGTGAGCAAGGTCCCGACGCGTGCCATCACCGTCGGACCTGTTGAGACCTGGCTGGCCCACAAGGTTTCGATTTGGCATTATGGACATCATGACAATCCTTTCGGCATTCGGTTGACGGCCTTCATGATCTCCAAAAGAATCCCCGATTCCGCGGTCCCCATGTCTCTTCTGGCCGACCACCCCAATGTCCAGTTCAACTATTACCGGCCTGGGATAGGAACCTGCCAGGTCGAGATGCATTGAGCGGAATCCACGGCTCCCCTTTTAGGGAAGGGCTAGCCAGATGAGCGACTCGTCCTCGAGAAAGGAGAGAATTCAATTTATTCAGAGCCCTCTCTCGAGTGTATCAAGGAGCAAGCGATGATTGTTTTTGCCATTGGCTGTCATCCGGACGACATCGAGTTCATGATGGGCGGGACACTCCTCCTGCTCAAGGAAAAGGGATGCACGCTTCACATCATGAACATGGCCAACGGAAGTTGCGGCACGCAGCAGCATGGGAAAGAAGAGATCATCAAAATACGGCGGCAGGAAGGGATGAAGGCCGCGCAGCGCTTGGGCGCGGTCTTTCATGAGAGCATCGTCGACGACCTGGATGTCTTCTTCGAGCCAAGCCTGGTCAGCCGGGTGGCGGCCACGATCCGCGAGGTCAAGCCGGATATTCTTCTTACCCTGTCCCTCGAAGACTACATGGAAGACCATATGAATGCCGGTCGAATCGCCATGACCGCGGCTTTTGTCCGCGGCATGCGGAACTATGCCACGACTCCTCCCGCGCCGCCCTATCAAAAAGACCTGGCTCTCTATCATGCCCTTCCCTACGGGCTCCGGGACATGATGAGAAAAACCGTCCTCCCGGAATTTTATGTCAACGTGACGTCCGTCATGGACCAAAAAACAGAGGCTTTGGCCGCGCATGCCAGCCAGAAGGACTGGCTGGACAAGAGCCAGGGGCTGGATTCCTACTTGACGGCGATGAGAGAGATGACAAAAAAAGTGGGCTCGATGTCAGGCCGTTTCGAATTTGCCGAGGGCTGGCGGCGGCACCTCCATCTGGGCTACTCCGGCCTTGAAATCAATCCTCTCCAGGACCTTCTCGGTGCCCTCTGCGCCCCCGAAGAAAAGTATTGAGAGGGAAAGACGAACTGACAGCCGGTGGATTCATCGTCCATCTAGCGCCCCAAAATCCGCTCCCGGAATTTCATGAAATGCTCTTTGATGTACGACATGATTTTTAGTTCGATCTCATCTTTTCCGGTCAACCCGCAGACTCGGCTAAGGATATAATCAATCCCCTTGGGAAAGACCAGCCGATGGAATTCCTCGTCTCCTTCGAACAGGTTTCCCTGGTCGTCTCGCTGTTGGAAAAAACAGGCAGCGGCCGCGCCTTCGGCGGTCACGATGGGCTCGATGCCGTGTTTGAGGTCGAAGCGCATGGCGCCGATCAGCCGATCATCGGAGGCGAGTTTGCGCTGAACGTCCCGCCCCACCCGGAAGATCGTATCGCCAAGATGAACATTGCCAAAACGCTTCAAAAGATTTTGGATATGTTCATCCTGATTTTTCTCGTTGAATTCATCCGGATAGGCTTTGATCAGAGCCCTGCCGGACTCTCTCATAGCGGCTTCGGCCTTGCTCCGTAAAGCTTTATCCCGCACAGCCTCCCAGGTATAGAGATAGCCTTTTCTCTCGACAAATTCGAGGTAGGCGATCATCGCATGGCCCAGGTTGTGAATGAAGGATTTCCTTTCCACATAGGCCTTCATGTTCTCTTTGGGGTCGAGTCCGGGCACGGCGGGGATCTCTCCGATGAAGCCCTTTTTGTCGCAGATCAAAGTGTTGTACGCCTCGGCATAGATGAGAAGGGGATCGCTCTTCAGGACGTTCGGCGGCATAATCGGAACCATTTTGCCGATGCTGGTTTCCGCCAAGCCAAGCATCTGGCCGAGCTCAAAACCCGGCAGGGCCGTCTCGAGTCGGGAACGAATGAAAGCCGCCCCGTCGAGAATATTTTCGCAAATAATGCAATTGATGGGGCGCAGGCCGTATCGCCTGGAGCGCAAAACCAGGCCATCGGCCAGATGAGGAATGATGCTGGCCAGGGCATTCTTGCCGACCGCTGTTCCCAAGCAGTCGGCCTCGGCGATCTCGTCGGCGACCCGGCCCCTGTCCCGGGCATCCACGGCGCCGACATTTTTTATGACCAGAGTTTCGGAGAATTCATCTCTGATCTCGACCTTGTACTCGCGCCGCTGGTTGAGCGCCGTGGCTAAGGCCGAATCAATCTCGATAAAAACGACCCCGTAGCCGGCCCTCGAAAACAACTGCCCGATAAAAGATCGGCCAATGGCGCCCGCCCCAAACTGAACGAGTTTCAACATGAAAAGCCGCGATTAGATACGGACATGCCGTTCCAAGAATTCATTTTCTTGTTCAAAAGACCAGCCGTCCACGGGAAAAAGGGCTTGGCGCACATGGGGATAGGCCAGGCCTTTGCCAAAAAACTCCTGCGCCCTGATCGATTTCACCAGACCGAGAGCCGCATCCAGCCCCCCGACTCGTCGGACATATCTCTCCGGAGAAATTTCTCGAGCCTCGAGCATTTTCATCACGGCCTGGACATCAGAGGGATCACCGCCCGAAGTGCCGACCATGGAGATGCTGTCATAATGGATCCGCCTCGTATCGATGGTGATCAGGCTTTCGCCGAGCTTAGTCCCGCCGAAAAAGCTGGCGATGCCACCTTTCGCCAGATAGCCGATCGACTGTTCCTGAACCCTGGCCTCGCCCAGAGCGACAATACAGTCATCAGCTCCACGGGCGCGGGTGGTTTTGTCTAAAACGGCGGCCAGATCCTCAGGCTTGGTGATGATGAGTTCGATCCCGAGCTCTTGGCTCTTGGTCCGGAGGATCTGTTCCGCATTTTTACGCCTCTCGGTCATGGGTTCGGAGATGATGATCGAGCGGGGCTTATGGACCATGGCCAGGTCGGCATGGAGGATGCCCATCGGCCCTCCGCCCAGGATCAAGGTGACGCCGCCTATTTTGGGTCCAAGCCGTGCCGTCCGCGGAGCGAGCGGGCTTTGTTTATCAATATGAGGAATCTGGTTCTGGGCCGAATAAACGCAGGACAGAGGTTCGCCGAAGGCCGCGGCAAAATAGGGAATTCGAGAGCGGTCAAACGGAATCAGGGAGTCCGTCAGGATGACTTCTTCCGTGATGAGGATAAATTCGGCAAACAGACCGCCGAGCGTATAGCCTATGGCGACTTTATCCATGCCGCCAGCGTCTCGATATCGCTCCCGATAGTTTATCGGACCGGTGTTGATGGCCGGCTGGACTGCAAAAGTGCCGCCGACTTTAAATCGTCCCGCGAGATTTTGGCCGACCTTGACCACTGTGACGCTGCCCTCGTGCCCGATGATGACGGGCCAGCGGCCGGGATCCCATCCCCCCATCAGCGAATGGTCTTGACCAAGCTCGATGAGCTTGCCGTCCGAGGCGCAGGCAAAGACGGCATCCACCCGAGCCAAGAGCTGATCCGGTCCGGGTTCGGGCACGGGAACCCGCTTCAAAGCGAGGTTTTCGAACCCTCTGCCGGAGAGGACCAAAGCTTCCATCTCTTCAGGTATGGCCGCAGAAGTCGTCCCGACGCATCTATATTTATCTATGATCATGGACTGGACAAAGCGTGGGCCGTCGATTCTATCGCCATGGCATAGGCACCGCCGCCGCCATAGCAGAGGGAGACGATTCCGTAAGAAACCTTGAGGCGCTTTAGACTATGGACGAGCGTCACCAAAAGCCGGGCGCCGGCTGATCCCAAAGGATGTCCGAGCGCAATGGCCCC
>Ga0153916_10002247_pt1 | contig 14185 bp, 13 predicted proteins | sample Opewatmetagenome_FD_109642 | JGI IMG/M metagenome (GOLD analysis project Ga0153916, IMG submission 109642) | Freshwater wetland microbial communities from Ohio, USA - Open water 3 Core 3 Depth 4 metaG | ecosystem: Environmental > Aquatic > Freshwater > Wetlands | place: USA: Ohio, Lake Erie...
CTGAACTAGCGACCGCGAGTACATCCCGTCCTCGCCTGTTCCTCCGTAGGTCTTGTTCCATAGCATGTTTCCGCTAGTATCCGTTTTAACCAGCCAAAAATCACTCGAGCCAGCACCAAAGGAACGAGTCTGCCCAGCTAACACGTATCCACCATCAGACGACGCGATAACCGAGGTAGCCATGTCGTTGTCAGTGCCTCCATACGTTCTGTTCCATTGTACGTTCCCAAATGCGTCTGTTTTCACTAGCCAAAAATCCGCGCCTCCTGCACCAAAAGACATCGTGGTACCAACTACCGCATAGCCTCCGTCAGAGGTTTCAATCAGCGAATATGCAAAGTCAGCGCTTGTTCCTCCGTATGTTTTGTTCCACCGCATGATTCCGACAGCATCGGTTTTCATTAGCCAAAAATCATTAGAGCCTGCACCAAAGGAACGTGTGTAGCCCGTTAACGCGTACCCTCCATCCGAAGTAACGACCAACGAGACTGCACCATCATCTCCATTTCCTCCATACGTTTTGTTCCACTGCATAACTCCTGACGCATCAGTCTTCACTAGCCAGAAGTCACCGTGAAGCACCGGAAATGGAACGCCGCCTGGATAGTACGTGGTGTAGTTCCACGTGCCAGCTAACGCATATCCGCCATCAGGAGTGGCAATCAATGAGGACGCATAGTCATCATCTTTTCCCCCGTATGTCCTGTTCCAATCAATGTTCCCAAACCCATCAATCTTGACAAGCCAAAAGTCAGAGCCACCAGCACCATATGACCCTGTGTGGCCTGCCATTGCATAGTTTCCATCAGACGTGATAATCAGCGAGCTAGCTCCATCCTGTTCTGTTCCACCACAAGTTTTGTTCCACAGCATGTTCCCCAACGGGTCAGTCTTCACCAACCAAGCATCCTCACTGTAACTATAGTTCCAAGTGCCCGCCAAAACGTATCCGCCATCAGATGACTTAATTAAAGATCGAGCAGAGTCGCTAGCTGATCCTCCGTATGTCTGGCTCCACATTGAAGCTGCCTCAACCGAAACAACCAAAGAAGAACACAACAAAACAAGAAGAACCGCGCTCAGAAAGAGCAGCTTTTCAGCCAAGTTTGTTCCCCCACCAGGATATATTTCAAATATCAGGTAAGAACTTTGCGGTCAACGAGTAACCCATGAAATCGCTGCTCCTGTACACGTTCACCCCGCTAATTTACCCGAAAAAAGTGGTATGAAGCACCAAAAAATCCAAAACACCCACCAAGTATGATGGAATCCAAAAAACTGTTGTTAGAAGTGCTATCCTTCTGCTTTTAGCTGCAAAAGATGGGGACTCAGGACGCCAAAGAGCAACAAGCCATAACCCAAAAGCTAGTGCTGGGATCGAAAAGATTGCGTGCAAGCTGTTCATAACCAAACGCAAGGGTGAATTGGATAATATCTGGGAAGAATTGCTGCTCAGGGGATCCATAAGCAGTACCGCCGAAAAACCAACCAACCATGCGCACATTACCACGAGCATTGTGATCTCGTGCACGAAATAATTGCCTTTTATTCTAAACCACATGCTAACCAAAACCAATGCTGTCCAAAAAGTTTGCATAATGAGATTAAACTCGGCAAAACTCAAACCAACCTCGAGAAAGGGGAAGAAGAGTATTGTCCCAACTTCCACCAAAACGACCACAAATATGGTCAGAGCCGCAATCTTTCCTTGCGATGGCAAATGCATCCTTTTTCTTCGCGCGACAACTATCACTGAAGGCAACGAAACTGACAACAACACACCCACCACAGCCAGCGCGTAGAGCCACGTCTGATTTGGTGGAATCTGAGCACGCCACATGTTTGTCGCATTTGCTCGTATGTTGACAGTTAAGTCCTCAATGTACCAACCATCCTTGTTTGTCACATTCTTGAGATGTTCCAAAGATCCAACAAATACGCCAGTCGCTTTGTCCCATTCCTTATGCCTTAACGAGTCGTTTCCATATGTTACAGTTCGGCTTGCACCTAGCACTGTTATTTGCTCTTGTCTTTGAATAGTCACATTAACTGGTTTTCGGGTGTGTATCGAGGAATCATAGAAAGTGTCTCCTGGACCAAGATTTGAAGGAATAATGATCCATCCTTCAACATTTCCTTCGGTGAAGTTGAACTCCCAAATGGCACTACCCACTGTACCATTCGAGTATCTGGAGGTGAGATTCACCGAGAAAGCCGAGTCTTGAATCTCCAGAACCCGCATTCTAAACCATCTTACGTCATGCGTTGGCGGTGGAGTACCTTTGCCAGTTACGTTAATGTCATACTCAATCCAATCTCCTGTTCTGACACCCACTGAAGGCTCGTCATAAGCAGCGGTGGATTGGGCATTGATTGAAATAGAAGCCACTATTAGGGCCAGAATAAGAGTACATGCATACGCTGGCCTTTTCATGTTGGCACCGTGAAAAAAGGCTGAGAATACAGGCTAAAAAGGTTCTTGTCAGGGTTTCTTGACTAAGCTTTAGTCAAGGATTCTTGACCACATTGTACCAAGCGGTTTGCGTCTCTTGGAGCGCCCACAATGAAATCTTTTGAACCGGCTTAGAGTGCTCTAAGCTATTGTTGATGAAGTTTTCTGAGTAGCACCGCCATGAAGATTAGGTTCCCAATGATGGCTATCCAGAAAACCATGAAGAGATAGTTTGGAACCGAAATCGGAAGAGCTGTCGGAACGACGATCCCATCGCTGGTCCAGGCATCATGACCAACAGTCAGTTGAAGACCTGTTATCTGAATGAATGGTATTATATAGATTCCGTTCTCTTGGCGACCTCCCTGCTGGTTTATTTGTGTGCTGAGGAAATCCCACAGATAGATGCTAGAAAAAACGTAAGCCACAATTATCAAAACGTTGAAAACGACAATGTAGCCAATCGTTTGCTTTTTTGGCACGAAATCCCCTCGAAGTTATTTGCGAGAATGGAGATTTATGATTTTCCTCCTCCAAAATAGCTTCTTCTAAAAAGCGACATGCCCTCGATCTCCGTTTTGTTTGTCGGGGAGCAGCGGGTCAAGGTTGTAGTTTTGTGTTTTTGTTTTTTTGTTTTGTGAGTAGAGGGGTAAAAGGGGAAGAGGCAGAGATCGCGTTAGGAAGACCGGGAGAGAATGATTAGATTTTAATCTGTCTTCGCAATAATCATTTTTTCCAGGTCATGAGTGTGGGGGAAAGAGGGAATGAATGACAAGACCAAGTTCCATGTATATGCTGCAGTCTGTTGGATTGTTGCAATTGCATTTACGGCTAACGCAATAATGAGCGAGAGCCTCTGGTTCGTGGTAGTGACAGTCAGCCTTGTCGTGTTAGGATATCTCTTATGGACGTGGGACAGTGGCAAGGAAATAGAAACAAGAGGGGGTGAAAACAAGTGTACGTCAAGTTCGGAAGCTTCTTCAAAAAGCTCGTCGCCGTAGGAATATTGATTATCGTTGTTGCAGCCTTAGTTCTTACGGCTTGGGGAGCATCAAGAACCGTTCCAGCCGGATACGTTGGTGTACTTCTGAATTGGGGTCAACCAATTGGAACACTGGAATCTGGATTCCATTGGATTTCCCCTGTCGGTCAAGACATCGCTCTCGTGAACATTCAAATACAATCAGCCGAAGCCTTGGAAAGTGCAGCATCGTCAGATCTCCAGACCGTAACCACTAAAGTAACAGTTAACTATAGAGTCGACCCTTCGTTTGCCCTTGAGGTCTACACCAGCCTCAGAGCTGACTACCAAGGAAGAGTTCTCATACCCGCTATGCAAGACGGTCTTAAGGCGAGCACAGCCAAATACCAAGCGACAGAGTTGATAACGAGAAGGGAAGATGCAAAGGCTACGTTCCAGACGTTGCTTCAAGAAAAAATGCAGCAGTACCATCTTCTAATCGAATCCGTTTCAATCACGGACTTCCAATTCTCTGAACAATTCACGGCGGCCATTGAGGCAAAAGTCACTGCTGAACAAAACGCCTTAGCGGCGCAAAATCAGCTTCTTGTGGTTCAATACTTAGCTCAACAGCAAGTGATAAACGCGTCAGCAGAGGCAAACGCTACCATAACTAGGGCGTTCGGAGTTGCCAACGCAACAATAATACAAGCTAATGCTACCGCAGAAGCAGCGAAAATAATCACTGCCCAGCTGAGTCCGGAGTATGTTCAATATCTTACGGTGCTTGGATGGGATGGCAAGCTACCTATCTATTGGAGTGGTGGCGATGGCGGTATGCCGTTCCTGTTGATACCGATACAGAACTCAACCCTAACGACCAAAACAACTCCATAGTTTTTCTTTTTTTGCAATACCAAAAAAACTGAAGTTTCTCAATCTTCAATATCGTACTGATGCGAGGGTGTTCTTCTCTTTATTAGTTGTAGGTCAGGTTTTCACGTGCCGGGGAAAGGCTTGTTTCGGGTTGCATTCTTGAAGCAAAGCTTAAATTCGGCGTATCATGAGTCTCTATTCGTCGCAAAAAGTCACATCAAGTCGGTCTGCGTCTACCTGCATTAATAGCTTGGATAAGGTCGAAGACAGATTGGTTCTGCTTATATCGGGTAGTAAGGTTCAAAGAGTCTCAAAACATAAGTGCTAGTGTTACGGATTGGTCTCGGAGGATGGACGTATTTTTCGGAAGAAGATTAGAAAGTGCTTAGGAACATCATTTCGTAATGTCAAAGGAATAGCTTTTGAAGCGAGAACTGCTAAATCCGCGGTGATACTGCTTCTGCTTCTTCTACTAATTGTATCTTTTTCTGCTGTTGTGTTATTGACGCCCCCTCAAACGGAAAACCTAGATGTTTTCGTAGGCATAGACATCGGATATGGAGGTGTAGAGGAGGCGACAAAAATCATTGACGCTGTAAGCGGCTACGTTAACCTCGTAGTAATAGGTTCGCTCAATGTAACAGCTGACGCGGGTAGATTGACGACAATCTGTAACTACTTGTACAAGAAAGGCCTTTACTTTGTGGTCTACGTTGGATTTGGCCACGAAAGTAATATGCCTCCTGAAGGACCAGATAGGCAATTCTTTGCTATGGCTCAATCGAGGTGGCGTGGACGCCTTTTAGGGGCATATCTTTTCGACGAGCCTGGAGGAAAACAACTAGAAAGTCCAAACATGTTAATCAAAACAGCAGATAACTATTCCGATGCGGCTATCAATTACGTGCACCACCTTAACTATTTCATCGGTAACTCGACGGCGTATTATTCGCCTGCCAACATTACCCTTTACACATCGGACTATGCTCTTGTCTGGTATGATTACCTATCAGGGTATGAGGTTGTTTTCGGCGAATTCGTGGAAAATCAGAGCAGGCAGATTGCAGTAGGCCTTTGCAGAGGAGCAGCGAAATCACTGCAGAAGGATTGGGGGATAATGATAACTTATTCACACCAACAACCACCGTATATCGAGGGACCGCTCCAACTCTACGATGATATGGTTACAGCTTATGAGAATGGTGCTAAGTACATTATAGTCTTCGACTCTCCTGGAAACAACACGCCGACGGAAAAATACGGAATTCTGACTGAGGAGCACTTGAGGTCGATGGAGAAATTTTGGAATTACGCCAGCTCTGCCTCTAAAGTTACAGAATACCCAGCAAACGCAGCGTATGTGTTGCCCAGAGACTACGGATTTGGACTCCGAGGGCCGAACGATACAATATGGGGTTTGTGGAAAGCAGATGCGCTGTCCTCAACAGTATGGAATGACGCCACTCGACTTGTGGCAGAATACGGACAAGGGTTGGACATAGTCCATGAAACCATAATCAAAGATTCACCAATTGAACTTCCGTATAATAAGCTGATCTTCTGGAATGGCACAGTATTGGAGAAGTAGCTGAATTCACCAACTTCTGCTTCATCATGAAGAGTGGCAAAAGAATTAAACCTAAACCACCGGACTAGCCCAGAGATTCAATTAGGTACATACGTGCTGAGAAAATTGACTATCCAAGGTGATTGCGTGCATATCCAATATGTGCTTGTTCATGCTTTGTTCGTTTCATAGAGCGGCATTTAGCCACTCTAAGAATTAGTAAGGAAAATTGGACCTTAAGCTTTTTATCGTTCAATTTTGGCGGCTTTTTCTAGCAAGTTGTTGCATCGACGAGAGTAATAAACCGCTATGTAGAATCCGAAAAAGGTTGAGACAGTGCCCAGCACCACGGCAAAGACTCCTCCAACATATCCAATTGCGTTGTTACCCAAAATGCCTACAACTAAACCAAGGTTTACGAGAACGACTCCCATAGAAAACATTAGCAAGCCGTTTTTCTCATTTCTCGCCGCGTCTGCAATTAGTTCTCTAAGACTTCCCAATCTACTATCTTCAGACAAGCTGACGACCATTTGAAGTCTTCATAATCAGGAAGAAAAATGTTATTCCCTTTTCAAAATGTTGCAGGTTGTGAGCATATTAATTTATCTGATCGGCTTTTGCACTTAGCCAGCCGCATGCGTTGCCGATTTTACTTACATTTAGGGCAAATTTGACTCTACAACTTTGCTGTTGCGGTGCCATCGTTTCTTCAAAGCAAAAGCCAATAGCGAAGTTCCTGCTGTCAGAGGCAGGACTTTCCATCCCACTAGCTCCGGAACAACTGCGGGCGACGTGTCAACCGTGAAGCTTGCACCGTCAGTTGAAAGTTTTGAGACAGTTGTTAGTTGTGTTGTACCTGTTGTGTTCTGAATGATATCATACATTATCGATTGAACGCCCGGAAAAGTGCTTATGGACCCGTTTTGCGTTCCAACTGTTGCTACGCAATTATTGATTGCTACGCTTCCTATGTCAGCAAGGGCTGCCAAAGTTGCTCCCCTTCGGCCTATCTCAGGTCGTTCAACTATCCATTCATCGGATAACCTGGATGCAGCGTAGTTGAAGTAGTTTTGAAATGTCTGATTTGAGGTTAGATCTTGGATAGAGATTTGCCATGTTTCTGTGTTAGAGTTGACTAATTGGATTGAGGCGTTAATCTGGTCTCCGGGTGAGACGCTCCCTATTGTAACAGAGAATTGTGGCAAGAGTTCATACCACGCAGAATAGATTTCTTGACCCCCGATTGACTCCTGTTCGGTTCCCGTTTGAATAAGCGTGTTGTCGAAAAAGCCGCCAATGCCAATCCAAATTGCTGAAAACGTGTCGTTTGGAATTGAAGGTACGACGCTTGGGACGGTCCAAGATGCGTTAACGTTGGTGACAATCGATTGTGGGTTCTGGAGGTCTGAGGCTATAATGTAGCCTGCCCAGTTTGAATCGTTCACGGCAATGGGCGCGGCGGATAGATTGGGCATGGCACCAAAAGCAGCTCTTGTGAAAACTAGTGAGTCTTTCGTCCTCAATGCAATTGATGAGTTACAAACGTAATTGACTGCGATTGTATATGCTAGCGCGATAGTTAATACAATTGCCAGTTTCGATTTTGGACCCAGATTGGTCAAAATAGTTTCCACCTCAAATTAGTTTCCACCGCACGAATCCTACGAGTTCATTGTCCTTGGAAAGAATTAAGACTGTGTGGTTGTCGCGCGCCAATCGCAAAACTTTTTTCTCACCTTTTCATCCGTTTCCAACCCACAAAACCCGAGCAATCCTCACTTTTGTTTCCTGCAAAAGTTTTTTTCGAATATGCTTTAAGAGAAAGGTTCCAGCATCGAACGACAAAGACCAAAGGTTCATGACAGACTTCGCAGTGGCATGAAGTAAATCGCCGATGCAATCTCCGGTTAAGAATTAGGAAACATGTGGGTTGAATTTACTATACAACTTCTCGCTGAATTGGCACAACGCTTATCTCTCGCGTAAAACACGATGCTGTAACTTCGAGGCACCAGATCACATGGGAAACTTGACGGTTGCTCTTATAGGCGGCCAAGGCTACGGGAACACGTTGGGGAAGAAAGGCACATCCACCGACATCACGTTGTACAATGTGAAGAGAGGCGAGGACACCGTCACGTTCATTGAACCCACACGTTATCCCGAACGGCTTGCACCTCTATTCTATGCCGCATCCTTGTCCAAGAAAGCGGTGGTCGTCGTGGACGAGTTGAATGCAACATTCGGCGAATGCCTTGTGATGCTGCAATGCGTCAACATTGCTGAGGGATTTTTCGTTCTAAGAAACTTCGTCACGAGAGACAAGATTCAACCGCTCATCAGAGGCACATCACTTGAGAACTTTGAATTCGTAGAAGACAACCCGATGTTCCTTAGAGAAAAACTGCTCACTCAAGCCGCAGAAAGCACGGTGGGATCGGAACAATGCGCCAAGTCGTCAGGAACAGTTCCCGTTGATCACTCATTCAATGTGAAAGGCGTCGGTGCCGTTGTCCTAGGCATCGTGGCTGACGGAGAAATTTCAAAACATGATAACGTTAAGGTTCTCCCGGGCGCTAAAACAGCGCAAGTTAGGTCTATTCAGAAACATGATGACGAATTCGATTGCGCCCACCAAGGCGATAGAGTGGGCTTGGCTGTGAAAAACGTGGAAGTAGAAGACCTTGAAAGAGGCACAGTTCTAACTACCGACGCGACCGTCAAATCCACGAAAACCGTGAAAACCCAAGCCGCTCTCATCAAGTACTGGCAAGCGCCCATGAAGACCGAGATGGTCGTGCATTTGGGTCATTGGATGCAATTTATACCCGCAAGAATAGACGGTATCTCTGACGAGGGCGACTGGCACAAGCCCATATTGACTCTTAGTCTCGAGAAAGACCTCGTCTACCGCCCCGGAGACCGCATGGTGGTTTCGCATCTCGAAGGCGGCAAACTCCGCGTTGCAGGCACACTTCAGCTTTCTTAAACGCGCACTTCTAAATCAGAGCTTGCTGGACGGCTTTTGTCTCAATGCAAAGACCATGGAGACGACGACAGTAAAGAATCCTATAGTTAAAAGCGCATACTGGAGACTCAAGTCTGGGACTAAACCGACGTTCTGGAAGGAAAACGCAATGTCACCCTCGACCTTGAACAGCACGGTATCCTTGCTGACAAGCCCAGCAAGGGTTATTCCGCTTGCTGCAATCGACGCAGACAACAGAATTACACCTACCACAGACGCTAAAAAGGGCAGCTTGCTCCGCTTAGAATTTTCCTCTTGAAGTGGCCGGAGCAACCGGGCCTTTTCCAGAAGAGAAGCTGCAAGTAGGCAGAACGCTGGAAGAGCCTGATAGTCGTATTTGACAGGGTCGACATATGGCACCAATAAGCCGAGTGAAAGGACGAGGAACATATTCACGCCTGCTGTTCCAACAATAGTAACTAGGCACACCAGATCAAAGAAGGGGGCTTTGAAATCCTTCCTGGTCCATGTGACAAGTAAAATCGAAATGGCTGCGGCAAGCAATAGCAGCGTGCCCGGGTTATCGGCGAAAAACCTGAGGAGAAAGTGTGAAGAAGGGGCGGCGCCTTGGGTGAAGCTCGAAAAATCGTTGTGACCAAAAAAGGAGAAAAACCCAAGTCTCGAGATGCCCTCATACCACAAATAATACATGGAAAGAACTGGCAAGGCAAAAATCCCCACTTGGGCAGCCAAGAGTTTGAGGTTTTTCGGCGGATACCTAACTAGGATGAGCGCCAGCGGAATCAACGTGAATATAGCAAAGAACTTCGTCAGGAACGCGAAGCCAAATAGGATTCCCGAAACCAGCGTAAGCTTCAGTGACGCCTTCCGCACCGCCCAGACGCCAACCAGCAAGGACAGAAGGCTGAAGAAGATGCACGGCACATCTATGAGGAAACTCCTTGCAAGCACAGCCTCCCAGGGCATCAACGCGAAAACGCCTGCTGCAACAAGTCCCGTTCTAGAATTATAGAAAGTCCTGCCGACCTGGTAGACCAGGAAAACGCATCCAACTCCCCACAGCGTCACCGCAGCCACGCCCGTTGCATAGGATAATCCAAAAGTTCTGAGGAAGAACGCATTTAGATAAAAGCCCAAGGGCGGTTGGTTAACTAGGTTTCCCGGAGACGAGAATGGAAGACCCTGGGTGACAACGCTTGATGCAGCGGCGAACTCGACCTCTGTGTCAAAGTTTGAGTACGGTCCCAGGGAGAAGGACACAAGGGCGGCACCGATAAGAACTCCGATTACTGTGCAGTGCTGTCTAAGGAAATCGATCACGCAGTCTCTTGCGATGGTTGCCACGTACTTTTTCCTCGTTTAAATAAGTATTCGGCCGACTGGGTAAATTAGGCTTGCTCGGAAACTGCTCGAGCGCTGCTATTTTGCTAGGGACGAGTCTCGTCGGGATTAAATCTGTATTTGAGCAAATCAAGCCCCATCCGAACTCCATCATGGAATAGACTGACTTTTGACGCGTTCCGTGCCCGCTTCTCCGACCACTCCACTCCTACCTCGTTTACGGGGAACCCGGACTTCTTGCAGCGTAGAATCATTTCAGTGTCAAAAAAGAACCCATTAGACCGGATGCCTCTCATGGCGTTGGCAACGTCGTAGCGCATGGCTTTGAAACCGCACTGATGATCATGAACGCCGTCGAGAAATAGCACCCGCACGAGCATATTGTAAGCGAGGCTGAAAAACGTCCGAGATAGTCGCCTCTGGACTCTTGAGCCCATAACATGCCTGGAGCCAATGGCGAGTCCACCGTGCTCTTCGACTTCTTTTACGATTTGTGGCAAACACTCGAGGCTTGTGGCTAGATCGATATCCATGAACACGATGATTTCGCCCTTAGCCGAGTTCAAGGCATTTTTTATGGCTTTGCCCTTGCCAAGTCTGGTGGGTGAATGTTGCAGGAACATGTTCGGAACGGTGGACAATAAACCCGTCAGTATGGTCTCGGTTCCGTCAGTGCTCCCGTCCTCGGACACGATAATCTCGTACGAGCTTGAAAGCGATTTTAATGCACGGTTGACTTCTTGAACGCATTTTTCAATCTGCAAAGCCTCATTGTGCGCTGGCAAGAGGACGGAAATTTCTTTCTTCGGCTCTGCAGTCTTCGGCGTGGGTACTTCTCCCCATTAAGCCACTATGAAAACCTATTCATAAATTGTTTTTGCATTTGCAGATAGATCTCGAAAGGACCTTCTAAGGGCAAGATTCTAAACGCTTTTCTACCAGTTTCTCCAACTCATCGAGCATGACCACCGAGCACTCCACAGTATCGGGTTTTCGACATTGGTTGCGTAGCGGAGCAAACAAATGGCGGTTGACGCTACTCGTCTTCGTGATTGTATATGGAGTTTTCCTGCTTGGGTCTGGATTTGTGGTCATCCAATGGGATGAGATGTCACATCTCCGAGGCGGACAACTATTATCTCAAGGAAGAGTTGGCGACTACGTGCGGAGCTACGGGTACTACCCTCCAATTTACGACTTAGTGACCAGCGGGTACTTCACATTGTTCGGGATTAGCGCTGACGTAGGAAGGCTCGCGGCCGCGACCTTTGCATTGCTCTCTGTTTTGCTTGTCTTCGAATTTGCTTACCGCACCTATGGGCCGAAGGTGGCTTTGCTCTCAGGCATATTTCTGGGAGCGATGCCCGGCTTGTTCTGGGTTTCGAAGTTCGCGATGCTCGAGAGCGCATTAGTTTTCTTCTTCACATTAACACTTTTCTTCTTCTTTTCTTGGATAAGAGTTGATAAAACCAAGACGTTAGTTTTTAGCGCCTTAGCGCTTGGGATCGGTTTTCTCGCCAAATACCAAATCGCCGTGGCGGGCATTGTTATGGCTGTCGCCATCATGTGGCTAAATAAAGATAGGTGGCGCGCTAGGTTTTCGAAGTTCATCTTGCTCGCGTTGGCGGCAGTTTTGGTTGTCGTGCCTTGGCTACTGGTGGTTGGATTTGGAAGAGGAAACGACTTACTTTACGCGATTACGGCTGGCGGGGAAGATCGAATCGCTTACAATCAACGCTTCGGACCATTCGCACTGCCCGTGTTCTACCTAATCGAGATGACATGGCCTTACAACAATACGCATCCGATTTTTCTCCCCCTCTTCGTGCTCGGGATACTGGGACTTGCGCTTTTTGCGTACCGAAGAAAAAGAGAGGACAAGTTCTTCCTAGCCTGGTTTGCGGTAGTCTATATTTTCTTCACAATTATTCCCAACAAACAATGGCGATATGTAGTCCCGTTATTTCCAGTATTGGCGATCTCCGCTGGGAGTCTTCTAATCTTCCTTTTCGGGAAGCTGCAGAACGCTTGGAAATCGGTGGCAGTTTCTGTGAACAAAAAGAATTTAATTAAGATAGCAGCGGTCGCCCTTGCAGCATTCACGTTTGTCTCGACCGCTCACAGCTTCTACGACGGATACCAGTGGACTGAACGATACTTCATCCACGTCCCCATCCCGGAGGCGACGAACTTCGCAGCATCACAACTAAGCCAAAACCAATCAATTGCTGTGTTATGCCCCAATAACTCCTTCGATGACGACATGGTGCGCTTCTTTCTCGAAGCCAACGAGTCGCAACGTAACCAGGTGTGGCAATATCCAGCTCTCGCAGTAGATGCCTTCACGCCCGAATTCAACGCAACTCAGCTTGTTTCGCTTTGCGAAGAACACAATACAAGAATCCTTCTGCTGTACGAGTATGGGCAGACAACACCCTATTTCAATTCCACGCTGACCACGGTTCAAGTCTGGGATTCAATGAACAGCACAGGAAGGTTTGGGTACGTGGCGTATTTCGGGGAAAGCCCACGCGCAATATACGTGCTGTCCTTCACGTAAAACTTACGGCGTCTTGCCGACTTCTAGGAACTCGAACCCTGTTTCTCTGTCCACAGCCCTACGACAATCCGTGCCCTTCAACTCAAGAATTACAATTTCACCTATTCGCCACACGTCAACGCCCATCCTGACACAGCCTGTGATAGTTTCTTCATTTCTTCCGAAGCTTGCGTGCATGTGAAGCTTAGGCTTGCACTCCTCATCCATGAAGATTGTTCCGACACCACAAGCTTCGTGTACTCCCTCGAGAAGCGTGATCATGGGTTCAGGAGGAATTACGTTGCCGTTTCTTGGACCTACAACGATGCGACTGTTGTCCTTTGCGCCCCCCAAGAAGATGCATATTGCGCTCTTCACTTTGTGTACTGCCGCGAACGATTCGAGAACGTTTGGCAGATGGTCCCCATCGTGGAGTCTGAGCACAAAAACCCGTCCGAGTTTGGCTTCGGTGAATTCCATATTTCTCTTTTGCTCCAACCTTTTAGAGGGGATGTGAGAAACGTGCTATAAAAACGTGCAATCTGAAGTGAAACTTGCTTCAATGCTGCTCTGGCTAGATTCTTTTCAGGTAGAGGGGTTTGCCATCGTCCTCTCGGCTAACCTTCTTGGGTTTAACTGCTCCGCCATCCCCCACAGATATGACCGCATGCGAGTCTTCCTCGGTATATCGCAGAGCGGTTTCAATTGGTTTCTTAACGGGCATTCCGAAGGTCTCCAACGCTAAATGGTGTATTGAGACTTAATAATGTTTTGAAACCAAGAATCACACTGTCTCTGGAGGCGCGCGTTTTTCACTTGCGAAATCGGTCGTTTTTCCAAACGTCGGCGTTATCGCTGTAGCCGCGACGCTCCCAAAACCCCAACTCTTTACTTCGCGTGAAATGCACACCAATGACCCACAGAGCGCTCTTGTAAGCATATTTGCTGGGTACAATCAGACGCAACGGAAAGCCTAAACCTTCCTCCAAGTCCTCGCCATTCAGCTTATACGCCAAAAGAACCTCGTTGCCCGCGAGCTCAGAAAGGAAAAGTGACGTTGTGTAGTTATCGGCACATTCAAAAGTTGCCGCCTGAGCCGTCGGCTTAGGCGTAACCAGCTTCTCTAGATCCGTGAAACGGACACCTTCCCAGCGACAATCCAGGACGCTCCATCCTTCAACACAGTGAAAATCACTCACCGAAATCGTCCTCGGTAACCGAAGAACCTCGCTCCAACTGAGCCTAACCGGGTTCTCCACCTCGCCATCTACGGTCAACATATATGTGTCAGTCTTGATTCGAGGGTTCACAGAGACTATCCCAGGGTGATCGGTGCCCCATCTCAGAATCCTGTCAGTTGCCGATTGACCCGTTGGCAACCTTTCCTCGCTTGTGCCTTCGGAAGACAAACAGAAACCCAACAAAATGTTCCCAGAGAAGAAAATTAACCTTGCGCA
>Ga0153916_10002248_pt1 | contig 14183 bp, 11 predicted proteins | sample Opewatmetagenome_FD_109642 | JGI IMG/M metagenome (GOLD analysis project Ga0153916, IMG submission 109642) | Freshwater wetland microbial communities from Ohio, USA - Open water 3 Core 3 Depth 4 metaG | ecosystem: Environmental > Aquatic > Freshwater > Wetlands | place: USA: Ohio, Lake Erie...
GATAAATTCTTTCCTCTCCGCCCGCGTAGCGGGGGAGAGGGTAGGGAGAGGTGGGCCCTTGCAGGCCACACAGTCGCTCTCCCAGCTCCGGCTAAGTCTCGACTTCGTCTCGACCAAGCCTGCGCAACCCTCTCCTTCACTACGTGAGGGCGAGGATAAAAATGAAAAAGGAGAATGGTGGCGCTACCGCCCGGTTCGGTCGGCGGCGATCCATTTCTTCATGCCGAGCCGCTCGGCATAGCTCGGATCGCGGATGGCGCGGATCCGATGGAGGCGCAACAGCGCCGGAAGGCGGTTGCGGTTGGCCTCGCGATAGGCGTCGAGCGGCCGCAGCAGCCGGCCCTGGCCACCCAGCAGCGCATCGCCGAACTCGACGACCCGCCGGTTGGGCCAGGGCTTGTTGGTGATCCGCAGCAGCTCCGCGAAGGCCGCCTCGGCCTCGGCCGGTCCAAATTGGCGGGCCAGAGCCAGATAGGCGGTGGCCGTGCTGCGGCTGGCCCCCGCATGGCAATGGACGAACAGCCGGACCGGCGCCCTGGTCAGGGCCGCGATCGCCCGCTCGATGGCGGCGAGGCTGGTTTCGACATGCTCGGGCAGCGGCGACAGCTCGCGCTCGACCTCGCGATCGAGATAGCGCAACAGCGTCCGGTCGGTTTCGGGTGCGATATGCCGGTAGCCGCCCGGCTCCGGCATATGCGGATCGAGGATGCCGATCAGGTGGGTCGGCTTGAAGGCCGGGAGATCGGTATCGATCGTATGCAGGCCGCCGACGCGGATCGTAAGACGGTTCATGATGTCCAGAGGCTCAAGGCTGGGCGTTCAAGGTTGGGCGCTTTGTGCGAGGCGCCGGCCGATCGCCGGCATGGTCTCGGCCGGCACATTGGCGAAGGCGAAGCGCAGGAATTCGTCCTGGCCGGGTCCGAACATGCTGCCGGGCAAGGCCAGGATGTTCTGCTTGGCGGCCAGCTCCCGCGCGACCTCACCCGCTGCGCGCCCTTTGAAGGGATGGCGCAGATAGGCGAAATAGGCCCCGGCGCTGATCAGCTCATAACCGATATCGTTGGCCTTGAGTGCCTTCACCAGCGCCCGGAGCCGCTCGCGCATCATGGCGGTATTGCCGACGCGCCAGCTCTTCAGATGCTCGAGCCCATAGAGGGCGGCCAATTGCCCGATGCGCGGCGCGCAGATCGCGATCGTGTCCATCGCCTTGGCGATCTCGGCGATCAGGGCGGGGCCGGCGATGATCGAGCCGACGCGATAGCCGGTCAGGCAATAGACCTTCGAGAAGCTATAGAGCTGCACCAGCGTGTCGCGCCAATCCGGCTCCGCGAACAAGCCATGGGGCGCGCCATCCTGCGGCAGGAAATCGCGATAGGTCTCGTCGAGGATCAGCGCCAGACCGCGCCGCCGGGCCAGATCGTAGAAGGCCTTGATGACGGCGGGCGGATAGATGGCGCCGGTCGGGTTGTTGGGCGTCACCAGCACGATCGCGCGGGTCTTGGGCCCGATCAGCCGCTCGGCATCGGCGGGATCCGGCACGCCGCCCCGCTCGGGGCGGAACGGCAGATGCAGGGCGCGCAGGCCCTGCATGTCGAGCCACATCTGATGATTGAAGTAGTAAGGCAGCGGCAGAATGATCTCGTCGCCCGGCCCCGCCAGCGCCATCACCGCCAGGCAGAAGGCCTGGTTGCAGCCGGCGGCGATGAGCGTGTCGGCGGCCTCGATGGCGGCGTCGTAGAAGGCGCCCATATCGGCCGCCAGGGCCTTGCGCAAGGGCGGCATGCCCTCGATGTCGGTATAACGCGCCGAGCTCGGCTCGCCCACGATCCGGGCCAGATGCTCGGTCAGTTCCGGGGGCGGCGGATAGCCCGGCACGGCCTGCGCCACATCGATCAGCGGCTTGTCCGCCGGAAAGCGGCGGTCCTTGATCCAGCCATGGGCCTCGGCGATCGGCGGCACGGCGACGGCTGCGAGAAGCGGGTTGATATGGTAGGTCATGGGCGCCTGATCTAGCCGTCCCGGGCGGCGCTTGTCACGCGAAAGCGAATGGATCGCAAGGAATTCACAGTCATGATTGCAACGGCCGCGAAGGGTTTTGCCAAACGGGTGACGGAATACGAGGCGGGCCGCCCCGAATATCCGGACGCGCTGCTTGACGACCTGCCCTTGACGGAGGCGAGGGCGGTGCTGGATCTGGGGGCCGGCACCGGCAAATTCACCAAGGTTCTGGCGGGATGGATCGCGGATTCGAGGGGCGTCCGGCGCCCGCGCCTCTTCGCGGTCGAGCCGGTGCCCGAGATGGCCGAGTGTCTTGCCGGCCGCGGTTTGCCGGTCGAGCTGCGCGCAGGATCGGCCGAGGCGATCCCGCTGCCCGACGGCGCCGTCGATCTCGTCTGCTGCGCCCAATCCTTTCACTGGTTCGACTATGAGCCGGCATCGGCCGAGATCCATCGCGTCCTGGCGCCGGACGGCCATCTGGCGCTGATCTGGAACATTCGTGACGAGCGCGTGCCCTGGGTGGCGGCGCTGACGAAGCTGTTCGATCATCATGCCGGCAATGTCCGGCGCTACGCGTCCGGGGCCTGGCGGCGCATTCTCGAGGATGCGCGCTTCCGGCTGGTGCGCACGAGCCACCACGATTTTCGCTATCCCATGGGCCGGACCGGCCTCTATGACCGGGTCTTTTCCACGAGCTTCATCGCCGCCATGCCGGCGTCCGAGCAGGCGGCGGTGCGGGCCCAGGTCGACCGGCTCATGGCCGACCATCCGGAAATCCTGGCCTCCGGAACGGTCGAATTCCCCTATGTCTGCGAGCTGCATCTGCTGCAGCGGGTTGGTTAATACGGGCTTATGCCTTGAGACAGCGCCGGCTTCACCGCAAGTTGATTGGCGAGTGACCGGCTTTGGCTCCTAGTAAGGTGGTGTTGGAGGGGCCCAAACGATGACCCTGAGTAGGCCGATCCTCGGCGCGGTCCTGGCGGTTCTTCTGGTGACGACGTCAGCTGCCGGCACAGCAGAAAAAATCGAGCCGCTCACGACGGACAATCCGGTCGTGGTCGAGCTCTTCACCTCGCAAGGCTGCAGCTCCTGTCCGCCGGCCGATAGCTATCTGGGCGATCTCGCCAAGCGCCGGGATGTTCTCCCCTTGGCGCTCCATGTCGACTATTGGGACTATATCGGCTGGAAGGACAAGTTCGCGAGCCCGTCGGCCACGCAACGCCAGCGCGCCTATGTTCATACGCTGCGTGAGCGCATGGTCTACACGCCGCAGATGATCGTCGACGGCGTGGCCGAATCCGTCGGTTCCGACCGCGGCAAGGTCGAGAGCCTGATCACCGAGGCGCGCGCGCGGGCCAAGCTGCCGATCGCCTTCTGGCGCGATGAGGCGGGCAAGGACTGGGTCGAGGTGGGCGATGGCCCCAGGCCCGAGGGCGGCAGCGCAACCGTCTATATCGCGCTCTATGACGGCAAGCATGAGACTCCGGTGCAGCGCGGCGAGAATGCCGGCGCCACCCTGACGGAGTTCAACGTCGTGCGGGAATGGCGCCCGATCGGAAAATGGGACGGCACCAAGACGCGCCTCCCCATCGTGATCGACGATCAGGACGAAGATTACGAGGCCTGCGCCGTCATCGTGCAGCAGGGCGAGGTCGGACCGATCCTCGGCGCCGCCGCGATGAAGATGCAGATGCCGTAAGGGGCGGCGCTTCTCAGCGCCGCTCAATCTCTGATCGCTCCCCTTCGTTCTAATCCCTTCCCCCGGCGGGCTCTGCCCGCGACTCTCAAAAGTTCGCCAGCGAAGCTGGCGGGGAGGGGGAAGGTGAGGAAGGGGGTGGCCGCGGACTCGATCTTGATGTTCGACGCGGGCTCGCAGCGTGATTGCAGAGGTCCTCGTTTCGCTGTGGCGAAGAGGACCCCCCACCCTAACCCTCCCCCTCAAGGGGGGAGGGGATAATGGTTCGGGTGCGGAAAGGCCGCGCTCAACTCTGCAGCGCTCTCCGCATCATTTCGCTCTGACGGCGCGCGAAGGCGACCGGATCCTCGAGCATCTCGCCCTGCAGGATCCGCGCCTGGTCGAGAATGAGCCAGGCCGCCTCGCCGATCTCGTCCGCATTCCCTTTCGCCCTGAGGCGCTTGGTCAGCGCGGTCACCAGATCATGCTGCGGGTTGATCTCGAGCACCCGCTTGGTGCCGGTGTCGAGACGTTTGTGCTGGCGCAGCAGCCGTTCGAGATTCATGTCGAGATCGCCATCCTCCGCCACCAGGCAGGCGGCGCTCTCGGTCAGGCGTTGCGAGGCGCGCACATCCTTGACCGCGTCCTTGAGGGTGAGCTTGAAAAGCGCGATGAGCCCGTCGATGCCCTCGGGCGCCGGCGGGGTCGGCTTCTTGCTCGCTTCGCCAGCCGCGATCTTGTCGAGCTCGGCGCCGCCGCGCGTGACCGAGCGCAGCGGCTTCTCCTTATAGGCGCCGACCGCCGGCACCCAGAACTCGTCGATCGGATCGGTCAGCAGCAGCACTTCGACATCGCGCGCGCGAAAGCCCTCGAGATGCGGGCTGCGGCTTGCCGCCTCGAGGGTCTCGCCGGTGATGTAATAGATCGCCTCCTGGCCCGGCTTCATGCGGCCGAGATAATCGGCGAGCGAGATCAGCTTGTCCGACGCGGTGGAGCGGAAGCGTGCCAGCGACAAGAGCGCATCGCCCTGGTCGTTCTGTTCATAGAGCCCTTCCTTCAGAACCGCGCCGAACTGGTTCCAGAAATCGGCATAGGAGTCGGGCTCGTCCTTGGCGCGCTTCTCGAGCTCGCCCAGCACGCGCTTGGTGATGCCGGCGCGCATCTTCGCCAGCACCGGATTATGCTGCAGCATCTCGCGGCTGATATTGAGCGGCAGGTCCGCGGAATCGACCACGCCGCGCAGGAAGCGCAGATAGGGCGGCACCAGCTCGTCGCAGGAATCGGTGATGAAGACGCGCTTCACATAGAGCTTGAGCCGGTTCTTGCGATCGGGATCGAACAGATCGAACGGCCGGGTCGAAGGCACGAACAGCAGGCCCGCATATTCGAGCACCCCTTCGACCTTGAAATGAAGCGTCATCCAGGGCTTGTCGAAGGCATGTGCGCTGTGCCGGTAGAATTCGGCATAGCCCTGTTCGGTGATCTCGGATTTGGACTTCATCCAGAGCGCCGAAGCTTCGTTGAGGCGCTCCTCCTTGCCGCCCTCGGCCAGGAAGATCGGCAACGGGATGTGATCGGAATATTTGGTGACGGTCCGCTTCAGCCGGTCGCGCTCGAGGAACTCCTTGGCGTCGGGCTTGAGATGCAGGACGATATCGGTGCCGCGCCGGTCGCGCTCGGCGGCCGCGACCTCGAACTCGCCCTTGCCGTCGGACCGCCAGCGCCAGGCCTCGGTCTCGCCGGCCTTGCGGCTCACCACCTCGACCTGGTCGGCGACCATGAAGGCAGCATAGAAGCCGACGCCGAACTGGCCGATCAGCGCCAGATCCTTGGCTGCGTCGCCGGTCGCCTGCTTGAGGAAGGCGGCGGTGCCCGAACGCGCGATCGTGCCCAGATTCTCGATCAGGTCCTCGCGGTTCATGCCGATGCCGTTATCGGCAATGGTCAGGCTGCCGGCCTGGGCGTCGGCGCGGATCGTGACCTTGAGGTCGGGATCGCCCGCGATCAGGTCGGGATGGGTCAGGGACAGGTAACGCAGCTTGTCGCAGGCATCGGCCGCGTTCGAGATCAACTCGCGCAGGAAGACGGCGCGCTCGCTATAGAGCGAATGGGCGACGATATCGAGGAGCCTTCCGACCTCGGCCTGGAATCCATGGCGGCCTTCGGGGCTGGATTTGGTTTCTTGCTTTGGCATGGTCCTTCCTAGGCTATTCCGGGGAGGATCCCTAAACGATTCCTGACGTTCCGACCTGGTGGTCGGTCTATCCAAGGGCTCTTGGCGATCCAAGGGCTCTTGGCGATCCAGGGGCCCCTGGCTTGGACGCGGCAGATATGTGATATCCCTAAGGAGCCATCAAGAGGCTGATCTGCGCCATTTCCGCCGCTGTCGGCCAGCCTCCGGCAGGCCGGCGGCCATCGAGACCAGACCCTGGACCCATGGATTCCCGAACCAAGCCGGCATCATCGCTCCCCGATCACGGCCCCGACGGCCGTGGCGTCGTCGTCGGCCCATCGGAAGAGGCGCCGCGGCCGGGGGAGCAGGGTGGTGCCGGGCTGCTCGACAAGGTCGAGCGTCTTGAACGCGAGCTCGCCGATCTCAGAACCCAGGAACGCGCGGCCATCAACGAGGCCTTGAGCCTGCGCGAGCAGTTGCGGCGCCTGAACAGCGCCAGGCTGGTCCGAATCGAGCAGCGCTTGCAGCGGCTGTTGCGGAGCGTCTGGCGCCGGTTGCGTCGCGATGGCCTGTTCGCCCGGCGACTCAAGGAAGAGCGGCAGTTGATCGAGGCATCCGGCTTGTTCGACGCCGCCTATTATTTGCGCGCCTATCCCGACGTCGCAGCGGCGCAAACCGATCCGGTCTCGCACTACTTGCGTTTCGGTGCGGCCGAAGGACGCAATCCCAGCGCGGCCTTCTCGACCTTGTCCTACAGCGTGGCTTATCCGGATGTGGCCGGCACCGGGATGAATCCGCTGGTCCATTACATTCTCATCGGCAAGGCCGAGGGGCGCTCGCCGCTCAGGCCGACCAATCCGCCGCGGGGCGGCACCGACGCGGCCGCGAGATCCCTGCCCGCGCCGACCGCCGAGAGCGACCGGCCGCCCTTTGCGATTCCCATCTCGACCCGGAGCCATCCGCGGATCGCAGTGGCGCTTCATCTTTTCTATCTCGATCTCTGGCCCGAGCTCAGCCGCCGGCTGAGCGCAATCGAGGAGCCTTTCGACCTGATCGTCTCGGTGCCGGTGGATCGGCGCGCCGAGGCGGAGGCGACGATCCAGGCGGCATTCGCCTCGGCACAAGTGATCGGCGTCGAGAATCGCGGGCGGGATATCGGGCCCTTCCTCGAGCTGTTGGGATCGGGGCGGTTCGACCGATACGACTATCTCTGCAAGATCCACGGCAAGAAGAGCCCGCATCGAGAGGATGGCAATGAATGGCGCCGCGACCTGCTGGCCGATCTGCTCGGCGGTCCGCAAGCGACCCGCCATCTACTGGGCTGGCTCGATGCGAATCCCGAGGCCGGATTGGTGGGACCGACCGGCCTGCGCATCGCCGGTGAAGGCCATCGTTGGGGCAGCAACGAAGCGCGGGTCAGAACGCTGGCCAAGCGCGCGGGGCTCGGCGACGGCGATATCCGCCTGGATTTTTTTGCCGGCTCGATGTTCTGGTGTCGGCCGGCGGCTCTAGAACCGCTGAAGCGGCTGAAGCTCACGCTGGCCGATTTCGAGCCGGAGCAGAATCAGATCGACGCTACGCTGGCGCATGCGCTCGAGCGGATGTTTCTGCTGGCGGCGAGTCATGCCGGGTTCGTCGTGCAGGAAACCCGGGAGATCATGTCGGCGCCGTTGCCGGCCTCGCCGCTCCATACGGTCTTGACCACCGACGGCGGTCCCATCGTCAAGACGATCGCGTTCTACCTGCCGCAGTTTCATCCGATCGCTGAGAACGACATCTGGTGGGGACGCGGCTTCACCGAATGGAACAATGTGGCGCGGGCGCGCCCGATGTTCGACGGCCATCTGCAGCCGAGGCTGCCCGCCGATCTTGGCTTTTACGATCTGCGCATGCCGGAGGTGCAGGACGCCCAGGCGCGACTCGCCTCCGCTCACGGGGTTCACGGCTTCTGCTATCACTATTATTGGTTCCGCCGGCGCCGTCTGCTGGAGACGCCGATCCTGCAGATGCTGCGCAGCGGCCGGCCGGACTTTCCCTTCTGCATCTGTTGGGCCAACGAGAACTGGACTCGCCGTTGGGATGGTCTCGATCACGAGATCCTGGTCGAGCAGGACTACGGACCCGGCTCGGCCGAGGCCTTCATCGACGAGATGATCCCCTTCATGCGCGACCCTCGCTACATCCGCTACGACGGTCGCCCGGTGCTGCTGATCTATCGCGCCAAGAGTATTCCCAATCTGCAAGAGGCGATCGCGATCTGGCGCGACGCCTGTCGGCGCGCGGGCCTCGGCGAGATTCACCTTTGCGCGGTGAAGTTCTGGGACGTCACCGAAACCAGGCTCGAAGGCTTCGACGCGCTGGTCGAGTTTCCGCCCCACCGCACCAATGTCGTCGAGAGGACCCGACAGGTCTCGGGCCTCAACCCCGGCTTTCGCGGCAATATCTATGACTATGGCGCCGTCATCGATCATTCGCTGTCCTACAATCCGGCGGATCCGGAGTTTCTCGCCCGGCGCGGTTTGCTGCATCGCGGCTTGATGATGGGCTGGGACAACAGCGCGCGCCGCGGCCCCGGCGCCAACATCTTCCACGGCGCCACGCCCGAGCTGTTCGGCTTCTGGCTCTCCGGGCTCCTCGATCAGGAGCGTCGGCGCGCCGGCCCGGAATCGCTGATCTTCGTCAACGCCTGGAACGAATGGGCCGAAGGCACCATGCTGGAACCCGATCTGCGACATGGGCGCGGCTATCTGGAGGCCACCCGCCAGGCGCTGGCCAAGGCCGGGCGGCTGCGCTGGGGTAAATCGGACCCTGCGGCTTAATCTCCCGCCCGTTTCAAATCCCTGTAATGGGCTGTAAATCCAGCCCCGCCTTGCGAATCGGGGGCCGACACCCGATTCTCAGGGCATGAGCGATTTCGCGCCCTCGCGCGTCACGGCGGTCCTCGGCCCCACCAACACGGGCAAGACCTATCTTGCGGTCGAGCGCATGCTGGGCCACCGCACCGGCATGATCGGCTTTCCGCTGCGCCTGCTGGCGCGCGAGAACTACGACCGTATCCGCAAGATCAAGGGCGACAATGCGGTGGCGCTGGTCACCGGCGAGGAAAAGATCGTCCCGCCGCGCGCGGCCTATTTCGTCTGCACCGTCGAATCGATGCCGCTCGATCGCCCGGCCGACTTCCTTGCGATCGACGAGATCCAGCTCGCGGGCGATCCCGAGCGCGGCCATGTCTTCACCGATCGCCTGCTCGCGGCGCGCGGGATCGAAGAGACCATGCTGCTGGGCTCGGACACCATCCGTCCCCTTCTCCGCAAGCTGGTGCCGGAGGCCGAATATATCTCGCGGCCGCGCTTCTCGATCCTTTCCTATGCCGGGCCGAAGAAGCTGACGCGATTGCCGCCACGCAGCGCCGTGGTCGCCTTCTCGGTCGCCGAGGTCTATGCGCTGGCCGAGCTGGTGCGCCGCCAGCGCGGCGGCACCGCGGTCGTGATGGGGGCGCTCAGTCCCCGCACGCGCAACGCCCAGGTCGAGCTGTTCCAATCGGGCGCCGTCGATTTCCTGGTCGCGACCGACGCGATCGGCATGGGCCTCAACATGGATCTCGACCATGTCGCCTTCGCGCGGCTGGTGAAGTTCGATGGACGGGGCCCGCGCCGGCTGACCGCGGCCGAGATCGCGCAGATCGCGGGCCGGGCCGGCCGTCATATGAGCGACGGCAGCTTCGGCACGACCGCCGAAGCCGGCGTGATCGAGCCCGAGATCGTCGAGGCCGTGGAGAATCACCGCTTCGATCCCTTGAAGGCGCTGCAATGGCGCAATGCGGCGCTCGATTTTCGCAGCCTGGGCTTCCTGCTGAAGAGCCTCGAAGCGCCGCCGCCCGAGCCTTGCCTGTTGCGCACGCGCGACGCCGACGATCATCAGTCGCTGCTGGCGCTGTCGCGCGAGCCCGAAATCGAAGGGCTGGCGCGCTCGAGCGCGCGCATCCGCCTCTTGTGGGAAGTCTGCCAAATTCCCGATTTCCGCAAGATCCTGTCGGACGCGCATACGCGCCTCCTGGGCCAGATCTTCCGCCATCTCGCGGGCCCCGGCGAGAAGCTGCCGCCGGACTGGGTCGCCGAGCAGATCCAGCGCATCGATCGCGTCGATGGCGATATCGATTTGCTGACGCAGCGCATCGCCCATATCCGCACCTGGACCTATATCGCCCATCGCGCCGATTGGCTGGCCGACCCCGCCCATTGGCAGGAACGGACGCGCGCGGTCGAGGACCGGCTCTCCGACGCGCTGCATCAGTCGCTCACCAGCCGCTTCGTCGATCATCGTCACGCCACGCTGGTGCGCCGCATGAAGGAGGGGGGCGAGCTGATGAGCGCGCTCACCCGCAGCGGCGATGTCATGGTCGAAGGCCATATCGTGGGGCGGCTCGAGGGCTTCGAGTTCCATGTCGATGGCGGGCTCAAGGGCGACGAGGCGCGCCATCTCCATACCGCCGCGCGCCGCGCCCTGTTGCGCGAGATCCCGGGCCGGCTCAAGCGCTTCGAGCAGGCGGAGGATGGCGAGTTTCGCCTGACCGACGAGGCGCGCATCCTCTGGCAGGACCGAGCCGTGGCGCGGCTGGTCGCCGGCGATCGCGCGCTCAAGCCGCGCATCGAGGTCTTCGCCAGCGACTATCTCGACGGGCCGCAGCGAGAGCGCGTCCGCCGCCGGCTGGTGGCATGGGCCGAGCGGCTGATCCGCGCCAGGCTGGGGCCGCTGGTCGCGCTGGCCGAAGCGGACCTCAAGGGTGCCGCCCGCGGCATCGCCTTTCAATTGGCCGAAGCGCTGGGCGTGCTGCCGCGCCAGGTCGCCGGCACCGAGATTGCGGCCTTGACGGCGATCGATCGCCAGACGCTGGCGAAACTCGGCGTCGAGTTCGGCAGCCAAAGTCTCTGGTATCGCGGCATCGGCAATGGCAAGAGCGCGCGGCTCGCGGCCCAACTCTGGGCCGTTCGCCATGAGCGACCGATGCCGTCCCTGCCGGCCGGCCGGCCTTTGAGTTTCGTGCCCACGGCCGATCAGCCCGAAGGGTTCTGTCTCGCCCTCGGCTATTGCTCGGTGGCGGGCCTGGCGGTGCGCTCGGATGCGCTCGATCGCTTCGCGCGGCAAGCCCGTCAGTTGGGGCGCCAAGGCGCCTTTGTCGTCACCGAGCCACTGCGGGCGCTGGTGGCCTGCGACGAGGCGTCGCTGCCGGCGCTGCTGCGCGCGCTCGGATATCGTCAAAGCGGACAAGACGGCGAGGCGACGTTCCAATTGAAAGGCCGTCCGCCGGCGCGCAGGGCCTCGCGGGATGTGGCTCGGGCCGCACCGCCCGCTGCCGAAGCGTCGCCCGCCGGCGCCGCTGCCGCCAACGCGAATGTGCCCGCGCGGAAGGCGCGGCCGCCAAAGCCGGTCGAGGCCGGCGCAAAACCGGCGCGACGGCGACGCAAACAGGGGGCCGGACCGGTCGATCCGCACTCGCCCTTTGCCGCCTTGAGTTCGCTGCGTCGGCGGCTGCGCGCGGGACGCTAGGGTCCTCGATGGATCGCGCCTCCGATCGCGATGACGAGAATGGCGCCGGCGGCGCCGCGGGCCTGCGTCTCGACAAATGGCTCTGGCATGCGCGCTTCTGCAAGAGCCGGAGCCTGGCGGCCAAGCTATGTACGGGCGGACAGATTCGTTGGGCGCCGGCGACCCCTGGCGGCGGCACAGGCGACGGCGGCGCGGTCAATCCGAGTGCGCCCAATCCCGTCGCCAAGCCGAGCCATACCGTGCGGCCGGGCGATGTGCTGACCTTTCCGCTGGCCGGTCAGGTGCGCGTGATCCGCATTCTGGCGTTGGGGTTGCGCCGCGGGCCCGCCCCGGAAGCCCGCGCCCTCTATCAGGATCTGACGCCGCCCCAGACCCGAATGCACCAGGAACCGGGTCCTGGATCACGCCCCGCCGGCAGCGGCCGGCCCACCAAACGCGACCGACGCGCGCTCGATCGCCTCAAGGACGAGGACGGCTGATTCCCCCGCCCAGATCGCGGCAATTGACCGCAAAATCCTCAACTTGCCCAGGGTTGCGTGCGCTCCAAGCGCCGTGCTAGGCAAACCCGTGATCAGCCGCATCAAGGCATTGCTGGCGGGCCTGGACCCGAAGCAACCGGAACAGCATGACGACCAACTCGTCTTCGCCGTGACGATGTTGCTGGCCGAAGCGGCGCGCATGGATCAGCGCGTCGATCCGGCCGAACGACAGGTGATCGAATTGCGCTTGGCGCAGCGTTTCGGTTTGACCGCCGAGGCCGCCCGCGCGCAGCTCGACCGGGCGCTCGCGTCGGCGGAGACGGGGAACCGCTTCTTCGCCTTCACCCAGCAGGTCAAGAACGGCACCACACCCGAGGAGCGGGTGAAGTTGATCGAGATGCTGTGGGAAGTGGTCTATGCCGACGGCCGTCTCGATCCTTATGAGGATAACTTAATGCGGCGCGTTGCCGGTCTGCTCGACCTGTCCGATACGGAGAATGGCGCCGCGCGCAAGCGCGTCCTCGCGCGCTCTCGTGCCGCGACCCCCGACAGGCAGGGCTCGGGATCGACCGAGCCCCTCCCCGGCATCCGCGCCACCGATCATTGAACGCAACTGGAGTCGCCTGAGATGACCTACGTCGTCACCGAAGCCTGCATCCGATGCAAATACATGGACTGCGTCGAGGTGTGCCCGGTGGACTGTTTCTATGCCGGTGAGAACATGCTGGTGATCCATCCGGATGAGTGTATCGATTGTGGCGTCTGCGAACCGGAATGCCCGGCCGATGCCATCCTGCCGGATACCGAGCAGGGCCTCGAAAAGTGGGTCGAGCTCAACCGGCAATATGCAGAACAATGGCCGAACATGACCCGGAAGGGCGAGGCGCCGGCCGATGCCGACCAGTTCAAAGGCGTGGAAGGCAAGTTCGACAAATATTTCAGCCCCAATCCCGACAAGGGATAAGGGATTGATTCCTCTGGAGTTTGCCGAATGTCCGAAGGCGCGCTTCGGGCAGTTCCTGATTTGTACCCATGGCTGCCACAGCCCTTGAGTTGAATCAAGGACCAATTTCCGTTATATTTCCGAAAGATGGCGGCCGGCCTCCAGGTTCGATGGGAGAGGCCAGGCAGATGGCGGGTGTTCGCGGCACCCGGCCCCGTATCAATGATTGGGTGGTCGGAGCGCAGCGCCGCAATGCTGCGGCGGGCGCGTGCGCCTGCCGCCGGCCGAGAGAGGAATAGGAAAGACGATGTCCACGCGTACCAAGTCCAAGATTGCCACGGCAAAGGCGTCGGCCGGCAAGACGGCAGCGAAGAGCGCCTCGGCCAAGGCCAAGCCTGCGGCGGCGAAGAAGAAGCCGGTCGCGGCCAAGCCCGCGCCGGTGAAGCCCCCCTCTTCGATAAAGCCCAAATCCAAGGAAGCGCCGAAGGTCGCGGCCAAAACGACGGCGAAGCCGGCCCATCCCGCCCATCCGCAAGCCAAGCCCGCGCATGCGCCGGCCAAGGCCGCCGCGCCGCAGCCGGCGAAGCCCGCGGCGCCGGCAGCGCCGGCGAGGCCGACCGCCACCGCCGCGAAGCCGCCCATGGGTAAGCCCATGCTGGTGAAGCCGGTTCCGGCAAGGCCGACCAAGCCGCTCGAGGATGTCTCCTTCCGCGCCGGCGATCATGTCGTCTATCCGACCCATGGCGTCGGCAAGGTGCTCGGCATCGAGAGCCAGGAGATTTCCGGCCACAGCCTGCAGGTCATCACCGTTCATTTCGAAAAAGACAGGATGACCTTGCGCGTCCCGGTCTCGAAGGCGCGCAATTCGGGTCTTCGCCGCTTGTCGAGCCGCAAGGTGATGGATACGGCCTTGCAGACGCTGAAAGGTCGCTCGCGCGTCAAGCGGACCATGTGGAGCCGGCGCGCGCAGGAATACGAGGCGAAGATCAATTCGGGCGATCCGGTCTCGATCGCCGAGGTGGTGCGCGATCTGCATCGCAACGCCGACCAGCCCGATCAGTCTTACAGCGAGCGCCAGATTTATCAGGCGGCGCTCGATCGTCTGGTGCGCGAGCTCGCCGCCGTCGAGGATATCGACGAGCAATCCGCCACCCAGCGTCTCGAGCAACTGCTGAAGGCTGCTTGAGCCCCCGATAACGCCTGCCTAACCTCGCCCGCGTTCACGATCGACGGCTCAGGCGGGCGATGCCGGCGCGTATGCGCGCCGCTTCGGTCCCTTCGGCGCCGTCACCAGCGCAAGCCGGTCCGTGGGAGAGGCAAGAGGGGCATTGAAAGCCAGCGAAAAATTCGCCGTCCTGAAGGCAGGCC
>Ga0153916_10002249_pt1 | contig 14183 bp, 12 predicted proteins | sample Opewatmetagenome_FD_109642 | JGI IMG/M metagenome (GOLD analysis project Ga0153916, IMG submission 109642) | Freshwater wetland microbial communities from Ohio, USA - Open water 3 Core 3 Depth 4 metaG | ecosystem: Environmental > Aquatic > Freshwater > Wetlands | place: USA: Ohio, Lake Erie...
AGCGATATATTTGAAAATTAATATCATTTTGCTATCTAGGCAGTTTTTATTACAAAACATGAAAAGAATCATTTTTATCATTTCTATACTGCTTTTTGTTAATTATTCATGCAGTAATCTATCCAGGAAAGCTTCAAATGAAAATCCTGTTTTAGACCTTTCAGAACTTACAGTAGATAATTTCTCGGAACAAATTCCGGAGAATGTTGGCAAGGAGGTTACTATTTCCGGCAGGGTGACCCATGTATGCAGACATGGTGGTCAAAAGTTATTTATAACTGGTGAAGATACGACCAGAACTATGAGGATCACCACAGGTGAAAATATCCCTGAATTTGATATTACCCTTGAAGGAAATATGATTGTTGTCAGAGGTATTGTTAAAGAACTCATCATTGATGAAACATATCTCGCTGAATGGGAAGCAGAAGTTACTGATGGTACTTCCAAAGAGAATAAGGGGCACGAGGATGGGCTTGATGGACATCAGAAGCAAAGAGGTTGAAGCTGAAAGCGGAGATCCACTTGCCGCTATCCAGAAGCTCAGGGAAGATATCGCTGCCAGCGGGAATGACCATCTGTCTGATTACTGGATAGAAACCATCGAATTCAAGACAAAAAAGGTATTACTGGCAGGGGTGCATGGCTGACATTGCTTGGAATCATTATACCTCTGATTTTCCTCATAATTTATTTGTGGTAGACACCTTTGTTCTCAACTTTTTGATTAATCTTTTCAATTATTTATTATCTTCGGTTGAATGTTAATCTTTTCCTAGTCCACATTTTATAGTCAAATATAATGAGTGAAAAGATTTTAAAAGCCCTGATGCAGTTATTCGCAATAATAGCCAGGCCAGATAGCAGCAGAAGTGACCGCAAAACTGTAGTCAAGTCTTTTTTGGACAGGCAACTCAATGCTGAACTTGTACAGGAATATCTTGGGGTATTTGATGAATATTATACTCTTCACCAGGAAAAACAGAAAGAGTCATCAAAAAGAGTATTCAGAATCTCATCAAGTTCTGTAAGAGTTCTTAAAATCTGCACCGCCATCAATGAAGAGCTTGTACAACCCCAGAAGATTATTGTTCTGATTCAGCTGCTTGAATTTGTCAAATCTGATAGCCAGGAAACTACCATCCAGGAAATGGAATTTATCAATACCGTGGCTGAGACCTTTAATGTTCCGGAAGAGGAGTACCAGGAAATAAAAGATTTTGTTCTTTTTTCCTTTAACCAGATCCCAAATTCTTCACAAATTCTGCTTATCGACAATAACAAAGATTATAATCACGAAAAAACCAAACATACTTATGTGGATGGACTCCAGGGGCAGATACGTGTACTGCATGTTCCAAGCACAAAAATGTATTTTATCCGGTATATAGGTGAGAATGAAATGTACCTGAATGGTCAGATGATTCAACAGGACAAAGTGTATGTGTTCACTAACGGCTCTTCCATTCGCAACCAGTTGATCAAGCCTATATATTACAGTGATGTAGTAAGCAAGTATCAAATGGATAAGATCAGGGATAAAATCATTTTCGAGGTTATTGAAATCGAATACTTGTTTAAAGGGGGCAAGCATGGATTACATGCGCTGAGTTTTAAAGAAGAATCTGGCAGACTCATTGGTATAATGGGTGCCAGTGGAGCCGGAAAATCAACATTGCTGAATATACTTAATGGTTCTAGCCCACCCTCTTCAGGCGAAATACTGATTAATGGGATTAGTATCTTCAATGAAAAAGAAAAGGTGGAGGGAATAATCGGGCACGTTTCTCAGGACGATCTTTTAATTGAGGATTTGACGGTTTACCAGAATCTATATTATAATGCCAAACTCTGTTTTGACAATTATTCAGAATCACAAATTGTTGAAGCCGTTAACCGGACGCTGGAAAATCTTGGATTATTCGAGATCAGGGATATTCAGGTTGGTAGTCCCCTGAATAAAAAGATCAGTGGAGGACAACGTAAAAGGTTGAATATAGCTCTTGAATTGATCAGAGAACCCGCTGTTTTGTTCCTCGATGAACCGACATCCGGACTGTCATCACGAGATTCAGAGAATATTCTTGACCTGCTGAAAGAGTTATCCCTAAAAGGAAAACTCGTGTTTGTTGTGATACATCAGCCATCTTCTGAGATATTTAAAATGTTCGACCGGATGATTATTCTGGATACCGGCGGCTGGCTTATTTACAGCGGAACTCCCGTTGACTCAATAATGTATTTCAAAGAACTGATGCATCATGCAAACTGGAACGAAAGCGAATGCCATTCCTGCGGTAATGTAAACCCTGAACAGGTTTTCAATATAGTTGAGTCAAGTGTTCTGGATGAATATGGAAAAATGACCAAAACACGGAAAAAATCTCCCATCGAATGGCATAACCACTATTTGAAATCCAGAGAAGAAGAAAAGACAGAAATTACCGAAATACCTCCAGTTCCAGCAATAAACTTCAAAATCCCCAACCGTTTTAAGCAATTTATAATCTTCTTAAAACGTGACATCCTGGCAAAACTTGCAAATACACAATATCTTGTCATAAATTTTCTTGAAGCACCGGTACTTGCTTTTCTTTTATCTTATATCATCAGATATTACAGCGTTAATGTGACTAATATCTATGGTTATACACTTGAGGGCAATTCCAATCTTCCTGTTTATATTTTTATGGCAGTAATTGTTGCAATTTTCATGGGTCTGACCATCAGTGCTGAAGAAATAATCAAGGATAGAAAAATAAAAAAGCGTGAAGAATTTCTAAATCTCAGCTGGGCAAGTTACCTGACATCAAAAGTTGCCATCCTACTTGGTCTTTCTGCCATTCAGGCTATTACTTTTGTGGTAATAGGAAATTCAATTCTCGAGATAAAAGGCATGTACTGGCAATACTGGTTGGTCCTTTTCAGTGCCTGGGCATCTTCAAACCTGATGGGGCTTGTAATATCCGATAGTTTTAAAACAGTAGTAACTATTTATATTTTAATACCATTCCTTGTTATTCCACAAATCATGCTCAGTGGGATAATTGTAAAATTTGAAAAATTAAATCCTGATATCTCTTCACCAACCAATATTCCATGGTACGGTGAAATCATCACAGCAAGGTGGGCTTATGAGGCTCTTGCAGTATATCAATATAAAAATAACGAATTTCAGAAACAGTTTTATTTATATGATAAAGCTATGAGTGTGGGAGATTTCAAGAAAAATTACTGGACTATAAATCTGATGAACAAAGTTGATTTCATTGAAAGGAATATCGGGAATGAGGCTCAGCGCGAAGTAGTAGAAAAAGATTTCAGGGTATTAAAAAACGAGATAAGAAAAGAGCTTCGATATAATGAACAAATTAAATTTGAATATATCGATAAGATTGACCTGGCTTCTGTTTCCACAACAGTGTTAGAAGAAACCCGGGACTACCTGAACCGGATAAAACAGTATAACATCAAGCTATATAATAAATATAGCGATGAAAAAGATCAGTTAATAAGCAGTTTGCAGAAGAACGAAGAAGGTCGGAAAGAATATTTCAGGATAAAACGGGAATATGATAATGAAACTTTGACTGAATTCGTAACAAATTCAAGTGTAATGGAGGAAAGGATTATTGAATATAAGGATCAGCTTTTTCAGAAAGTCAATCCTATTTATATTGATCCCCAGAACAAATTTATCAAAGCCCATTTTTACGCTCCACGCAAACAAATATTCGGAAATTATTTAAGCACGTTTGGAATAAATGTTATTGTCTTATGGTGTTTTACTGTGCTTCTATATGTCATTCTATATTACAGATTGCTTAAGAAATTACTTGATCTTATTGAACAAATTAGCGACAGGTTTAAGAGAAAAACCGTTGAATAGTATATTAAGGAATAAACAAAGAGCTGCTTAATAGCAGCTCTTTTGGATATAATGGAATTTTAGGATAGTTGTTATTCAACGATTTCAATCATTTTAAAGGGAACGCGGATTATTGATTCATAATCCTCACCTGCTTCAAGCATATCTTCATCATCCTCTTCATAGTACCAGTTTATTATCACCTCGTGCTTGGACTTATGGATAGTTTCAAGTTTCTTGAATACATCCAGTATACATTTTGATGAACTGGTATTAAAATATTCAAGTTGAACATTTACAGTGGTCTTTTCCAAGGGACTTTTTGCATATTCCTCAAGCCAGTCAACCAATGGTTTATAAAACTCAATAGAATTTTCGGGAATTGATCTCCCCTTTATTTCAATTATTCCGCTACTTCCATCAAATTTAACAGTTGGAGTTTTGGGTGTTCCTTCGATTGAAATTGGTTCCATACTATCTTCGATTAAAATTAAAATTAAAAATAAATTCAGGTAATAAGTACATCCAGATTAAAAAAGTAAAAATCATCTATATAATGCTGAAAAGTATATTCAAGCTTATTTCCGGTTTTCCTTGCAATATCTACAAGTCCAAGACCTCCACCGCCTTTAGCTGATAATTTCTGATGATTCAAAATAAACTTGTACATATCTTTTAATTCATCCTTAGAAAGAGAATTGATTTTATCGATTCTGTCCTTAAGGAATTTGATTTTTTCAGAGGTAACAAAATTCCCTGTTGTGATTTTATAAGAATCCTGAACCTTTGCGACGACAAGTATTCCAAATTTAGATTCGAATTTATCGCGTGTTTTCAATTCCTCGGGAAGTTCTTCAATATGATGGTAAAGGTTTTGTAAGGTTTCCACAAGAACATTGTATACTTTTTTCCTTATTTTACCTTCTTCATCCACATTTTCAAGTTTTGTTTCAATTTCTTCCAAAACATTATTAATAAGGTCAGTAGTAATACTGCCTTTAAACGCAAGGATAACGTCTCCACCATTCAGCTTAGAATAATACTCTTTGACATCAAAGCTCATCTGTGGAATGCTTTTAAATAGCTAAATTAATATGTAAAAGGGATTTTAGCTCAACAAATATATAAAAAAATATAACTCTCCAAAAAAATAGCGTATTACATATCACTTTTCCATTTGTAAAATCCAACAACTGCAATAACAGTAAAAACAAAATACAAAAATACGGTAGGGTACATATCTTTATACAGGTACATTCCAACCGAAACCGCATCAACAATTATCCAGATAATCCAATTTTCAAGTATTTTTCGTGCCAGCATCCAGGTAGCAATAATACTTCCCGCTGTTATGAAAGCATCTCCCCAGGGAACATCGGAATCTGTTAAATGAATGAGCAGGATTGCAATTAATATCCAGAGCGGGATAAATATGATAAGAAGAATGATTGTTGTTGAAAACCTGATTCTGGTAACCGGTAGTTTATCAGAATCAATCCGACGTATCCCTCTTGCCCAATGATACCATCCATATATACTAATCAGAAAATAATATCCCTGCAGCGACATATCTGCATAAAATCGGTTGACATAAAATATATATATGAAAAAGGCAGATGAAATAATACCAAATGGCCAGAGCCAGATATGCTGCTTTACGGAAAAATACAGATAAATCAGACTGGTTATAACTCCCAGGATTTCAATATAATTATCAGCTAACCAGTTGTTGATCAATTTATTGGTTACTTAAGAATCTGCAACGCTGCCTGGTACTTACTGGCATCTTTTATAACCTCAATGGCTTTGAGATAGCTCTCATTCTTTGTATTATAAACCTGGTAAAATTCATTGGTATTCCATATGTCACGGGCAATATATGCCTTGATCACAGTTTTGATATGTTCCTGTGATCTGGAAAGATCCGAAGCATTAAGTGTTAAACCCTTACTTTCAGCATAAGCAGATAGCTGGTTGAGGATATCATCTGATGTTTCAAATTTCTCATTAAAAATTCTGAATTCCGGATACCTGATAGTCAGGTTTTTCCTGTTATCATCTACATAGTTAAGAACGAATAAGTTAAGTATACCTCGATTGATTAATTTCAGGTAGTAATCGCTTTGATAGGAGGTATCCAGAGGAACAAAATAATCGGGCATTATACCTCCACCCCCATATACAACTCTCTCTGACATAAGAGTGTGATATTCAAGGGATTCCGCGAAAACAATGCTGTCGCTGGAGGTTAATTCACCATCATTAAATCTGTTTATAAGATCATTGGAATACTCATCATAACCTTTATCATATGGTTTCTGGATGAGTCTCCCGGAAGGAGTATAATAACGGGCAATTGTAAGTCTGACCATCGAACTGTCTATGAGAAGCATCGGATTCTGTACAAGACCTTTACCAAATGATCTCCTTCCAACAATTATTCCACGATCCCATTCCTGGATTGCCCCGGCTACAATTTCACTGGCTGAAGCTGAACCTTCATCAATAATAATAACTACCCTTCCTTCTTCAAAATTTCCCCGGGAAGACGAAACATAATTACGTCTTGGATATTTTACACCTTCTGTATAGACTATTAGCTTCCCTTCATTCAGGAACTGGTCTGCCAGCTTCACTGCTACTTCCAGATAGCCACCTCCATTACCACTTAAATCAAGGATAAGATCCTCTGTTCCACTCATTTTAAGTTCCAGAAGAGCTGATTCAAATTCATCTATCGTTGTGAAGGAAAACCGGTTAAGCTTGATATATCCAATCCTGTTGTCTATCATGTAGGATGCATCAAGACTGTAAATTGGTATCTTGTCACGGGTAATTGTAAAAACAATGAGGTCTTTAACTGATCTTCTCAGAATTGATACCGTTACCTGTGTACCCTTTTTCCCTCGTAAACGTTTGAATACATCTGCATTCTTAATACCTGTCCCTGCAACCTTTTCCCCGTCAATTAAGATTATGCGGTCACCGGACATAATACCTACCTGCTCTGAGGGACCACCCGGGATAGGATTGACCACAAAAATGGTATCATTGAGAATATTAAATGAAATCCCTATTCCTTCAAAATTCCCCTGCAATGGTTCATTCATTTGTTTCACTTCTTCTTTATTCAAATATGTGGAATGAGGATCAAGGGACTGTAACATCTTAATTATGGCAACTTCAACAAGTTCAGCCTTATTGACGCTGTCTACATAATATTTATCGATCCAGTTAAGTACCTGGCTGAATTTCAGTGACTCATCATTAAGAATCTGTGCATTAATGCTTCCTTGAAATGTCAGAATCAAAACCAGGAAAATATAGATTATTTTTCTTCTCATTAAAAACATGTTTTATTTATTTAACGCAAAGTTAAGCTTTAACTTATATATTTATCTCTGGAGTCAGTCTAAAACTGTCCGGCAGGAGAAAATGGTTCTATCCTAGTTCTATAAAATCAAATTTAAATCCGGAAAGCTCTTCAAGTTCTTTCCCGTTATCAAAAAGGTGAATATCGTCCTTTTCATAAAACCACTCAACCTTCACGGTGGTATGATTCCTTAGTCTTTTAATTGTTTGCAACAATGATATAAGAAATCGAACGGATCCTGAATTATAATAGTTTAGTTTAAATATAAATTGAAGAGGGGAGTGAGTGCCACCTGATTTAGCAATCATTGACTCTGCGAACTCATTAAGCCAATCCAACACCGGTTCATAGAAACCTACTACATCCTCAGGAAGTGAAATGCCGGCAATTTCAAATTTCCCAATATCAGGATTAAAACTGATAGCGGGAGTATATTTTGTGGCTTCCAGATACAGATGGTTCATAAAAAATGAAAATTTATTCCCACTCAATGGTTGCGGGAGGTTTAGAACTGATATCCAGAACAACTCTGTTTATGCCCTTAACCCTGTTAATAATGTCATTTGAAACGCTGCTAAGGAACTCATATGGTAATTTTGCCCAATCGGCGGTCATCCCATCTGTTGATGTTACTGCTCTGAGGGCTACCACATTTTCGTATGTACGTTCATCGCCCATGACTCCGACAGTATGCACCGGTAAAAGGATTACACCAGCCTGCCAGATTTCATCATAAAGACCTGCCTCATTTAATGCATTTATGAAAATATTATCTGCTTCCTGGAGCATTATTATTTTCTCCCTTGTTATTTCGCCCAGAATTCTTACTGCGAGTCCGGGTCCGGGAAAAGGATGACGCCTCAGTATTGAAATATCTAATCTAAGGCTCTCCCCGACCTTCCTTACCTCGTCCTTAAAAAGAAGCCTTAAGGGTTCAATTACTTTAAGTTGCATCCTGGCAGGCAATCCACCGACATTGTGATGTGATTTGATCTTAGCTGACGGTCCATTAACAGAGACAGATTCAATAACATCGGGGTAGATTGTCCCCTGAGCGAGCCATTTAACACCTTCTATTTTTCTTGCAGCACTCTCAAATATCTCAATAAATAATCTGCCAATAATCTTTCTTTTCTCTTCAGGATCGTAAATACCCTTCAGAGCAGATATAAACTCATCACCTGCGTTAATCCCTACCACGTTCAATCCAAGTTTCTTATAAATGCTGAGCACATTAGGAAACTCATCCTTCCTGAGAAATCCATTATCAACAAAAATGTTAGTCAGCCTCTTACCAATTGCTTTGTGCAATAACATTGCCGCAACTGATGAATCCACACCACCTGACAAACCAAGAATCACCCTGTCCTTCCCTATTTTATGTTTTAGTTCAACTATTGTGGAATCAATGAATGAATCAGGAGTCCATGATTGGGAACAACCACAGACACCAATGACGAAGTTTTCAAGTATCTGTTTTCCCTGAGTTGTATGATAAACCTCTGGATGAAACTGAAGCCCAAACGTGGGTTCATCCAAAACTAAAAAAGCCCCAATTGAGATATCCTGCGTGCCAGCAATAATCCTGAATTTTTCAGGTAATCTTATAACTGTGTCACCATGCGACATCCATACCTGTGTATTTTCATCAATGTTCCTGAAAAGAGGGGTTGACCGGTCAATATACTTAAGTTTTGCCCTTCCATATTCTCTTGTTTTCGAGTACGTTACGTCACCTCCACTTATATGGGCAAGCATCTGTGCTCCATAGCAGATTCCAAGCAATGGAAATCTCCCTTTAATATACGAAATATCCAGCACAGGTGCTGATTTATCCCTTACGGAATACGGACTTCCTGAAAGAATAATGCCTTTGACAGATTTATTCAAAGCAGGGTAACGATTAAATGGGTAAATTTCACAATAAACGTGTAATTCACGTATTTTCCTGGCAATCAGTTGAGTATACTGAGATCCAAAATCAAGGATAATTATTTTTTCATCCATGTTTAACCTTACTTCACTACGCGGATTCAGAAAAAGCAAAAGTATAAAACAAATATCGAGTCAAGAAATTCTGGAATGTTAAGACATACCTTTTTCCCTGACACGTGTGATTGAAAAGACATCCCCATCTTTTACAGCTATTGTTTCCGGGAAAATCTCTTGTGCTTCCTTTTCAAATGAATCGTAATTTTTATAACGGGACGAAAAATGTCCTATCAGGAGTTTCCTGGCATCCGCTTTCAAAGCAATCTCCGCCGCCTGTCTCGAAGTTGAATGGAGGGTTTCAGCTGCCAGATCTTCATCTTTATGCAGAAAGGTGGTTTCATAATAAAGTATATCAACAGATTTGACAAGGTCAATAATTTTTTCCGAATAGGCTGTATCTGAGCAGTATGCATAAGAGCGGGTACGAAATGGCGGCAGGGTTAGTTCAGAATTGGGAATAGTTTTTCCATCTCCAGTTTTAAAGTCTTTTCCTTCTTTAATCTTTACAATGTCTCTGATCGGTATCTGGTATTTCTCCACCATATCTTTTTTTATGTTTCTGGGCACCTGCTTTTCCCTGAACAGAAATCCGCATGTCGGAATCCGGTGTTTTAAAGGTATTGTTAATACCTCGATATTTGTATCCTGGTGAATAAGAGCTGGTCGGTGATGCTGAAATTTATGAACAGCTATTTCAAAAGACAGCTCATTCTGAAAAAATTTCAGGTGATCAAGTATTAGTTCTTCTATCAGGTCAGGTCCGAAAACATGCAGCGTTGAAGTTCTTCCAATAAGGCTAAAAGTGGAGATCAGTCCAAAAAGACCAAAGATATGATCACCATGCAAATGGCTGATAAATATATGGTTTATCTTGCCGAGACGTATTCTGAATTTTCTCAGCTGCATTTGTGTTCCCTCACCACAATCTATCAAAAAAAATCGCTCATTTGCATTTAACAAATGAGCGGTTGGGAATCTTTCTGACGTCGGTAAAGCCGAACTACTTCCTAATATTGTTATAGAAAAAGACACTTTATTAGACTAATCAGTTCACCTGATCAGTTTAATTCCTTCTTCCACTGTAGTAGTAATATTCAGGACAGTATCCAGCTGAGAAATGGTAATGAGCCTTTCTACTGCCTCATTCAGTCCGGTTAGTACAAAGGTTCCATTTGCGTTTTTACAAAGCCGGTTTGCCACAAGTATTGCGCTAAGTCCTGAAGAGTCACAATACCTGACATTGGCGAGATCCAGAATGATATTTTTTTCTCCGTTACCTGAAACCAATACCAACTCAGATTTAAGGTTTGGTGCGATGTGAGTGTCAAGTTTCTCCTCCATCATCTGGATCAGGGTATAGTTCTCAAATTTTTCGATCCTGAATTCCATTTTGCTAGTTATTTAATGGTACGTATTATTTATTCTTAGCTGTATCCTTATTCTTTTCTTTATTCTTTTCTTTATTCTTTTCTTTATCCTTCTCTTTATCCTTCTCTTTATCCTTCTCCTTGCTTACTCCCTTTTTTTCATTCTTTTCCATCTCAGTTTTCAGAGCTGCCAGATCAGTGATATCACCAAGCGTGGTTTTTTCAAGATTGCTTTTTATTTTCCTGGTTCCTCTTTTGGATTCAGCTCCTTCGCTTTTACGTTTTGGTTCTTCTCCTTTTTTCTTTACTTCTTCATAAATCCTGGTATGGGAAAGAACTATCTTTTTAGCTCCTTTATTAAACTCTATGACTTTGAAATTAATTTTCTCATCAAGCTTTGCAGTTGTTCCATCTTCCTTTACCAGATGACGGGGTGAAACAAAACCTTCAACTCCATAAGGAAGGGAAACGATTGCACCTTTTTCGCTGATATCAGTTATTGTTCCCTCATGAATCGAATCAAGTGTGAAGATTGTTTCGAACACGTCCCATGGATTTTCCTCGAGCTGCTTATGCCCGAGGCTCAACCTCCTGTTTTCCTTATCAATCTCCAGAACAACAACTTCAATTTCATTGCCTATTGCAGTAAATTCATCAGGATGTTTGATTTTCTTAGTCCATGACAGATCTGAGATATGAATCAGCCCGTCAACACCCTCTTCTATTTCAACGAACACTCCGAAATTAGTAAAGTTACGAACTTTTGCTTTATGTTTGGAGCCTGTTGCATATTTTTCTTCAATTTTTTCCCACGGATCTGGTTTAAGTTGCTTCATTCCCAGTGACATTTTTCTGTCTTCCCTATCCAGAGTGAGAATAACTGCTTCCACTTCATCTCCAACTTTCAGAAACTCTTGTGCACTGCGCAGATGCTGTGACCAGGACATCTCAGAGACATGAATAAGTCCTTCAACTCCAGTGGCTATTTCAACGAATGCACCATAATCTGCCATAACCACAACTTTTCCCTTTACCTTGTCTCCAACCTTAAGATTTTCATCAAGCGAATCCCATGGATGAGGGGTCAATTGCTTTAATCCCAGTGCTATTCTTTTCTTGTCATCATTGAAATCAAGTATTACAACATTCAGTTTCTGATCCAACTGAACAATTTCTTCAGGATGATTAACCCTGCCCCATGAAAGATCAGTAATATGGATTAATCCATCCACACCGCCAAGGTCAATAAAGACTCCATAGCTGGTGATATTTTTGACGGTCCCTTCGAGGACCTGGCCTTTTTCGAGTTTAGAAATGATTTCGGTTTTCTGGAGTTCAAGTTCAGCCTCAATCAATGCTTTATGAGAAACGACTACATTTTTAAATTCATGGTTAATTTTTACTACTTTGAATTCCATCGTCTTTCCCACATATGCATCATAATCCCTGATTGGTTTAACATCTATCTGAGAACCAGGGAGAAAAGCCTCAATACCAAATACATCGACAATCATTCCTCCTTTAGTACGACATTTAATATAACCTTTAATTATTTCATCTTTTTCAAGCGATTCATTTACCCGGTCCCATGAACGAAGCGCCCGTGCTTTCTTATGTGATAAAACAAGTTGCCCTTTTTTATCTTCCTGACTTTCAACATATACCTCAACCGTGTCGCCAATTTTCAGGTCCGGATTGTATCTGAACTCATTAAGGCTTACAACACCCTCAGATTTATAGCCAATATTGATAACAACTTCCCTTTTATTCATCCCAATCACATTGCCATCAACAACCTCATTCACAGCAATAGTGGAAAGGGTCTCATCATACATTGTTGTATATTTTTTCCGCTCATCTTCTGTATATACAGTATCATCGGTTTGATAGCTTTCCCAGTCAAATTGTTCTAATATAGAAGCTGTGGCAGTCGTTTCAGATTTCTGTTGCGATACATCAGCTGCTGGTTCTGCAGTTAATACTTCCACTTCCTGTGGTTTCTCTTCAGTAATAGCCTGTGGTTTCTCTTCAGCGCTGGTCTCTGACTCCTTGTTATTATCTTCAGTTTCAACTTTAATATCCTGAGGTTCTTCCTCAACTTTTTCCACCGGGTGCTCAGTAGTTACTTCTGCTTTTACCTTTTTCCCGGATGAAGCTTTTGTTTTCGCTGCTCCTTTATCTACCTTTTCACTTTTGACTACCTTTTCACTTTTGACTTCCTTTTCACTTTTGACTTTTTTAACCCGCTCTCCCTTTTCAGAAGCAGATTCTTTTTCTTTCTTTGTCATATAAAAAAATAATTAATAATTAGTAAGTTAGACATTATTTTAATTTATTTGAGCTGCAAAATTATAATTTTATTCTGATTTGAAACACTGTTCCTGATAAATAAGTTAATTTCTTAAAAACACATATCTTTAGACTTTTTATAAATAAAAGCAAGTCAATGGAATCGGAAGACGAAGTTATGGAATCAATAGGATTCCAGCGAAAATATTTATTTGATCAATTATGAAAAGAATACTTATTACAGGAGGAGCCGGTTTCATTGGTTCCCATTTGTGTGAAAGACTTCTTTCTGAAGGAAATGAAGTAATATGTCTGGATAATTATTTCACAGGTTCAAAGCGAAATATCGTACATCTGATTAAAGAACCTTATTTTGAGATCATACGGCACGATATTATCATGCCATTCTATATAGAAGTAAACGAAATCTATAACCTTGCATGCCCCGCGTCACCAATTCATTATCAGTATAATCCAATAAAAACTGTAAAAACTTCCGTAATGGGGACGATCAACATGCTGGGACTGGCAAAAAGAATCAAAGCTAAAATATTACAGGCTTCGACCAGTGAGGTATATGGTGATCCAAAGCTTCATCCGCAACCTGAACATTACTGGGGAAATGTAAATCCAATCGGTATCAGATCATGTTATGATGAAGGCAAAAGATGCGCGGAAACACTATGTATGGATTATAACAGACAAAATAAAGTAAGAGTCAAAATTGTAAGGATTTTCAATACATACGGCCCCAGAATGCATCCAAATGACGGACGTGTAGTCTCAAATTTTATAGTTCAGGCACTTCAAAATAAACCGATAACAGTATACGGGGATGGTACACAGACAAGAAGTTTCCAGTATATTGATGACCTTATTGAAGGGATGATCCGGATGATGAATACACCGGATGAAATAACCGGACCGGTCAATCTGGGCAATCCATCTGAATATACAATATTGGAAATGGCTAATATGATAATTGAATTGACCAAAAGCAAATCAAAAATCGTATTTAATCCCCTGCCTCAGGATGATCCATGTCAAAGGAAACCGGATATAACTATTGCCAAAAATATCCTGAACGGATGGGAACCTGAATTATCCCTCAGGGAGGGCCTAATTAAGACCATTGACTATTTTAAAAACACACTTAAATAATGAAAGGTATTATCCTTGCAGGAGGTGCTGGTACCAGATTATACCCCCTCACTAAAAGCATATCAAAACAGATCATCCCGGTGTACGATAAACCCATGATTTATTATCCACTTGGGGTATTAATGCTAGCCGG
>Ga0153916_10002250_pt1 | contig 14183 bp, 12 predicted proteins | sample Opewatmetagenome_FD_109642 | JGI IMG/M metagenome (GOLD analysis project Ga0153916, IMG submission 109642) | Freshwater wetland microbial communities from Ohio, USA - Open water 3 Core 3 Depth 4 metaG | ecosystem: Environmental > Aquatic > Freshwater > Wetlands | place: USA: Ohio, Lake Erie...
CGTACTGGTCCCAGCCGTGCCAGCCTTCAAAAGGCTTCGGGCTCCCGGCTTCGGGCTTCAGCGCCGAAGGCTTCAGGCTCGTGCCAGGAGCCAGAAGCCTGGAGCCTGGAGCCTTGCCGGAGCCCGGAGCCCTCCCATGGGTCATTCTGCGAGCCGCCTGCCTGCTGTCGCGGAGATCAGCGTGGCCTGGATCTCGACGAGCTCGCGGCCGGCGACAGCGGCCTCTTCGGCGAGAACCCCTGTAAAGCTGTCGTCCCACCACCGCTCCCGCAGGTACTTCAGCGTGGACCCGGTCAGCGCGTCGAGTTCGCGTGACACGGAGAGAACATTGTACCGCGAGTGCGACGGGGAACGGGAAACGGGAAGGAGTTGAGAATTGAAAATCGAGAGTGAAGACGGCGCCTGGGACCCGAGCGTCGCGCGACGCACCGAAATCCTTCACTCTGAATTCTTCGTTCTGAGTTCCGCGGAGCGGGAGTCGGGGGCACGGGCGGGGGCACCAATCGGTAGTTGGCAGTGAATGGCCAGTAGCACCGATCCTACCTACTGACTACTGACTCCTGACTACTGACTACTGTCTGCTGTCTACTGTCTACTGCACCTAGACGTTCTCCTTCTTGTGGCAGCCGGTGCACGTGGTGGGCGCCTTCTTGCCCGCCGCATTCTCCTTCGCGTGGCAGTCGATGCAGATGCCCTTCTTCGCCATCGGATCGTGGAAGGCCGCCTGCAGCTTGGTCTTCATCGGCGCCTCGGGCTTGCTGGTGTGGCAGTCGCCACACGCTTGCTGCGCGCCCTTCATCGGCTTCTCGGGTTTCGATGCATGATGGCATGTCGCGCACGTGGCGCCCTGCTTCTTGGAGTGCCCCGCGTGGTCGAACTTGACGCCGCCCATCGACGCCTTGAGGGTCACGACGCCGGGTGCCTTCGCCTGCGCGTACGCCGTCGCGCTGAACGCCACGGCGACCGCCACGACCATCAGTATTGCCAGAACCGTTCGCTTCATCCTGCCTCCTTGCCACACGCGTCGGGACAGAAACAGGGTATCACACCCGAGCGGTGATCGTCGTGTTCTTCTACTCCCCGGCCGTTCGCTCGCCGCGAGCGCTGTGGATATTTTCGACAGGACGAGTGACGAAGCTTCGCCTCAAACCGGTGAGCAGAGGCTGGCCAAGGAAGCTTCGTTGCCAGTCACTGCTCGGAGGCTTCGCGGCCGCGCCCAGGCCGGGCTCGCAGCGCAAGGCTTCAGCGGAAAAGCCGACACATTCGCCCACGATCCAGCTGTGCGAGCACGGCTAGAATGGCAGGCATGAAGAAGCTGACGGTCCTGGCGGCTGCGATCGCGGCGCTCGCGACGACGGTCGCCGCCCAACGAGCGGGATTGGGCACGAGCGCGACGGCGACATCGCTCGTCGTGCGCGACGTCACGCTGCTCGATGGAACGGGCGGCACGCCGCGCCCGCACGTCGACATCGTCGTCCGCAACGGCCGCATTGCCGAGATTGTTTCGAGTCAAGCGTTGCCCGCCGCGGATCTCGTCGTCAACGCCCACAATCTCTTCGCCATTCCCGGCCTGTTCGACGCGCACGTTCACCTGTCGCCCGCGCCGATGAACGAGCGGATCGACCAACTGCGGCGCACGCTGAACGCCGGTGTGACCGGCGTGTTCGATCTGGCGGGCGACCTGCGCGAGACGAGCGACCTGGCGCGCATGGTCCTGGCGGGCGACATCCAGGCGCCGACCATCTTCTATGCGGCGCTGGTCGCCGGGCCCGCTTTCTTCACCGATCCGCGAGTCGTCTCCTCGTCGCTCGGCTTCCGCCCCGGCGAGGCGCCCTGGGCGCAGGCGATTACGCCCGAGACCGACATGGTGCGCGCGGTCGCGGCCGCGCGCGGTGCGGGCGCAACGGCGCTGAAGTTGTACGCCGCGCTGGACGCCACCGAGGTTCGCCGCATCGCCGACGAGGGCCGGCGGCAAGGGCTGCGACTTGTCGCGCACGGGACTGTGTTTCCGGCGAAGCCGGGCGATCTCGTTGCCGCCGGGGTGAACATGCTCGCACACGCAGCGTATCTCGTGTGGGAAGGCACCGCTCCGACGACCGACTTCACCAAGCGCGCGAGCGGCGATTTCGCACACGTTCCGGCGAACGCCCCGGAAATCGAGCGGCTTCTCGCGTCCATGCACGATCGCGACGTCGCGCTCAATCCGACGCTGTGGATCTTCGAGCAGAGCGCGGCGTCGCGAGACCAGATCGCGACCGCGCGGGCGGCGTGGATGAACGCCGTCACCCGGCGCGCGGCCGAACTCGGCGTGCCGATCGTCGCCGGCACCGACCACATGTTCGATGCCGCGCGGGATCCGCTGCCTATCCTGCATCGCGAGCTCGAGGCGCTGGTGTCGGGCGCGGGACTCACGCCGATGCAGGCGCTGGTCGCCGCCACGCGCAGCGCCGCGCGCGCCATCGGCGTGGAGTCGTCGCGCGGCACGATCGAACCAGGCAAGATCGCCGACATCGTGCTCCTCGAGGCCAACCCGGCCGAGGACATCAGGAACACCAGGAAGATCCGGTTCGTGATCAAGGACGGGCGGATCGTCTTCGACGCGCAATACGGGTGGGCTGTTCGCGGACAGGACCCGGGCAGCGAAGGACAGGTTATGAAACCGGCTGTAGTCAGAAGTCCCCGCCGCGCCCTCGGTCCTGATTCCTGACTTCTGAATCCTGGTTCTCCATTCCTGGCCACGAGACCATGAAACACCTGCACCACCCTCGGCACGGATTCGCGGTGTTCACGCTTGTCCTGCTCGCCGTGGCCTGGCCGCTTGCTTCCCAGGCGCCCTCTCTCGACGACGTGCTGAAGCGCGCGCGCGAGGCGGTAGCTCGGTATGAGGAGCAGGCGGCGCTGCTGCTCGCCAATGAGCAGTGCGAACAGAAGGCGTTCGAGAGCATTCTCGAAGCAACCGGCGGCGCCTATGCTTTTCGAGGTAGTCCAGCCCGCGTCGATCCAAGGGGACGCCGCAAGTGGCAGGCGGAGCTGGCGATGGTGCGAACCCCGCAGATGGCCGCCACTGGCTCCCCGTGGATGGAGTTTCGCGACGTCATCACCGTCGATGGCCGTCCGCTCGCCGACCGGACCGAAAGGCTGTCGCGCCTGTTCCTCGAGCAGGCGGGATGGAGCCTCGAGAGGGCGAGGCAGATTGCGGAGGAGAGCGCACGCTTCAACATCGGGGGCTTCAAACGGACCGTGAATACGCCCGCGGTGCCGCTGCTCGTCCTGCACCCGGCCAACGCCGCTCGCTTCTCGTTCGAGCAACTCGGCGAGGAGGTTGTCGAGCGGACCAGGACGTGGAAAATCGGCTACCGCGAGAAAACGGCGCCGACGCTGATCTCCTCGGGAGAAAGCTACTGCCCGGCCAGTGGGACCGTGTGGATTGATCCGCCGACCGGAGAGGTGGTGCGCGCGACGCTTCGCTGCACGCCGCTGCAGGACCCTGACTACACGGACCAGATCACGGTCACCTACCGTCGTGACGAGCGGCTCGGCGTGCGGGTGCCGGGCGAAATGCTCGAGCGCCCGGAAGGCCTGTCCGGCAAGGCCTCGTTCGGCCAGGCCGGCCGCGTCTGGGTCGAAGGCAGGTGCACCTACTCCAACTTCCGACGCTTCGAAACCGCCGCGAAGATGATCACACCGAAGTGAGGGGTTCGGGCGAGAGCCGTGGAGAGAAGACATGGACGACCTGGCACGGTGGCGGCGCGAGTTTCCGATTCTCGACACGACCGTTTACATGATCAGCAACTCGCTCGGCGCCATGCCGCGCGCCGCGGCCGACAGCCTCGCCGAGTACGCGCAGACGTGGGCCACACGCGGCGTGCGCGCGTGGGAAGAACGCTGGTGGGAGATGGCGCTCGAAGTCGGCGACAAGATCGGCGCCATCATCGGCGCAGCGCCTGGCTCGGTCAGCATGCACCCGAACGTCACGACCGCGGAGATGGCCGTCCTCTCGTGCTTCCTGCCAGGCACCCCAGCGCGGCTGCCGCGCCGGGGACCCCGCCCAAGAGGCCGCCGGCGCAGGATCGTCTGCCCGGCGATGGACTTCCCCTCGATGATCTACCTCTACCGGGCGCACGACGTGCTCGGCTTCGAACTCTCGCTGGTGCCCGCCGAACCCGATTTCAGCGTCCGCACGGATCGTTTTCTCGACGCCATCGACGATGACACGCTCATCGTCGCGCTGTCGCACGTGCTGTTCCGCAGTTCCTACATCATGGATGTCGCGCCGATCGTCGAACGCGCACACCGGCACGGCGCAATCGTCGTGCTCGACGCGTTCCAGTCGGCCGGCATCATCCCGCTCGACGTCACGGCGCTCGACGTCGAGTTTGCAACCGGCGGCTGCCTCAAGTGGCTGTGCGGCGGTCCGGGCAACGCGTTCCTGTACACGCGCCCCGACCTGTTGAAGACGATTCGGCCGCGATTCTCGGGCTGGCTCGCGCGCAGCAATCCGTTCGCGTTCGACATCGACGATGACACGCTGCGCGAGGATGCGATGCGGATGATGAACGGCACGCCAACGGTTCCGGCATTCTACGCGGCGCTGCCGGGCCTCGACATCGTCAGCCAGGCGGGCGTGGACCGGATTCGTGAAAAGTCGAAGCGAATGACGGGGCACCTGCTCGATCTCGTGGATGCACATGGCTGGCGCACCGTCACCTCGCGCGATCCGGAGCGCGTCGCCGGCACCGTGGCGATCGACGTCCCCCACGCGTACGAGATTTCGAAGACGCTGAACGCGCGCGACTTCGTGGTGGACTACCGCCCGGGCGTCGGCATCCGCGTCTCGCCGCACTTCTACAACACGTTCGAGGAAATCGATCGGCTGGTGGCGGAAATCGGGCGCATCGTTGGTGAGCACCATCCCGTAGGCACCGGGCTTTAGCCCGGGGCCGGACCTCGGTGCCGCGAAGGTCCCCAACACCCTGCGACGGCACGAGGTGGAGGGAGGCCGATTGTGCCGGTGATACAATCGCGCGCCTGTGACTCCCCCGAAAGGTGACGCACCTCTGCCCGGCCCCGAGCTAAAGCTCGGGGCCTACGAGCCTCGGCCGAAGCCTGAAGCCCGAAGCCCGGGGCCTTCTGTCGAGCACGGACTCGTTCGTCAGCTGTCCATCGGCCAGCAGGCGATGATGGCCATCGGCGGCGCGATCGGCACCGGCCTGTTCCTCGGCAGCGGCCTCGCCCTGAACGTGGCCGGCCCCGCGGTCATCCTCTCATACGTCATCGCCGCGCTCATCTCGCTGCTGCTCGGCGTCGCGCTCACCGAGATGTGCGTCGCCAATCCCACCGCGGGATCGTTCGGCGTCTACGCCGGCGAGTACGTCTCGCCGTTTGCCGGCTACGCCGTGCGCGTCAGCTACTGGCTGATGGAGGTCGTTGCGACCGGCGGTCACCTGGTTGCCGCTTCCATCTACATGCAGTACTGGTGTCCGCAGGTCCCCGGCGCGGCATGGATCGTGATGTTCTCCGGCGCGCTGCTGTACCTGAACACGCGGGCCGTCGGCACGTTCGGATCGTTCGAGTACTGGCTGGCGATGATCAAGGTCGTCGCCATTGTCGTGTTCGTGGCGCTCGGCCTCGGGTTGCTGTTCGGCCCAGGCGCTGTTCAGGGGAACGCGCTGCGCAACTTCGGGGGTAACGGCGGGTTCTTCCCGTTCGGTGCGCTCGGCGTGTGGCTCGGCACCTGTTTCGTGATCTACTCCTTCATCGGCGCCGAGATCGTCGGCGTCACGTCGGGAGAAGCGGCCGACCCGAGGCGGACGATTCCCCGGGCATTTCGCCGGATGGTCCTGCTGCTGTCGGCGATTTACCTGGTGACCGTCACGCTGCTGCTCGCCCTCGCGCCGTGGAGCCGGATCGGCGTCGGCGAGAGCCCGTTCGTCACGGTGCTGCGCCGAAGCGGCGTTCCTGCCGCCGCGTCATTGATGAACGTCGTCGTGCTGAGCGCCGCGCTCTCGAGCGCGAACGCGAACCTGTACTTGATGAGCCGCACCCTCTTTTCGCTCGCGCGCGGCGGATTCGTCCCGGCCTGGCTCGGCGCAATCACCTCCCGAGGAGCGCCCGTGCGCGCGCTCCTCGTCTCGGGCGTGGGTCTCGCCGCCGCCGTGCTGGTGCGGGCCGCGTGGCCGGCTTCGGCCTACGTCTGGTTCTTCGGCGTGGCGCTGTTCGGCGCGCTGTTCGTCTGGCTGATGATTTTCGTCACGCACGTCGCGTTCACCTTGAAGGCGCCGGCCCAAGCGCGACTGTTCAACCCGGTCACCGCCCGCGCGGCATCGCTCGCCGGCGCGATCGTGATGGCGGTGATGCTCGCCTCGACCTGGTGGGCCCCCGGCCTGCGCGTCACGCTCCTCGCCGGCGTTCCCTGGCTGCTGCTGCTCGGCTTCGGCTATGCCGTTTCCCGCCGTCACGCGTGAAAACCCGCGCACCGAGGCGAACGTCGTGGGTTGGCGGGTGTGGGTCGAACCCCGCCAAAGACCCGCCCTACCGCTTGTCGGAGGATTTGCCGCTTGTCGGAGGATCGGCGTTTCAATCGCGGGTCGCGCCCGCCGATTCCGCTGGCAGCTCGTTCGCCGCTCGGCCGTCGCGTGAGGCCCGCAGCCGGCGCGGCACTGCGCCGATTGCCTGCGAGGCCGCGACCAGCGTCTTCAACGGAATGACACCGAACAGCTTGTAATGAGCGATCGCGCCGACGCCAGCGGCCGCCATGCAGCCGCAACGGGGGCAGTCGGGGATGCCGCCCAGCTGGCAGGGCGTGACGGGAGTGTGAAGGTCGGCCGAAATGCACGTGGCGAGGCTGGCGAAGGAGCACTCGCGCGGCGAGGCGGGCGGCGCGAGCAACTGGCTCAGCACGATCGGTCCCATGTCGAGTTTCGGGTACAGAGGCCGCAGCCGTTTCAGTTCGTCGATCGCCCGCCGCCGGTCCTCGTCCGTCAGTCGCTCGGGCGACACTTCGCCAACCTGCGGCGTGTACAGGCTCATCCAGATCCGCTTCGCGCACGGCTGCTCCGACCAGAACCGCACGAACTCCTCGACGTAGCCGTCGCGCTGCATCTGCTGCCCGGTGATCGTGCAGTGGATGGTGACGCTGTGCCCGCCGATGTGCTGGAGGATGCGATCGTAGGTGGCAGGCTTCCTCCGCGCATCGTGTTCCTCGGGCAGACCGTCGATCGATACCGACACGTTGAGGTGCGGAAGCGACTTCCAGGCGAGCGGAATCGGCCGAACGGCGCTCGTGACGACCTGGACGTGCAACCCGAACTCCACGAGGCACGGCAGCAGCGCGTCCAGCTCGCGGTAGCGGACGAGTGGCTCGCCGCCGACAAGCGTCACGTGCAACGGCCGATGCGTCCGCACGAGGTGAAGCACGCCGTCAACGAGCGCCTGGCCTTTCAGATCGTTCACCGACCTGAGGGCACACCGGCCTCCGACGTGTTGCGGCGCGTACGCGTAGCAGCCGGCACACCGCAGCGGGCACTCGCGGGTGATCTCGATCGTCAACTCCGGCCGATAGCCGGCAAGTATCCTGCCCCAGCACCGGACGACGTCCGCGGCCAGCATCACGTTCCTCGAATTTCGTCCAGTCGAAGCGAATCCCCCAACACAGACCGCACAGGAGGCGTTCTTCGTTGAAGAATCCAAATATCAATATACCGGAGAGCCGGCCGCCAGCGGCAGGAAATGCGTGCAGCAGGCAGGCGGAGCGCGCAGTGCACGGCCTGCGGGCGAACACGACATCCAGGGCGACCAGGCCGGCGATGGCGACCCACCCGGCACGCATGCCCGGTCTCAACCTGTCAGCGCTCATCGCGGTCGATCCATGCCTCGAGGACCGGCGCCTGCCAGCCCGACAGACGGTCCAGCAAGCGCTCGGCGTCGCCGTCGACGAGAATCAGGCCGCGCGATTCCACCTGCACGAAGCCTTCGGCGACCCCGTGGTCGAACAGGCCGAGCAGTGTGTCGTAGTAGCCGTCCACGTTCAGCAGCCCGCACGGCTTGGCGTGCAGGCCGAGCTGCGACCAGGTGAGCACCTCGCAGAATTCGTCGAGCGTGCCGAAGCCGCCGGGAAGGGCGATGAAGGCGTCTGACAGATCGGCCATCAACGCCTTCCGCTCGTGCATCGAGTGGACGATGCGGAGATCGACGCGTCGATGCGCCAACTCCTTGCTCACCAGGTGCTCGGGAATCACCCCAATCACCTCGCCACCCTCCGCGAGCGCCCCATCCGCGAGCGCGCCCATCAACCCGATGTTCCCGCCGCCATACACCACGCCCACGCCTCTCGCCGCGAGCACCCTCCCGAGCTCGGCTGCCGCCTCGCGATAGAACGGCCGCGCGCCGTCGCTCGAGCCACAAAAGACGCACACACGCTTCAACATCGCGTTCATCATAGCCGGTAGCACTACTTTGTCAGATTCCCCGAGAGGCCAAATTCGTCTCGGGCAAGCAAGCCTGCGAGCGCCGCGATCATCGTCAGATCCTAAAACGGCTCGCCGGCGGTGGGGCCCAGCGAGGTTGAGCGGAACCACGGCCTGCGGCCGTGCCCGCGACCCTCGCGGCAAGCGGTCGCCAGTGCCGCCGAGCCGTCCCCGCGGAAAACGCCCCGCGGGGCGTTTTCATAGGACTTGCGCTCGAACGCGCAAGTCCAAAGCGGGGCCCCTCCGCGGTGTCGAGCCGGCTTGCGGCACGAGGCGAATTGGGCCGAAACCGACGATCTGACAGAGTAGCGGTTGGGGGCACGCCGTGCCGTGCCCCTACCAGTTCAATGCGCCGTCGCCTTCCCCTGCCTGACCGGCCTCAGCAGCAAGTCCTGGAAATCGAAGCTGAAGTCCGTGGCCGGCGACACGGCGCGCATCTTCGCCTGATCAATCCTGCCGTCGGAATCGAGCGCGAAGGTGACGTAGGCGTCGGCCCTCAGCTCGCGATCGCGCCAGCGGACGACGAACGTGTCGTACTGCCAGTGCCCGAGATCGCCGACGAGCTCGGGCGTGTGGCTGAACTTCATCACCAGCCTGCCGTTCTCGCTGGCAATCTCGATGTCGCCGTACCACGCGTCGTTGTACGTGCCCGCATACTGGGCGAGCGGCAGCGACGGCTTCGATGCCGCGTTGCGGGCGGCAATTGCCTGCTTCTCGGCCGCGGCGACGCGCGCCTGCGCCTGCGCTCGCGCTTTCGCGTACGCGCTGCGGAAGCTCGTCGCCGGCTGGATGAAGCGCAGGCGCCGCGCGATTTCCTTGCGATCGTAGGTCGAGACGGGCCACCACAGCAGGTCGCTGGCGCCGAGCCCGAGACCGCTGCGGTGCACGAGCAGATCGCGAACCGTCATCTCGCGCGCCACGTACGGATCCCACATCTGGAACCACGGCAGGTACCGCACGACCGGCGCGTCCCAGCCGAGCTTGCCTTCCTCGACGAGCAGCCCGAGCGATGTCGCCGTGAACACCTTCGTGTTCGAGGCGATGCCGAAGCGCGTCTGTGCATCCACGGGCGCCGACTCGCCGAGCTTCCGCACGCCGTAGCCCTTTGCCACGACGATGTGGCCGTCCTTGACGATCGCGACCGCCAGCCCGGGCACGTCGAACGCCTTCATCACCTGCGCCACGAAGGCATCGAGGTCGGGTGGCGCCGCCGGCTGTGGCGTCCCGCCCTGAAGGCGAGAACCTGCGGTAAGGCCGCACGTGGCAATCGCGAGACAGATGCAGAGAGCAGTCAGTGACCGGCGAACATGAAACATTGCAGTGTCTCCAGCGCCCTCGGTCCGAAGACCGCCGGCTATCGATGCGGGGTCCGCCCACGGCCGGCGTCGGGCAGGTTCCGTGGCAGGCCATGGCAGCGTGAAATGGAGGAGCCTGCGAGGGACCTGCCCGATGACGGCCGCGCACGCGTCTGTGACCCAGGCCCGGAGGCGCGTCGACGCCGCGTTACTGGTCCGTTCCCGCGTAGTGCTGGATCATCCGCTCGATCGCGCGCTGGCAGACCGGGCAGAACTCGTCCTTGGGGTTCGAAATCATGATGCAGTACCACGCAGGGCGGTACAGACCGTTCGACGCGTAGCCCGCGCCTTCGAACGCGCCCACCTTCCCTACGAGATCCGCGTACTGCTTGCGCACCTCGTCGAGCCTCGCCGCGATCGGCTTGTCCAGCTCCGCGTACTTCGCCTCGATCCGCTTGATCTCGGCCTCGGAGGCGTTGTTCGCCTTCGCGTCGGCGAGCTCCTTCGTCCGCGCCCGGCGGTTCTTCTGCCGCTCGGCCTGCAGCGCCTCGGTTCTGTCCTTGCCGTACTCGGTCGGGATCGACACGCCGGGCGACACCAGGTCCGCCCACTTGACGTGCTTCGGATCGAGCAGCGCGGTGATGTTCGGTTCGAGCGGCTCGACGCCTTTCGGGTAGAAGTCGTTGTAGGCGACATCCGACGTGTAGTACTCGTCGGCGAGGCCGGCGAAGTTGTGGCCGAACTCGTGGATGAACACGGCCCTGCTCCGCTCGCTGTCCACCGTCGTGATGCAGTAGTCGTTGTAGATGCCGCCGCCGCCGTACCGCCTGCTGTTCACGAGCACGACGATCGTGTCGCAGGGCACCTCGGCCGCGATCTCGCGCAGCCGGTGGCCTTCCTCGACGAGCATGTACCGATCGGTGTCGAACGCGTTGAACGAGGCGTGCAGGACGGTCTTCCTGAAGACGCCCTGCCGCGGTTCGTCCATCGCCCGCTCGGGCGACGGCCGGAATACGCCGTAGACATTGAAGCCGCTCTTCAGGTGCTTGTACGGCTCGTACGAGAACAGCCAGCCCATCGCGCGATCGACGTCCGCCTTGAACTTGTCCCTGTCTTCGGCGGTGTAGCCCTCGGCGATGAACGCCAGGTCCACCTTGTTCCGCGGATCGCCGTTCTTCAGCGCCTCGTAGACCCAGTCGCCCGCGTTCACCGTTTCCTTGATGATGTGGTAGTCGTTCGGATCGATCGTGCGGCTGAAGAGCTGGTGGAACACATTCTGCCTGTCGCGCAGATCGATGGCGAACACGATCGGCTGCTTCGGCCACGGCACGCGCACCGACCGCTGGAACACGCGCTTCACGCCGTCGAGCGCCGGCTTCGTCGTCTTGTACTCGCCGAACATGCAGTCGAAGCCGCGCGAGTAGATCAACTTCTTCGTGGCCGCGTCGTACACCTTCACCGCGTAGCGGCCGTACCCGAACGGGTCGATCAGCGCGGACCGCGGTCCGGGCCAGGCGCCCTCCTTGTAGATCTGGTCGAGGGTCACAACGTCCTGTTTCGCGTCGCCGATCTGATAGAGATCGATGCGCATGGCGTCGCCCGTGAAGTAGTCGGCGAACACGGGCGCCTGCGCCCGGGCAGTGGCGGGAAGGAAGAGGACGAACAGGACAGCCAGCAGCTTGCGCACGAACACCTCCCAAAGTGGCTTGGGGCTTATGGCTCAAGGCTCAGGGCCAGCCGAGGCTCAAGTCCCTGTCGGGTCTTGAGCCGTAAGCCTTAAGCCCTGAGCCTTGCGTGTCTATCCGCCGTCGTTCGTTTTCGCCGCCACACTCCTGAGCGTGATCAGCCCCGCCCTCTCGAGCACCTTCAAGTACTCGTGGACGTCCGTCACGGACACGGGGCCGAGTTCGGCCGACACGGAGCGGGCAATATCCAACACGCTGCGCTTGCCATCGACGAAGTTCAGCGTTTCGTATGGGGCGTTCCCGGCAAGCCTCACGTCGCGACGTGCGTCCGGGCCGAGCTTCTCGTCCACGTAGCTCTCGTCGAGCGGGCAAATGAAATCCGGAGCGCGGATGGGCACGAGCTGGCTCATCGCCTTCTCGGTGTCGGTCATCGGCACCAGCCCGGGCTTCGCGCCAAACGCCTTCCCCTGCTCGCCGTACGCGCGGGCGGCATCAGCCGTGAAATTGCCCGCCAGCAAATCGAGCGGCCTGGTCATGGCCTTGATACGCGCCGCGGTCTCGGGTGTCCGGGCATACGCCAGCGTCGAGAGGACGGCCTGTGATTCGCGCCACAGCGCGTGGCCGACGACATCCTGCACCCGGCCGTAGGCGGCCTGGAGTCTCTCGGCCGAATCTGCCGCATCGAGCGCCGCCAGGCCGTCGTGGTAGCTCGCCGAAAGGCGGCCGATTCCGTTGCGCACGACGAGCTGCGCCATGTCGCGCGCTTCGGCGTCGCCTGCGGACGCAAGGTAAACCATGGTGCCGAGCGCAATCACCGAGACGCGACGCAGTTCCGACGGATCGACCTTGTCGAGCGTATCCAGGCTCGTGTGATGGAACGTGTCGCCGTGGCCGAACATGAGCGCCGGCACCCGCAGGGCGCCGTCATTGAACAGCAGGTGGTCGCTGCCGCCGCTGTACGGTTGCGCGCGCCACACGAACGGGTTGTCGCTGCCGTTGATGCTCTTCAGGTTCAGGCCGTCCACGAGCTGCGCGAAGTGAACCGCGACGTCGTTCAGGTACGTCGGCAGCGATTCGGGCGTCTGCGTGATGTTGAACGTCCCGCCCGTCTTCGCGAGGTTCTCGCCGATCATGTCGCAGTTGATGACGGCACGCGTGTTGCGCGTCCGATCGAGGTGCGCCTTGATGTAGGGGACGGTGCCCGCGAACTCGGGAACCCACAGGAAACGAACCGTGCGCTTCGGCGGCTTGATGACGCCCCTGTCCACCAGGCGCTTGAGCGCCCGCGCCATCTCGAGCATCCCGCCCGATCCGCTGCCGTTGTCGTTCGCGCTCGGCGTCGGGTGGCACAGGTGCCCGACGATCAGCACTTCCTTCTGCGGCTCCTCGCTGCCCGGCAGCGACACCGACAGCGCTTCGACGTTCGTCTCGTGGAACTCCGTGTCCACGTCGGCGCGCAACGCGACCCGCGTCCCCTCGTCCAGCATCTTCTTCAACGTCCAGCCCTGCAGCTTGCTCACGTTGAAGCCGAACCCGAACTTCGCGCGCTCTTCCCACGTCGGCCAGATCGCCGTGTAGCGCACCATGTTCGGATAGCCCGGCCGTACGTCCGGCGTATACCAGCCGATCATCCCGACCGCACCGCGCTCGATGACCGCCTTGCGCAGCACCTGGCCGGGACTGCCCGTCGCGAGCACAATCTTCCCCTTCACGTCCTTGTTCCGGTACGCAGCTTCGTCCGCGCCCGTGCCGACATCGACCAGCTCGGCATCGACGTGGGCGGAGGAACTGTGCTTGACGAGCGTCAGCGGCATTTCCTGGAACGAGCACAGCTTCTCGCGGCGCGGCGAGGTGAGCCACAGTTCGGCGCTCCTCGCCCGCCAGCCAATCGGCGTCTTGTACGTGAAGTAGCGCGTGGAGCCGTTCGAGGGCCAGCCCTCGATGACGGCATCCTTGTAGCCCATCCTGTCCAGTTCGCCCTTGATCCAGACGGCGGCGGCATGCCAGCCGTCGGAAGCCTGGATGCGGTCGAACTCGGAGACGCGCGCGGTGTAATTGAAGGCGCTTTCGCCCGACACTTCGTCCACCAGCGCCTGGACGAGGGCCGGCGAGGGCAGGCGCTTTTCAACAGCGGCCAGACGGGACGATGTCCACATGAGTACCAGGCACGCAACCATGAGAGCGGAGATGCGTTTCATCGAAGCCGTCCCTCCTTGCTTCGCGGGGCAGATCCTATCGCAGGTCAGGCAGGTCCTTTACCCGCTTTGCTCCCCCGGGGCAGGCAGGTGGGGCGAGTAAGGCAGATGGGGGTGGGTCACAGTGGCTGTGGAGAACCAGCGCACATGGGCCGCCTCATCGGCATCAGCGACAGCGAGCATCCGTCCTCCAAAACGACAACGGGGACACGATCGCGCCGTGTCCCCGTTGTTTCAAGGCCCGAAGCCCAAAGCCCAGACCCCAAAGCCTATCGACCCGTCGTCTTCTTCTTCGCCGTCGCGGCCTCGAGCAGCTTCTTGAACGACTCGTCGTCGGCCTTGAAGTCGCGCGCGGCCTGGCCCACCCGCGTGATCTGGATGCGCCTGATCGCGTCGTCTTTCTTGAGCTGCGCGATGACATCAGCGCCCGCGATCACTTTGCCGAGCGCCGTGTACTTCTTGTCGAAACCCGGGTTCGCCTTGAGCGTCAGGTAGAAGCCGTTCGGCGTCATCATGCCGAACACGCCGGCCGCGTCGTGCTTC
>Ga0153916_10002251_pt1 | contig 14181 bp, 15 predicted proteins | sample Opewatmetagenome_FD_109642 | JGI IMG/M metagenome (GOLD analysis project Ga0153916, IMG submission 109642) | Freshwater wetland microbial communities from Ohio, USA - Open water 3 Core 3 Depth 4 metaG | ecosystem: Environmental > Aquatic > Freshwater > Wetlands | place: USA: Ohio, Lake Erie...
CACCCGGAATTGTCGGAGTTGCAGTTGGTGGAGATAGAGAAGCATGCGCAAAATACTCAAAAATGCAGCTTCTCAGGAAACTTGATGATAAAAACCCAAATAAAAAACTTGACGAGTTTGAGAAAAGAATGACGAAGGAGCTGAATGAGCTTGGAATCGGACCAATGGGCTTAGGTGGAAGGACAACAATTCTTGGAGTTAAGATAGTTGTCCTTCAGAGATATCCAGCTTCATTTATTGTTGATGTTAGCTACTGCTGTTGGCGTTGCTGCAGGGGAAGCATGATTTTCAAAAATGGAGTTGCGAGATATGAATAAGACAAGACTGATAACTCCAGTTGACGAGGAGGAAGTAAGAAAAGTCAGGGTAGGAGACATAATCCTCGTCAACGGGATAGTGGTAACCGCTAGAGATACCGGTCATAAATTTCTAATCGAGGAAACAACTCCAGAAAAATTTCCAGTTAATTTAAAAAACGGGATAATCTACCATGCTGGGCCTATTGTAAGGAAATCCGAACATGGATGGGAGATAATGGCAGCTGGCCCAACTACCAGTGAAAGGATGAATTTTTATACTCCAGAGGTAATTAAGAGGTATCAGATCAGGGCGATTATCGGGAAAGGAGGAATGAGCAATAATGTTGCAAGGGCAATGCGCAGATTTGGCGCAATCTATTTATCAGCGGTTGGAGGCGCAGCACAGTTTTTAACAAGCACAATCAAGAAAGTCGAAGATGTTTTTATGGCCGATAAGCTCGGGCTTACTGAGGCATTCTGGGTTCTAAAAGTTGAAGATTTTCCAACAATATGTACAATCGATTCAACTGGAAGAAATTGGCATGAGAAAATCTTTGAAGAATCAGAAAAAAAAGCAAAGGCAATGATGGAGCGCATTTGGAAAAATAGAAGTTGATGATTTAGGCAGATCTGGCTTCCGGAAAAGAGATCTATGGCAGAGCTTCGAAGAATAATATAATCAAGTGAATATAAGCTTTTAAAACTGCTAACTAAATACTTACTAGTGGTGAGCAGATGGAAAAAGCGAAGAAGATTTGGATGGATGGGAAGCTCGTTGACTGGGATGATGCGAAAGTTCACGTACTAACTCATTCCTTGCATTATGGGAGTGCCATTTTTGAAGGAATAAGATGCTATAAAACTCCAAATGGACCTGCAATTTTTAGATTAAATGATCATATTAAAAGATTCTTTAATAGTGCAAAAATATACTTCATGCCAATTCCGTATACCCAACAAGAAATTTACAATGCAATTAAACAGACAGTTAAAGTAAATGGACTTCAAGAATGTTATATCCGCCCTATCTCTTACTATGGCTATGGTGAGGTGAAGCTGGATTCTCTGCAGAGCAAAGTAGATGTTGCAATCGCGGCCTTCCCATTCGTATCTTTTTTGGGTAAAAAAAACCAAGAAAAAGGAGTGAGATGTAAAATCTCTTCCTGGATTAGAATTACCTCAATTATTCTACCTCCTCAGGCAAAAGCATCTGGCAACTATGCAAACTCTCTGCTCGCTGACATTGAGGCAAGGAAAGCTGGCTATGATGAGGCAATTTTTGAGAATATAAATGGTTATATTGCAGAGGGACCAGGAGAAAATATTTTTGTTGTGAGGGATGGAAAGCTAATAACTCCCGCCCCAAGTGCAGGAATTTTGTGCGGAATTGTGAGGGATTCAGTGATGAAAATTGCCAGGGATATGGGCTACGAAGTAACTGAGAGGGATATCCCAAGGGAGGAGTTGTTCATCGCGGACGAGGCATTTTTCACAGGCACCGCAGCTGAGATAACCCCAATAGTAGAAGTTGACAATAGAACAATCGGAAATGGTAAAAGAGGACCTATAACTGGAAAGATTCAGAAGAAGTTTTTTGGGATTGTTCGCGGAGAAGATTCAGACCATCATAATTGGCTTGATTTTGTTAGATAAATATTATTTTGCTTTAGCATGCTCTAAAGATTCAATATACTCGCTTGCCATCATTGCAGCAACTGCTCCTTCTCCAGCAGATGTTATAAGTTGCCTCAAAGAATGAGCTCTGCAACAGCCAGCAGCATAAATTCCCTGAATATTTGTATTCATAAATTCATCAGTTATTATTAACCCCTTCTCATTCTTTTTAACATCAATAAAATCAGTGGTTGGCTTTAAGCCAATATAAATGAATATTGCATCGGTTGGAAAGTCAGTAACCTCATTGGTTTTCAAATTCCTTATTCTAACTTTCTCAACTCTCTTCTCCCCAGTTATCTCCTCAACCGTGCTGTTCCAGATGAATTTAATCTTCTTGTTTGCAAATGCAAGCTCTTGGTTGATTTTTTCAGCTCTCAGTTTGTCTCGCCTATGTACTATTGTTACACTATTAACAATGTTCGCTAAAAACAATGATTCTTTTACCGCTGAATCACCGCCGCCGACTACCACCACATTTTTACCAACAAATAATGGGCCATCGCATACGGCGCAATAGTAAAACCCTTTATTTGCGAACTCCTTCCCACCCTTTACATCCAAAGTCTTCTGGGTTGCGCCGCTTGCAATTATCACAGCAGAAGTTTCATAATCACCTTTGTTTGTTTTAACCAGTTTTTTATTCCCTAAACTCTCTACTCTTGTGACTTCTGCATCTAAAATCTCAACCCCCACCTTTTTTGCATGCTCCTTAAATTTCTCCGCCAATTCCAAACCATGAATAGCCAAGAAGCCAGTGTAATTCTCAACCATATCTGCGAAGGCTATCTGGCCACCAAGAATGCCCTTCTCAACAAGCAAGGTTTTTCTACCAGCTCTCACTGCATATATGCCTGCAGTTATGCCAGCAGGCCCGCCTCCAACAATTATTATATCATACATCAACTAAGCACCTCCAAAAATTAAAGTAGCTTCAAATTCTTTGTAAATTCATCAATTTCTTCATCTCTCCAAGGACCGATCGCTATGCAAGTTATGGTTCCAGCTGGAATTTGAGTTAGGCCAGCATCCCTTATCAAAACTACTGGAACTGTCCTCTTAACTCTTTCATAAAGCTCAACAAGTGCATTTTCAGTTTCTATTTTTACAACAATTTTCTTTTCTCCCCCGCGTTCCCACTCCTTAACGATTTTTGGGTGGGTTTTCTTGATTAATTTATAGCCTGCAAGTGAAGCATGGGCTATATGTGCTGCTAGCTTTCCTTTTCCAAGCTTCAAATCTTTCCTGATAACTATTACTTGCTTCATATTTCATTACCTTATAACATATAAATTTACTACTAATAAATTAATACGTGCGCGAAGGGCTTGAGCAGATTATAATAGACATAACTAAGCACGAAGAAGAAAGAAAATTTGGAGCTTCGCTTGGTTTGTAAGCCAAAGACCAGTTCAGCTAAGCACAACCGCATTGTCGCAGGCTAATACACATATAATTATGAAAGTTACAAATCCATACGACTTGGAACATATTGGCGAGAGCTGCGAAGGAATAGAGAGATCAATGCAGAACTCAATAACAACCATCAGGGTTGGCGAGGCATTGGTTGTTGGGGAAGCGGTCAACTTCCCAGTGTTTGTCAAGGTTAGAAGAAGGAAATCTAGGAAATCGTCAAAGGGAGAAAGCATAGAGGTTATTGCAAAAAGATTTGAGGAGATGAATAAGAAGGAAAAAGAGGATGTGGAAGCCTTTATTTGGTGATTGAATGAACGAGCTAAGAAAGGATTATCTGCTGGATAGGTGGGTTTTGATTGCAGCGAATAGAAGCAAAAGACCACAAGACTTCATGGTTAAGAAAAAGCCAAAGGAAAAACCCAAAATATGTTTCTTTTGCCCAGGTAATGAGCACCTAACTCCACAAGAGCTAGATAGAATTAGCAAAGGTAAAGGCTGGATTGTGCGGGCATTTCAAAACATGTACCCAGCCACCTCTTTAGATTTTCCAAGGGCTTACGGCTCCCACGAGGTCATTGTTGAAACCGATGACCATGACAAAAATTTGCAGGATTTGGAGGTTAGTCATATCCAAAAAATTCTTGAGATGTATTGCAGGAGGATTGAGGCAAACAGAAAAGTTAAAAGAATCAACTTTGTTCTAATCTTCAAAAATCATGGGGAGGAGGCGGGAACTTCACTGATTCATGAGCACACTCAACTGATCTCAACTGAAAAAATACCAACTTTAATTGAAAATGAAGTTAAGGAATACAGCAAATATGCTGCCAAAAATAAAAGCTGTGCATATTGTGACATAATTAAAGAAGAGATGAGGTCTGAGAGAAAAGTATATGAAAATGAGCATATTGCTTGCTTTGTCCCTTACGCCTCTAGATTCCCTTTCGAGACATGGATCTTCCCAAAAAAACATGCAAAGAACTTAACTGACCTAAGCGATAAGGAGAAATATTCCTTGGCAGAGAGCCTTAAAATACTGCTCAAAAAACTGGATGCAAAATTTAATGATCCACCTTATAATTTTTACCTGCACCCAGCCCCATTCAATGCTAAAGATTTCCACTTCCACATAGAAATATGCCCTAGGTTAACAAGATTGGCCGGCTTTGAGTTAGGAACCGACGTGGTAATAAACATAATGCCTCCAGAAGTAGCAGCAAACGAGCTGAGAAAATAAAATCAGTGTTTATTCTTTTTTCTCCTTCTTTTCATCCTAACATTTGCTATCTTTGCAGCAAATTTTTTCATCTCAATACTATATGGACTGTTCGGCTTGTATCTCACTATGGGCCCGCCATACTCCAAAGACCTTGTCACATTCTCATCAAAAGGCAAAGCACACAATATATTACTTGTCAACCATTCCCTTGCTAACTTTCTGACCATTTTTTTATTTCTTCTAAGCTTATTTATGACCGTACCCCAGATCTCCACTCCATTCTTCTCAGCTATTTTTTTTGTCTTGAGCACGTTTGAGAAGGAGATTATTTCCGGTGTTGTTATAAGGATAATCCTGTCTGCAATTTTCATACTTTCTACCGCATTTTCCCCAAGAGTCCCAGGTGCATCAATTAAAACAACATCCGCAATGCTGCTGAGCTTTGTAGCGAGTTGTGATATGCTCCTAGGATGCACTGCTGAAGCATCATTAACTGAGAGGCTTGATCCAATCATCTTAACTCCAGAAGGATGCTTGAACACCACCTCATTGATATGCACATTATTCAAAAAAACATCATGGATTGTCTTCTTTGGAAGTGGTGGACCCATTATGCAAGAGAGGTCACCATTTGTCAAGTTGCAATCTACAATAGCAGTATTCACCCCAAAATCGGATAGGCATAAGCCCAGATTAGCAACAAAATTGCTCTTCCCAACTCCTCCCTTCCCAGAAGCAACAGTTATAATCATTTCAAACTCCTCCCTTCCCTTCCATCTTATCAATAATCCAAAGCTTCATATATCTCCTTCTCTCTTTTTTACCTAACTTCTCAAAACTATGTGTCTCCTCAAGAACAACTTTTTCAGGCTCTTTTTTGACATCGTCCAATCTTTTTTCCAAGTATTTTCTTTTCTCTTCATCAAGCAAAAGGCCTATTTTGTCATTCGATAAAGCGAAGTTCTGTTCCTTCAATTTTTTGAGAAGATTCTCCCAATCTGAGTGATTCCAGTTTCCCTTCTGTTGTGCAACAAAATTCGAAAGAATACGAGATGACTTTAAAAGCTCTATCTGCGATATCTCATCTACTTTATTTTCTTCTCCTGCCACTTTCTCACCTAATAGAACCGTCGCCTTTTTTTATATTTTATGTCGAGTATATTTAAACATTTGCCTTGCAAATTTTTAGAAATAAATGTGATTGTATTAAAGAGGAATCCTCACATAACTTCGACTTTAGTTGATTCCCCAACTGCTTTATTTCTATCCAACTTATAAACTCTGGCGCTTGCAGCATCCCTCAAATTCTCATCGTGTGTTATAACAAAAACCTGCTCAACTATCTTTGGCACTTCCTCATGCAAAACTCTAGCCAACGCCCTTATCCCTTCCTCATCCAAATTATGCGTCGGTTCATCCAAAATAAGCCAACTTAGGTTTGGTACAAGCACCATTGCAAAAGCTATTTTCAAGGCAATCGCAGCACAAGACCTCTCCCCCCCACTAGCAATCCCATCAACAGGAACCCAGCTCTCACCAATTTTTAGTTGAAGCTCGTAATCATTCTCCTCAGCCTTCAATCGTATTCCTTTATAATCCCTATACGGGTAGATAACGCTCCATGTTTCATTCATCGCCGAGTTTATTGCTTCTATCAAGTCCTCCCTTAACACTTTTTGAGTTTCAACTATCGAATTTTGAAATATTAGCAAGTTCTCATTCAAATTGTCATATTTTTTGATCTCTTCCTTAAATTTTCTATTCCTTTCTAACTCTTCCCTTCTAATCCTTAACAACTCATCTGCTTTTTCAAGTTCTTTTTTGAAACCAGAATACCTCTCACTAAGCTTTGACTCTTCGACATCAGTCTTATTGGCTTGCCTTCTATTTTCATCCAGTTCTCTTTCATCAAATTTTAATTCTCCCAATCTTGCATTAATTATTTCGATCTCTTTCTCAAGATCTGACAGACTTGCATCATCTCTCTTAATTTCAAGTAATCTGTTCACCCTTTTGACTTCCTCATCAAACTTTTTTAGCTTTCTTTCTTTTTCTTTAACTTCTTCCTTCATTTTAGCTTCAATTAAGTTTAATCTATCCAATTCCTTTTCTTCTCCCTCATGTTTCTTAATCTCCTCATCAATCTTAGCAAATCTCTCATGCAAACCCATCAGTTCTTTCAAGGCTTTTTCCTCATTTTTTATCAGCTTATCAATCTCATTCAACTCTTTTTCATGCTTTATTTTTTCAACTTCCCTTCTCCCCTTTAGTGTAATTCTTTTCTCATTGCTCAAAGGCGCCTCACAAACAGGACATTTTATAAGTTCTTTTTCAAGTGATAAGATTAGTTCTCCAAGCTCAGAGATTTTAGTTTTTAGTTCTGTAGATCTCTCCTTATTTAAATCTACTTCTGAATTCTTCCTCTCAATTACTTTTTCAAGTTCCTCAACGCTTCTAAACTTTTTTTCTAATTCTTTATGTTCTATCTCAAATTCCCTCTTCTCTTTAATTTTCTCAACTAACTCACTCTTCTTGCTTGATAGGCTCGCCAGTTCTCTCTCCATCTTTATGTACTCTTTTTCCAAATCTTCTAACTCCTTCTCCATATCGTTAACGATCTTCTCGTCGATTTTTGCGAACTCTGCTTCGCTTATTTTAAGTTCCTTTTTTATATTGACAATATCCTCCCTCTTGCTCCTCAAGGTATGCTCTATCCCGGTTTTCCTATCTTTTAAATCTCTATGCTCTGCCTCTTTTTTCTCAAGCGCTTCTAACACTCTCTCAAGCTTGCTTTTTTCAAGGCTTATCCTCTCAATTTTTCCTTCCATCTCTTTGATTCCGCTTCTCAACCTTTCAGTTTCTTCAACCGCCTCCTTCTCGTCTGCTTCAAGTTTAGCAACATCAATTGCATCAAGAATTGATTTTTTCTCCCTTTTCATTTCCTTTATTCTATTTAAGAGATTGCTGAGATTCTTCCTTACGCTCTCAAACTTGTTTATTCCTAAAAGCTCATCAATCTGTGCTTTCCTCTCACCCCTTCCTAAACTTAAGAAATAATCGATCTCATTCTGCTCAGAATAAACGGCTCTTGTGAACAAATCATAGTCAATTCCCAATATTCTTTCAACCTCATTGCTTACTTTCTCAGGCTGTGGTCCCTGAACCAGTTTTCCATTTTTCCTTATTTCGGCCTCGCTAATGCCATTCAGCCTAATCTTCCTAGTGATTGTATACTCGTCTTCACCCCAATCAAAGACAACCTTCACTTCGGACTCTTTCTTCTGCTCAGGCCTATTCAGAATTATGTCTCTCATTGCTATTCTTCTGTGTTGCAATGCTGGGAAACTGCCAAAAAGAGCGAAACATAGTGCATCTAAAATAGAACTTTTACCGCTCCCCATAGGGCCTATTAATATATTTGTCCCTTTTCCAAACTCGAACTTTGAATTCTCGTGAGAACGCCAATTCCTTAGGCTAACCTCCCTTATCATAAGGTTATTTTATTTAAACTGATTAAATTTAATTATGTTCGTTGCCGATGTAATGCTGAAGAAGCTTGCCCGTTGGCTTAGAATTTTAGGAGTGGAGGTTCTTTATCCAACATCGATTGATGACGATGAAATAACTAAGCTTGCAAAGGAGAAAAACAAAATTCTATTGACAATGGATGAGGAGTTATGCCAGAGGGCTAGGAAGCAAGATGTAAGAGTCTTTCTCGTTCCAAAGAAAAAGATTGAGGAGCAGCTTGCAATAATAATAAAACGATTTCATATAAAAATAGCTGATTTTCCTTCAAAAACCCTATGTCCAGTCTGCAACGGTGAATTGAAGCAGGTAGGAAGGAAAGAAGTTAAGGGGAAAGTTTTGGATTCTATTTTTGAAAAGCATGATAAGTTTTGGCTGTGTAAAAAATGCGGCAAGATTTTCTGGGAGGGAAGCCACTGGATCAGGATAAATCAAAGTGTTGAGAAGATAAAAGAAATTCTAAAAAGCAAGAGCTAAACTAAAGTTACTTCCTCAACTTGTGCTTCGCTAACACCCTTAACTTTCATTAGTTTCTCTTCAATACCACCGCTGCCTTCCTTGTCATCCATCAAAAAGGTTAATTTTAAAGCTTTTAATCCAAAAGCAACTTCCTCCTCCTGAATTCTATGCGGTTTAAAATCTTTCTCTATACTGCTTCTAACCTCACCAAAAACATCTATGCTCTCTGGAAAAACTTTTACTATTACCGCTACTTTACCCATGGAATCCCTCACGGACCTTCTTTCCCACATTTTGGACATTTATAAACATTCGTTGTCTCCCTGCATTGGTCGCATCTCACGATTGTCTCCTCTCTACAATGTGGGCAAGGAAATTGAACATATCTCCTAACTTGTCTACCGCAGGAAGTGCAATTTTTTAGAATAACATCACCTTTTATCTTTTTTTAAATAGAAAACATTATTAAGGTATACGAGCCCCCATAGTCTAGCTTGGATAAAACGCTGGCTTGCGGAGCCGGAATCCGGGGTTCAAATCCCCGTGGGGGCGACCTATTTCAAAATATGCATTACATCTTTCGCCTCAACTCTTAACCTATACTCACTCATTATCCTATTGAAAGCCAATTTTTTATCTCCTTTATTCTCCTCAACAGCCTTTTTGACAATCTTTTCAAGCTCAGTTTTCGAAATTTTTTCAAGCTTCATCTCCCTAATCGCGTCATCAACCCTCTTGCTAGGATTTTTTGCAACAAAACTCAAAATTTCAGGTATTGCAGCTTTCACAAACCTTCCACTCTTATACTCCTTAAATAACCCAAACAATTTTTCTTCACTTAAATTTTCAACTGGAATACCCGCCCTCCTCAGGCTAACAATGGTCTCCTCTAAAGTTGTTGCAACCAAAACAGGGTCAACTTTAGTTTTGTCAACTACCATTTCAAAAAATCTTAAATTTTCAGAAACTAGAAGTTTATTTGCTAACTCTTCATTTAACAACTTCAATAAGCTTGTTTTCCTCTCCTCAACAGTTTCTGGGAGTTTTTTTCTAATTATCTCAATTCTCTCCTTCGTTATTCTCACCGGCGGTATGTCAGTTTCCGGATATAGCCTAGAGCTTCCAGGCAGAGGTCTCATGTAAGAGGTACCACCATCAGGAAGAACTTTTCTGACTTCTTTTTGTGCCCCTTCAAAAGCTTGCAAAGCCCTTTCATAGACTGCTTCTAGCGCCTTACTTGCCCTATCTTCCTCATCAATAACAATAACGAAAGCATCCTTTTCCCTTGCATTCAATTTTTTCTTTATCTCTTCAACTTCCTTACTCGTTATCCCGTACTTTTCAAGCTTCTCATCGCTGTGAATTATCCCACCAATATCGGCATTTGCCTTTGCATAATCACTCAATTCAGTTCCAAACCTCCTGTTCTCGTAAAGCTCAGTTCCAAGGAGACCAAAAAAATTCTCAAGCTTGATTGCAAACACTTCCATTCCTCTTTCAATTCCTCTTGCAATCAATTTTGAACTTGTTTTGGAAAAAACATCTGTAATGTCAACTGCTTTTTCCTTGCCTGGTTTACTTTTTTTAAATCTCTTTGCAAGCTCTTCCTTAATTTTTATTAAAGCCTCCTGCCTTTTCAATTCTTTCTCAACAATTTTTGGAATAAGCCCAAGTTCCTGAGCACCTTTTATCTCAACTCTAGCTCCACCCTCAACTGAAACATTCACATCTTGCCTTATAGTTCCAATCCCTCTCTGAACTTTTCCAGTAACCCTTAACAGCATCCCAAGCTTCTCAGCGGTTTCCTTTGCATGCTCTGGGCTTTTTATATCTGAGCTAGTCGCAATCTCAACTAAAGGAATCCCAAGCCTATCCAAGCGGTATGTCACCTTCCCTCTCTCCTCCCCAACAATTCCACTGCTCTCCTCCTCCAAGCAAATAGTTGGAATCGCGATTCTACCTTTACTTGTTTCAATAAACCCATTCAACCCAACTACCGCTGTCCTCTGAAAACCGCCAGTATTGCTTCCATCGATAACGGTTTTCCTCATCACTTGGACCTCATCAACAACATGGGCGTTCAAAAGTAGAGCAATCTCGATTGCAATATCCAATGCGTCTTGGTTCAATGGATGGGGGGGTTCGCTATCAGTCTCAACTAAACACGTTGTGCTAGGAAAAACTTGGTAGATGTAGGTCCTGCCAACCGAATATTCATGAAGCGCAGCTGCGTCTACCTCTCCAAGCTCACCAGCAACCGCCCTTTGCTTTCTTATAATTACGCCCATCGGCTCTTCATCAACAATCTGCGTAGAGCAATCGCAAAAGAGCTTATTCTTAGTTGCCAACCTCTGGTGAATCTCTATGCCGCACCTCATTCAAACACCGAGCCTCTAGAATTAATCTCTCCTGCCATGTTGGTCAGCATAAGCTTTATTACTTCTTCTCTCTCTTTTGTATGCCCAAGCACGTGCATCAATTTAACATAAGCAACTTCGGGGAGCATATCCTCGCAATAAATTGCTCCGGCCTCATAAGCCCTCCTCAGATTTGCATAAACGAATGGGTGTACTCTGCCAAACAAGCACTGCGATGTCATGCATACTGCTATACCGTTTTCAGTTGCTTCCTTAATTTTTGGAATAAGGGAGAATTTCTCAATTGTCGTTGGCACATGGCCTAGGCCAGTTCCTTCAATGACTATTCCTCTATATTTTTTTTCAATATAAAAATCAAAAATTTCTGGATTCATATTTGGATAGGTCTTAATCATCGCAACCTTCTCCTCAAGCTTATCGTCAACTTGAACTTTCCCCTCACCCCTCTTCTTGTAGTTTTTATTCAAAACTTCAATTTTCCCATTTGCAAAAATCCTGGCAATCGGCTCATCATTGATGCTTTTAAAAGCATCCCTTCTGGAGGTGTGCAACTTCCTAACCTTTGTCCCCCTATGCGCTAGGCAATAGTCATCATTTACAGAGCCATGCATTACCAAGCAAACCTCGGCGACATCGCTCTTCGCAGCAAAGAGAGAGGCGCACACTAAATTCATGAATCCATCGCTAGAGCCTCTGTCACTCGATCTCTGGGAACCTGTAAATGCAACTGGTTTATTCAGATTTTTGAGCATAAAGCTCATGGCAGCGGTTGAAAAGTGCATCATGTCTGTTCCATGAGTCACGACAACTCCATCAGTTTTTGAGTTGAGCTCTTTTGCGATTTCTCTTGCCATCTTCCTCCAATGCTCAACAGTCAAGTCCTCGCTCATCAAGCCGAAAACAAATTTTGAATTTATATTTGCAATCTCCCTAAGTTCAGGTACAATCTTTATCAAATCAGATGCCTTATAAGAAGCATATACGCCACCACTCACATAATCCACCCTTGAAGCAACGGTCCCACCTGTGCTTAGGATTGAGATGGTTGGTTTGCCAAGAACAGGCTTAAGCTCAATCTCTCTGCTTTCAAAGCCAACTTTTTTGTGCCCCTCAAGTTTTTCAACTTTAAGCTCCTCTCCGTATCTCACCCCAACATTATAACCACTTGGAAGCTTTATTACAATGCTTTTTTTATCGCTAAATTCTGATTTTGGCATAAGAATCCCTTCATAAACTTCCCCTCTCTTAGAGATCCTTATCTTATCCCCAATCTTAGCCCCAATTTTCTCAAGCATTCTTTCAATCTCTTCTGAGTACAATAAACCACCACTAATCTTTAGCTCTAAACATATTTATTTCATCATACCTCTTCCTTTAAAGATGTGAAGCAAGCCAGCGTTACCGTCCTACCAATTCCATCAACTTCCCTTAATCTATCAACAACCAATTTCCCTATATCCTCTATTGATTCCCCTCTAACTTTTAGCAGCAAATCCCACTCACCAGCGAGGATGTGAACTTCATAAATACCATTCAATTTTGTTAGCTTCTCGGCTAGCTTCCTTTGAGTTATATTCTGGTGTGGCTCATACGAAACAAGAACAAAGGCGGTTGCAGGCTTTCCTAGTTTTGAGTAATCAGTGACCACAGTGAAAGATTTTATCACTCCTTTTTCTCTGAGCTTTTTTATCCTTTCATGAACAGTTACTCTGGGTATTTTTGTCACTCTAGCTATATCTGCGGTTGAAGCCCGTGCGTCTTTCCTGAGCGCGGCAATTATCTCCAAGTCCTTTTCGTCGAGCATGTAGTCATTTTGTCAATTTTTCTATTTAAATATATCTTTTTGTAGTCATTTTGTCAAAAATTTATACAAAAATATTAAATTGGGATTATGCAATAGACTAGTCTGGTGATCAAATGAGGGCAATGCGGAATGATAAGAAAAGATTGTATAAGCAGAAAAAGCGCTGATTTTAAAAAAAGCGTGCCTAGTGCTAAAACTAGGCTAACAGAGATACCTAAACCTTTGGAACAACTATCGGAAAGCGGAATTGAGAGAAGGTTCCATGTAGGCAAAGTGATGACCAATGTGCTGAAGTATCTCACTCACAAATTTATATGTTATGATTTTGAATGGCTGTTGCCAGTAATACTTTCCGAGTCAACTGATCCCTTATGGCCGGATCCAGGAGCATCCATCGAGAAACGCATCGAGGTAGAAATTTATGGAAGAACCGTTAGAACTACTGCAAGCATGATAATTCATAAGATCGTAGCTTGCTCATTAGCTCATCGCAAGTTGTTCATAATCTCACCAAACATAAGAATCGAAAAAAAGGAGAGAGCAGAGACTGGAAAACATATCTATGAGTTCACCCAGCTGGATTTTGAAGTTAGGGATGCAAGTTCAAAAGGAATCATGAGCCTACTTGAAGAACTAATCTGCGGATTGACAAGTCACCTAAAGAAGGACATGGGTGAAGAGCTGACCTATTTTGAGAGAGATTACAGTTTGAAGATTCCGGAAGTGCCATTCAGAGTATATGATAAGGAGGAACTTGAAAAAAAATATGGAAAAGATTGGGAACACCAATTAATGCTTGAAATCACTGATCCTGTATGGGTTACAAACATCGCTAGAGAATTTTATGATTTTGAAGATTTTGAAAGTGGCAAATGGGACAACTACGATCTCATGCTACCTAAATACGGGGAGGTATTGTCAGGTGCAAAGAGAGAATGGGAGCATAGCAAAATCATTAAAAAAATGGAGAGGGATGGCATTAGGAGGGAAAACTACGCGCTGCTATTAAAATTGGCGAGGGAGGGGAGAGTGAAACCATCCGCTGGAGCCGGAATAGGCATTGAGAGGCTCGTTGGCTGGATACTGGGAGTTGAACATTTAGGAGAAATACAACTTTTCCCTAAAATACCTGGAGTAGTTTATGATTTGTAAAAAGGTTGGATTTGAGGTTTAGAGGCTTAGCGTCCCATGAGGAATTGATTTAAAAGATTTACAAAGTTTTTAGAAAAAATCGGCGAGTCTACCATCTACCAAAAACACCAGAAGTTATACATTGCTAGCTCTATTTACTTTCACTCAATTCCCTGAATCTGCTTTTAAGTCCCTCAAATGTTGATTTAAACATTGAGGTGTGGAAGCTACTTTTGGTGTTTCTGCCTGCGCTGACTCTCGCTAGAATCCCTTCCA
>Ga0153916_10002252_pt1 | contig 14180 bp, 11 predicted proteins | sample Opewatmetagenome_FD_109642 | JGI IMG/M metagenome (GOLD analysis project Ga0153916, IMG submission 109642) | Freshwater wetland microbial communities from Ohio, USA - Open water 3 Core 3 Depth 4 metaG | ecosystem: Environmental > Aquatic > Freshwater > Wetlands | place: USA: Ohio, Lake Erie...
CCCGGCCGAAGGCCAAATTGCGCTTGAGCGACGTTGAGAACAGAAAAGGGTCTTGCGGAACGTAGCCCAGCGTCCGGCGCAGCTCGCTCAGGGAGAGTTTTCGAATGTCCTGCCCGTCGAGAAGAATCTCTCCGGAACTGACATCGAAGAGACGCGGCACCAGTTGCGCCGCCGTACTCTTGCCCGCGCCGACGCGGCCCACCAGTCCGACCGTGCGGCCGACGGCGAGGGTAAAATTGATGCCTTCGAGCGCGCCATGGCCGTTCTTCTGCCGGTCGTAGACAAACGAGACGTTGCGGAATTCGATGCCCCGCTTCAGGCCCTGGACCGGCAGCGGATTCGCGGGACTGGCGATCTCCGGTTCGGCGCTGAGAACTTCATCGAGCCGCTTCATCGCGGCGCGGCCTCGTTCGACCAGCGAAAGCATCCAGCCGAAAGCGGCGGTGGGCCAGGCGAGGATGTTTAGATAGGCGATGAACGCGACGATGTCGGCAATGAGCAGGTCGCCGCGCACGACGCGGATGCCGCCGTACCAGATGACGATGAGCACCGTGAGGCCGTTCATCCCCTGCATGATCGGGGTAACGATGCCGCGCAGCTTCGCCAATTCCATGTTTTTGACCTGAAACTCCTCGTTGAGCGCGACAAACTCCCGCGTCTGAAACTCCTCCTGCGTGTACGCTTTGACCACGTGCATGCCGCTCAAGTTCTCCTGCACATGGCTGCTCAGAACCGACATCTGCTGCTGCACGGCGAGCGAGCTTTTCATGATCCCGCCGCGGAACCTACGCGCGGCGAACAGCAGCAGCGCGAAGGGGGCCACGGCCGCCAAGGTCATTCGGACGTCCATCGAGAACATCAACGCCAGGGCGTACACATAGTAGAGCGGCGCGTTGACGAAATTGAGGATGCCGGGGCCGAGCATCACGCGCACCGCGGAGATATCGTTGATCACCCGCGACATGAGATCGCCGGTTCTTTGGGAGTGGTAATAAGACAACGGCAACTTTTGCAGGTGGGCGAACAGGTCGTTGCGCAGATCGTACTCGACGTTGCGCCCGGCGTTAAAAATCAGGGCGCGGGAGTAGGTTCGCACGATGCCTTGGGCAACCGCCGCCAAACCGATGATGGCGGCATAAAACGTCACATCGCGCAGCGACCCGCCATGTTCGATGATGCGCACGGCTTCCCGTATCCACCAGGGAATCCACATGACCAGGGTCGCCGTGCCGAGCAGACAGAGCCCGCCGACTAAATAGCGCCGCCGGTAGCGCCGGACGTAACTAAGCAAACGCTTCATGATCTATTAAAAATAACCTAGGGGGTCCGCGATGGCAAGGTAGCGGCGGCGAAACGGGCGCCTTGACAATTCGCCATCCATCCCTAATAAAAATATGATGACACAAACAGCTCACAACCGCCGCGACGATATCCGCAACATCGCGATCATCGCCCACGTCGACCACGGCAAGACCACCCTGGTCGACGCGCTGCTGCGCCAGAGCGGGATTTTCCGCGCCAACGAACAGGTCATTGACCGAGTCATGGACTCCATGGATCTGGAGCGCGAACGCGGCATCACGATCATGGCGAAGAACACGACGATCCATTACGGCGCCGTCAAGATCAACATCGTCGACACGCCCGGCCACGCCGATTTCGGCGGCGAAGTGGAGCGCACCCTGGCGATGGTCGACGGCGTCATGTTGCTGGTCGACGCCTCCGAAGGGCCGCTGCCGCAAACCCGCTTCGTGCTGAAAAAAGCCTTGGAGGCCAAACTGACGCCGATCGTCTGCATCAACAAGATCGACCGGCCCGATGCCCGCGTCGCCGCCGTTTTAGACGAGATCTATGACCTGTTCATCGATCTCGACGCCACCGAAGACCAGCTCGATTTTCCCGTCGTCTATACCAATGCCCGCGCCGGCACGGCGACGCTCGATCTCAAACAGCCGGGTGAAAACCTCAAGCCGATGTTCGATCTCATCGTCGAGACGCTGCCCAGCCCGACCTACGACCCCGCGGCGCCGACGCAATTCCAGGCGAACAACCTCGACTACAACGACTATGTCGGCCGGCTGGCGGTGGGCCGAGTTAAAAACGGCTCGCTCGCTCCGGGACAGTACGCGCTATGCCGGGCGGACGGCAGCCAGCAACCGGTCAAGGTCACCCAGGTGTACGGCTGGCAGGGACTCAAACGGGTCGAAGTGGCATCGGCGCAAGCCGGCGATATCGCGGCGATCGCCGGCATCGAGGACATCGGCATCGGCGACACCATTACGGACCGTGAGAAGCCCCAGGCTTTGCCGCCGCTGCGCATCGACGAACCGACCATCGCCATGCTCTTCTGCGCCAACAATTCGCCCTGGTCCGGCCGCGAAGGAGAGTTCGTAACCTCGCGCAAGCTGCGCGAACGGCTGTTTTTCGAACAGCGCAAGAACGTCAGTCTGCGGGTCGAGGAAACCGAGCTGCCGGACGCCTTCCAGGTCACCGGCCGCGGCGAATTCGCGCTGGCGATCATCGTCGAAACGATGCGGCGCGAAGGCTACGAACTCCAGGTTTCCAAACCCACCGTCATTACCCGCGAAATCGACGGCGTGGTGAACGAGCCCATGGAATTGCTCGTCATCGACATCCCGGAGGATTTCATCGGCGTCGTGTCGCAGCTGCTCGCCATGCGCAAAGGCAAAATGACCAAGATGACCCATGGCGGTTCGAGCCGGGTGCGTTTGGAGTTTGCCGTGCCGTCGCGCGGCCTGATCGGCTTCCGCTCGCGCTTTCTCACCGACACCCGCGGCACCGGCATCATGAACGCGCTGTTCAACGGCTGGGCGCCCTGGCACGGCGTGATTCAATCCCGCACCAATGGCGCCATGGTAGCCGACCGCGAAGGCCAAACCACGCCCTACGCGGTCTTTCATCTGCAGGAACGGGGCGTGCTCTTTATCGCGCCGGGCACGAAAGTGTATGAGGGGATGGTGGTCGGCGAGTACTCGCGCGACAATGATCTCAACGTCAATATTTGCCGCGAGAAGAAACTCTCCAACATGCGCGCCGCCGGCAAGGACGAAAACATCATCATCTCGCCGCACCGCGAGATGGGACTGGAAGAAGGGATCGAATGGATCGCCGACGATGAGCTGGTGGAAGTGACGCCGGAATCGATCCGCCTAAGAAAGAAAATTCTCAAGCAAACGGACCGCCCGCGCCGGCGCCAGGAACGGGAGGAGTGAAGGCCGCGTCAGCGGGCTTTCGTCTTGGGGGTTTTTTCTCCGCTCGAAGCGTCGTTTTTGCCGCAGTAAGCGGCCGCCACGAACATCACATGGAGGTTGCGCCCGGGCACACGGACTTCGACCGACGGGCGAGTGCCGGCTTTGTACTCTTTGAGTTCCGCCTGCTGGCCCGCCGCGCGCATCTTTCCGACGAGTTGCTGCGGACTCTGCACGTCCTTCAAATCATCGCCGCGCTTGGCCAGCACGGACAAGGGAATGCAGGCCCCTTCTTTCCCCGCCAGAAACCATTCGCCGCTCTGGGGCGCGGCGGCCGCGAGCAGCGGAACAAGCAAAAATAGCGTTTTCACGATCCTCTCCCTATCAAACGACCACCGATTGCGCCAACCCAAAGGCCGCCTCGCCCGCGTTTGCGGGCGGACTTTGATGTTAAAGGAAATTCGTCGGCGCGTCAAAAGAGCCCACTCAGGGGCTTATCGAGGGGCCGCCCCCGCCCAGAGTTTTTCAAAGAAGCCGCTTTTCTCCATCTCATCCAAGAACCGGCGATCGTAGAGCTCCGCGGCTTTGATTTGCTTGGCGCGCGGGTCCACCTGCGCCACGTCGTCGAGGATCGCTTGCAGCGCTTCCAGCTTGAACTCCATCTTCGGCTCCAGGGCCTTGATCTCGGCGTTGTAACCGGCTTCTAAGATTTTCCGGTCGTCGACGCGCAGGTATTTCCCCAGCACCTTGAAGGTCACTTCTTTGTCGGTGTGCAAAATCTTGGCGGCCTCGGCCATGGCGCGCATGAATTGGGCGATGACGGGCGAACTGCGCGCGATCAGCCCACGGCGCGTGATCAACGAGGCCGCCACCTGGGAAATGCGCAGATCGGGTCCGTACACGACGTAATGGAATCCCGCCGCGATCGCCCGCGTGTCCCAGGGCGCCGTCATGGTGCCCGCTTCGATGGCGCCCGAAAGCAACGCCGCGAGCATCTCCGGCGCTCCACCGGTCTGGATGATCGTATAGTCGCGCCCGGCTTCCATGCCGCGCCGCTTGAAGGCCTGGACGGCGAAGTAATGGGTGGTACTGCCGATGCGCGTGACGCCGACCCTTTTGCCGCGCAGCTCCTCCAGCCGCTTGACCTCCGGCTTGGTCAAAATGCTTTGGGTCAAATAATTTTTTATGCCGGCGATGAAAACGAGTTCGCTATTGCCCTGAACGACCGCGCGCACCGTGCCCAGGCCGCCGTCGATCAATATCTGCGCGTCGCCGCCGAGCATCGCCGCGGTAGCGAGCGGCGATGCGCCGATATAGACGAGCGGAAATTCCAGGTTGTACTTGCGGAAGATGCCGGTCTCCTGGGCGATCCACGGCATCGACTGGGACATCACCCGGGCCGATTGCACGCCGAGGAGACGATCGGCGCTCCAACCCGCATTAGCGCTAACGCTGGCGATAAAAATGAAGCTCCAGAATAACCATCCGTTGCGCATGGCGTTTCACCTTTCCCGCCGCTTGGCGGTCAATTTGAGCGGCAGCCAGCGTTTCATTTTCAGTTTCTTTTCCAGCTCCCCGGCGGTGACCCGATATTTGAATGCCTTGCGGCCGTCGATGAAGAGCACCGGCACTTCGTGGCCGTATTTATCCCGGATCTCCCGCGCGCAGTCAACATCGATTTCCACAAGCGTCAGCGGCGTCTGCGCGGCCACTTGATGGACCACCGCCTTCATCTCGTCGCACAGACAGCAATCTTTGCGTGTGTAGATAACCAGCTCGGCTTTCATGGACTCGGCGCCGCTTCTTTCTTCTCCTCGACGGCCGGGCCGATGATATTTTTCGGAATACCCAGCACGCCCCAAAACCATTCGGACAGCGTGCCCAGGGGCGCCGGCGTGATGGTCGGGTCCTCGATCGGCCCTCGGATATTGAAACTGCCGACGAGAAAAGAATTTTTGATGGCGGCCAGGCTCCGTCCGATCAAAGGGATGTAGTTGATGACGGTATCGATCCCCGCAAAGGGACGCACAGCGACGGTAAAATCGACCTCGTCCTTCGGCAAGTCGATCCGGCCTTGTCCGGTCATGCGCAGATCGTCGCTGTCGACGACCAAATTCTCCGTTGCATAGACGCCTTTGGCGACCTTGAAATCGCCGGTGACGGCGCGAAAACGGATGCCCTGCTTACCCAGGTCCGGCGCCTGCAAGGTAAACCAGCGCGACAAATCCAACAGATTGAGAAGCTGCACCAAAAACCGCATCCGACCGATGGTGCCATCCTCGATGCGCAGATTGAAGGAGCCGTTGACGCTGCGCTTGCGTTCGGCGGCGTCCTTGCCCATCCACTCCAATTTGCCGGCGAGGTTTACCTTGCCGGTCATCTCCACCTTGCCCGCGTCAAACCAATCGAGCACGCCTTGCACCGGAACGCCCTGGACCCTGGGTTCGACGGCAATTCCAAGAATGCCCGGGTGATCCGTGATTGTCGCCGCGCCCTGCAGGGTGCCGCCGGCGGAACGCGCGACGATATTTTCCAAGCGCCAAACCCGCCGGTCGATCACGACATCGGCTTTGAGATCCGCGAACTGGAAAGCTTGGATGCGTCCGCGCCCAAGCGCCATCTTTCCCATCCCCTGGAGATTGGCGTAGAATTCCGTCGACTCGGGACTCAGTTGCGAAAAAAGATAGGCGACATCCAAGTTCGGCGCGGCGAAATCGAACAGCAGTTGGGGTTTCTGCGCGAAGCGCCAACGCCCGCTGAAATTGACCGGAGCGCCGACGAGCAGGCCTCGCAAGTTTTGAAAGTCGATGCCCGCGCCGTCGATCACGATCCGGCCGTTAAGCTCCCTGAGCGGCTGGAGCAGCGGCTTGACCGCGAGCTGGACATTGGCGAGATCCAATTGGCCGGTAAAGCGCCGGCCTTCGGTTGTTCCCAACGATCCCCGATAACGAATCGATCCGCGCACCATTCCCGGGTCCTGCACGGAACCGCTGGACAACAGCCATTGAGCAACCACGCCCGCTCTGACGCCCGCGGACTCAACCGTCAAATCAAAACTGCCGTACTCCGCGGCGTAGTCTTTAACCGCCCATTGGATCTGCACCGGCGAACCGGCGAGCAGCGCGCGAACTCTATCCGCCTTGATCTCCGTCGATGTCAGAGTAATTTCCCCGTGCAATTCGGTCAGCGGCAGGTCGTTCACTTTGAGCCGCGCCCCTTCCAGAACGATCTTGCCTTCCAATTGGGGAACCGTCTCCGGCGCTCGGCTCACCGCCAGATCGAATCTCGCCTTGCCGCCCAACTCTTGGAGCGCGGCGACGACTTTCGCGGCCGCCGCGGGCAGCAGGTCTTGCTGCGATGGCTCGCGCAACTCGGCCAGGGCGACCTCGCCCCGCCCGCGCAGTTGCAGGCCGCCTTGGCCCGCGCCGGCCCAGCGATAACTGCCGTCGAGGTTCGCCAACCGGCTCTGGCCGAAATCACCCTTCAGCCCCTTGAACGAAAGCAACCCTTTGGCCAAAATCACCCGGCCTTGAAATCCGCGCAGAGGAGGATGGCCGCCGGAAAAATCCGCGCCGATCTTTTTGAACTCAGCGTCCAGTAAAAACCGCTCGGCCAGGCCGGCTTGCATCGACGGGCCGCTGAGCTGCGAAAGAGCGCCGCTGATTTCAACTTTGTTGAGCTTCAATTCCCCTTCCTGAAGCGCCGCCGCCAGAGCCGCGCCCGGCGCCGCGGCGATCCACTGGGCCGGGAGATATTTTTTCAGCGCGGCGGCGGCGACAAACGGCGCGCTCAAGGTCAATTGCAGTTGGGGATCCGCGCCGTCCGCCGCGCGCAGCGCGCCCGCAAGCGTCAATTGCAGCTCCTTGGCGCGGAAATTGAGGCGCGCGATCTCCCAATGCTGCGGCCGCCAATTCAGCTCCAGCTCCAGCCGGCCGTCGCCGGGGCTGAGCGGCGCGGAAAAAATCTCCGGCGCCTCAAGCGCCAACTGTTTGAACGAAAGCTCGCCCTTCACCTGGAGCCGCTGCTTGGGGTTTCCTTCCAGATGCCAGCGTCCATCCAATGTGCCGCTCAAGGATTGCACCGGCAGAGCTTCCCCGGCGTAGGACTGAACCAGCGGCCCCGGCAGTCCCGTCACCTGCGCATCCGCGCTCCACCACGCCTGCTCCAACTCCAACGATTCGTCCGGTAGAACCAGCGTGCCTTTGGCGCGCAGTTGGGTTTCCTTGCCTTCGGCCGCCAGCGCGGATCTGATCTCGAATTTGAGCGCCCTGCCCCGCGGTTGATCGCCCGCCCCGCGGACCAAGTCGCGAAAAAACTGGCGCAGCACGGCGCCGCGCAGCCGCGCCAGTTCCAGATCGAAATTTTCCAACCGCACGGAGCGCGCCGGGCCGGCGCGGAAATGATCGAGAAAGTCGATCTTGGCGCCGGTGATCTTGAGCGCGCGCAGGTCGAAGGTGAACTGCGAATCGGCGTTCTTGAGCAAGGGCAGGTTGCGCAGCCGGTCGAGCAAGGCAATCTTCCCCTCCTCGTCCCGCAGCACCTGCGCGCCCGGTTTATCGAGACGGATCTCGTAGAACCGCAGCTCGCGGCGAAAAAGCGGCAGCAGCGCAACCCGCGCGGTTATCCGTTCAGCGGTGAGCACCGGCGCGACGCCATTCGGTTCCGACAGCGCGAGGTCGCGAAAACTGATCCCGATAAACCGTCCCGCCTCCAGCTCGGCCTCGCCCAATTGAACCTTGAATTTTGTATTCCGTTCGATTTCCTCGATCAGGAAGCGGCGAAATTCGCCGACGCTGATCAAATGGCGGAAAGCCGCGAAAGCAACGACCAGGAAAAACAGGGTCGCGGCAACGATGAAACCGCAGAGCTTGAGGGCTTTTTTCATAGTGAGCGTGAAAACCGGGTCAACCTGGCTCAGTTTCGGCCCGCGGCGGAGCGAATCGTGGCTGCCGGATTTAAATTGATGCTAAAGGAACTCACCCATCGGCGCAAGCGAGAGCGGCGCGGCAACTCGCTCTCAAACACACGGCGCCATCGGCTGCGAAACGAGAGCTTCACATCGCTGACCGTTTTTGCTATCAAAAGAGAACAAGTACCGTGTCAACCACCCAAGGCTCTTCGCTTCGAGAACTCCTTTTCGGCAAACCCAAAGATCCCCTCGATCCCAAGGTTTTTCACCAGATCTCTTTGGTCGCTTTCCTCGCCTGGGTCGGCTTGGGAGCGGACGGCTTGAGTTCGTCCTCCTACGGGCCGGAGGAGGCTTATCTCGCCTTGGGGCAGCATTTTTATCTCGCCCTACTGCTCGCCATCCTCACGGCCGTCACGGTTTTCGTGATCTCGGCGAGCTATTCGCAGATCATCGAGCTTTTCCCGACGGGCGGCGGCGGTTACCTCGTCGCTACCAAGCTGTTGGGGCCGAAGGCCGGTCTGGTTTCCGGTTCGGCGCTGGTGGTCGACTATATGCTGACCATCACGATATCGATCGCCAGCAGCGTCGATGCGCTTTTTAGTTTTTTGCCGGCGTCCTATCAGCCGTTCAAGATTTTCACGGAAGTGTTGCTGATCTTCATGTTGATTTTTCTCAACCTGCGCGGCGTGAAAGAATCGGTCATGTTTCTGCTGCCGATCTTTCTGGGATTCATCGCCATGCATATCGTCGCCATCGCCCTCGGCGTCGTCCCTCATCTGGGCGACATGTCCACCATAGTGGCGAATTCCTACCAGGAGACCACCCGCGACGTGCAAGGATTAGGGCTTCTGGCGACCCTGGCGATTTTGCTCCACGCTTACAGCTTGGGCGGCGGAACCTACACCGGCATCGAAGCCGTCAGCAATGGACTGCAGATCCTGCGAGAACCGCGGGTCGAGACCGGCAAGAGAACGATGCTTTATATGGCCACCTCGCTGGCTTTTACGGCAAGCGGCATCCTGCTTTGCTATCTCTTGAACCAGGTCAAACACGAACCGGGACGGACACTCAACGCCAGTCTTTTCTCCGGCATCTTCGGCATGTTCTTCGGTGCCGAATCCGCGGCCACGAATTCCCTGGTCATCATGATTCTGATCACGGAAGCCGCGCTCTTGATTGTCGGCGCCCAGGCGGGTTTCCTCGACGGCCCGCGGGTGCTCTCGAACATGGCGCTCGACTCCTGGGCGCCGCACCGGCTGTCTCACCTGAGCGATCAATTAGTCACGCGCAACGGCGTCTGGTTCATGGGCTTGGCGTCCCTGGCCTTTTTGCTTTACAGCCGTGGCGCGGTACGATTGCTGGTGGTCATGTACAGCATCAACGTGTTCCTTACTTTTACGCTGTCGCAGCTCGGCATGTGTTGCCACTGGTGGAAAGAACGAAAGGTTCAGTCCGCCTGGCGGCGCAAAATGCTGATGAATGGCTTCGGCCTGCTGCTCACCGGAATCATCCTGTGTGTCACCGTGACCACCAAGTTTACCGAAGGCGGCTGGGTTACCCTGCTGGTCACGCTTGTCTTTGTGCTCCTCTGCCAGGTGGTGCGCGTCCATTACGACCGGGTCCAGGGTGCGCTCAAGAGCCTCGATGAAACGCTGCTCAGTATTCCCTTTCAGCCGAATCTCAAGGAGCCGGTGCCGCCGAAGAACCCGAGCGCTCCCACCGCCGCGATCATCGTGCGCGACTTCGACGGCATCGCGGTGCATACGCTGCTCAATATTCAGCGGCTCTTTCCCAATCATTTTAAGAACGTCGTCGTTGTCTCCGTCGGCGTCATCGATACCGGACAATTCAAAGGCCACCAGGAGATCGAGGGACTAAAGAAAGCCAAAGAAGAGGATCTGAAGAGCTTTGTCGAGTTCGCCAATTGTCTCGGCTGGTACGCGGAGGCACGCTGCGCTCTGGGCGTCGACCTCATCGCGGAGTTGGAAGAGCTCTGCGAAGCCGTGAGCAAGGAGTTTCCCCGCTCGGTCTTCTTCAGCGGCAAGCTGGTCTTTGAAAAAGAGACGCTCTTCACCCGCCTGCTGCACAACCACACGCCCAATACTTTGCAGCAGCGGCTCCAGTTCGCCGGGCGCGACATGATGATTTTGCCGATTCGCGTCTTCGCCGGCGCCCCCGGCGTTTAGAATCGTAATGAAATCGCCTCATTCACCGCGCCTTGGCGCTTCCGGCCCTGTTTGCGGTAAGGAGGATGAGCCGTGCTATTTCCGCTTTGGCCGCAATTTGCCTTGACACACCTTGGTGAACTTGTTAGATAAAAAAAAATTCGGTCTCAAGACGGTTACGGGATCATCCTTCGCGAGGGGGGTTTTATGCTGGAAAGGGAAGAGGAGCTCTTGAATAGCAAGCAAGTTGCCGTCATTCTGGACTTGAGCCCGGATACGGTCAATGAGTTCGCTCGCAAGAACATTCTCCCCGCCTTCAAAAAGGGCAAGCAGTGGCGCTTTCGTAAGCGGGATATTTCGATTTTCAACAAGAAGCAAAGCGCCGGCATCCGCGATGCTTGAGAAAACTCTCGATGTCTAGGGGCAAGGATCATGGCTGAGATTGAGGCGCACGAGAGCAAGCTCTACGCGGAATTCGCTCCGCTTTACGATAAGATTTTCGGTAAAATATTTTACTCGCGGCTAGAACACGTTATTGAAGATCTGGGGATTCCGCCCGGCGCGAAGGTCTTGGAAATCGGCGCCGGCACGGGCACCTCTTTCCCGGCCTATCCCACGCACTGCGAGGTCACCGGGATCGATCTGGCGCCCGACATGTTGGCCCGGGCGCAACGCAAGATCAGCGACAACGGTTGGACCCATTTAAGGGTGATCGAGATGAACGCCCTCGACCTTGAATTTCCCGACGACCACTTTGACTACGTCATGGCCTTCCATGTCGTCACCGTGGTGCCTGATCCCGTGCGCATGATCGCCGAAGCCAAACGGGTCTGCAAACCCGGCGGCAAGATCGTCATCGTCAATCATTTCACCAGCGAATTTCCCCTGCTCGGGACTTTGACCGAAGCCCTCGACCCGCTTACCCGCTGGTTAGGTTGGCGGACCAATCTGAGGCTGAAACCGTTTATCAAAAACACCAACCTGAGCCTTGATAAGGCGTATAAACTTTCCAAGGCTTCGCTCTACACCGTTTTGCACGGCCGGAAGGAAAGAAACGGCTTTCATCCCCCCCGCGAGATCTAATCCGGCTCGCGCCGCCACGGCAAACGCCAACTTCACCACTAGGTGTTTTTCAGGGCGATGCCTTCGAGTACGTTGGCCACGTCCTCGCAGCGATCGATGGCGTTCTCCATCGTCTCGTAGATTTCTTTCCACTTGATGACTTCCAGCGGATTGTTGCCGGGCTCGAACAACTTGGCCACGGCTGCCCGGTTGAGATAATCCCCTTCATTTTCGAGGCGGTCGATTTCGGCGCAATACTTCAGCACGTTATCCGCCTGTTTCAACCGGCGCAATTGCGTCACCGCTTGTTCGAGCTGCCGCGTCGCCTTCACCAGCACGCCGGAAATCAGAATGGCTTCTTCCGTCGTCTTGTCGATCTTGAAGAGGAAAAGCCTTTCGGCGCAGGCCTCGATGTAATCGAGCACGTCATCGAGCGCGGTGATGAGATCGTGGATATCCTCGCGATCGAACGGCGTGATAAAAGTACGGTTCAGGCTCTCGATGGTGTCATGGGTAATGAGATCCCCTTCGTGCTCGATGTCTTTGATCTGTTTGGTTTTGATCTGCACGTCGGTAAAGTTGCGCAAAAGCTCTTCCAACCGCAGCGCGCCTTGCACGACATGTTGCGCGGAACGCTCGAAGCAATCAAAAAACTTTTCGTCTCTGGGAATGATTTTCATCCGTGGGCTCCTGCCGGGAGGTCGTCGTTCGGTCCCTTAGTTACTTGCCTATAATTATCATCGATCGTCAACGGATGCCGCGTCTTGCCGAGAGTTTTTCCGGCAGCCCCCGGCTGCGCTCGCGGCCGCAGAGCCATGAGCGTCAATTTTTTCAGTCGAAACGGGCCGACGACAAGCGTCCGCGGGCGCGGAGCGGGTCTTAGCGAGGCAGGTCTTTTGAATTTTCTTTTTTTGCTTCCTTGCCGGATTCTTCGGCTTCGTCGCCGCTGACGCCCTTTTTGAAATCGCGGATCGCTTTGCCCAACCCGCTGCCGATCTGCGGCAGCTTGCTCGGACCGAAAATGACCAGCGCGATGACTAAAATCACCAACAGTTCCTGAAGCCCGAGTCCAAACATATATCCTCCTAACCCTTACGCTTTACCGCGAAGAATAGCGCGTTATCACCCCGCTGCACAAGCAGCAGGACGCGATCACCGCGCCGCCCCTGGCGCACCGCGCGCTCGAAGTCCTTGACATTGTTCACCGGCCGCTGGTTAACTTCCCGGATCACGTCCGCCGGTTCCAACCCAACCTGGTCGGCGGGACCGCCCGATTGGACTTCGACGATCATCACCCCTTTGGTCGAACTGAGTCCGAGCCGGCGCGCGCCCTCCGCCGTGATTCTCTGCACGCGCAAGCCGATTTCCGCATCCCGCGCTTCGATTTGCTGGCCGGGGTCGCTTTCATCGGGGAGCTCGCCGATTTTAACCGCGACCGTCTGTTCTTTCTTTTCCCGGATAATTTTTAGAGTCGTTTTCTGGCCCGGCGGCGTGTCGGCGATGAGCGCCGGAAATTCGTGACTCTTGGGAACCGGTTTGCCGTTGAACTCCACAACGACATCGTTGATTTTTATCCCGGCTTCGGCCGCCGGACTGCCGTCGGCCACCTCGGTCACCACGACCATCTCGCCGCCGCGATTCAAACCAAGCGCCGCAACCGCCTGCGGGGTCATATCCTGGGCGCGGATGCCGAGCCAGCCGCGCACCACGCGGCCATTTTTGCGCAACTGGTCGGCGATTTTCTTGGCCAGATCGATCGGAATCGCGAAGCCGATGCCGACGTTGGCCCCGGTTTGGCTGAAGATCGCGCTATTCACTCCCACGACTTCGCCCGCGGCATTGATCAAGGGACCGCCGCTGTTGCCGGGATTGATCGAGGCATCGGTCTGAATGAAGTTGTCATAAGGGCCCGCGCCGATCACCCGGCCCTTGGCGCTGACGATGCCCGCCGTCACCGTATGCTCGAGGCCGAAGGGATTGCCGATCGCCATCACCCAATCGCCGACCTCCAGTAGGCTGGAGCTGCCCAGGCGCGCATAGGGCAGTTCCCCCCCGGACTTTCTGATTTTTATCAATGCCAAGTCCGTCTTGTCGTCCTTTCCCACCAGCCGGGCTTCGAATTCGGTTTGGTCCGCGAGTTTTACCTTGATCGCGTCGGCGTTGCGCACGACGTGATAATTCGTGAGGATTTCACCGTCTTTGCTGATGAGAATGCCCGAGCCGAGACTGCGCTGACTGTTTTCTTTAGGCGGCGATTCGCCGAAAAAACGGTTGAAAAACTCTTCGATGGGATCATTGGAGCCACCCCGCCCGGAACGTTGCGATAGCGTCGAGATGTTGACCACCACCGGCATCGTTTTCTTGGCGATCGCGGCGAAAGAGGCGGGACGATTCTCCAACGCCGCGAAACCGGCCGCCGCCGCCGGTGCGGTTGGAATCAATTGCGGCAGGGCCGCTAACGACATCCCTGCCGCGACCCGAATCAGGAGCACCGCCCATGAATATTTTCGATGATAGAATCGCATCCCCATGCTCGCCGAGCCGGCCCGACGTGAAATCAAGCATAACAAATTTACCCCTGTCATTTAAGCCTACCCGAAACGGGAAAAAAATTTGCGAATCGGCCTGCCAATAACTAAGAAGGGACAGCTTCGTTTCTCGATAAAAGCATGAAGGCCGTCGGGAGCGGTCATCCCGCTGCTTTTAAAAGTCTGGGAATTCGATCCGGCGTTGAATTTGGGAATCATCGTCACCGGCCTGACCGACGCCTTCGGCTTTCTTTCGTTCTTGGGACTCGCCGCTCTATGTCGCGGCCATTTGATCTAAGTCGAACTC
>Ga0153916_10002253_pt1 | contig 14179 bp, 12 predicted proteins | sample Opewatmetagenome_FD_109642 | JGI IMG/M metagenome (GOLD analysis project Ga0153916, IMG submission 109642) | Freshwater wetland microbial communities from Ohio, USA - Open water 3 Core 3 Depth 4 metaG | ecosystem: Environmental > Aquatic > Freshwater > Wetlands | place: USA: Ohio, Lake Erie...
CGGCAACCCCGGCGAAGAGCTGAGCGGCGCCGATCCCGGACTCGATCCCGATGAGGAGGATCACGGTCTCCGCCCCCTCGCGCAGCACCGCCAGCAGCGCGAGTGAGAAGAACCCCCACGTGCTGCCCGATGCGATCGCCCGGCCTGCCGTGGATTGCATGTAGCCCGTCCAGGCTTTCAGGCTGGCACGGCGATGCAGCCACGCGCCCACCGTCATCATGAGGAGCACCGACGCCAGCCCGACGATTCCCTCCAGGACCTCGCGCGCGCTCGCGGCGGCGGCCGCACTGATGAGGAAGCCGAGGAGCAGTGCCAGGCCCGCGCTGAGGACCAGTCCGGAGCCGGCGCCGGCCCACACCCAGAGCGGGGCGTTCCCGACGGGGGACTTCTTGAGCATCGCCAGGAGCGCCGCAAGGACCAGGAGCGCCTCCATCCCCTCGCGCAGGAGGATGAAGGCCGCGTCCCAGGCGGTGTAGCCGGCGGGCGCCTGCAGCTGCTGGACCTGGCCGAGCATGGTCTCAAGGACGTCCATCGCCGCTGCCCTCGAGCCCGGGCCGGACAGGATGAGGCTGGAAGCGCGGGTCATTTCCGCTTCGAGCCGGTCATACAGCGCGGCCGAGCGGCTCTTGACCTGGGGTTCCACCACGGGCCACAGGCCGACGTAGCTCTCCATCAGGTCGGAAGCCTGGTCGTACCGGGCGGTCGCGAGGGAGTCGCGCACCTGCGCCAGCAGGGCGGCAAGGCCGTCCACGCCCCGGGCCGAAGGAGCGGAAATGGGACGCGCCTGCCCGAACTCGGCGGCTGCCTGCGCGAGGTCGGCGACCGCCCGGGCTGCCCGCAGGGCGTCGGGTGGGTGGGCTTCCATTGCGGCTTCGGCGCGGGTCGCGGCAACCTCGATCCGGGCATACGTGCCGGGATCCGTCGCCCGTATCGAGTCTTCCACGGGCGACCACAGCTTTTCGAAGCCTTTGAAAATGCCCTCGGCGCCGGGCACATCCGAAGCCTCCAGCCGCTCCAGGGCCCGCGAGGCCAGATCCGCGAGCGGCGCGAGCAGCCCGTTCGCCAGCGCGGAGGCCGCCCAGGCCGGGGGTCCACCGGCGCAGACGACGGCCGCCAGGACGGCGGTGAAGACGAACGTGCCGACCCGCAGGGGTCTCGACGCTGGTGTCATCGTGTGCGCTCCATGGCTAATGCCTGACTAATTTAGTCATATTTATGGCGAAAATAAAGTCTGAAGTAAAAGCACCCGAAGGTCCGTCCAAACGAGTGAATCCGCATAAAGACAGGACCAGCATAAAGACAGGGCCAGATTGAAGGAGAAACAATGGACGTGCGGGGCGGGCAGAGTCGAGGGAGCCAGGCGCTTCCAGGCCGGGCCATTCCAGACCGAGCGGCTCAATGGAAGCTACCAGGATGCCTCTGGCTCCTGCTGGGGGCAGGCCTCTTCACGTTCATCGGGTGGAAGTTCAACGTGGCGTTCGCGGCATGGGCCGCGCCGGTGCTCCTGATCCGGTTCTTTCGCGACACCCCGAGATGGCCCGCCACCCTGGCGGCAATTCCCGCGCTGGCGCTGGCCTCTTTCATCCAGCTCGTGGGAGGCTGGGACCTCGACGCGTGGATGGTCGTCCTGGTCTGCTTCCTGAGGCCCGCGGCGTTCCTCCTCGGCCTGTATGCGGACCGTGCGCTGGGCCGGCGCCTGCCCGCCGCGGCAGCAACCCTCGTGTTCCCCGCGGTATCCCTGGCGGCGGAGTGGGGCATTTCGCTCGCGCCGCTGGGCAGTGGAATGGCGACGGCCGCCACGCAGTTCTCTTTCCCCGCCGTGAGCCAGCTTGCCTCGATCACCGGCATCTGGGGCATCGGGTTCCTTGCCGCCTGGACCGCGGCGGTTCTGAACACGGCATGGGAGCACCGCCGGCGTCTGCGGGATATCCGGGGCACCCTCGTTGCATGGGCCGTGGTGATCCTCTGCGTGGTCGGCTTCGGCAGTGCACGGCTGGGACTGGCGCACTCCTCTGCGCCCACGGTCCGCGTCGGCGCGGTCACGGTCCCCCACCCGAGGGACTACTGGACCTGGATCGACAAGGGGACGCCGCGTGATCTCATCGCCGGATATGCCGGGGAGCTTTCCGCCATGGAGGAGCAGCTGTTCGTGCAGACCGAGCGGGCGGCAGACGCCGGGGCCCGCGTCATCTTCTGGTCGGAAGGCAACGGGGTGGTCACGGAGGACAACGAGGCGCGCTTCATGGCACGCGCCGCGGAGCTCGCCCGGCGGCGGCAGGTGTACTTCGCTCCCGCGGTCGTGGTCCTCCGCTACGGGAGCGGGATCAGCGACAACAAGCTGGTCATGTTCTCTCCCGACGGTTCACGGTCGTTCACGTACGTGAAGACCATCTCGTGGTACCCGACGGGCTCGGACGGGATCCTGCGCACCGTGGACACGCCGTACGGGAAGATCGGCGCGGCCATCTGCTTCGACATGGATTTCCCAGGCTTCATCCGCCGCCTCGGGTCACTCGGGGCGGCCATCGTTCTCGTGCCGGCCTACGACAAGGAGAAGATCCGGCCGTACCACACCGAGGTCGGGCTGTGGCGTGGGATCGAGAACGGCTTCTCGGTGGTGCGCCAGACCAACGAGGGGACCTCCATGGCCGTGGACGGCGCCGGCCGGGTGCTGGCCCGGCAGGAGTTCTTCGAGACGACGGACCGGCTCATGCTCTCGGACGTGCCCACACGCCGGCTTCTCACGCCGTACGCGCTCCTGGGCGAGTGGTTTCCCTGGGCAGGTGCCGCTCTGGCCATCGCTCTCATTGCCTGGGGGATCGCCCGGGGAATCGCCCCGCGAATCTCCCCACGCAGCAGGTAAAACGCGGCCGGTTTTAACCACCGCGGCGCCATTTTTGTTGACCACTCCGCAGGGCGGGCTTACTTTTTCACTCGTTCGCGATCGATTCCTTGCGGAGGTGGGCCATGGCGGATGCAGAGTGGGGAAAACGCGACGCTCGCGGAGAATGGCAGCCGGGTAACCTCCCGGTGCCGAGTCCGATCTTCAAGGCCCCCTGGAAGCCCCGCGAAATCCTGAAATACCTGTTTGCTCCCGAAGGGTTCCTCTGGCCGGTCAACCTCTTCTTCGCTGCCATCGCGGTGGTGAGCTGGCTGTGGTTCACGCCCGGCTTCGACCGCACGGTGCGGTGGCAGTTCGGCTGGGTGGCCGAGGTCTGGGCCCGCAACGCGGTGCTGCTGCTCATCGTGTCCGGCGGGCTGCACCTGAGGCTGTACGTCACCCGGGCGCAGGGCACCCGGTACAAGTACAGCAACAAGTGGATGGCGAAGGGTGACCCGAAGTTCCTCTTCCGCAACCAGACCTGGGACAACGTCTTCTGGAACTTCGTGAGCGGCGTCACCATCTGGACCGGCTACGAAGTGGTGACCCTGTGGGCCTGGGCCAACCACCTGATTCCCTACGTGGACTTCCGCTCGCACCCCGTGTACTTCGTGCTCGTCATGATCATCGTGCTGTTCTGGAGGCAGTTCCACTTCTACTGGATCCACCGCTTCATCCACTGGAAGCCGATGTTCAATATCGCCCATTTCGTTCACCACAAGAACGTCAACATCGGGCCGTGGTCCGGGCTGGCGATGCATCCGCTGGAGCACCTGCTGTACTTCTCCGTGGGCATGATCCACTGGATCCTGCCCTCGCACCCCATCCACATCATCTTCGACCTGCAGCACGCGGGGCTCACCCCGGCCATCGGGCACGCGGGCTTCGACAAGTTCGTGGGCAAGGAGAACGACCAGGGGCTGAAGAACGAGTACTTCTTCCACTACCTGCACCACCGGTTCTTCACCGTCAACTTCGGCACCGAGGCGGTGCCGCTGGACCAGTGGTTCGGAAGCTGGCACGACGGGTCCAAGGAAGCCCACGCGCAGATGATGGCTCGCCGCGAGCGGCAGAGGAAGAGCCGCAACAAGATGCCGGACGAGAGCACGATGCCTCCCGTGCCGTCGGAGAAGACGGGCTGAGCGAGGGGCTGAGCGAGGGGCCGGGCCGGCCGAAGGTCAGCCGGCGTCCGGGCAGGAGCGGTCCCCCTCCAGGAGGTCGATCATCGCCTGCCCCATCGCGGTGAGGATCAGCCAGCAGGAGACGGCCCCCGCGTCCAGAGTCCCGCGCGAGCGCTCGCCGAGCCGGCTGGACCTGCCCAGCCGGGCCACGAGGTCCCGGGTGGAATCCTTTCCTTCCTCGGCAGCCTTCATCATCACGCAGAGTGATTCGACGAAGTCCAAGCCCTCCGACCGGGACCGGGAGAAGGCCGCCAGCGCGGGGGCCAGCGTGTCCAGCATGGTCTTGTCCCCCACCTTGGCGCCGCCCAGGGACACGACCGCGTCCGCTGACTTCTTCAGCATGGCTTCGAACAGGGCGGCGTCGATTGCCGCGGCGGCCCTGCATTCGCGGCCCATCGTGCGAAACCACGTGCCATAGAGGGGTCCCATGGCGCCGCCGATCTCGGTCAGCAGGACCGTGCCGATGGCGGAGAGGCCCTCGGAGAAGCCGGCGGCGAAGCCCGCCTGCCAGTCCGCCACCGGCTCGTCCGCGGCCGGCTTCTCGGTCACCGGCTCGTCCGCGGCCGGCTTCTCCGCGGCCGGCTTCTCCGCGGCCAGCTTGTCCGCCGCTATTCCAAAACCCTTTGCCATGTTGATGCCGTGATCCCCATCTCCCACGGCGCCGTCGATCTCACTCAGCATTGCGGCGTTGTTCCGGATGGCAGCGATCACGTTCTGGATGACGGGAAACCCCTTCTTGTTCTCGAAGCTTTCCATAGACTGCCGCCCTTCTGACCGGGAGTGCGAAGCCGGTCTCAACGCCCGAGCTGGGTGAGTCCCATGCAGTCCGCCTCCAGGTCCACCAGCTGTTTCAGCTCGGCGTCCACTTTCATGACCGTGAGCGTCACGCCCGCCATCTCCAGGGAGGTAAAATAGTTCCCTACGTACGGGCGGTGCACGGTCAGGCCGTGGGACTCCAGGAGATTCTCCACCTCGTCGTAGAGGATGTACAGCTCCATCACGGGCGTCGCGCCCAGTCCCGATACCAGGACGACCACCTCGTCGTTCTTCCGGAAGGGAAGATCCGGGAGCACGACGTCCACCATCATCTTTGCCATCTCCCGGGCGGGGCGGAGGTCCTCCACCCGGATGCCTGGCTCGCCGTGGTGGCCGATGCCGACCTCCATCTTGCCCGGGGCGATGGAGAAGTTCGGCTTGCCCACCGCGGGGATGGTGCAGGGGGAAAGCCCGATGCCGATGCTCCGCGTGGCGTCGATGGCCTTCTGCGCCGAGGCGATGACGGCGTCCAGGTCGCCGCCAAGCGAAGCCCGCGCTCCGCCGACCTTCCACATGAGCACCTCGCCGGCCACCCCCCGCCGTTTCGCCCGATCCTCGGCCGGGGCCGAGGGCACGTCGTCGTTGGCCACGACCGTCTTCACCTTGATGCCGGCGTCCTCGGCGAGCTCGATGGCGAGCTTCACGTTCATCGTGTCCCCGGCGTAGTTGCCGAACAGGCAGGCCACCCCCTTGCCGCCGTCCGCGGCCCGGAAGGCGTCGAAGAAGCTCTTCGCCGTCGGAGAGCTGAACACCTCGCCCACCGCCACCGCGTCCAGCATGTTCCGCCCGATGTAGCCGATGAAGGCCGGCTTGTGGCCCGAGCCTCCGCCCGTGACGACCCCCACCTTGCCCTTCACCGGGGCGCCGCGCCGGGCGAGGACCCGGGGGTTGTCAGTGGGAACCACGAGGTCCCGGTGCGCGCGGACAAAGCCTTTCAGCATGTCCGCGACCACCTCGCTGGGATCGTTCACCATCCGCTGCATCGCCCGGTCCTCCTCCTACTTCTTCCTGTACTTCTCGTCGTATTGGATCATCCGCTGCACCTTGGGAGCCGAGCCGCCGCCCTCGAACTCGGAGGCCAGCCACGCGTCCACGACGGTCTTGGCCAGCTCGGGTCCGATCACGCGCGCCCCCATGGTGAGGATCTGCGCATCGTTGCTCTTGCGCGCCCGTTGCGCGGAATACGTGTCGTGGCAGTTCGCCGCGCGGATGCCGGGGACCTTGTTGGCCGAGATGGCCATCCCGATCCCCGTGCCGCACATGAGGATCCCGCGCGGATGCTTGCCCGCGGCCACGGCTTCCGCCACCTTCACCGCGATGTCCGGGTACAGGACCGGCGACTTGTCGAAGGCGCCGTAGTCCACGACCTCGATACCCCTGCCCTTCAGGTAGGCCTTCAGTATCTCCTTCAGGTCGAACGCGGCCTCATCTGCACCGATCGCAATGGACATCGCCGACGGGGACTGCTCCTTCATCTACGCACCTCCCGACCTGTTCCACAGCTCGAATATCGCCGGCTGGGAGCGCTTGCCGTTTCCGGCGGCCTGGCCGGCGATGAAGACCTCGTGTGCGGCCGCGGTCATGGGGATCGGGGACTGGCATTCGGTGGCCAGCGTCCGCGCATACGAGAGATCCTTGAGCATCATGTCGATGGTCCCGCCCGGCACGTACTGCCGCGCCGCGATGGCCTCCGCGCTCACGTCCAGCACCTTCGAGCCGGCCCACCCTTCACGCATCGCCTCGTAGAGAAGCCGTGCGTCCACGCCGTTTCGCGCAGCCAGCGCAAAGCCTTCGGCGATGACGGCAAACTCCGCAGCCACGATCATGTTGTTGACGAGCTTCGCGATGCCCCCGGCCCCGACCTCCCCCACCCGGACCACGGTCTTGCCGATGGCCGAGAGGAAGGGGCGGCAGCGCCCGAGGACCGGCTCGGAGGCGCCCACCATGATGGCGAGACTGGCGTCCCGTGCACCTTTCTCTCCGCCACTTACGGGAGCGTCCGCGAATTGCACGCCCTTCTCCGCGAGCTTTCCCGCGATCCGGCGCGACAGGGACGGAAGGCTCGTGCTGAGGTCGACGAGGAGGGAGCCCCGGGACATGGCCTCGGCGAGGCCGCCGTCCCCCAGCACGACCTTTTCCACCACCGCCGCGGAGGGAAGGGAAAGGAAAACCACGGGGCAGGCTCTTGCCACTTCTGCCGCGCTCTGCGCCTTCGTGATCCCGGTCGTGGCGGCCAGGCGGGAGGACTGAACGTCGAAGCCGGTCACCGCGAACTTCTTCGCCATGTTCTGCGCCATGGGGGAACCCATGATCCCGAGCCCGACAAATCCGACTGCGTCAGACATCCCTTTGCGTCCTCCGGTGTACAGTATAGTTATATACCGCGGGGGTTGGTCATGAGGTTCGACAAGTCGATCATACACCGGATGAGCATGCCGTACGCAATCGGCACGGCGGCAGGGCCGACGTCGGGGCCAGGGGGCGCGCAGGCCTTGAGCATTGTCTGCGCCACGGAGGACCATGGCCCGGCGGTCATCATCGATCCGCCGTACGAAAGCGCGCGGACGCTCGCGCCGGGGCCCGGGGGATGCATGGCCCTGGTCTCGGACCCTGATCGGCCCTCCGATATCTGGGCCGTCATGGGCTGCTTCGTCGGCTACAAGTTCCAGGGGGCGGGCATCTACCGTATCCGAGATCGCGGTCCCGCCGAACGGGCAGCGGATCTCCCGTTCGCCCACCGCATCGGGATCGTCAGCCGCGGAGGGTCGCGCTACCTGGTGGCGGCGAACCTTGCGGAGGACAAGAAGGATGCGGCGGACTGGTCACGTCCCGGCGCGGTGTACGTGGCGGAGATGGACGGCCCGGGTGCGCGCCTGGCACTGAAGCCCGTCCTCCCGGGGATCCATCGCAATCACGGGTTTCTCGTCTCGCGGTTCGAGGGCCGGCCTACCGTGCTGATCGGCTGCGCCGAGGGCCTCCTGGCCATGGACCTCGACACCACCGGCCCGGCGTGGCCGTTCCGGCAAGTGCTTCCCCAGGAAGTGAGCGAGATGGCCGTGGCGGACCTGGACGGGGACGGCAACGACGAGCTCGTCACCATCGAGCCGTTCCACGGGAGCGCGCTGCGGGCGTATCGCAAGTCGGCGGGTGGCTGGACGCCGTTCTGGGAGACGGAGATTTCATTCGGCCACTGCGTGCTGGCGGGAACGTTCTACGGCCGCCCCGGCGTACTGGTGAGCAACCGGACCGGCAGCAAGGATCTCCTGCTGTTCCTGTTCGACAGCGGCTCGCCCTCCCGGCCGCGGCGCATCGTCGTTGAGGCGGGCGCTGCCGCGGCGAACATGCTCGTGCTCCCCTGGCAGGGCAAGGACCGTATCTTCTCGGCGAACCAGGCTGCCGGGGAGGTCGTCATGTACACGGCCGCTGGGAAGCCGTAGCGGGCCCGCGGGCGCCTCGGTGCTCGGAGAGCGGCGCGGCTCAGGCCGGCTTGTCCGGCAGGGAAAAGCCGGGAAAGCTGCGCACCGCGTGGGTCTCGTAGGTGAAGATGCCGGCCTGCACGCCGGGATCCCCGTCCATGATGCGCTTCGTCTCCGCCTCGTCGGTGGTGAACACACCCACCCCCCTCATTTCGCTCTTGTCCGCGGAGGCGCAGATGATCGGCAGCGTGCCTTCCTTGCGCAGGGCGAGGTTTCGGCGGCCGTGCTCCTTGATGATCGCCCTGGACTCCGGGTCGTCATACTTCGGCCCTTTTTTCAGGATGACCACGCAGTAGATCCGCGAGCGGGCCAGGGAGGCCTGCATCTCCTCATCGGTGACGGTCGTCATGAAGTCTCCTTCTCTGAGGCTCGCATGACGGCAAAGGTAAGAAAGGGCCGCGCCGTTTTCAAGCGCGGAAGGCGCGCAGCGACCGGCCTTCCTTCATGTGAGCGGCCAGGCGCGTGAGGCCGGGCCGGCTGTGACGGAAGAAAGCCTTGTACGCCGGGCAGAGGATGTTGAGCCCCTGCTCGCCGCCCTTCGCGCCGCCCTGCGCGGCCGGCCGCCGGTCCTTGGGACAGCCCCCGTTGCACGAGGAAAGCACGTCGCACTCCCGGCAGGCCCGGGGAAGCGTGTCCTGCTTGGCCCTGCCGAACGCGGCGAGGCGCGGATCGGAACCGAGGTCCGCCAGGCTCCGGTCGCGAAGGTTGCCGATGAGATGCCCGGGATCCACGAAGTGATCGCAGGCGTAGAACCCGCCGTCGTGCTCCAGCACCGCCACGTCGCCGCAGGTCGGGCGATGGATGCACAGGGCGTGCGGGATGCCGTAGATCGGGCGCAGGGCCTCGTCGAAGGCCTGGATCACCAGGCGGCCGACGTCTTCCCGAATCCAGCGGTCGAACACGCGGCAGAGGAACTCGCCGATGGCCTCGGCGGGCGCAGCGGCCGGGCTCGCCCCTTCCTCGGTGCAGGCCACGAGGGGGAGGAACTGCAGGTAGCTCGTGCCTAGCCCGCGGAAAAAACCGTAGACGCGGTCAGGGGCGGTCACGTTGCGCGCGTGCAGGACGCACAAGGCGTTGCAGAACACCCCGCGCGCTCGAAGCAGCCGCCACGCCGAGCACGCCCGCTCGTGGGTTCCTTCCCCGGCAGCGGTCCTTCGAAACGCGTCGTGCAGGTCGGCGGGGCCATCGATGCTGAGGCCCACGGAGAACCGTTGCTCGGCCAGGAACTCCGCCCAGGCCTCGTCTATCAGCAGGCCGTTGGTCTGGATCCCGTTGGTGATGGAACGCCCCGGGGGGCAGTGCTCGTTCTGCATCCGGACGACCAGGCGAAAGTAGTCCAGCCCCAGGAGGGTGGGCTCGCCGCCGTGCCACTCGAAGTGAGTGACCGGGCCCGGGGATGCCCGCAGCCGCTGCACGATGTAGCGCTCCAGCAGGTCTTCCGGCATGCGCCACGGTCCCGGGGGAAAGAGAGCGGCTTTCCGAAGGTAGTAGCAGTACCCGCAGCGCAGGTTGCAGCCGGGACCTGCCGGCTTGGCCATCACGAGGCACTCGGAAAGAGGGGTCACCCCGGCGCCCCTAGCCTGTGAGGTTCTTCGCGAAGAACGTCAGCATCCGGGCAAAGGAATCCCGGGCGGCGCGCACGTCGTAGGACGCCGCGTCATCGTTGAAGAAAGAGTGGGCGGCGCCAGGGTAGACGTGGTGCTCGTAGGATTTGCCGAGCTTCCGCATCCCTTCCTCGAATCCCGGGATGCCCGCGTTTACCCGCTGGTCCTTCTCCCCGTAGAACGCGAGAACCGGGCCGGCGATGCCGCCAAGCTTCTCCGCGGCCGGGGTCGTGCCATAGTAGACGACGGCGGCGGAAACCTCCGGTTCCTCGCAGGCCAGCAGGGCGGAAAGTCCCCCGCCCATGCAGAAGCCCACGCAGCCCACCTTCTGCCCGCGCGTCTCCGGCCGCTCGTGCCGAAGGTAGCCAACCGCGCCGCGAAGGGCGGACAACATGGCCGGCATGCGGTCCCGCATGGCGGCGAAAAGCTGGTTCAGTGTCTCCCCGACCGACCGGCGTTTCTCCTCCGGCAGCTGCGCCAGGCCGGCGTCCCTTGCCGCGGGATCGCCGAAGGCTCCCGGCGGAAGCGTGCGCGTGAAGGCCACGGCTGACGCCACGCGCTCACGGCCCAGGGCCGCGGGCCGCTCGCCGTTGACCACGAACAGATCGGGCGCCAGCGCGGCGTAGCCGGCGGCCGCGATCCGCCGGGTCACGTCCTCGATGTGCTCGTTCAGCCCCCAGATCTCCTGGATGACCACGACCCCGGGCAGGGGAAAGGCTGCCCTCTCCGGGAGGGCCAGGTAGCCGCTGCCGTCGCCATAGCGCACCGATTCCGTCCGTATCGCCATGCGATCCTCCTCCTAGAACTCCCTCAGGCTCTCGTCTATGCCTTTTCGCATCTCGAACCACCAGTCCAGGGCGGCTTCCTCCCGGTCGGCCTGGAACCGGGAAATCCACTCCAGCAGCTTCGGGTCCTTCTCCCCGTCCACGTCGCGCATGCGCTCGAGGAAGGTCTTCACGAAATCGATGTCGCGCGCGGACTCCCAGTAGACCGAGGCGTTGCGCGAGTTGATCCGGCTGGCGGTAACGGCCGTTGCCGCCACCAGCTCGTCCTTCAGGTTGTAGAGGCTGCCGAAGATTTCCGGCACGGTATCCTCCGCCCAGCCCCGGTGGAACCGGCAGAAGCCGGCCGTGTCCACCACCAGCTCCTTCTGGAAGCGCTCCGCGCACATGCGGCCCAGCTGCCGCGGGGGGGCGAAGGCGTGGCCGTAGTACATGTAGTACTTGCCCATGATCGCCATGGGCGCCAGGACCCCGGGGGTCCAGTACTGGTTGGGGACCATCCAGCCCATGCGGCCGAAGGAGACGAAGACGAACGAGTCCAGCAGCCGCGTCTTCCTCTCCCGGGAGAGCCGCCGGCCCCACCGTCGCGCGCCGTCGGACATGTCCATGATCCCACGTTTCTCGATCATGGAATCCAGGAGCTCCACGCCGAGCTCCGCGTTGTGCAGGGAGTCCGTCACCGGGTCGAACCCCGCCAGGTTCCACTTCGGCTTGCGGGAAACGCCCATCTCCTGCGGGGAAAGCGCGCCGGTGTCCAGCAGGTCCATGAGCCACGCGAGCACCCCGCCGGCCGAGATGCCGTCGAACCCGAGACTGTCGGCGCGGTGGCACAGCAGCTCCGCGGCGCGCTGGTCGAAGATCCCGCACAGCGGGCCCATGGTCTGGTAGGGCTCGTAGTCCTTCTTGAAGTCGTCCTTCATCTTCTTGCACACCGCCGCGCAGGGCTCCCCGCAGGTGTGCTGTCGCTTGGTGACGATGGTTTCTTCGTTGAACTGCTTCAGGTAATGGCCCACCACGAGCTTCTCGTGCAGGGCCAGCCGCGCGTCCTCCGTGTCGAAGATCGTGCGGTAGTTGAACGCCATGATGCGGCCGCCGACGCCGGCGTAGTTCACCCCGAAGGTGCCGCCGGTGTTGAACTTGGGGTCGAAACGGTACTTCGTGGTGGCTTCCAGGTCCTTGGCCAGCAGGCGCTGTTTGTACTTCGTCTCGAACCAGGCGTCCGCCACCTTGCGGTCCCGGAAATCCTCGTCCACGTAGGTGCCGCCGTAGATCACCGCGGCGATCCCGTGCTCCCGCAGGAGCTTGCTCCCCATGCCGCCCCGTCCTGCCCAGGTATCCACGGCGCTCAACCGCCCCTGGTTGATGGGCACCGAGACGATCCCGCCCACGTCCGTGGAGAGGGCCGCCGGGCCGGTGGCCAGCACCCGGGGGTCCGTGGCGTAGCGCTTGCCGTACCGTTCGTAGACGTGGTCCAGCATGGAGTAGGCGCCTCCCCGTCCCGACTTCCAGACCGCCGGCGCGTCGATGGGCTGCAGATCCACCTCCACCTCTTCCCCGCCGCTTCGGTTCAGGATGAGCACCGAGGGTACCGGGCACTTGCCGATGATGGACACCGAGTTCAGGCCCAGGTTGTCGAACACCAGGCCTGCCCCTCCCATGGAGGAGACGTAGAAGCCGCGCCAGCAGGGGGAGAAGCCGGTGACGAACAGCCGGTTGGAGCCGGGGAAGATGGAGCCGGCGAGCAGTCCCACGCCGATGTTGATCGACTGCGTCTCCCCAGAAAGGTGCAGACCCAGGTCGATGGGGCCGAAGAACCGTCCCACCGGGTAGCGGCGCACCCGATAGAAGCCCGTGCGCGCATCCAGCAGCAGCACTTTCTGGTCCATGGACGACCTCCTGCGGGAACGAACGATTGGATCTTCTACACGACCCGGCTGTCGGACCGGTCCAGGAGAGTGGAAAGCACGGAACGGACGTTTGCCATCCGGGAGGCCAGGATCATGGCGGCGATGACATAGGGCTTCCAGCTCGCCTGGCGGTACAGGGGCGTGCGGAACTTCTCGAACACGTCGGCCGCCACCTCGCCGCGCTCGCAGCTCACGCCGCTGATGTCCGCCGGCAGGCAGTGCAGGTACATCGCGCCGTTGGTGCCGGCCATCAGCTCCTTCGTGCACTGCCAGTCCTGGAACCGCGCGTTGTTCTGCAGGCAGCGCTTCTCGAGGTCCTGCAGCTTCTGCCGGTCTCCGGTCTCCACGATCGCGGTGCGCTCTTCCATCACGGAAAACGGGGCCCAGCTCTTGGGGTACACGAAGTCGGCACCCTCGAACGCCTCTTTCATGGACCCGCAAATCCGGAAAGCGCCGCGGGATTCCGCCGCGAACTTTCCCGCCTTCTCCACCACGTCGGGCATGAGGGAGTATCCCTCGGGGTAGGCCAGCCGCACGTCCATGCCGAAGCGGGTGAACAGCCCGATCACCCCCTGCGGCACGGAAAGGGGCTTGCCGTAGGACGGGGAGTACGCCCAGGTCATGGCGACCTTCCTGCCCCTCAGCTTCTCCGCGCCCCCGGCCTCGGTGAGGACGTGCAGGAGGTCGGCCATGGACTGCGTGGGATGGTCGATGTCGCACTGCAGGTTCACCACCGTGGGCCGCTGCTCCAGCACGCCGTCGCGGTGCCCCTGCTCCAGGGCCTCGGCCACCCGCAGCATGTACGTGTGGCCTTTGCCGATGTACATGTCGTCCCGGATCCCGACTACTTCCGCCATGAAGGAGACCATGTTCGCCGTTTCCCGCACCGTCTCCCCGTGGGCGATCTGGGACTTTCCCTCGTCCAGGTCGGAGACGGCGATGCCCAGCATGTTGCAGGCCGAGGCGAAGCTGAACCGCGTCCGGGTGGAATTGTCGCGGAAGATGGACACACCCAGCCCGCTGTCGTACACCCGGGTGGAGACGTTCGTCGTGCGCAGGAGCTTCAGCACACGGCCGATCTGCAGGACCGTCTCCAGCTCTTCGCGGCTCTTGTCCCACGTGAGCAGGAAGTCACGGCCCCTCAGCTCCTCCAGCGCTCCCGCGGAGAGGCCGTCGATCAGGCGGTGGATGTCGTGCGCGGTCAATGCGGTCATGCAAGCCTCCCGAGAGCTCGAAGGATTCTTTCCGGTGTAAAGGGCCAGTCGCGCACCCAGACGCCCACGGCGTCGTGAATCGCGGCGGCAAGGGCGGGCGCGGCCCCGTTCACGCTGATCTCCGCCACGCTCTTGCCCCCGTACGGTCCGAAGCGGTCGTCGGTCTGGATCATGCGGACCCGGAAATCCCGGGGCAGCTCCTGGATCATGGGCGCCCCATAGTCCCCCAGGCGCGTGGTCAGGCACCTGCCTTCATCGTCGAAGATCATCTCTTCGTACAGCGCGTGGCCGATGGATTTCAGCACGCCCCCGTAGACC
>Ga0153916_10002254_pt1 | contig 14178 bp, 10 predicted proteins | sample Opewatmetagenome_FD_109642 | JGI IMG/M metagenome (GOLD analysis project Ga0153916, IMG submission 109642) | Freshwater wetland microbial communities from Ohio, USA - Open water 3 Core 3 Depth 4 metaG | ecosystem: Environmental > Aquatic > Freshwater > Wetlands | place: USA: Ohio, Lake Erie...
AAGATGCTCGGCATGACCGTTAGGCGGGGCGCCAGCCCGATCGCCTGCCAAAGATGCTCGGCATGACCGTTAGGCGGGGCGCCAGCCCGGTCGCCCCTTGAGTCGTTCCACACTCGCAGCTTCCTCACGCTCAGGTGAGGGCGCGCAGTCAGGATTCGGGACCCGGAACAGCCGCACTGGTTCGCCGAACAGTCCTCCGGCGCACATCTGACAAACCAGCGCGCCCGCCCCAGCGCGCCCCCCGCCGCACCCGCCCCAGCGCGCCCCCGCCGTCTCGTCACCGCCCCAGCGCGCCCGCCCCAGCGCGCCCGCCCCAGCGCGCCTACGTCACCGCCGTCCCGATCGCGAGCAACGCGAACGCCCCGATCACGATCCCGGACGCCACGTTGATCCGCCGTACCCAGCCCGTCGTGATCCGCGTCCGCAGCACCGAGACGACCGAGGTCAATACCACCCACCAGGCGCCCGAACCCAGCAGGACCCCGAGCGTGACCAGGGCGGCATCCCCGGGCTCTCCGCTCGTCACGCCGAGGCCCGCGAAGAGGGCCCCGAACGACAGGATGGTCATCGGGTTGGTCAGGGTGAGACCGAGGATGGACAGGTAGGCCCCGGCCAGTCCGCCCCGCCGTGGCCGGACGGAGGCGGGGTCGTGGGGCTCGGCGCGGGCGGTCTTCCAGGCAAGCCAGAGCAGGAAGAGCCCGCCCACCAGGCCCAGGACATGCCGGGCCTCGACCAGCGCGTTGGTGATCGCGCCGAGTCCGAAGGCCGCAACCGCTCCGTAGGTCGCGTCGGCGGTGGCCACGCCGAGACCGGACGCAAGCCCGACGACCTGGCCCTCGGACAGCGTCCGGCGGATGACGAGCAGGCTGATCGGCCCGACTGCGGCGGCAATCGTGAAGCCGAGAATGAAGCCGCGGAGCGTGAGCGCGGGATCCACTGGGGGCTCCTCCTTGACCATGAAAAAACGCCCTCGGCATGTGCGCCGGGGCGTCGCTCGTTCGGTGTGCCGTGCGCCGTCAGGCGCGCAGGCTCAGCTCGAGGTGGCCCGGCTGGGCCCTTGCTGCGAGCTGGGGGTTTGGTGACGGGTCGCGTGCATGTCGCGCAGGGTGCGGGATGACACGGGTGACTGTCAATGACCGGCGCCCACGACTACCCTTCGAGGATGAACACGATCGACACCGGCCGGCCGCCGAAGGCCGCGAGCCGTCCGCTCAAGGTCGGGATCCAGCTGCCCGAGGTCGAGCGTGAGGTCCGCTGGCCTGAGCTGCTGGATATGACCCGGGCGATCGAGGACCTCGGTTTCGATTCGATCTGGCTCGGCGAGCATCTCCTCTACCGCTGGGTGGACAGGCCGCCGCGCGGACCGTGGGAGGCCTGGACGTCGCTCGCCGCCATCGCGGCCGTCACCTCCCGGATCGAGTTCGGCCCCCTCGTCGCCTGCACCAACTTCCATAACCCGGCGCTGCTCGCCAAGCAGGCCGCCACGATCGACGAGATCAGCAGCGGTCGACTCATCCTCGGCCTCGGAGCCGGCTGGAACGAGACCGAGTTCCGCGCCTACGGCTTCCCCTTCGATCATCGCGTGGAGCGGTTCGAGGAGGCCTTCACGATCATCCGAACCCTGTTGCGCGACGGCGTCATCGACTTCGACGGGCGCTGGTACCAGGCGCGCGACTGCGAGCTCCTGCCGCGCGGACCGCGACCCGGCGGCCCGCCACTGATGATCGGCTCCAAGGGCCCGCGGATGCTGCGAGCCACCCTGCCGTACGTGGACTCGTGGAACGTCTGGTTCGCCGCCACCGGCAACCGTCCGACCGGCGTGCCGCCGCTCCGCGAGCTCGTCGACGCGATCTGTCGCGAGGTCGGGCGCGATCCCGCCGAGGTCGAACGCACGGTCGCGGTCCTGGTCCGCCTGCCGGGCGGCACGAGCCGGTTGCAGGGAGACACGGCGAACGACCAGGCGCCACCCCTGGAGGGCAGCCCGGCCGAGATGGCCGACGCGCTTCGTGCCTTCGCGGCCGAGGGGATCGAGCACGTCCAGCTCGTCGTGGACCCGATCACGCCGGCCTCGATCCAGGCGCTCGGGCCGGTCCTGGCAGAGCTCGATCGACGATGAAACGCCCCCTGGTCGGCCATCGACCACGTGCTAGCATGCCGTCCGCCATGCCGATGCCGCCGCGATGAGCCTGCCTGCCCGCAACTCGCGGTCGCGCACGGCCGCGGGACGCGCCGCGGAGGAGGTCTCCGTGCTCGACAAGCGGATCATCGAGCACCTCCAGGCGGACGGGCGGCGTCCGTTCACGCAGATCGCCACGGATCTCGGCGTCTCCGAGGCGGCCGTGCGGGCCCGCACGAACCGGCTGATCGAGCGCGGCATCCTCCAGGTCGTCGGGGTGACAGACCCGCTGAAGCTCGGCTTCCAGCAGATGGCGATGATCGGCATCCGCTGCCAGAGCGACAAGCTGATCGAGGTTGCCGAACGGCTGGCGGCCATGCCCGAGGTCGATTACGTCGTGATCACGGCCGGGACCTATGATCTCCTCATCGAGACCGTCTGCGAGGACAACGAAGCCCTGCTCGCCTTCCTGGCCGAGCGCCTGCGCGCGATCGACGGGGTCCGCGAGACCGAGACATTCGTCTATCTGCGTCTCGTGAAGCAGACGTACCAATACGGAACTCGCTGAACCGTTGACGAGCGGCACCGCGCTGTACCCCAGACGGCCGGTACGGGACCCATCAGTCGCTAAGATGCTCGCGTTCAGGGAATACCGAAGTCACGCACAGCCGGGGGAGCGAGGACGAGCGTGCCGGTCGAGCCGGTCCTGATCCTGATCGTCGCGGCGGTGGCGGCGAATCTCGTGTTGATGGCCTTGATCGTCGTCCCGCCGTTGCTGGGACGACCGAGCCGGATCGCCCGCGAGGCGGAGGCCGCCGAGATGGCCGAGCTCCAGGCGGCCGAAGCCGCGGTCGTGGGCGGCATCATGGGCGCGACCGGCGACAACGGGATCTCCGCCCACACATACGACCGGATCGTCCGGATCGTGGCCTGGTTCTTCCTGCTCAGCACCACGGCCATCGTGGCGGCGACGGGCCTGTGGCCGGCCAACCAGCCGGCGATCCTGGTCCTGCTGGCGCTCGCCGGGGTGTTCGTCGTGGTCGTCCATGACCTGCTGCCGAGCGACATCCTGGGTCCGGCCAAGTTCGTCGTCGAAGGCTCCGTGGCGATCACGCTGTCGACCATGCTCGTCGCCCTGACCGGCGGTGTCTCCAGCCCGTTCTTCTTCGCGTTCCCTTTGATCGTGGCCGGTGGCGCCCTGGTCGTTGCACCGTCGATCACCGTCGCCCTTGCCGGCGTCGCTGCCCTCGGCTACGCCCTGGCCGTGGCTGTCGGGTCCCCGTCGGACACGAGGCTCACGGCGGCCGCCGCGACCGTTGGGGTCAACCTGACCGCGCTGGTCCTGCTGGCCTACGCCGCGATGGTCATCGCCCACGAGCAGCGGCGGACGCGCGACGCGGCGATCCGGCTGTCGACCGTCGACCCGTTGACGGGCCTCTTCAACCGCACCTTCTTCTTCGCCGCCATCGGCCGCGAGATCGCCCGCTGCGCCCGATCGGGACGTGGGTTCTGCCTGCTGATGATGGACCTCGACGACCTGAAGACCATCAACGACCGGCTCGGCCACCACCACGGCGACCGCATCCTGCGTGGCGTTGGCGAGGTGATCGCCGACGGCGTCCGCAGGATCGACACCGCGGCCCGCTACGGCGGCGACGAGTTCGTCGTGCTCCTGCCCGAGACCGATCCGACCGGCGCATTCGTCCTGGCCGAGAAGATCCGCCGCGGCGTCAACGCCATGGCCATCGAGCAGGACGTCCCGGGCTCCCATCCATCCATCTCCATCGGCGTGGTCAGCTTCCCCGGCGATGGGCACACCGCGGACGAGCTGATGATCAGCGCCGACGAGGCGATGTACGCGAGCAAGCGCGGCGGCAAGGATCGGGTCACCGGTGTCTCCATCCCGATCCGCCGGAACGGTCGCGGCTCGGAGGCCGGCGGTGGCCAGGCCGCCGGGGCCATCGACGACTCCGGTGTAGCATCGGCGCCGTGAGCGACGCCGACCCTCGTCCCGATCCGCGACCTCGCGGCTTTTCGACTCGAGCCATCCGCGCGGCCTCGCGCGCGCCACGGATCGATCAGCAGCCGACGAGCGTCCCGATCTACCAGACCGCCACGTTTGCGTCGGTCGACGCCGACGAGCTCGGCCGGGTCGCCGCCGATCCGCGCGCCGGCTACGCCTACAGCCGGATCTCCAACCCGACGACCACAGCGCTCGGCGACGCCTACGCCGAGCTCGCCGGCGCCGCCGCGGGCATCGCCCTCGCCTCGGGGATGGGCGCGATCCACGCGGCGCTCGCCTCACTGCTCCGGGCCGGCGACCGGGTCGTCGCCCCCGTCGCGATCTACGGTTCCACGCGAGCGCAGCTCCTGCGTACGTTCGGCGGCTTCGGCGTGCAGGTCGACATGGTCGACACGACCGACCTGGACGCCGTCGCAGCGGCCCTCGAGGCTGCGCCGACCCGCGTCCTCTACGCCGAGACGATCGCCAACCCCACGACCTACCTCGCGGACCACGCTGCCCTGGCCGACCTGGCCCATCGCCACGGCGCCACGTACGTGGTGGACAACACGTTCGCCTCGCCGTACGTCTGCCGCCCGCTCGAGCTCGGGGCCGACCTCGTGGTGGAGTCCGCGACGAAGTTCCTCGGCGGTCACAGCGACGTGATCGCCGGCGTCGTCGCCGGCTCGAAGGAGCGGATCGCCGACGTCAGCCGGGTCCAGATCGACACGGGCGCGACGCTCGGACCATTCGAGGCGTTCCTGGTGCTCCGTGGAATCCTGACCCTCGCCATCCGGGTCGAGCGCCATGCCCGAACGGCTGCCGGCCTGGCATCCTGGCTGGAGACCCAGCCGGGCGTCCGGTCCGTCCTGTATCCCGGCCTGCCGAGTCACCCCCAGCACGAGATCGCCACTCGCCAGTTCCGGCCCGGCGTCGCCGGCGGCATGCTCGCCTTCGAGGTCGACGGCGGCCGCGCGGCCGGTCGGACGATCATCGACTCGCTTCGGTTGGCCGAGCTGACGGCGTCGCTCGGAAGCGTCCACACGATGGTCGTCCATCCGCCATCGACCTCCCATCGGCAGCTGAGTGAGGCGGAGCTGCGGGAGACGGGCATCACCCCGGGCCTCCTCCGCGTCTCGGTCGGCCTCGAAGACCTCGAGGACCTGGAGGCCGACTTCAGCGACGCCCTGGCGGCCGCCCGCGGGGCCGCCTCCGCCGACCGCGAGCCCGTCCCGGCCGTCGGCGCGATCTAGGCCGGGCCAGGAGGTCGGGCCATCGCGACCCCGGCTGCCGTCTCTGCCGCGTCCCTCCGGCCCGACGGCCTCAACCTCCCCGCCCGCCTCGGGCGTGGCCTCTGGCGCCTGCTGACCAAGGTCGACTTCGCGGTCGCCCAGATCATCGTCCTGGCCCTGCTCGCGGTGGTCGGCATGACCATCAAGCAGCTGCCGGACTTCGCCTTCCGCTCGGCGACCGATTACGCCTCGGCGCTCGACGACCTGCACGCACGCTACGACCCGCTGCTCGGTTCGGGCGTCGTCGACGTGCTCGACCGGCTCAGCGTCTTCTCGATCTTCCGCTCGCCGTGGTTCAGTGCCGGGCTCGTCGTCCTGGTCATCTCGATCGTCGTCTGCACCCTGGATCGAACGCCGAAGCTGTGGCGCGGCGTGCGCGACGTCCGGGTCGACCAGCCCGAGCCATTCTTCAACCCGCGCCTGCCGGATCGAGCGGCGATGTCCGGTGTCTCCGCCGACGCCGTCCGGTCCGTGCTGCGACGGAACGGCCTGCACGTGCGCGAGGCGACGTCGTCGGACGGCACCCGCTTCCTGTACGGGGATCGCCACCAGTACACCAAGCTGGCGACGCTGCTCACCCATGCCGGCCTGGTCACCTTCCTGATCGCGGCTGCCGTCACGTCCCGGCTCGGCGACGAGCAGGGCCTGGTCGTCCCGGAGGGCAGCTCGCTCACGGTCCAGCCGATCGGAACGCCGGGGCTGCTGCTGGTGAAGAACATCGACTTCGAGGCGCCCGGCTTCGACACCGGCCAGCCCACGGACTTCACCACCGATCTCGCCGTCTACCAGGACGGCCGGGAGATCGCGCGCAAGACGATCCGGGTCAACGATCCGCTGTCGGTGGCCGGCTACACGTTCCACCAGAACGGTTTTGGGCCGGCGCCCTACCTGGTCGTCCGGGATGCCGCGGGCGCGACGCTGTGGGATGGCGCCGTGCCGCTGACCGACGCGGCGGCCGGCTCGCCGTACGGAATCCAGGGCGTGCCCGGGACCGACATCGGCCTCCAGCTCCTGCTGCGAAAGGAACCCGACGGGACCGGGGTCGTGCTGATCCTGCCCTACCGGGTGATCGGGACGAACCCGGACGGGACGCCGATCCCGCAGAACTTCACGCCATTGGCGCTGGCCAAGGGCGAGACCGGCGTCGCCTCCGACGTCGGCCTCAGCGTCGAGCTCCGTGACGTCGGCGAATACACCCTGCTGATCGCCAAGCGCGATCCGGGCCAGGGCCTCATCTGGCTGGCATTCGGGCTGCTGATCGCCGGCATCACCATCACCTTCTACCGGCCTCGTCGTCGGGTCTGGACACGGCTGACACCGAACGGCGAGCTGGGAATCGTCTGGCGATCCGATCGCTACGTGGACGTCGAGCGGGAGTTCGGGCGCCTGCTCGACCAGCTCGTGGCCGCGCGCCGAACGGGCTGACGGACCGGCGATGGCCTCGCTCCGCGACATCCATCGAGCGTCGTTTCCGACAGCGCGGCCCGACGGCGCTGCCCGTCGGCGCGGCCGAGCTGGAGTTCTGCGCAATGCGCAAGGTTAAGCCCACCGACTCGGCACTGAACCGCAACCCACCTCGCTGGTACCGTCCGCTCTGTGCGTCGTGGGCCGAGCATTCCTGTGCGAGATGCGCAGCGTTACGGAGTCCATGGCTCCAATGACGACCCCATGAGCGGTTCAACCTCGAACGCGCCGCAGGCACATGCCCCAACCGGTGTGACCCACGCCAGGAACCGACAGGAGACCAATGACTTCCCGACAGACTGCCATTGCCGATATCGCCGCCCACCGGGTCGCGAAGACCCAGGATTACCTTGAGGACGCCGGCGCCGACATCTTCGGCCAGTACGTGTTCCATGAGGGAGCCCAGAGCCAGTACCTCGCAAAGCCGATCTTCCGGAAGCTGCGCCGGACGATCGACGGGCACGAGCCCTTCGACCCGGCGATCGTCGACGCGGTGGCACATGGCGTGAAAGAGTGGGCGCTCGCTCACGGGGCCACCCACTACACCCACTGGTTCGTCCCGATGACCGGCTCCACGGCCGAGAAGCACGATTCGTTCCTGACCCCGACTGGTGACGGCAAGACGATCGCTGAGTTCTCGGGCCGGAACCTCGTGCAGGGCGAGCCCGATGCGAGCTCATTCCCATCAGGCGGGATCCGGGCGACGTTCGAGGCCCGCGGCTACACCGCCTGGGACGTCACTTCGCCGATCTTCCTCCAGGTCGAGCCGAACGGTGTGACCCTGACGATCCCGACGGCCTACGTCTCGTTCACGGGCGAGGCGCTCGATCACAAGATCCCGCTCCTCCGCTCCCAGGAAGCGCTCGGCAAGGAGGCCCTCCGCGTCCTGCGCTGGTTCGGCAATACGACGGTCAGCCGGGTCTTCACGAACATTGGCCCGGAACAGGAGTACTTCCTCGTCGATCGCCGGTTGGCCGAGCAGCGGCCGGACCTCCTCCTGACCGGCCGGACCCTGTTCGGAGCGGCGTCGCCCAAGGGCCAGGAGCTGGAGGACCAGTACTTCGGCCCGATCCGCGAGCGGATCCTGGCCTTCATGATGGACCTCGACCGCGAGCTCTGGCGGCTTGGAATCCCGGCCAAGACGCGTCACAACGAGGTCGCACCCGGCCAGTTCGAGATGGCCCCGGTCTACGAGGCGACATCGGTCGGTTCCGACCACAACATGATCGTGATGAGCGTGATGCGGCGCCTCGCGCCGCAGCACGGGCTGATGTTCCTGATCCACGAGAAGCCGTTTGCCGGAATCAACGGCTCGGGCAAGCACAACAACTGGTCGATGGGTACCGACGACGGCGAGAACCTCCTCGACCCCGGCAATGACCCCCACGCCAACGCCCAGTTCCTGGCCTTCCTGATGGCCGTCATCCGCGCCGTCAACGTCCACGCCGATCTGATCCGGGCGAGCATCGCCGACGCCGCCAACGACCACCGCCTGGGCGCCAATGAGGCGCCGCCGGCGATCGTTTCGATCTTCCTCGGCTCGCAGCTCGAGGACGTCGTCGAGCAGCTGGGCAACGGCGCCGCGACCGGTTCCAAGCAGGGCGGCTCGGTCGAGCTGGGTGCCACCTCGCTGCCGGTGCTCTCCAAGGACGCCACGGACCGCAACCGAACGTCGCCGTTCGCCTTCACCGGCAACAAGTTCGAGTTCCGGGCGGTTGGCTCGTCCGCCCCGATCTACTGGCCGCAGACGGTGCTCAATACGGCCGTCGCGGACTCGCTCAAGTGGTTGGCCGATGAGCTGGACAAGCTCCCGGCGGGGGACATGGCCGGCCTGACGACGATCCTGTCGGGCATCGTCAACGCCAACAAGCAGGTCCTGTTCGAAGGCAACGGCTACTCCGAGGACTGGCACGCCGAAGCCGCCCGCCGCGGGCTGCCCAACAACCGGACGACGGTCGATGCCCTGCCATCGCTGACCACGAAGAAGGCGAAGGAGCTATTCGCGGGCTTTGGCGTTCTTTCCGAGCGGGAGCTCGCGTCCCGGGTGGAGATCAGCTGGGAGCGGTACGTCAAGATCCAGGACATCGAGGCGAGCTGCGCCGTGGACATCGCCTCCACGTTGATCCTGCCGGCCGCGGCTCGCTATCTCGGCCAGCTCGCCGCAGCGCCGTCATCGCGCGGGATCAACGCCGTGTGCGAACGGATCTCGGGCCTGTCCGATGCACTGGTTGACGCCATCGGGGTGCTCCAGCACGCGCAGCATGAGGCGCACACGGCGGGATCCGTGCAGGAGGAGGCCACAGCGTTCGCGAGGACGGTCATTCCGGCCCAGGACGGGCTTCGCGCCGTCGCCGACGAGCTGGAGACCCTGGTCGCCGATGACCTGTGGCCGCTGCCGAAGTACCGGGAGCTGCTCTTCCAGTACTGAGGGTCGGTGTCCTCAGACGCAACCTGCCAGCCCGGCCGCCGTCCCCGCGGCCGGGCTATTCTTGTCGCTCGACGGCTGTTCCCTTCCGTCGCCGCCTGGAGGCACTGTCGATGATGGCCAATAGCGCCGAATCCACCGCCAAGATCAACGCCGCGAAGGAGCGCGGCATCCGCTTCATCCAGCTCCAGTTCACCGACATCATCGGCCACGTCAAGGCGGTCACGATCCCGATCCACCAGCTCGAGGCGTCGGTCGAGCACGGCACCTGGTTCGACGGCTCATCGATCGAGGGCTTCACACGGATCGCCGAATCCGACCAGTACCTGATGCCCGACATGGACACCTTCGCGGAGATCCCGTGGCAGCCGGGCTCCGGGCCGCGCGGCACGGCACGAGTGATCTGCGACGTGTTCACGCCCCGCGGCGAGCCATTTGCCGGCGATCCCCGCCATGTCCTGCGCCGCCAGGTCGAGCGCGCGAGATCGCTCGGCTACATCGTCAACACCGGCCCCGAGCTGGAGTTCTTCCTGCTCCGGCGCGGCCCGGGCGGCGAGATCTCGCCGCTGCCGCACGATCAGGCTGGCTACTTCGACTTCTCGACGGACCTCGCCCAGGAGATCCGCCAGGACATGGTCGACGCGCTCGAAGCCTTCGGGATCCGCGTGGAGGCCGCGCACCACGAGGTGGCCGAGGGCCAGCACGAGATCGACTTCGAGTACTCCGACGCGCTGCGCACCGCCGACAACGCGATCACCTTCAAGTTCGCGCTCAAGGCGATCGCCCAGCTCCACGGCCTGTACGCCACGTTCATGCCGAAGCCGATCCACGGGATCAACGGCTCGGGCATGCACACCCACCAGAGCCTCTGGTCGATCAGCGAGCAGCGCAACGCCTTCGCCGATGCGACCAACCCGTACGGGCTGTCGGACGTGGCTCGCTCGTACATGGCCGGGATCCTGGCCCACGCCCGCGGCATGATCGCGGTGCTGGCGCCGCTCGTGAACTCGTACAAGCGGCTGGTTCCCGGCTACGAGGCGCCGACCTACCTGACCTGGGGGCGGACGAACCGCTCGGCGCTCATCCGGGTGCCGATGGTCTCGCCCGGCAAGTCGGTCGAGGGCACGCGCTGCGAGGTTCGCTGCCCGGATCCGTCGTCCAACACGTACCTGGCGTTCGCCGCGATGATCGCGGCCGGCCTGGACGGCGTGGAGCGCGGCCTGCAGCTGGCCGACCCGGTCGAGGAGTCGCTGTTCGAGATGGACGCCGCCACGATCGCCGCCAAGGGGATCCGCGAGCTGCCCGGGACGCTCGGCGAGGCGCTCGACGAGCTCGAGGCGGACTCCGTCATCCGCGACGCTCTTGGCGACCACGTGTTCGGTCACTACATCGAGGCCAAGCGCGCGGAGTGGGACGAGTACCGGACCCAGGTCTCCGACTGGGAGGTCGACCGTTACCTCGACCAGTTCTGAGCGGAGGCTCCGCTTCCACGACGGCGAGGTGGACGTCCTGTCCAATTCGACCGGCTTCGAGATCATCCACCAGGTTCCGCCGCGACCGGCGCCCTGGGAGCGCACCGAGGACTAGGCGCCTGCCGGCGGCCGCCATCACTGGCCAGTGACCGGGGCCGTGCCCGCCGCGGGGTGGGGCCGTTCCCGCGGCGAGTGCGAATCGAGATCGTTCTAGCCAAACGAAACCGATTTCGAGATTGAATCGGGTTCGCCGCGCCCAGGGAGAGCGCTCGCGGATCGGAGTCTCGGCAGCGTTGCCCAGGAACAGCCGCTTGGCGCACGCGCACGGCGACCTGCCGATGGTCCGAGGCGCAACGGATCCAGTCGCTCGATTCCCGAAGTAGTTCCGGTTAGTTGGAACGATCCGGATTCTGTGTCGTCGGGGGACCTCCCACCGCCGCCGTCGGCCCTGCCGCTTCCGACACCATCGCGTCCAGCCCGCCCTTCAGCGGCAGCGAGAACGAGAACGTTGAACCGCAACCGACCTCTGATTCGAGCCACAGCCGTCCGCCGTGGTGCTCCACGATCTCGCGGCAGATCGGCAGCCCCAGGCCCGTGCCGCGCGGCTTGTCGGTGAGCGCGTCGCCGGCCTGGCCGAACTGCTCGAAGACCTTGGCCTGATCCTCCGGCGCGATGCCGACTCCCGTGTCGGCAACGCTGACCACGACCGATCCGCCGGCCGGGTCGAATCGGCCCGAGCAGGTGATGGATCCTTCCGCCGTGAACTTCACGGCATTCGAGATCAGGTTGATGACCACCTGGATCAGCCGGTCGCGATCGCCGGTGATCGTCGGGAGGTCCGGCTCCAGGTTCACCACCATCTGCGGGCCGGAGCCGGTCAGCAGCGGCGCGGTGGCCGCCGTGGCCCGGGTGACCACCTCGGCCAGGTCGACGACGTCGCGGCGCCACTCCATCCGGCCCGCCTCGATCTTGGCCAGGTCAAGCGTGTCGTTGATGAGCGCGGTGAGACGCTCGCCTTCCTCGACGATGATCCCGAGGTTGTCGGACACCTGGCGCATCGCCCGATCGCGCCTGGCGTCGCCGGCCGGCACGGACGGGAAGATCGCCTCGTCGAGGCGGCGCCGGATCAGCTTGGAGAAGCCGACCACGGACGTGAGTGGCGTCCGCAGCTCGTGGCTGACGTTCGACAGGAACGCCGTCTTGCTGGCCGACGCCGCCTCGGCCGCGACCCGGGCAGCCTGTGCCTCTTCGATGGCCGCGGCCAGGGCCGCCGTGCGCTCGACGACCCGGCGCTCGAGCGCCTCCTTCTGGGACTCGACCTCCTCGTACAGCCGGGCGTTCTCGATGGCGGCGGCGATCAGGTTGCCCACGGTATAGAGGAGGGGACCGTCACCTGGTCGCACGTCGCGACCGGACGCCCGGTTGTCGACCGCCAGGATACCCACCGTACGGCCCTTGGAGACGAGCGGCGTGCCGAGGAACGAGCTGACGTCCATCATCTCGGCAAACGCCCGATTCCGTTCGTCGGGATCCTGGTCCACGTCGCGGAAGAGCAGCGGCCCGTCGGCGTGATAGAGCTGGACGAGCTGCGAGACCCTCCGGTCGAGCGGCAGCTCGAGCTCGGCGACGGCGGCGGTCATTTCCGTGCTGCCGCCAACCGATCGACCGCCGCACAGCACGCCGCGCACGTCGTCGGCCAGCAGCACGAGCGCCCGATCGAACCGCAGGTGGCGGATCACGGCCTGGAGCGAACCGTCGAGCAACTCGTCGCGATCGAGGGTGGAGCCCGCGGCGGCGGCCAGCTCGTTGAGCGTCATCAGCTCCGCGACTCGCTCCTGGAGGTCCTGGTTGGCCTCCTCGGAGCGTTGGTAGGCACGTTCCGTCTGCTGCTGCGCCGCGCGGAGCGCGCTCGACCGGCCGCGCGCCGCGCCGCCGTACAGGACGAGACCGGCCGGGAGCAGGGCCGCCAGCACGACGGCTACCGAATCCCACGCCGGGCCGCGGGCGACCAGGTAGGCGAGGACGACGGCCGAGCCGAAGATCCCGAAAGCGACGGCGCGCCGATCCAACGCTTGCGACTCCGGCTCGGGCTCAGCCGCCCGAGCGAGAGGACCGGACGACCGCCTCGTGCACGGCGGCCTGGTCGAAAGTCGGCGCGGCGAGCGAGGCGATCGCGCTGAGCAGGCGCAGGTCCGAGGCGTGGTACTCGATCGGCTCGGGCGAGATCGTGCCGATCACCCCGATCCGCTCGCCGCGCACGCGCAGCGGTGCGGCCACCAGGGAGGCGAACTGCCGTTCCGCCTCGGTCGCCCGGGGATCGGCCGCGATGTCGTTCACGATCTCCGGATCGCCGGCCAGGATGGCCCCGATGATCCCGGTTCCCGGGCGATGGTCGGCGAGCGGGTGGAGGGCTCCCTCGCCGGCCGGTCGCGCCTCCAGCCGCTCGCGGTCCCGCTCGCGGAGCAGGACGAATCCGGTCCCACCGGACGGCAGGCGACTCGCCTCGGCGACGGCCACCCGGGCCACCGCGTCGATCTCGAGCGAGGCTCCGATCTGGTCGGCGAGGTCATAGATCAGGTTCAGCTCGCGATAACGGTCGAGCGCCTCGCGCGCGAGCGCGCGCTTGTCGGTCTCGCGCGCTCCGGCGTAGCTCAGCACGGAGGCGATGGCGCCGGCCGGTCGAGGTCCCTCCACCCAGCCGACGGTCTCACCCTCGATGACGATGGCATGGCGCTCGACCGGTGCGTCCGCGGGGGCGGCACCGGCCTGCCGGTCGAGGATCACCTCGCCATCCATCGCGGTGATGGTCAGCCGGGCGTCCGTGCCGGCGAGCAGCACGGACAGCATCGGTGCCACGTGGCGGTGCCGGACGATGAGCCGGCGCAGCTCCGGTGCATCCATCAGTTCGAGCCCGCCCGGAGACCAAGGACCTCGCGAGCGCGCCGCAACAACTCGTCGGGGTCGAACGGCTTGGTCATGTACAGGTCCGCGCCGGCGGCCATGCCCTGTTCGCGGTCGTACGCCTGGCCCTTGGCCGTCAGCAGCACGACGTAGGTTCCCGCGAGCCCGAGCTCCTGCTTGATCACCCGGCATACCTCGAAGCCACTGCGCCTGGGCATCATCACGTCGAGGAAGACCAGGTCCGGATGCTGGTTCTCGACGACGCTCAGCGCTTCGTCGCCATCGGCGGCGGTCAGCAGCTCGACGCCCTCGTCCTCGAGCTCCTCGAGCGTCTGCTCGATGAGCAGCCGGATGTGCTGCTCGTCGTCGACGATGAGGACGGTCGGCATCGGATGAGGTCCCTCCGCGCGGCTCGAAGCGGCGATGTGCGGCGCATCTGACGGTCGGACCACGATGCCGGAAACGGTCGGTCCGCGCAACCGCGCGTTGGCCCAAACGACGTAGGC
>Ga0153916_10002255_pt1 | contig 14177 bp, 13 predicted proteins | sample Opewatmetagenome_FD_109642 | JGI IMG/M metagenome (GOLD analysis project Ga0153916, IMG submission 109642) | Freshwater wetland microbial communities from Ohio, USA - Open water 3 Core 3 Depth 4 metaG | ecosystem: Environmental > Aquatic > Freshwater > Wetlands | place: USA: Ohio, Lake Erie...
AAATCATGAGCGTGTAGCCGCGCGCTTGGACCGAATAATGGATTATGACCGGCGACACGGCCGCGACCGCCAACGCGGCGACGGCCCCCGCCCGGCCGAACCACCGCCTCGCAACGGCCGCGACGAGCGCCATCGCGCCGACGCCCGCGAACAAGTTGGGCAGGCGCAGCGACCACGGCTCCGGGCCGAACGTCGCGGCGGCGAGTTTTACGAGTATCGTATTTAGGAGGTGGTTATTGGGGAGGTCGTAGGAGGTGACGGCTTCGCCGAAAGGCCGCGAGGCGAACATCACGTACGTCGTGGCCTCGTCGAGCCGGATGGCGTCGAAGAGGTGAGCCAGCCGCAGCGCGACGCCGATAGCGACCAGCGCCGCGGTCGCGGCGAGAAAGGGCGCGCTAGCCGCATCGCCGAGCCGACCGCGCCGCGTTTTATACTCTGCCATACGGCCGCCTCGCCCCACGGGTTACGTTATATTTTCCGCCAGAACCTCCGCCACGTCTTTGACCGGCACGGAGGCGTTGAGGTCCTTGAGGCCGTCGTCCAACATCGTAAGGCAGTAAGCGCACGCGACGGCCACCGCCGGCGCGCCGGTCGCCAGCGCCTGCTCCGCCCGGGCGACGTTGATGCGCTTGCCGATGGTCTCCTCCAGCCACATCCGACCGCCGCCCGCGCCGCAGCAGAAGGCGTATGCCCGGTTTTTCGCGAACTCGGCGACTTCTGCCCCTGCCTCCCGCAAAAGCGCCCGCGGCGCCTCGTACATCCCGTTATACCGGCCTAGGTAGCACGAGTCGTGGTAGGCGACGGCTCGAGCCTCGCCCGGGGCCGCCTTTAATTTACCTCCGCGCACGAGCGCCAGTAGGAATTCCGTATGGTGATATACCTCCAGCTCGTGGCCGAGGGCCGCGTATTCGTTCTTGAAGGTGTTGTAGCAGTGCGGGCACGTCGTGATCATCTTCGCGATGCCGTACCGGGCGAAGGCCGCGACGTTCTCCTCCTTTTTCATTTTATATAAATACTCGTGGCCCAGCCGCCGGAACGCCTCGGCGCAGCACCCCTCCTCCTCGCCCAGGACGGCGTACGAGACGCCGGCGGCGTTCAGGAGTTTCACCGTCGCCTTCGCGATGCGTTGGCCGCGGTCGTCGTAGGAGCCGAGGCACGAGACCCACAGGCAATACTCGGCCCGGGCGCCCTTCGCGAAGACCGGGACGTCGAGGCCGTTAGCCCACTTCATGCGGTCGGCGGAGGGGAGGCCGTAGGGGTTGTTGTTGCGCTCGACGCCGTTCATCGCGGCGTTGAGCTCGTGGGGGACGCGCCCCTCGTTGAGGACGAGGTCGCGCCGGAGGTCTATGATTTTATTGACGTGTTCGACGCTTACCGGGCAGTGCTCGACGCAGGCGAAACAGGTGGTGCAGGCCCATAACTCATCGTCCGCGACCACCGGCCCGGCGAGGCCGACCCCCTCCTCCTTTTTAGCCGGCGTCTTCGCTAGTTTTAAAATTCTCAAGCCGTAGCGCATGAAGTCGCGCTTGAGGTCGGCCACGACCTTCTTGGGGGAGAGGGGTTTGTCGGTGTTGAACGCGGGGCAGTTGTCCTGGCAGCGGCCGCACTCCATGCAGGAGTAAAAGTCGAGGAGCTGGCGCCAGGTGAACTCGTCGGCGCGCACGACGCCGAAGTGGTCGGCGTTTTCGTCCTCGACGTCGCAATTCTTGAGAAGGCCCCGCGGCCCGAGGTCGGCGAAGAAGACGTTGCAGGGCGCCGCGAAGAGGTGGATAAGCTTCGACAGCGGGACGTAGACCCGGAAGGTCAGCATCAGGCCGAAGTGGCCCCACCAGCTAGCGGCCAAGAGGCCGTACCAACTCGCCCCCACCAGGCCGAGCCACGCGAGCAGCGCGCCCGTCGCGCTGGCGGCGGGCAACGCCCAGCTGCGGACGCCGCTCGTCCCCGCGCGGTAACCCTCGGCCACGAGGTCCGTGAGCATAAGGCCGAAGATGAGGAAGAGGATGAAGTATGCCGAGGCCGAGGCCGTCGGGCCCTTGGGCCTGAGCACGAGCCGCCGGAACGTCGCGTATAGGACGCCGAGCAGCGCCAGCGCGACGAAGACGTCGAAGAGGAAGCGATACCAGGCGGCGTCGGTCACGCCCGGGAGCTCGAAGCCGTCCCGGACCCCTTCGCCCAGGAATTTGACGCTGGCCGCGGCGAGGACCAGGAAGCCCCAGAATATCGCGACGTGGGCGAGCCCCATCGCGGGCCGGCGCAGGACGAGCGATTGGCCGAAGACGCGGGAGATGACGAGGCGCACGCGCGTGCCCAGCCGGTCGAAGCGGTTTTCCCGTCGGCCGGCGGTCAACGTCAAAAAGCGGTGCAGTATAACGGCGAAGAAGACGACGAGCGCCGCGGCGTTCAGGACCGCCACTATCGCCTGGAGCGTCGGGTTGCCGTGGGTGGGGGGCATAACTTCCTCCTCCTGCGTTGTTGGCCGTTAGTTCGTATAAAATAAAATAGCCGCGGCGCCGCGGCAAGCGAAAAAGGCGGCCTTCGGGCCGCCGTTTCCATTTTTACTATTTGAACGTCATCGCCTCCTGAAGATGTTGATGACCGCGAGGAAGACCACCGCGCCGATGAAGGCCGTGAAGAGGGTGCCGAGCAAGGAGGTGAAGTGCCAGCCTACGAGGCGGAAGAAGAGGCCGCCGACGACGGCGCCGATGACGCCCACGGCGACGTTGCCCAGGCAGCCGAAGCCGCGGCGCCGAAAGGCCAGCCCCGCCAGCCACCCCGCCGCGCCGCCCACGACCACGAATCCCAAGAGGTGCCAAAGGTTGAAGTCGAACGCCATATGGATGCTCCTTTCGCCGGACCGTTCGGTCTTGCCCTTGAAAACGGGCCGCGGTTACATATAATAACGCAGGTATTTTAGCTCAAGCGCGGCTCAGGCGCAACAGCCGATTAAACCCCGGCCCCGGCCGCGGCGTCCAATATTTCGATTACATAACTTCAAGACCAGGAGGCCCCAAGTTGAACAAATTCGCTATTATTATTACGCTGGCGGCCGCGACGCTGGTTGCGCTGGCGGCACCGACGCTCGGCGAGGAGGAGAGTTTCTACGCCCGGTTGGCCGTCGGCGACGCCGTCGTGTACGGCAAACTGGCGGTCTATCCCGTCTCCCTGCCGGGCGGCGGCGAGAAACTGGGCGACGTCCTCACCATGGCGGACGCCGCGAAGACCGGCAAGTTCAAAATAGCCGAGCTCGAGGAGGGCGCGGCCGTAAACACCCTCGAGGTCCGCAACGACACCGGCAAACACGTCGTGCTGTTGGCGGGGGAGATGATACGCGGCGCCAAGCAGGACCGCATCATCTCCTACGACACCGTCGTGCCGCCGGGGGGTAAGTTCAACGTCGACGCCTTCTGCGTGGAGGCGGGGCGCTGGACCGAGGTGAGCAAGCACTTCAAGTATGACAACGAGATGGCGCCCGCCGGCGTCCGCGCCGCGGCCCAGGGCAAGCAGGACCAGGGCGAGGTGTGGGCCGAGGTCTCGCGGGTCAACGAGGCGCGCGGCGCCGTAACGGCGACCGACACGTTGACCGCGAGCTACGACGACCCCGCGTTCCGGGCCGAGGTCGCGGGTTACGAGAAGGCGCTCAAGGAGCTCGCGAAAGAGAAGGAGGTCGTGGGCGTAGTCGTCGTGGCGGAGGGGAAGGTGAAGGCCGGCGACGTCTTCGCCAACCACGACCTCTTCGCGACGGTGTGGCCGCGGCTTTTAACGAGCTACGCCATGGACGCGGCCTTGGCGGGCGAGCTGGGGGAAGTCCCGCCGGCGTCGGCGATAGAGGCGTACCTGGCGCAGCTCGAGCAGGCCGAGCGCGAGGAGACGTATGCCGACGAAACGCAGAACCGCTCGAGCCTGAGCAAGGACGACATGAGCGCCTACGAGCTGGAGTATAAGGGCAGGAAGATGCACGTGAATATGTACTGAGCGCGGCCTTAGTTGTCCATTAAAAAGCCGGCCCGTAGGGGCCGGTTTTTATGACATCCGGTTCGCAGTAAATATTTTTGTTGCAATTTTCGGCGGGTTATGTAAAATGAGGGCCGAAGGAACGAGGGTTGTGTTTAAAGGACGGGATAAGAAATTTCAAAGGTTGGCGCCGCGGGCTTTGGCTACGGCCGCCGCGGCGGTTTTTGTTTTAATCGCCGCCCCGTTATTCCGCGTCTTACGCCCATTTACCACGATATTCCTTACTTTTTTCTTACTTAATTGCGGCGCCGGGCCTTTAGGACCTAAGGCCGTTAATTGGGTTTCGGTGGCTTGGACGGGCGTTGACGTTAAAGGAGTTGGCGCGGACAAAGCCGGCGCGGTATGGCTCGCGGGCGAATTCCCGGCGTACACGAGCGAAAGCCGCGGCCGTTTATTACGTTGGAATGGCTCAACGCTGAGAGAGGTTTATGTTGTCGAAGAAAAAAATAGTACGCTTTGTGACGTGGATTTCGCCGGGGGGGTTGGTTGGGCCGTGGGCGGTTACGTAGAAGGAAATATTAGCGAACCCGTCTTATTGAGATACGAGAACGGGAATTGGGCACGCGTTCGCGATATTCCCTTTTCCGGTTCCCCATTTTTCGCGATAACCGTTTTAGAACCCGATTTGTTTTGGGTTGTAGCTTCCGGCAGTATTTATAAATACGACGCCGGTAATTGGTCGCCGGCTTACGAGCTACCGGAAGTAAACGGCGTCGCCGCCGGTCCTTCCGGCCTCGTAGTAGCGTGGCCTACGGCCGATTTCATTTGGGTTTTTAACGGTAAGAACTGGGTAAAGGAATTTGTCGATTTGCCTCCCGGCTTTTCGTTGGCCGGTATCACCGGGGTTTCTGTTACGGAGGGCGCCGTTTACTTAATCGGCGTAGTCTTTAATGGTCCCTATGACTTCAACGCTATTATAAGCCGCGATTTGTCGCCCGCCGGCGCAGGCGCGTACGAGCTTTCGTTCTACGCCCCGCACGGCCCTTACGTCTACTATCAGAACTGTATCGCTTTCCGGGACGAAAAAAACGGGCTTACACTCGGGCCGCAAACGCATATTATATGCGAAGAAGGTATATTCTACGAAGGGTTATTACCTATTGAAGTTGGTTCGCCCGAAGGCGTGGTATGTTCTGAAGAAGGTAAATATTGGATGTATTCCCTACATGAGGGTGGGACTTATTACCTTTATTATTTAAATAGCTACAAACCCCTTTGAATCTTCGCGGCCTAAAAAATAAAAACCAGCGGTCCCACGGCCGCGGCTTAGTTTTCGCATAAAGTATTATTGGATATCGCCCGCGACAGCGGCGCCGGGGGGGACCTCCACCTCGGGCCACACGCGCGTCCCGGGCTCGAGGCGCGCCGCCATCCCGATGTGCGCGCCGTCGCCCACTACCGCGCCGTCCACCACGGCCTCCGCGCCTATCACGACCCCGTCCCCCAATATGCTCCCCGCGACCGCGGCCCCTTCGCCGACGGTGACGTCGTCCAACAACAGCGACGCCTCGACGACGGCGTTCGCGCCGACCTCGCATCGCGCGCCCAGCGCCGACCGGCCGCCGACCGCGGCGTCGGCGTTTATCCGGCAGCCGCCCCCTCCCAGGAAGCGCGCCTCTTTGACGGGCCATAATTTCAATTGCGCCGCCAAAAGGTCGTGCGCCGTCGCGATGGGGAACCAGGGGCCCGCCGCCCGGACGACCTTCACGGCTCGAGCCGCGGCGTAGTCCTCCAAGGCCGCGGTGAACTCCAGCTCGCCCCGCGGCGACGGCTCGACGCGTTCTATATGTTGGAAGATGCTTTCGTCGCATTTGTAAAGGCCGGTATTGACCAAGGCCGCGCCGCCACCGCCGGCCTTTTCGGATATCCCGCGCAGGAGGCCGCTATCGATTTTCAAAACGCCGAAACGGTCGGCTGAGCGCGTGGGGGCGCCGAGGACCGCGGCGCCGGGGGCGGCCGCGACGGCCGCGACGTTCGCGCCGCCGTAGTAGTCGTCGCCGTTGGCGACCAGGAATTCGCCGGCTACGGCGCCTCGAGCCGCGGCCACGGCGTCCGCGGTGCCCCGCGGCTCGGCCTGCTTCACGTATACGAGGGTAAGGCCCGCGTATTCAGGCCCGAACGCCTCGCGGACCATCTCGGCCCTGTAGCCGACGACGAGTATCGCCTCGTCGGCCACGGCCGCCAACGCCTCGAGGGTATGAGCCAGGAGCGGCTTCCCCAAAAGCGGCAGGACCGGCTTAGGGCGCGTTAGCGTTAGCGGGTACGTCCGCGTCGACTTACCAGCGGCCAGTACGACGGCCTTCATTCGCTATCTCCTGCGGGGGCCACGCCACCCGTTTCGGTCGTCGCGGCCGCCGGTACGGCCTCGGCGGCGGGCGCCGCGCGCGCGGGTAACGACGCTAGCCGCGCGGCGAAGTTGTGCCACTCGAGGGCGACCAATATGCCGTCGTACGTGTAACAAGCGCGGAAAGGCCCCGGCTCGAGCCGGAAGACGCGGCCAAGGAACCTTTCGCCGCCGACAACTACGGCCTGGAATCCTTGCCACGTGACGCGAGCGGGCCGGCCGCCGGCGGGAACGCAGAATTCGAACGGCGGCTTGGCGTCTTCGGCCGGTACGGCGACGGCGGCGCCGAGCGCTATGAATTCGGCGAAAGCGGGGCCGTCGGCGCTAGTCGGCGACACGCCGCGCAACGGCTCGCAGGGGGTTACGCCCTCGACGACCCGGTCGAAAATTTCGCCGTAGATATAGACCGCGGGGGGATGTGGCGGCGACTTCTCGTACCAGGCGGCCAAACCGCCGGCCGGCGCGCCGCCGCAATATATTTCGTAAAAAAGTTCGGCCGCGTTTTTCAAGCCGGGTATCTCCGCGGTTATGGGGTGGGCGCCGCGCCCTTCGACTTTCGGCTCGCCCGCGAGCGCGAACTTGGTCAACGTCGCCGGCTCAGCGGCCGTCGCCAGCGCGACGCGGAGCTGAGGTACCGGCCTCCCGGGCGCCGCGACCGCCCGGCCGTCTACTTCAAGCCAGTCGTACCCGGCTAGAAGATTTCCGGCGAAGACCCCCAGCCCCGTCGCGAAGCGGACCGACTTTCCCTGTCGGCGATATGACGCCGCGAGCCGCTCGAGCTCTCCCCGGCCTTCGACGGCGGGCCACCATCCCCACGGCGCAGCGTCGGGGTCTTCGGCCGCGCTTTCGAGGGGCGCTTGCTGTGAGGGTTCCACCGTAAAGGTCCCGGTTATAATATTCCCGGCGACGCGGCCGTCGAAAGATTGGCCCGCGCGGCTCAGGTCGCCCGGGTCGGGCGGCCGGGACGTCGTCGCCGCTACCGGCAAATGCAGCCGAAGTGCCGTCGGCCTGGGCGGCAGTATAAACGGTAGGTACGCCACGGCCGGGCTTTGGTATAAAAAGCCGCGGGGCCGCTGCGGTTCGGCGGAGGGGCTCGTCCCGTAGCCGGTTCCGTCGACGTAATTTACGACGGCGCCGTCGGCGTCGAACCAGACGCGTACGTAGTTGTCGGCGCCGCGGCCCGTCCAAAAGCCGCCGGCGTCGCGGCCCCGATACGACGACGTCCGCCCGGACGTAAGCTCGAGGGCCGTAAGATTCGTTCGATTCGGTTCGCGCGGCGCCGTCGCGAGGGGAAGCGGCGCGCCCTCGAAGGTTACGAACGCCGGCGGTCGCGCGCCGCGGCTCTCGGCCACGTTTCCGAACTCGTCCACTATTTTCAGATGCCAGGAGCGGCCGAGGCGATAGCGGAACGCGCCGCCGCCCCATCGCCCGGAGAGGTAGTGGACCGGCCGGTCCGGCCGGCGCGCGGCGACGACGGCCAGCTCGTCGCTCACTACCCCCCGGCCGTCGGCCCAACGCCGGACGTAAAGCCGGCATCCGGTCACGACGAAGGGGCCCGCGGAATCGCGCCGCGGCCCTAAGTCGACGCGGCTAAGCCAGCCCACCGGTACGCCGCGGGATTGTATGGCGAAATATTCCGCCGGCCCCCGCCGCGCGTGGCCGCAGCACACACATAAGGCCGCTGCCGCCGCCATAATCTTAGCCGGGGCCCTTAAATGCATATTCGTAACCGTAAGCGAGATGATTCCGCGGGTTAAAGCTTGCTGAGGATAAGGCCGGCGCCGATAATGCCGATCACGGTCAAGACGTTTATTTTCAGAATCAGGCCGAAGGTGAGCGTTAGGATGTGGAGGTTGAGCATAGCGGGCTCGAGGCCGAAGGTTATGCTTTTCAGGAAGAAATTTTTTACGCCGCCCTCCGGCAAATAGGCGCCCAGAAGCTCGCCGACCATCGTCCCCAAGAGGGCGCCTATTACGACGATGATTAGACCTTTAAGAAGGCTTTTGCCTGCCGGCATTTCTATCGCTCCCTTCCGCGCGTAAGGCCCGCGCATACCGGCCGTTCGTACCTAAAAAGCGGGGTTCACGTATACCGCGACGCCGGCTGGTTTTCCTTTCGGCGTTTACTGGCCGGCGCCGGCCCGAACCTCCCGATTGCCGCGACGCGCCATATTAGCACAGGTCCCGGCGGCGGAAAAGGTTTTTATATCGCCGCGGCGCGGGGTGCGTCTTCCCGCCTTAAATCCCTTGACTACGAAGTTTCGTTGTGATAGGTTTAATTAAAACAAGGAGGAAGTTCCGGTGCGCAAGAGAATAATCGTCTGGTACGTCGTTTTGCTGCTGGCGGCGAGCGGCGCGGCCTTCGCGAAATCCTGGCGCGTGGCGGGCGCTATCGTTCACATGCGGGAAGGAGAGTACCAAGCCGCGATCAAACTTCTCCACGAGGACGTCGCCGAGTCGCCGGATAACGCGGAAGCCTGGGGTTATCTGGGCGACGCGTACGCCCACGAAGGCGAATTCATAAAGGGGGCGGAGAGCTGGACCCGCGCGGAAGACATATACGCCCAGAAGAATAAGAAGAAAGAGATCGATAAGATACTCCAGAGCCGCGAATTTTTTTGGGCCCAGGCCTTTAATGAAGCGCACAAGGCTTTCGCCCGGGCATTGCGTTTTAACGACCCCGCGTTCGTCCCGGGCGAGGCGGAGACCATGACCGCCGATCTGGACAAGGCGGAAGAGGGATTCATCGCGACGTACCACGTTTTTAGCGCCCACCCCAAAACGCTTTTCTTGCTGGGTATGGTCTACGAGGAGAAAGCTACGTACTACGGCGGGTTAGATGCCGAGGCGCTGGTCGACGTCACCGATTACGATGTCGATACCGGCGCGGCGGCCCAGCGCCAGGTAAAAGCCGGCGCGTACGCCGACGAGATGTGGGACAAAGCGATGGACGCGTATGAAACGGCGGTCGCGTTGAAGCGAACCGACATGGCCGGGCCGAAGTGGGACGAAAAGACGCCGCTCAGCGATTACCTCGTCAAAACCGTTAACTCGTACTTACACCGAGAGAAGTACGAACGGGCGCTTTCCGTTATCGAGCCGCTGTTGGCGGAGATGCCTGACGATTTAATGCTGTGGAACGCCAAGGCCGCGGTGCTCGACAAATTGGGCCGCACGGCCGAAGCTATCGAGGCGCTAAGGACCGTGGCGGAAAAGACCGCGGACCAAAAGAAGAAAGCTGAGGTCCTCGGCGAGATTGGCGCTTATTATTTGAAGAAGGATTACCAGGGCCGCGACCCCAAGAAGGCTATTGAGGTTTTGGAGCAAGCGTTGGTGTTGGCCCCCGACGACTATCGCATCTACCTTAACCTGGGCAAGGCTTACGGCGAAATTGGCGAGTTCCAAAAGGGTAAAGACTACCTCATCAAGGGGCAAGAGCTTTACGAAAAACAAGGATAAGGCTGCGACGAGCCCGCACCGCGGCGGGGCCGCTTCGCGGAGGTGGGTTTTATGAGGTGCCCGGCGTGCGGCGGGCCGTTGGTCCCGGACGAGCTCCAGCTCGGCTTATACCAATGCGCCCAATGCGGCGAAGTGGAGGTTGACGAGGGCGGTGCCTACGTCCGTGGCCGCTTCTACGAAGTGGGGGACGACGGGGAGGCCGCGTCCTTCGACGAGTGGGATGGGCCGCCGGAGGACTACGTGCCTACGTGGGAAGACGTGTTCGCCGGGGACGAGTTCACCCCGCCCCAGGAAGAATAAGAGGTTGGGGCGACTTAGGCGTTAAACGCCGCCGGCTAGCCGGCGGTTTTTTTTGTCGCGTCGACGTAGCGGCGACGGCGTAAGGGCACGGCCCACTTTTTCGCCAGGCCCTCCATCGCGTCCTCGGCCACGCCGGCGGCGGCGACGGCGGTGATTACCACCGTCGGCACGTGGCGTTTGGCGCCGGCGACGAATTTCTCCACCTCGCCCCAAGCCCGGGCGCCGGCGCGCGGCCGACACAACTGCTCGTACGTCGCCGCGTCGGGGGCGTTGACGCTTACCGATATTTTGTCGACCAGGCCCGCCATCTCGGCCGTAACGTCCCGGCCTTGCGTAAGGTTCGCCGAGCCGTTGGTATTTAAGCGCACGACGCCGCCGGCCTTCTTTATCGCCCGGGCGACGTCCATTACGACCGGCCACCTGACGGTCGGCTCGCCGTAGCCGCAAAATACGACTTCGTCGTAGGCGGCGGCGTCTCCTATGGCGCCGACGATTTCTTCCGGCGTAGGTTCCATGTGCAAGCGGAGGTCGTAACCGCCGACGCCCGGCGCGTACTCCCGGATGCAGAAACGGCACGCGTTCGTGCATCGGTTGGTAATGTTGAGGTAGAGCGAGTTCCGCAGGCGGTACGCCACGGCGCCGCCGAAGTCGGGGGCCAGGCCGAAGAAGCGCCGCGCCGCCAGCGTCGTTTCCGCGTATATGTCTTCTAACGGCTCGCGAGCGCGCTCGCTCAACGCCGCCGCGACGAGCGGCAGGTAGGCGGGTTCGTTCCGCTTCCCCCGGTGCGGTGCCGGCGCCATATACGGCGCGTCGGTCTCGAGCATGGTCGTGCCGAGGTCAAGTGCCGCGACGCAGGCCGGCGGCCGCCTTCTCCCGCCGTACGTTATGTTCCCCGTGAACGAGACGAAGAGGCCGCGTTCTCGCGCCCAACGGTAGTATTCCGCATCGCCCGAAAAACAGTGAAGGACGGCCCCCCGCGGCGGCGCCCCCTCCCGGTCCAGGACGCGCCGGAGGTCCTCCTCGGCCTTGCGCTGGTGCAGGATTATGGGGAGTTCTAATTCGCGGGCGAGCGCTAAGTGCCAGCGGACAAGCACGAGTTGCTCGTCGCGGGGCAGCGCCATATGGTGATAATCCAGGCCGCACTCGCCGACGGCGACCGCCAGTCCTTCCGCTTTTCCGCGCACGAGCGCGTCTTTGATGCCGGCGGCCTCGGCGGCGTCGAGGCGCAGGCCGCAGTTGGGGTGGAGGGCCGCGGCGACGAAGAGGCCGTCGTAGGCGCGGGCGAGCTCGAGCGCTCGGGTCGCGTCCGCCGCGGCGCAGGCCGGCACTATCATGTAACGGACGCCCGCCTCCCGCGCGCGCGTCACTGCGCCGTCCACGTCGGCGGCGAAATCGTCGTGCTCGAGGTGGACGTGGGTGTCGGTGAGGAGGTATTTTAATTCCATGACCGGCGGTTATCGGCGAGGGCGTATTCTCCCGGACGTCGATTCCGTAAATAACGGCTTTGGGGGGGGTAAGGTTAAAAGGGCTACGCGGCTTTTACGGCGCACGCGCGGTCTTGGCGGGAACGTATCCATCCTTAAAAGGAGAACGCCGGGCCGAAGCCGCCGCGGAAGACGGCCTTGGGGCGTTCGCGTTCGGCTTCCGGGTCCGGCGGCGAGATATCGTAAAGGCCGTAGTCGAGCGCGGCCGTTACGTAAATGCATAACGGCGGCACGATCTCGATGGTGTTGGCGTTCCGCAACGCGAAGTAGCTTTTCCAGCCCCAATATTCCGCCGCCCATTCGTATGGTAAGCTGCCGTAACGGCCCAGCCAGCCGACGAAGAAGTCCGCGAAGGAGCATTTTGTGGGCGAGGGGACGAACCTCACGCCGCCCAATAGGCCGAGCTCACCTTGAGATACGCCGCGATCGCCGGTTGCGAAGCGCGCGCCCAAAACCGGCCTGACCGCGGGCCGCAAGGGGCCGCGGGTAAAGAACACCTCAGCGTTGTAGTCGACCGCCATCTCGCCGTATTTACGGTAGAATATGTCTTGGGCATTAATTGCGGCGTAATCGAGCGCGACGACGTGGGTTACGAAGTCGTCGTTGCGCATGAAGGCCGCGTCGAAGTAAAAACCCACTTTGTATGACCGTTGTAATTCGAGCTGGTAGAAGCCAAAAGTTTCGTATGAGGCGGCGCCGAAGGCGCCGGTTACAAGAGAGGCGTGTTCGAGGTCATGGGCGCGGGCGGCCGCGGCAAATGTCGCCGCCGCGGCGACGGCGACTACGGCCCATAACGCGGTTTTACGCAAGGGCCCCCTCCTCTCCGCGCTAGAAGGAGAACGCCGGGCCGAAGCCGCCGCTGAAGACGGGCTTGCGGTTCGTGCCTTCCTGTTTCAAGTTGGCCGGCGCTACCTTCGTGAAGTCGTAATCCAGCGCCGCCGTAATGTAGATACATAAGGGGGCGACGATTTCAATCGTGTTGGCGTTGCGGAACGCGAAGCCGTTCTTCCAACCGTCGGGTTCGTACGCGGTTTCGTAGCGCAGCGTGCCGTACCGCCCGCGCCAGCCGACGTATAAGTCCGTAAAGATGCATTTGGTGGGCGACGGCTTGAAGCGTATGCCGCCCAATATGCCGAGCTGGCCGACCGAGCCGCCGCGGGTGCTGGTCGCGAAGCGCGCGCCGAAGGACGGCCTCACCGCCGGCTGGAGCATCCCCGACGTGAAATAAATCGGCAGGTTGTAGTTGAAGTCGAAGATCTTGATCGGCAGGCCGGAGTAGTCCTCGGTCGCGGCGAGGTCGAGGGAGACGAAGTGCGTAAGGTGCCGGTCGTTGCGGTAGAAATCGACGCCGAGATGAAAACCTACGTTGTAGGAGCTCTCCATCACTTGTTCGACGCGGCCGTAGGCCTCGTACGACGTGGCGCCGAAGGCGGCGCCGACCAGCGTCGAGTGTCCTGATTCCTGGCCATACGCGGCCGCGGCCGCGACAAACGCCCCCGCGGCGATGGCTATGACGGCAACGGCTGTTTTAGCCATAGGCCTCCTTTAAAATTATTTTAATAAACGCGCGTCAGAAGCTAAAGCACGGGCCGACGTCCACTAAGCCGTAGCCGAATGCCGCCTCGTCGAATCTGAACGCGGCCTCAAAGCCCGCCCGGAGCGCTACGGTTGGCGATAGCGCGAAGAAGTAGCGGTTGCGGAAGGTCCCGAAACCGTCATAATCAACGTATTTGTAGCCGCCGTCGAAGGTGAAGTAGAACGGCGATGACGGCGAGTTCAGGCGGACGCCGAAGTAACCGGCTATTAAGGGGAGGAAACGCTCTTCGCGCCGCTCGCTCCACCGCGGGTATCCGTCGGTTACGTCGTGGGCGAAGTAACATAGGCCGACGGCGGGCGCCAAATAGGGCCGGAATTTCCCTTTGAAGGGATACATCCAGTATTCGTTCTCCCAGCGGACGGATGTCGTATTGTCGTCTCCCGGGTTATACGCGTGGCCGCCGAGGCGGACGTCGACGCCGAACCAGGAGCCGTCAAATTGGGCCCATAAGGCGCCGCCGCCGCCGAAGGCCGAGGACGGCCCGAGCGCCGCCACCGCCATCGGCCCGAGGCGCAGGGCGCCCTCGTCGGTGGCGTTGGGGATATTAGCGGCCCACGTCGCGGCCGCGGCCAAAGACGCTACCCCCACGTAGATTAATATGGTACGGACCACGCCTATTCCTCCTTAATTATTAAGACGTTCGTTCGTCGTCGTACGTTACGAGGTTATAAGCGGCTAGGTCGGCGCGCTCCAGGACCTCCGGCATCGGCCCCGCGGCGCCCAGCTCGCCTCCCGGCTTCATCAAGTACGCGCGCGTCGCGAGCGCCCGCGCCGCGGCCACCTCGTGGGTCGCGAATATAATAGTAGTATTACGGCGCTCGCGCAACTCCTTTAAATGCCTTACGACGAGCGCCCGGGCTTTCGGGTCGAGCCACTCCAACGGCTCGTCGAGGATGAGCAGCTCGGGCGACGTCACCAGCGCGCCCGCCAGCGCCACCAGCTTCTTCTCGCCGCCCGAGACGTAGTGCACGACTTTGCCGGCG